>Ga0193692_1000122_pt1 | contig 18056 bp, 14 predicted proteins | sample L3a1metaG_FD_144917 | JGI IMG/M metagenome (GOLD analysis project Ga0193692, IMG submission 144917) | Soil microbial communities from a riparian zone of the East river system, Colorado, United States - L3a1 | ecosystem: Environmental > Terrestrial > Soil > Riparian zone | place: USA: East River... | reverse complement strand
CTGCCGCCGCCCGTGAGCAGGAAGTCCAGCCGGCCGTCGTTGTCATAATCGCCCCAGGCCACGGAACCGCTATAAAGTCCCGGCAGGCCGGGCGCGACACTGGCGGTCACGTTGCTGAACCCGCTGCCCGTGTTCCGCCACAGTTGGGAAATATCCGATCCTGTGAACAGGAGGTCCAGTCGGCCGTCGTTGTCATAATCGCCCCACGCCACGGAACCTTGATAAACTCTCGGCAGGCCGGGCGCGACGCTGTCCGTCACGTTGCTGAACCCGCTGCCCGTGTTCCGCCACAGTTGGGAACCTGCTCCCGTGCCATTCCCCGTGAGCAGAAAGTCCAGCCGGCCGTCGTTGTCATAATCGCCCCAGGCGACGGAACTGCCGCTAACGGCCGGCAGGCCGGGGATGGGTATCGAGACAAAACCGAGGACCGTGAGTGTCACGTCATTGCCATCGCCACCGACGTAGCTGATGCGAAAAGGCATTCCGTTCAGGGTGGTGACAGTCCCTTCGGGTCCCAAAAATGCGTTTGCGATCGGACCCGGAGATGTCTTTTCGACGATGGTGAAAACTTGGCCTGCCTGCGGATTAAAACCAGCAGACGGAAGAAGGCTGCCACTGGACAGGCTCACGTCGCCAGATGCGATGAGTCTGCCGTATTCGCCGACATTGGGCCCATTGAGAGAAATATCCAGCCTTCCACTGACGTTTTTGACCGAAAGCGTCGAGTCGGGAGTGATCCTGCCGCATCCCCCTACGTCTCCGACCACACCGTCACCGGTCAGAGAAGCGCACTCAGCAGACTCCATCTCACGGAGCCTCGCAATGTTGAGGTTCGGCTGTGAACCCTGGACACGGAGTGTGCTATAGCTGGTGCCATAAACCTCTACGGAAACAGCGTGGGGGTTATCTCCATAGAGAGCCAGACTGCCGTATTGCATGCGAAGGCTGCCTCCAGTGAATTGTCCCCTGATAACCAACCGCGCCAGGGAAACCCAAAGACTGCCACCCCCAACATTTCCAATCACCGTCAACTCCGCAGAACTAAAAGAACCCCGGATTGAAGGGGATTGGTAATCGGGAGTTGACGGCGTTCCACTGAAAGTCAAATCACAGGCGATCACATTGGTCCCGCTGTTGATGATACAATCTTTATGATTCGTCAGCGTAATCGGATTGCCGCGAATCGTGTGGCCACCGGCCTGAAGGAAGCTGATTGAGTGGAAGAAGCGGTCCGTTAAATCGTTGGTGCTCACCTTGTCCTCGGGCGGCAAGCCGCCTGGAAACACGAGTGCGGCGCCGTTTGCGGGCACGCCGGCCGGAGACCAATTGGCCGGTGCGGACCAGTAGCCGGAAGGATCGGCGCCTGTCCATGTATTGGTCATCGGCGGCAGGTTGAAGGTTTGATCCGCGCCGTAGACCGCGCCAAATGCATTGGTGGCCACCAGCCGATAATGATAGTTCGGCCCCCTCATCAGTCCGTCGAGCACGACGTTGAGATTCGACAGGCTCGAGCCCTGTCCGACGTCCTGCATTCCAATCAAATTTCCATAATTCGTGTTCGTTCCCCACTCAAACCACGCGGCCGTGGGCCAGCCGAGCGGATTGACCTGCCCTCTCAAGCGCGCGCTGTTAGTGGTCAGTTGATCCGCTGCCAGAGTCGTGGCGGCGGGTCGTTGACTGTTCAGATTGAAAGTCTGGTCAAGGCCTGCTGCCAAACCAAACGCATTGCTGGCGAGTGCGCGGAAATAATATTGCGTCCCAATGACCAGTCCGCCGAGCACGACGTTGAGGTCCGAGACGCTCGAACCCTCTCCGACGTCCTGCATTCCGATCAAGTTCCCATAATTCGTGTTCGTGCCCCACTCAAACCACGCGGCCGTGGGCCAGCCGTGCGGATTGACCTGCCCTCTCAACCGCGAGCTGGTGGTAGACGGTTGATCCGCTGCCAGAGTCGTGACGACGGGTCGTTGAGTGTTCAGATTGAAAATCTGGTCCACGCCTGCTGTGAAACCAAACGCATTGCTGGCGAGTGCGCGGAAATGATACTCCGTCCCAATGACCAGTCCGCCGAGCACGACATTGAGGTTCGACACGCTCGAACCCTGTCCGACGTCCTGCATTCCAATCAAATTCCCATAATTGATGTTCGTGCCCCACTCAAACCACGCGGCCGTGGGCCAGCCGTGCGGATTAACCTGTCCTCTCAACCGCGAGCTGGTGGTAGACGGTTGATCCGCGGCCAGAGTCGTGACGACGGGTCGTTGATTGGTTAGATTGAACGTCTGGTCCGCGCCTGCTCCGAAACCAAAATGATTGCTGGCGCGTGCGCGGAAATGATACTCCGTCCCGATGACCAGGCCGGCAAGCACGTTGGAGAATCCCACGACATCGTTACCGGATCCGACGGATTGTGGTGGTGTGGTGTTCCCGTAAGCGAGCGACGTGCCCCAGTCGAACCACGCCAGAGTCGGTAAGCCGTACGGACTGGCCAGGCCGTTCAACTGGGCGCTGCCCGGCATGAACTGGTCCGCCGGCTGTGTCACCGCATCCGGCGCCGGCGGAAACGCCCGGGCACCGGGGACGGTCGCGAGGCTCAAAACAACGAGTGCCATGAAATGCTGAATCTTCATAGGCTGACGTGTTGAAGTTTCATCGAAGCCATTCTGCCCGAGATTGATTCCATGGAATGGGCTGGCATGGGCGGCGGATTTGTGGTCGCAGAGACTGCCGGAATTGTCGTGACGGAGAACGAACCGAGCAGGGTAAAGCAAAGCCTGGCGAAGCGATGCACTTCGTGAACAAACCTACCCGCAGTAGCACCTCGAAGTCTCACAAGCGACCCTGGTGAAGGTGAGAGAAGCTACTCACCGCAAGCGTTAGGGTCAAGCTTTTGAGCTGAGCGAGCGAAAGGCCACGTAAGCACCACCGCTGAACGGCGAGGACTGAAGCCACTCTACGATGCACCGCCCCGCTACTGGAGAGGGGGCAAGGCTGCCTTGAATCTCGATCGTGCCGCGGCCCTGCTGGCCGGGCCCACCGCCACCGGCAATGAGTTTTAAAAATATCGAATGCCCAATCGTGATTTCATTGTGGGGCGAGGTCGCCATACCAATAGGCGGCGGTGACGCCACCATCGATGAGGAAATCACTTCCGGTAATGAATCCACCATCCGCGCCCATGAGAAGTGCGCCGACCGTCGCCACCTCATCTGGAGTGCCAGCTCGTCCAGCTGCGGAGATTTGGATCATGCGTCGATATCCTTCGCCACGTGGCCCGCGAAGTTCGTCATTGGCGAGCGGAGTCATGATGATGCCGGGGCTGATTGTGTTGATCCGAGCGCCGCGTTTTCCCCAGCGCACGGCTTCCGCCGTCACACTCAGCGAGTTCCCGCGTTTGGAAAGCTGGTAGGCATGGAGGGAATCCTTCACGATTTCTGGACGCAAGAAGGGTAAACCGAGTAATTCCTCCACCGGCGTAGTGGCCAACGCTTTATTCTCTTCAACCGTGAGCGGAGGAAGGCGGTGCCCGGATTGTGAAGCGATAACGACTCCGGCTCCGCCGCGCGCAATGGCATTTCCGAACTCCTCAAGGACGAGCGCTGTCCCATAAAGATCAACTTTCAGAATTGTGGTGGGCGACGCCTGGGTCGGCGAGACACCCGCAGCATGAATAACTCCGGTGACATCGCCGATACTCGTGGCCCGTTCCACGAGCGCATGCACAGTCTCGCGGGAAGACACGTCAACGGTGGCGACGCTTACTTCGTAACCGGCGTTCGTGAAGATTTCTGCCGCCGCCTCGGCAGTCTCCGGACGCATGTCGGCCAGCAGCACGTGTTTGCCGACTCCCACCCGTCTGGCAATGGCCTGGCCGATTTGACCAGCTCCGATGACCACAATTACATTTTTCATAATTCCTTTGTGTCCTATGATGCCAGAATGGCTCACGGTTTTGATTGATATTGGTCATCCGTGACTTTCTCCATCCACTCCACGACCTTGCCGTCGAGTGCTTCTTGAATCGCGATGTGTGTCATCGCGGTCGTTGGTGACGCGCCGTGCCAGTGCTTCTCGCCGGGAGGGAACCACACGACATCACCGGGTCGAATCTCTTCAATCGGTCCGCCTTTACGTTGTGCCCATCCGCATCCGCTCGTCACGATGAGCGTTTGCCCGAGCGGATGCGTGTGCCACGCCGTTCGCGCGCCGGGCTCGAATGTGACGCTCGCGCCAGCAGCACGGGCCGGAGGGTCGGATTGGAATAATGGATCAATTCGCACCGTGCCGGTGAACCAATCATCCGGACCTTTGCTTGATGGTTGTGAACCAATTCTTTTGATTTCCATAGTGGACTCCTTTTGTTGACTAATTTGACCGCGCAGAATCGTCGACGAGGCGAACGCAGTGGCAGCGGCGCCGGTGATTTTCAAAAATTCGCGCCGGGAAAAATCCATTTGTTACTCCAGTTCAAAGGTGACCGTAACGCTTCCCGAACCAACCGCGGCATGTCATTGCACCGTTTGGCCGCCATCCGCGATGAGGGCGTGGCCAACAACGAACCCGGCACCATCGGAACACAGCCACAGCACGGTGTTCGCAATTTCTTCCGGTCGGCCCATTCGGCCAATCGGCTCTTCCGAGATGACCTGAGCGCGACCTTCGGGCGTGCCGCCGGTGAAGCGCCCCATCATCGGCGTGTCGATATATCCTGGGCACACCGCGTTGATGCGAATGTTCTGCCCGGCGTAATCCAGCGAGGCCGCTCGCGTCAGGCCGATGACGCCATGTTTGGCGGCCGTGTAGGCGGGACTACCTTTGATGCCGATAACTCCCGCGCCGGAGGACGTGTTCACGATTGCACCGCCGCCGCTTTTGAGGATCAACGGGATTTCATGTTTCATGCACAGGAAGACTCCACGCAGGTCAATGTCGATGATTCGGTTCCATTCCTGTTCGTCGTAGTCCGCAGTCGGCGCAGGCTTCTTTGGCTCAATACCGGCGTTGTTAAACGCGAAGTCGAGCCGCCCGAATGTGGCGAGTGTTTTTTCCAGAGCAGCCTTAATATCTTCTCCACGCGTCACGTCGCATCGAACGGCAAGCGCACGACCTCCATTCTGCTCGATAAGACGCGCGGTCTCCTGATTTGCCTGTTCGCCAACATCAGCGACCGCCACGCGTCCACCGGCTTGTGCAAACGCCAGTGCCGTCGCCCTTCCAATTCCGCTCGCCCCTCCCGTAACGAACGCCACCTTGCCATCAAATTTGAATACACTGTTCATAACTCGTTCTCCTTTCTTGTCACCGCTCCGCAACCTGTTCCGATGTCGCTCGGGTCGCAATCGGGAACAGCACGTGCTGAGCGGTCACTTGAGGTTCTTTGTGAAAAACTCCGTCAGCTTATCGAATGGGATCACGTTCACCTGGTCGTACAGATCAACGTGATTGGCGCCCGGGATAATCACGAGTTCTTTCGGCTCCGCTGCGGCTGCGTAGGCTGTCTCGCTGAAGTATCGCGAGTGAGCCTTTTCGCCATGAATCAACAACACCGGCCGAGGTGATATTTCCGCGATGCAAGTCAATAGCGGGAAGTTCATGAAGGACAGCGGATTGGTGGCTGTCCATGAGCCGTTCGAGTTGATCGCTCGCGGGTGGAAGCCGCGTTTCGGATTCTTGTAGTAATCAGCGTATTCCACCTTGAATTGCGGTTCGCCGCCTTTCAGCTCGTTCATGACGGGGCCGGACTCTGGCTTGCCGCGTTCCGCATCCTTCCAACGCTGCTGACTCAGTTGCTCCAGCGCTTTCGTGCGCTCTTCCTTGGTCGTCGTGTCGTTGTAGCCTTTGGACATAACGCGCGACATGTCATACATGGTGCTGGTCGCCACGGCTTTGATCCGTTTGTCCACGGCAGCCGCGTTCAGCGCCATGCCGCCCCAACCGCAAATGCCGATGATGCCGATGCGCTCGCGGTCCACTGAAGGTTGCAGGCCGAGGAAATCCACGGCCGCGCTGAAATCTTCCGTGTTGATGTCCGGCGACGCGACGTGGCGCGGCTCGCCACCGCTTTCCCCTGGGCGCGCGTAACGCGTTGGCGGGTGACGAACTGGATTGGAGTCACGCCCGTCGTCTCCTTAAACACATGCGCAAAATGCGAAGGACTTAAACCTGCGAGTTCGGCAAGCTGTTCAACCGAAACCTCCTCGGCAAGGTGTTCGGCGATGTAATCCTGAACTTTCCGGAGCTGATGAATGGGCAGACCGCCGCGATGTGCGGGCTGTTCCGCAACGCTTGTGTATTTCTCGACTAGGTGTGCCGCGAACAGTTCAGTAAGCGCGGCCACGCGGTGCGACTTCCCTGGCACTCGCGCGGCGAGAAGCTCAGCGCACGTCAGACAAATGGTCCATAGGATTTCATCACGGCCGAAGAAGTCCATGACTCCAACGCGTTCCGCCATGCCGGGGTAACGCATTTCGACCACTCTCAGAAACGGTTCGACGGCTATGTGGATCGACAGGTTGTCGAGTTCTTCGCCGGCCGGTGATTTGAAATCCACTTCGTAAGGAGTGCGCGAGCGCGTCACGAACATTTCGCCTCCATGAATCTTCCGCGTAATCCACGCGCCGCCCACGTCGCGCTCACGAAATTCCGCTAAGCCCCGAAGGTTGCAGGAAATGTGCGGTTCTGGCGTGGCCGGAACCAGAAAGCGATCCACCACGCGCGGAAGGCGCCACCGTCGCGCGTAAAGGCCCTGCCACTGTAGCGCAACGCTATCGGCGACCACTTCGCCGGTTAGATACCGCGGGAACGCGGCAGCGGTGCTGCGTTCGGGGGTCGTTGCGCTTTTCGTTTCACGAACCGGCACTCAACAAGCGTGAAGGATTCTAAGCCAAACGACGAGGAGATTTGCTCGTGGAGCATGGTGAATGCGCTGTGCGCAGAGCGTTACTGATTTACTTGCACTATCGCGTAAGTGCCCAGATGGAGTGGGCCGTGGTGCGACACGGTTTCATTTCCATGCCGCAGTCCTGCTAGCCGTCGCCGGTGATCTACGGCCTCCAGTGGCCCTTTAGGAGACTTCAACGAAGATCCGCATAGCGCTCTTTTAAAGCGTCACGGCACGCCTCGGCCGCTTTCCGTAGATTTTCCTTGGTCGCACCGGAACCCATAGACCGATATACTGCCCCACCTTCAGTGGGAGCTTGGAGGTCGATGCGTTCATTCGTTCCTGGCACAGCCATTTTTAGTTCCCCGCCACCCTGGGATCGGAGGATAAACACAATGAGCTCGCACAGAGCGAGCGAGGTCTTTACACGAGGCAAGGCATTATTAAGACTGCGAAAGGCTAGCTTCCTCTTTTGTTCTTCCCATTGATTCAACCCTAACCGCAGGTTGTCAAACAGGAGTATCTCCAGCATCATTTTAATCTCGACGATCGCAGCAGCATCACGGCTCGCTTCGCTTCCTTGATCAACCCACTCAGCATCGAACCACTCAGCAAACTGCCCGAAAAGTTCAGGCGGAGGATTGCTTCGAATTTGGTTCAATGCCCGCTTGTACGCTAGCAAATCGGAATCGTCCGGAGCATGCCGGGCCTCCAACAATTCCCGAAGGAGCAGAGGATAGATTTCTCGCGCTTTTTTCTGATCTCGTTGTTCGACGGCAAAGAGCTCGTCGGGAGTTTTGAATTGATCTCGTTCGGCTGCCGAATTGGGATCGGCCGGCCGCAAAAAACCTTCGCTAATTCGCAGAATATCGATGTCGGCAGGCGTCTGACCCTTTTTCGCCGATACGTGAGCAAATACGTTCAAATACCGAAGCTTCTCTTTGGATTCGACCGTGAACCACGTCCAACCCTCTGTCCAATGCATCCGATCGTCGCTCCCCCATCCATCTGACCCACCATGCTGTGGGCCGAACATTTTAAGCAAGTCATCGAGATTCTTGGCTTCGGAAACGGTTTTTACCGAAGGCAACTTGCTCATGTAAGCGGGTGCTTCGAAGCCAACAAACCTAAGGCCTCCATCTTTGCCTCGCCGCGCGCTGGCGACGAAGAAACGGGGTTCTCGGCCGGATTGCTCGCGGACCAATAAGTGGGTAAGCCGAATGTTGCTTGGCCTATCCTCAGGATAGGCGTCCTTGCCGCCTTTCAGGAAAGCGCGCTTTACAGTCCCCACCCATTGAGGGTCGAGCAGTACATTGGTCGCTACGAGCGGCGTCTTGTCTGCTTGGGCCAGAAACTCGTACAAGCTGACTTTAGATTCGGCTGCGCTAGCGGATCCCGAAAAATTCAAAGCAACCAGTAATGAGAGCACAACACGGAACGCTAAGACCGAGCGAAGCTTATGTGCGAGGGGTCTATTGGCCGGTTTTCCCATAATCAATGCTAGGTCAGCCAGCCGGCTTTAAATTGTAAACGCGGACGGATACGCCCGCAGATATTAGTTCATCTTGAATGATGGGCCGAATCATGAATTTCACCGCATCTGGGTGTTCCCGGCAGCCAGATAAGTACTCAAGCGCAAGTCTTTGAAAATCAGTGGAGCGGGTGAAGGGAATCGAACCCTCGTCTCAGGCTTGGGAAGCCCACATTCTACCATTGAACCACACCCGCTTCCGGTGCCTTGAAAACTACCAATTGGCTTGGTCTCTGTAAACAAGAACCAATGCTGCTTCAACCGATAACGCTGACGCTCACACATGGCAACGATGTGGTTCAGTTCGCCCGCGGAATATGAGCGGCGCTGGCCCGGTTGTGCCCTGCTGCGCTTTTTGTTTAATAGCCCCGGCTTCGGTCAGCCTCGCATCAGGATTTACGATGTGTGATTTTCAATTTACGCTTCGTTTACGAAATCCTGATGAAAACATCACTCATCTTCCTGGTGCTTTTTCATGCCGCGCAGTTGCTCGCCCAGACTCCGTCTGTCCGGGAGTCCCCGCTCGCTTTCTCCGTCGCATTCGATGCGGCCAGGAGCGCCGTGCCACTCGATGGCCGGCTTGTGTTGCTGCTCTCGACTGATTCCGCTGAAGAGCCCCGTTTCCAAATCAACGATAGCCTGAAATCCCAGATCGTGTTCGGATTCGATGTGGAGGACTGGAAGCCGGGTGAAACGCGCACGATGGATCCGATGAATGCGGGCGTCTTCGGGTATCCCGTTCGCAGCTTGCGCAGCCTGAATCCGGGCGAGTACACCGTGCAAGCGTTGCTCGATCGCTACGAAACGTTTCATCGAGCGGACGGACACGTGTTGAAGCTTCCTACCGACCGCGGCGAAGGACGCCAGTGGAACCGCGCGCCGGGAAACATTTATAGCAAACCGCAAAAGCTGCGCCTGGATCCCGCGACATCGGGTCGCATCGATTTGATGCTCACAGAAGAAGTCCCGCCGATCACGGCGCCGGTGGACACGCCCTTCGTCAAGCACATCCGCATTCAAAGTTACCGCCTCAGCAAATTCTGGGGTCGCCCCATCTTCCTCGGCGCGCATGTGCTGCTGCCGGCGGGCTTCGACGCGCATCCGGAAGCGCGATTTCCGCTGATGGTCTTTCACGGCCATTTTAACACCGACATCGGCAGCTTCCGCACCGAACCGCCTGACTCGAATCTGAAACCCAATTACAGCGAGCGCTTCCGCATCCACGGCTACAACCGCATCGAGCAGCAAGAAGCGTATCGCTTTTACCAAACGTGGACGAACGCCGGATTTCCGCGCTTTCTCGTTGTCGAACTCCAGCACCCGAACCAGTTTTATGACGATTCCTACGCCGTCAACTCGGCGAACCTCGGCCCATACGGCGACGCCATCAATTACGAACTGATTCCCGAAATCGAAAAGCGTTTTCGCGGAATCGGCGCCGGGTGGGCGCGCTTTCTCTACGGCGGCTCGACAGGCGGATGGGAGGCGCTGGCGACAAAAGTTTTTTATCCGGATCTCTACAATGCGACCTTTGTGGCGTGTCCTGACCCGATCGATTTTCGCGCTTACACGGTGGTGAACATTTACGAGGACAAGAACGCGTATTTCCGGGAAGGCGCGCACAAACGCGTCCCACTGCCGGGTCTTCGCGACTTCCTTGATTTGCCCACCGGCACGATGCAGGACATGAACTATTACGAACTCGCGCTCGGCACGAAGTCGCGTAGCGGCCAGCAATGGGACATTTGGGAAGCGGTCTTTTCACCGGTGGGTGACGATGGGTATCCTCGACGCATCTTCGATAAAGTGACCGGCGACATCGATCCGAAAGTCGCCGCGTATTGGCGCGAACACTACGATCTGCGCCACATCATGCAGCGTGACTGGGCCAGGCTCGGTCCGAAGCTCCGCGGCAAGATTCATCTCTATTGCGGCACGCTGGACAACTTCTACCTGAACAACGCCGTCAAACTCACCGAAGAATTTCTGAACAGCGCCACGAATCCGCCCGCGGAAGCCGAAGTGAAATACGGCGTGAACTGCGAACACTGCTGGAACGGCGATCCCTCGCTCCCGAATCACATCTCCCGGCTGCGCTATAACACGATGTATGTGCCGATGGTTCTGGAGCACATCAAAAGGTCGGCATCGGTGGATGCGGACTTGAAGAGCTGGCGGTACTGAATGGATGCGTTGAACTTCCTGGACGTTGACCCGGCGACACTATTTTTAACGTCGGCTCCAGTAAACGGCCGCCCCGAGCGCACCGACGAGAACAATGTGACGGGTGGGGCAGGGGAGATGGACCTCAGAGCTTCACCAACGAGCGCAGGATCGCCAGGTTTTCCACGTCTTCATGGAGGTCGTCGGACTTTGGAGTTTCCAGGCAGCCGGGATGCGTTTTGAAGCGGTCATCGTTCACGATGTGACGGAATGCTTCCTTGCCGATCTTTCCCTGGCCGATTCCGGCGTGCCGGTCCACGTGCGACCCCAGGTCTGTTTTGGAGTCATTCAAATGGAATGCCACGATCTGTTTGATCCCGATCAATGTGTCGACTTCGCCGATCGCGGAATTCCATCCTTTAGCCGTCCGAACGTCGTAACCGGCGGCGAAGAAGTGGCAGGTATCGAGGCAGACCGCGAGCCGTTCCGGCTTTTTTACTTTGTCGAAAATATGAGCGAGGTGCCGGATGTCGCAACCGAGGCAGCTTCCCTGGCCAGCGGTGTTCTCGAGTGCGATTCGTACCGGTGAAGCTTTGGTGACCTGAAAGACTTCATTGAGACCTTCGACGATGTTCTTCAAACCGGCTTCTTCACCAGCACCGAGATGCGCCCCCGGATGCAGCACGAGGAAAGGAATACCGAGGTTCGTCGCGAATTCGATTTCCTGGATCAGTGATTTGAGCGATTTGTCCCGGTTATCGGAAGGTGGCGCGCCCAAATTGATCAGGTATCCGGTGTGGCCAAAGACCGCTTTGAGCTTATGTGACGCGAGTTCGTTGGCGTAGAGCTTCAAGTCCTCCGTGGCATGTGGTTTGCCGAACCACTGCATGTTGTTTTTGACGAAGATCTGGACGATGTCGCAGCCAATCCCGATGCCCCTCTGCAACGCCTTCCAGACGCCGCCGCCAGTGGACATATGTGCGCCGAAAATCATTCGTCGTATTTTCGACGCACTGCGATGCGACGTCAAACCAGAGTTGCAGGGGGGAGCGCGGACTTCAGGCCGCTTAAAACGTGGAATTCTCAGGGAGCTCCCGAAATCAAACCGGCCTCGCGAAGGTTCTCCCTCTCCTTGGGGGAGAGGGCAGGGTGAGGGCGGACTCCAGTAGCGAAGCTCAAATCTCTCCAGCGTTCTTGAAAGACTTTTCACACAGTCTCTTCAGGCCGCTTAAATGTAAGAGGCACCGAGGCGCCTAAACTTTCCAAGCCGTGCGATTAACACGAGCGCTGTTCCTCTTTGGAGCTTTAAGCGACCTGAAGTTCGCGCTCCGGGCCACAATGCTTCGGATTTGCGCTTTGAAATTCCGGCACACGCGTCCAGAGTAGCGGTGCATGATGCACGAGCCGTTGCTGCAAATTGACCTGCCGGGAATTCCGAAAATCAAAAGCGGGAAAGTCCGGGAGATGTTTGATCTGGGAGACCGGCTCCTTCTCGTGGCCACGGATCGGATTTCGGCGTTCGATTGCATCATGCCTAATGGCATCCCACGCAAGGGAGAGATCCTCACACAGTTGTCGTTCTTCTGGTTTGAACGCTTCGCATCGATTGTCCCCAATCATTTGCTAGCCTCCGCGAAGGATCCGCTTCCGTCGCAATTGCAACCGCATGCCGCGAAGTTGCAACGCCGCAGTATGATTGTGAAAAAGGCGCGGCCCCTGGCGATCGAGTGCGTCGTGCGTGGTTACCTCGCCGGCTCCGGTTGGAGCGAATATCGAAGACACCAGACGGTTTGCGGGATCAAATTGCCGTCCGGACTCCGCGAGTCATCGGAACTGCAGCAGCCGATCTTTACTCCCGCGACCAAAGCCGAATCGGGCCATGACGAAAATATCTCCTTTGGGCAGGCGGCAGAAATCGTAGGCAACGATTTGGCGCTGCAAGCGCGCAGCGCCAGCCTCCGCCTTTATTCGGAAGCGCGCGCCTACGCTCGGGAACGCGGCATTATCATTGCCGACACCAAGTTTGAATTCGGCGTTTTCGAGGATCAGCTCATTTTGATCGACGAGGTGCTTACGCCTGATTCATCGCGCTTTTGGCCGGCGGACCGATATGAGCCGGGGCGATCGCAGCCGAGTTTCGATAAGCAATTTGTTCGCGATTACCTTCAGACCCTCGCATGGGACAAAACTCCGCCCGCACCGGCCTTGCCGGCGGACGTTGTGGCGAAGACGCAGGCCAAATATCTCGAAGCGTTTACCCGGCTCACGGGTAAATCGCTTTAGCCTCGCACCGTGGAGAATCGAAGCGATTCCTCGAACCGCATGCAGCCGGCGGTCGAAGATTTTCTGCAATATCTCCGGATGGAACGGGGGCAATCCGAGAACACGCAGAAAACCTACGCGGCGCTGTTGGGGAGATTTGTTGCCTGGGCCGGGCAACGCAGTCTCGGAGATTGGAAGGAGATTCAGTTCAATCATCTCACCACTTTCCTTGCAAGCGAACGGGAGCGCGCATTGCTCAATCGGGACGACGAACAGAAAAAACGGCAACTATCGTCCGAGAGTCTTTACCTGCAGATTGCCGCGCTGCGAGCCTTCTACAAATACGCCGAAGCCGAAAAGATTGTCGGGACGAATGTCGCGGAAAATCTGTCCCTGCCACGACGCTGGAAGCGTTTGCCAAAGGCTTTGACGAGCGAAGAAATCGATCGGTTGCTCACGCCCATCACGCCCGAGACCCCTTCATCGCTTTGTGATCAGGCGGTACTGGAACTTGCCTATGCTTCGGGGCTGCGGCTATCGGAACTGCGCAATCTTCGTTTGGAACAACTGCAGCTTGAATCCGGGTTCATCATCGTGATTGGCAAGGGAAACAAGGAACGGGTGGTGCCTGTCGGCAGGCAGGCCGTTGCTGCGATCGAGCACTATCTGCAGAGCGGACGCCCGAAACTTCTGACGAAACGAACCCCCGCGAACGTTTTCTTAAGCCAGAGAGGGACGGCCTTTTCGCCTGTGACACTTTGGCTGCGGATCAAGAACCGCGTCGCCTACTCCGGCATCAGCCGTAACGTGACTCCGCACATGCTGCGGCACAGCTTCGCCACTCATCTACTCGAGCATGGCGCCGATCTCCGGGTGATCCAGGAACTGCTCGGACATTCGAATATCGGCACCACGGAGATTTACACGCACGTGGCCGGTAATCGCCTCACCGAAGTTCACCGCAAATTCCATCCGAGGGCTGGATAACGCTTTCGCCAGGCGTCAGTGTTTGACGCGACTCCAGCTCTTTAACTTTCCCTGCGGATCAAAAATCAGTCGAAAATATTCCCCATGCGGCGGGGGAGAGATGGATGTGCCCACGCCGACGCCGGTTCCGACGTGCGGCCCGTAAACGGCATTTCCGACGCCGAATCCAAACGACATGTTGGGACTCTGCTTCAGGATCCAATCTACGACGCGACCTTCATTGGTTTCCGCAACAACATCCGGTTTACCGATTTCGGCGATCGCCTGGTCATAAGTGTAATTTCCGATCCGGCTGTTCCAATCAATGTTCGGGTCGACCTTGGGTCGAGTGGCGCAGCCGGCAACCAGGAGCGAAGTCAACAGCACCACTATCCCCACGGTATGGTTTCTGAGGCTCATATTAGATGAGTATCACTGAATTTTCCGGCTGTCGATTTTAGCTGTGTCGACATCCCAACAAGAATCGAACCTTGGTCGGGTAACGCCTTCGGCGCACATCATCGTATCAGAGAAAACAAGCCCAAAGTTGCTCAAATAGCTCACCGGTCTCAAATAGCTCTTTTGGCTCTTTAAGCTCACCGGGTGCACACGGCTCAGACTTCATTTCACTCCGACGCTATAAATCAGAGAAAAAAGGAAACACTATGAAAGCTCTGATGAAACAAGTCGGCGGAAACGGACGCGGTCACAAAAAAGCCCGCGTATGGAACATGGCCCAATTCCAGCCTCGCCGTTGGCACCGCGAACAGCAACAACCCGCCGCGGTTTCGCCCGAACCACCTCAGCCCAGTTCACCAATCCTCCCGGTTCCCCATGAATCCACTAATCCACAAATCCTGCCCACCGGCCCAGATCTTCGCGACCTCGGCGTCTCTGCGGTGAATCCATCATATCCCCTTTCAGCTCCCGTTGAAAAATCCGAGCAGAAGGACCATTTCACTGCTCTGCGCGGCCAGGGCTGGAGTCTCCGTTCCATCTCCAAAAAGCTCGGCGTCCCCAAATCCACCCTCTTCGATTGGGAGTCCGATGCTTTCACGCGCCGCTCCATCAAGGTTCTCAAATCATTTCATGTTGAACGGCTGCAGGAACAACACCTTCCCGCGTTCGAAGACGAACTCGTAAAGCTCTCCACCTTCCTTGCGCGCATTGAGCGCGCCCTCGAGAAGCACGATTTCGAGTCCATGCGCCCCGAGTTCCTCCTCCGCACTTCGTTGCAACTTCGCGCCCGGCTCCAGAAGCTCCGCATCAACACAAATCCCAGCGACACACTTGACCACGCCGACGTTCCCGAAATCAACTGCGGCCGCCTCTTCCGCTCCGAAACCATCTCCGATGACTCAGAAGCTGATCGCGATTCAGAAGGTAGCCACGCTCGCGCTGCGAGCGTGGACCAGCACGCATCGTCCGCCGCGCATTCCCCCTCCTCCTCGACCGAGGAGGGGGCTGGGGGAGGAGTCGATTCGTTCCCTCCGAGCCGGGCGGAACATCCCGACCAACTCGGGGATGAGCGCGGACCTGCCACTCCATCTTCCAATCTTCGTCCATCTTCCCCATCTATTCCCACTCCATCCGAGGTGTCCAAGAAATCCGTGGTGAAGTCAGAAAACAAAAATCCGGACACAAACAAAAATTGTGAACTGTCCGGCCCTTCATCACCAACAACTTCCGCCGACAAAGTTGGGGCGGCTGTCCGACTGTCCGGACCGATCACACCTGAACAAACGCCTTCTCCACTAATTGAAGGCGCCAACACAGATCATCCAGCAGTGATGGCTCCGAACACGCCCGAACAGCCCGGAATCGGAGCGATCTCCGCGCTTCAGAATCACGAAATATCCTTCGCCGCCGGTTTCGGCTCGCAGGCTCCCCGTGGCCGTGGGGATTATGTAAATATGGATGCACTCGCACACCTCGGACCTCGTCCGTTAGGCTTTAATCAGCGTGAGGCAATTGGAGTTGCTGCATCTAAAGGAAAGGCGTAAACCGCTGTTTAACTGGAGCAATGCGGTTTGGCAGATTGGAAAAGCTTTTTATGAAGATTCTACTGATTGCAGTACTGGCGCTGAGTCTCGCACTCAACGTTTTTCTCGGGAGAGAGGTTGCCCGGCAACGGAACGAATTGGAAGCGGCGCGGGCGAGCGCAACGGAGGTTGCTGAATTGCAGCAACAGATCCAGGAACTTCAAAAGAAGCCAGCCGCTCCTGCCGACAGCGCCGATGCAAACGCGCTCGAACTGGCTCGGCTCCGGAACGAAGTAAGCCAACTCCGAAAGCAAACGGGAGATATTGCGACACTGCGCGCCCAGGCGGCGGAAGCTGCGCAATTGCGCGGACGCCTTGCTGCAGCAACGCAGGATCTGGCAAAGGCGGAAATCCAACTGGCGCAACTTGTGAAGATCTCGCCGGAAGAATTGCAGCAAGCGAAAAGCGAGGCGCAAGCCATTGCCTGCACCAGCAACCTGAAACAGATCGGCCTTGCCGCCCGGATATATGCGGCCGATCACAATGGTGTTTTTCCTCCGGACTTCATTTCGATGAAGAACGAGTTGAACAGCCCGAAGATTTTGTTCTGCCCCGGAGACGCTACGGCGGTTCGGGTCGGCGACTGGTCACAACTGGATCCGAACTTGATCAGTTATCGTTTCCTGAATCCTGGCGGGAATGAAAGTGATCCGACCAAACAGCTCACCACTTGTCCGATTCATGGTCATGTCGGGCTGAGCGACGGCAGCGTGCAACGAAAACAGTGAGGGTGGGCGCACCTATGATTCATAAACTCCCAGCTCGCCTTCAATATCTTGAGCCGGTGCGAAAACAATTGGCCGCTCTAAATCCGAACGAAATTGACGAGAGCACCGACCTTAGAGTTCTTCGCAGAGTTGTTCGCAAGCACCTCAAGGGGTTGTCTGACCAGGATGCACGGCTGGTCTTACAAGAGGACGCGGCTGAGCTGGAGAGATGGTTGTCTACACCGGGACTGCCGGACACACGGTTGTATTTTGTTCTGCCCATTCTTCCGGATGCCATCGATGTTCTCCTGACAGAGCAACTGCCGTCGCCACCAGAGCGCGGCGAGGCGAGCATGGAGTTGCCGGATGGTGCGAAGGTGACGGTTGAGAACGGCGGCTGGAGCGTGAGGTGGCGCCGGTTTCATTTGTCGCTTTGTCCGTCGTACCTTGAGGAGATGCACTGCCACGCAGGGCGGTTTCGTGATGATGCCAGGAGCCGCCCGATGATCGATGGGAGTGGCATGTCTATCGTCGAGGTTCGTTTTGGTGGGGTCACAGGTATCAAGTGTGTCTCCAAAATAGCGTCGCCTCCCAGGTTCAAACGGGTGGAGTATGCATTGGATGTGCCCGTTGGAGGTCGAGCGGCATTTTCACACGCTGCGGGTGTTGAATTATCCGGCTCCGGCGTGAGAGAGCAGGCAATATGGTCAAAGGGGGTGCGACAGCGATCAGTTGCAGCACGCCTCATCCGGGCTGCTTCTTGAATTTGGCGGCGAGTTCTTCGCTTTTGGTGGCCAGGAGACCGATATCGCTTCCCACGGCGAGGACGACGCACCCGAGAGACAACCAATGACGCGCGTCGGCTTCGATGGGGGCGAGAATTCCCGAGGCCTTGCCGGTTTTTCTTATTCGGTTGAGCGCATTCTCAATGGCGGCACGCACTTCGGGGTGGTTGGTCTCACCCAGATGGCCGAGGTCGGCGGCGAGGTCGCTCGGGCCAATGAATAATCCATCGATGCCATCGACGGCGGCGATGGTCTCGATATTCTCCAGCGCCTGCTGCGTTTCGATCTGGACGAGCACGCAGATCTCGTCGTCGATGCGCTTGTAGTAATCCTTCATGCGACCGTAGCGGCTGCCGCGGGCTGACACGGCCACGCCGCGCACACCTTGTGGCGGATAACGCGTGGAGGCGACTGCCGCCCGCGCTTCCTCGGCGGTTTGCACGTAAGGAACGAGGAGGTTCTGCGCGCCGATGTCGAGGAGCCGTTTCATCAGCACCATGTCGTTCCATGCGGGCCGCACGACCGGCGCGGCCATGCCGCCAGCCAGCGCCTGCAATTGACTGAACACCATCGGCAGTTCGTTCGGTGCATGTTCGGTATCGACGAGGATCCAGTCGAAACCGGACCCGGCGATCACTTCGGCGGCGAGGTTGCTGCAAAGGCTGCTCCAGAGACCGATTTGCGGCCGGCCTTCGCGAATCGCCTGCTTGAAGAGATTTA
>Ga0193692_1000120_pt1 | contig 18097 bp, 25 predicted proteins | sample L3a1metaG_FD_144917 | JGI IMG/M metagenome (GOLD analysis project Ga0193692, IMG submission 144917) | Soil microbial communities from a riparian zone of the East river system, Colorado, United States - L3a1 | ecosystem: Environmental > Terrestrial > Soil > Riparian zone | place: USA: East River... | reverse complement strand
TGGCACCTGGAACGACGCGTCGCCCAGCTCCGCCCCATAGGGAAACTTCGGATCGACGTGCAGATGACACGTCATCGTCGGATCGGGATTCGGCCAGTGCGCCTGGCCGGAGAACACCGGCCACTCCGCCGGCGAGGCATACGCCGCCTTCTGCGGATGATGGTGAATCGGCTGCGCGGACACAGGGACCGACAGCAAGAGCGCCACGATCGCGAGAGAGCAATACCGCATGGACTCCTACTGGTAGTAGAGGGCGACCATCAGCGTGGCCGTGGTCGTGGTGCTGTTCACCCGCCGTCCGCGCATCGGGATGATCTCGCCCGCCACCGCCGTGAACTGCACGGTCGAGTTGTCGATCAGCACCAGGACGACGATGCCTGCGCCGCCCACGTAGAGCGCGTCGAAACAGGGCACGCTGCCCTGCACGTTCGAGCCAACTTGCGGCACGTCCACCGTGTCGCTCTTGGTGACCGCCTGCGCGTACGTGTAGTTCCCGGCGATGGCCACGTTTACTTGGCTCCGCTGGGGTGAATCTCCCAGCCGGCCTTCAGGTGCGCGTCGCACTCGTCCGGCGTGTGCACCAGCGTCTGCTCGCCCTTCTTGTGCACCCAGCGCGGGAGCTCGTGCGGGTAGTCCGCGTGCGGTCGCTCCGGCGACGGTCCCCGTTCATCGATCCGCGCGGGCCGTTCCCAGACATGGGCACGGTCGGCCGGGTTCTTGTGCGAGTGTGCGAGGGTCGGAATCGAGGCATCGCTGACCGGCGCCTCTGCCTCTACGTGCTTCTTTTTCGCCATACGTCCTCTGTAAAAAGGCGGGAGAGCCCGAAGACCCTCCCGCCTGACATTCAACGAATTAGGCGATGTTGACCGGCACCCACTTCGCGCCGTTCCACACGAACACCATCACGCGACCCGCGGCGGTCGTCGTGCCGGCGGTGAGGATGTTGCCGGCCGCGGTCCAGGTCCAGACGCCCGTGGCTTCGAGGTAGACCGTGAAGCCCGGCGCGATCCCGGCCGGGTTCGTGAACCCCGTGATCGCATTCGTGCCGGACACCTTCAGGTAGGTGCCGGTAAACAGCCCTAGGGCGCCGGCCGTCGAGGCCATCGTGGACCCGAGGACCGGGGTGCCGTTGTCATTGGTCTGCACCCACTGTCCGGCCGTGGTGACGCCGAGACAGTCGAACGTGGACCCGTTCATCCCCTGCACCGAGGTCCCGCCGACGACGACGGGGACATACGTCAGGTTGGAACGGACACACGCACCCGAGGGCACGTAGTTGACGAACTGCGGGTTGTTGACCGCGGGAATGACGGTGAACGTCGCCCCGCTGACATGCGCCGTCGCCCGCGTGCCGTTCTGGCCGCGCATGATGGTCAACGTGGTGGACGCCCCAGGCAGGCCGCGAATCGCGACGATTTCGCGATCGATGAGGCCATACTGCGCGGTCGCGCCAGAGCCCTGAGCGGTGATGCCCGTGGCCGAGGCGACCGCGACAGACGTCTGCACGCTGTCCATCAGTGCGCTGATGGTCGTGGTGGTGAGCGCCGTCTGCGCGTAGACGGGCGCCGCGGTGAAGAGCACGGCCGCGGAGACGGCCGCCCAAAGCAAATTGCGGAAGCGGTTCATGGTGGTCATGTCTCCTTTAGGCGCCGAGGATGCGGACCGAGCACTCGTCGCTGTAGAGGCGACCGAAGCCCAGCAGGATGTCGAAGCGGTTGATCATCTTGCGCTGCACCGGATCGAACATCTTGATGTACTGAATCGCGATGCCGGTTTCCGGATCCTGTTTCTGGAAGGAGCCCGGCTCCGTGTTCTTCGGCATCTCGAGCTTCACGCCGACGATCGCGAAGGCGTCCTTGGTGAACGCGAGGCCGTTGACGCCCGAGTGCGCCGAGGTCGGCGCCGCGGTGCCGCGGAACATCGTGAGCGTCGCACCGGCGGCCGGGAGCGCGTCCACGTTCTGGTACTGCGAGCCCGGTCCGTAGATGGCCGGCGAGAAGGTGATCGTCGCGGCCGACGCCGCACCGGTCACCGAGGCGAGGACCACGAACGGTTTCGCCACCGTCGTCGTCTTGCGCCTGGTCATCGGGTTGACCTGCGCCGTGGTGGTGTTGAAGTCGAAGCAATCGCCCGCCAGGAAGGTGTCACCGGTGGTGCAGGTCAGCGCCACCGAGGTCGCGCCGTTGACCGGGGCCGTGGTCACCGTCACCGCGCCCGCCCACACACCCGACGTGTGCGAGTAGAGCGACATCGATTCGAAGAACTTGAACCCGTCCGCATAGCCGACGATGCCGTCGCGATACTGCTCACCGATGTCCTTCACCGGCGCGAAGTAGCCCACAGCCGACTTCTTCAGCGCGCGCATGACGTTGGGCGGCACGACGCAGATCCGCTGTTCGTCGTGGGTGGACGAGCCGAGCTCGACGAGCCGCTGGCGCGCCGCCGCGGAGGTCGTATCGAAGTCGGTCGGGTCGGTCCCGAGCACGCCGACGAAGTTGTTCGTGTTCTGATACGCGAACAGGGCGGCGCGGGAGTCGATCTCCTGTGAGATCTGGGCCATCGCCGGCGCCAGATACTGGTCGGAGACTTCGGCCATCGAGCGCTCCATGCGCAGGGCCTTCTCCACGGAGTCGATCTCGAAGTCCAACCCGAACGGCTGGTTGAGATCCACGGTCGTGAACACGCGGTTGATCGGGTCGGGCGTGTACCCGAGGCCGTTGCGGATGTTCCAGCGCTGCGGCTTCTTGATGCGGACCGAATCGTTCACCGCGTAGTCCTTGGTGAACTCCTTCTCGAACGAGGTATTGAAGTTCGACGCGATCGAGAGCTTGTTGAGAATCAGATCGAGGCATTCCATCGCGACCGCATCCGTCCACTGGAAGGAGTTGGCCGCGAGGACACCGGCGACGGTGTTGCCGAGAAAGTGACGGGCGATGAGCGCGACGAGAAGCGCGACCACGATCCCGAAGACGCGATGGCTCCACGGCCTCGCCTTCAGGAACTCTGACGGGTGATTCTTCATGGCTACCTACGTGCCGCCCGTTCAGCTCGGCGAGCGGAACGGTAGGCGGTAAAGTCCTTGCCCTGAACCGCGGCCACCACCGGATCGCCCGCAGACGCGGGGCGTGTGCCGAGTGGCGTGCCAGGGTTGGGCGCGGAGGAAATGGTTTTGGGCGCAGGAACGACAGGCGCGGTCTCGGCGGCCTTCTCGAAGCGGGTTTCGAGCTTGGCGACGAACTTGACGACCGCTTTGCGATTTTCCAGACCGCGGATCTGCGTCAGCACCTCGGGGTGCTCGCTGACGTGCAGCAGAATCTGCGGGAAATACTCGGACTTGGCGATCTCGCTGGCGAAGTCGTTTTCCGCGAGCGGAATCTGACGGTTCGCGATCGCCATCTCACGGGTCGGGATGGTGAGGAGCTCGGGCGCGAGCTTCGTTTCGAAGGTCGGATCCGCCGCGATGGCGGCCGCGACACGCTCGCGCGCCTTTTCCACGGTCGCCTGGTGACTCTGCGCGCGCTCGGTTTCCTGGCGTTGCGCTGCGGCCGCTCGCGTGCGGTTGGCTTCACGCCAGTCCTGACGGGCGTCGATGTAGTCCTCCAGCGAGGCGTCGGGATGCTTCTCCAGATACTGGGCGTAGGCCGGGAACGTCTCACCCGCCACGGGCTCGGTGCGCGATGCAGTGGGCTCGGGCGGTGTCGCGGAAGCAGCCTCCAGCGCGCGGATACGCTGGTCCTGTTCGGCAATCCGACGTTCGTAGGCGTTGATCTGCTGTTGGCGTTTGGAGACCTGTCGCGGTTCCTCAGCGGGGGGCGCGGATGCCTCCGGCTTGGTCTCCGTGACGGGTTCGGCGGCCGGCGCGGGTGCGGGCGTGCCTGATCGTTCCGCCTGCCGCTTCGCGCGATAGTCGGTGAAATTGTCGTTGACGACGGCGGATTCAACGGCCGTCAGGGCTGGTGCAGGTGTCGCTTCGGGCTGCGCGGGTGCAGCGATGGTGACGTCTTCCAACGTGAACCTCTGTTCACGCTCGTCCCGGCGTGCGAATCGTCCGTTGCGAACCCACAACGAAAAACGCCGTGTTCCGCGCCTCGGGAGTGTTCAGGCTCCTGGCATTCGGCAACACGGCGTCTTCCGTGCGAGTCCTGTATCGGGCATCTGCGGTGGACGAGACCGCGGTTCGGGCTGCAGGCCCTAGATGCGCCGAGAGGGTGCTACTTCATTCGGTGCGGTCAGTGTCGCAAACCGGTTTAGGTGATTGCAAACGCTTCAGCCACTCCGCGCACTCCGAGGCCGTCAGGCGGCGCCGCAGAAACAATTCCAACTGCACGCGCGTAATCCACGACAGCATGATCACGCGTCTGCCTCTGGCTGCGGAGCGAGATCGGCAGCCTGTTGAGCCGTCGCCATCTGTCCGGCCACGCCGGCCTCACCCTGCTCGAGCGCGTGGTCGTGCGCCTGCGTCGCATCGGCCTGCCCGTGGGCGTGGTCGAGGAGCGCCATCTTGATCTCCTGGTCATGCTCAGCGGCCGTCTTCGCCGCATCCGCCGCCAGCTCTTCGTCCAGCGCGATCCGTTCCTCTTGGGATTCACGGGCCGAGGTGTCCGCGTCCTTCGAGGCCGAGATGTGGGCGATGGCGAGCTTCAGGGCGCGGTCCTTCTTCGCATCGTCAGCCCGCTGCAGCCGATCGGCGGAGGCGATGCGCTCCTTGCTGTCCAGTTCGAGCTTCTTGGACGCCCGCTCGGTCGTGAGCTGCTGAAGGGCCTGTCCCATCTCCTGCATCTGGTGCTTGGCCTGACTCAAGGCCTGCTGCGCCATCGCTGGGTTGTTCTGATCCTGCGGATCGAGAATTTCCGCGATCTCATCCCCGACCGGCCCGAGGTTCTTCAACTTCACCGTCGCCGCCAGCAGTTTGGCGCGCTGCGGCGGCGCCACGAATTCCATCGCCTTCGATCCGATCAGGGTGTCGGCGAAGTCGGACGAGGCTTCCCGCTCGCTGTCCTGCCGCGGCCCGACCGAGATCGTGACGTCGTGGTTGCCCTGGGTCACATCGACGTGCGCATCCAGCCCGGCCTCCTGGTTGGCCTCGAGATGCGGCAACGGCTGCCCCTGCGCGTCCGCCTGACGGGGATCGTTGATGCGGACGATGGCCGGCGAGTCGTCCTTGGTCCGAATCGAGGTCTCGCGCGCCGTGTCGTAGAAGAACGGAATGTTCTCGTTCAAGATGTCGCCGGTGCGCGCGATCGCTTCGTCGTAGTGGTCGACGAAGTGGAAACTGCCCTTCTGGGCGGTGTCTTCGATCTGCTTCAACGCCACGCCGGACTTCTCGTTGTGACGCTGCGCCTGCGTCGGGAGCGGCGACGCGCCGATCGCCGCCTGGATCGAGCGGCGCACGGACTCTTTCAGAATCTCCAGCGCCTGGATCGGCGGCTCGTACGGCTGGCGCTGCGGGAACTGCGCCGGTGCGCCGGCCTGCTGGGGAATCTTGACCGGAATGCCTGCGATCGGCTCGTGGAGCGACCGCGCCAGGAGCTTCAGCGCCTCCGGCGAGAGGGATCCGTCCCAGAAGAAGTACGGAAACTTCGGCGTCATGCCGACGAGCTCGGCTTCACAGGTCGCCAGGTAGGCCAGCAGCATCTGTGGGGAGCGCGCCAACCGGACGAGCGACAGCATCTTGCGCTTGGTCTGACCGCCCTCCGTGACGTAGATGACCTTGCCGTACCCGCTGACGAACGGAATCGACTGGCCCGGCCACTCGTTGGTTTCGAGAATCTCGAAGCCGTTGGTGAGGTAGTTACAGACCTTGAACCGCTCGATCTTCCGCGACTTCAGCACGAGCTCTGAGGGAATGCTCTTGGCGCGAAACTCATCCTCCCAGACCAAGAGCGGCTCGGCCTGCGTATCGGTCGGCTTGAGCGCTAGGCGCGTGCGAGTCCCGGCCGGCGTCTTCACCCAGTACTTCGCGATGTCGATGTTGTTGCCCTTGATCCACTGCGGCGCCTGGCGCGCTTCATCGGGCGTGAACCCGCGGACCTTCGCCGAGGGGAATTCGCGCTTGAACTCCTCGAGGCCGCGGGTTTCGCGGACCCACAGGCGGCGGAGATCCTTCCCGTCGCTGCTCACGGCGTGCGCGCCGGGCGTGATCATGTTCGGGTTGACCACCGGTTTGATGATCAGCTCCTGGTCGAAGATGGTCGAGTCCTCAGCGGTGTCCGAGACGTATTCCGAGGTCACCTCCAGCCAGCCGTAGGACCGCTGAATCATGTTCTCGGCGAGCGTCGTGTAGGCCTGGTGGGAGTTCGACCGGTACTCGGTGTCGCGGATCTTGCCCTGCCGGAATAGCGCCGTCTTATCGTTGGCGCCGGCGCCTTTCGGGGTGACCTTGATGCCGCGTTTGTTGGCCCGGAGATCGTTGATGACCTGATTGCAGTACTGGTTCAGCTCGTCCAGTTCGATCATCGGCCGGTTGGCATCTTTGCGCTGCTGCGCGCCGGCGGGATCCATCGCCTTCCACAACCCGCCCGTCAGACACTGGATGTCCTTGTCACCTTCCTCGCGGATGTCGGTCCACGCCAGGTCATCGATCTTCCAGTTGTCGCGGATTTCGGTGAGGCGCTCCGGCTCGGTCTGCGGCATCAGGCGCGACTCAGCTGGCTGGCGTAGAAGGTCAGGAGGCTGTCATGGTCGTAGGCCAGCGGTTCCTGGCGCCAGGCCGGATCGGTGCGCTGCGGATCCGCCTGGAGGAGTTCAGGCACGGTCATCAGAAGGCTTTGGTGAACGTGCGGTCCATGTGCTCGCAGCGGAAGCTGATGCCGCCTTCCGGCGTCCGGTGGCGCTGGATTGGTTCTCGCTGGCAGCGCGGGTCGTTGCACTTGAACTGCAGGGTCAGGCCGCTGGCTTCGAGCATTTTGGTGACCTTTTCGAGGTCACGCCACTGCTGCCAGGTGAAGGCCCACTTCTCGCGGGATAGCTCCTCGGGCACGAGCAACCCGGAGTTGGTCGCGTGCCGGAAGCCGTGCGGCATCGCGCCTCTCAACAGGAGCCCTTCTGCGACCGGATGTGTTGCTGGACGGCGCGCATCTTCACCGGCATCGGCTGGGCCTTGAACCCGGGCATATTGGCTGACAGATGGGCGTGGGCCGCTTTGACCTTCTGGCCGTGCTCAACCAGTTTGGGATGGAGGATGCGCTTAGCCATCGTGGCGTCCTCCTTCGATGACGTTCCAATGCTCAGGACGATACCGACGCGGGAGTCTCACGTACATCGTGTCTCCGACCTTCGGCGCCACACGCTCGTAGGCTTCGGAGAGCAATTGCAGCTCGGATTTACCGCCATCGCCGAACTGATAGCCCTTCGGCAGCGGCTCGCGCCTGTCCTGATGACTCACAAGTCCTTCCAGACGACCGCCACGATCACGCACAGATAGGCGAGAATCGCGCCGCTCAAGAGCGCCCACTGCAGGATGGTCACGGTTGGTGTAGGACGAGTGTGAACGAGCGCTTACGACGGACGCAATCGATCGGGACGCGGACTGTTGATGATCCACGACAGCACGCGCGCTTCGAGCACGGTCAGCGGCTCGCCGGTGTGCACCTTCTCCGCCAGCGCGTCGGCCGCCGGCTTCAGATAGAGCGTCGTCAGGCGGATGACTTCGCGATCGTCGTCAGTCATGAGATTCTGTGACTAGTAGGTCCACGGCCGAGGTCGCTTCAGCCCCACGCGCTGGTCGGGCGGTACTCTTCCTCCGGCTCCGCGGGCAGCAGCTCCGGGATGCCGAAGGTGAGCGCGAGCGCGTCTGCGAGGTCCGGCGATCGTCCGAGTCGTTCCTTGACCTGGTCTTTCGGTTCGAGCTGGAACTTACCACCGACGAAGGTGTACGTCGGCGTCGAGAGCTCCGCGATCAGGTCGGGAATGTTCGGCAGCGCGCCGCCGGCCTTCACCCACTCGGCCATCGCGAACCACATCTCCGCGCGCCGGTTCTTGTAGCGCTGGTCGAGCCCTTGCGTGTGGAACTGCACGCTGACCGGCGGGTGGTTCGAATCGCCGGCGAGCAGCACGTCGCGCGCGCCCGCGGCCCAGCCGCCGGTGGCATCCATGATCGTCGCGGTGGTCTTGTACTTCAGGCGCTCGGCCATCACCTTGGCGGCGATGTCGGTTGAGACCGCGGAGTCGCGGCCGTGGCGCATCACGATCGGCGGGAAGGCACGCCTCCCTTGCCGCGGGAAGATGACTGTCCGATCGTCGCCGAAGCGCGCCACGTCGACCCCCAGGCGGGCCTGCGCCCAGTTGTACGCGGTGGCCGGCAGCTGCAGCTGCATCGCGGCCATGACCTCTTCCGGCCCGAGCAGCGAGTTGAGCGAAGACGGCGGGAAGCGCCCGAGGATGTACGACATCACCCATGGGTTGTCGCGGCCGTAGGTGTCGATCTGGCGCTGCGCCCAGGCCTTATCGATCCGCGGCGAACGATGCGGATCGTCCGGGTCGCCGGTGATGCGGATGATGAACCACTGCGCCGCCAGCATCGTCGCCGCGGCGTAGAGCATCCCTTCCAGGCTGATCGGGTTGCCGGCCTGGACAATCTTGCCGAAGGTGCAGTTCGAGAGCGCTTGTTCGGCGGCGCGCAGCACCGTCACCGGGATGGCGCCCGACTCGTCGATCAGCGCGAGCACGAACTTCGAGTGCAGCCCGGACAGCGTCTTGCCCTGCTCTTCCGCGGTCGCGCTCTTCGGCCAGGACCGGGCCGACAGGAACCAGGTCTCCGGGTGATCGTTGGCGACGATGCGCTCCTTGTTCCAGGTGAACGCGGTGCGCAGGAACTCCGATCGGCCCTGCCACTTGGCGAGCTCCGGCCAGAGGTTGTCCTTCAGGTTGTCGGACGTGATGCTGACCGCGGCGCCCTTCGGGTGTTCGCCTTTGTCGGCGTAGCAGGCGAGGAAGTTCCAGCCGCACCAGGCGAGGATGGTCGTCTTCCCGGGCCCGGCGCAGGCCTGCAGGCTGATGCGCTGCTTCTCGGGGTCCGCGAAGGCGCGCAGGGCTTCGAGCTGCCAGAGGTCAGGCTCGACGCCGAACTGCTCGAGCACGAAGGTTTCCGGGCGCGCGCGCCAGCGCCGGATGTTCTGCTGCGCGGGGGTCACTCGGGGGCGTTCGATCCGGCGACGAGATCTTCGAGGGAGAACCGGTGCTCGTGGACCTCGGTGAGCAGCTTGAAGTGCTTCGCCAGCATCTCGAGCGGCTTGACCGGGTCGACGACTTTGATCTTGTGGACGCGATCGGTGACGCCATCGCCAGCTTCGGCGTTCTTGATGATGACCTCGATGCCGCCCACCATGGCCGCCGCGTCGTCGGTCAGCTCGTGCACCGGCCGGAGGTTGCCGTCCGCGTCGAACAGCTGTCGGATGTCCTGGAAGGCGAGCAGGCGCAGGCGATCCTTGACCATCTGGGCGGTGAGCTCCGCCTTCTCGAGCTGCTTGGCGGTCCCGGTCGCGATGGCGGCCTTGATGCTAGGTTTTGCTAGGAGTTGCGCGGCCATCTTCGGGTGATAGCCGCACGTCTTCGCGGCCCGCGTCGCGTTCATGTGAATCAGATACTCGGCGACGAAGCGCCGCTGCTTAGCGGTGAGTGGCATCGAGAGGCTGGTCCGGGCCTTCTCCGGTCATGTAGAACCGGTAGATCCGACGAATGCGCAAGAGTTTCCGGAGCGTGATCGCAGAATGCACGACCAGCGCGTGCGATTTCAAACCTGAGAGCCGGTTCACCGCGCGGCCGCTGATTTTCTCGGCCTTGAGTTGCGCGATGCGTTTGCGGGCTTCGGTGGCGCTGATGCGCGCGCCGAGCGGGGGGCGCCCCTTCGCCTTCAGCGTGCGCAGGTTGGCCATGTACGCGGTGTTGGCGGCGGTGCATGTGGCGCAGCGACAGCCACGCTGGTAGCGTCCCCGGGTTCCGTGTTCGGGCTCTGGGTCGGTGTCGCGACGCCCACCTGGACGCGGCAGCAGGCGCCGGCGATCGGGCGTGCGCTCATCTCGACGGTCCGTCACTTTTCATCCGGCGCGGCCGCCAGCTGCTTCGGCATCTTGCCGCTCTTGTAGGCTTCGCCGATCTGCGGCCGCACGATCTGCGCCACCGTCTGGTCGTTCGGCATGACGATCTGACTGAGGAACGATTCCTCGAAGCTCTCGATGGCGTTCTCGACGGATTCGAGCTTGGCCTTGATGACCAGGAGCAACGCGCGCCACTTCTGCCGCTCGGCCTGCTCGAGCTTGATGCCGTTGCCGAGCTTCTTCGGATCCGGAAGGCTGATCACGAAGCGCACGACGCGATCGTGCAGCTTGAACTGGACGCGCGCGGCGAGCAGGTCATAGTCGACGGCGGTGCCGTACTGCTTGGCCTTGTGCCGCTCGAGTAGCTTCTCGATCTCGGCCCGTGATTGTGCGACGGGCACGCGTGTCTTATCGGCGTAGAGCGCCATTATGCGATCGCCTCCAGTACGGTGAATTTCTTCTGATGGTTCTTCGAGGCGAAGTCGACGAGCTGCGCTTCGCAGAGCGCCTCGCCGACGCCACAGCCCCAGGCGTTGCCTATCTGCTTCACCTGGTCGCCCTGGTTGCCGGCGAACTTGTAGTCGTCACCGAAGGACATCGCGCGGGCGAGCTCGTGCGGCTTCAGCATCCGAAGGCGGATGTCGAGCGCGCGCCCGTTGACGACCGGCAGGACCAGCGCGAAGCGGTCCTTCGTGGTGATCGTCGGGACCGGCGCCGACACCGGGCTGATGTTCTGCGTGCCGTAGTAGCTGCTGATGAACGGCTCTACAACGGCGAAGCGGTTCTCCGTCGTCTGCGCCGGGAGCGGATCGTCGATCCGATGCACCCGCCGCGGCTCGCCCACACGCTCGCTGTGATAGCCGACAAGGAAGGGCTCGACTAGGGCGATCGCGCCGTCGGTGGTGATCGTCGGCAGTGGCCGATCAACCGGCCGCAGCACCGCGCCGCCATGCTGCCCAAGGACGAACGACTCCACCAGGGCGAACGCGCCGCCCTTCGCCGTTGTGATGGTCGGCAACGGCCGGTCGATACTGCGGACGCTGCCTTGATGCTCCATCGTGACAACGAACGGCTCGACGAGGCCGATGTGCTGGCCACCGGCGGCGATGGCAGGGATCGGCCGGCTCAGCGACCGGGCACCGCAGTTGTTCCGCAGGACGACCAGGAACGGCTCGAGCTCCTTGCCGCCAAACCGCTCGAGCCCCGCGACGATCCGCGCCATCGTCTTCGGCGACAACGGCTTCTTCCGAGTGAAGATGCTGCGGCTCTCGACCGACCAGTCGATCACGTCGCGCGCCGGCCGCCATCGCTTCGTCTTCCCGAACAGCGTGGGGTCGCCGGTCTTGCTGTGCGTCGGCGTCGGCCAGGTGATGCCTTTGCGGCCGCGCGTCGCGAGGATGAATAGCCGCTTCCGCGTGGTCGGGTCGCCGTAGTCGGCGGCGTTCAGGACGCGATCCTCGACCTTGTAGCCGAGGGAGCGCAGCGCCTCCAGGAACGCGCGGAACGTCTCGCCCTTGCGACTCTTCAACGGCTTGTGGTTCGCGCCGACTGGGCCCCACTCGCGAAACTCCTCGACGTTCTCAATGATGATGCGGTCGATGTATAGCTCCTGCGCCCATTTCAGGATGTGCCAGGCGGTCGCGCGGGACTGGTCGTTGATCGGCCGGCCACCGCGGGCGCGCGAGTGGTTCGTGCACTCCGGCGCGGCGATCAGCAGGTGCAGGCGGCCGCCAGGCACGGCCTTACGCGGGTCGATGCGCTCGACCGCCTCGCACATGTGGCGGGCGCCAGCGTGATTCAGCGTGTGCGTCTCGACGGCAATCGGCCAGTGGTTGATGGCGAGCAGCTCGAGCGGTAGGCCGAGCCGCTGGCACGCCCGACGCAGGCCGACCGACGCGCCGCCGGCGCCGCAGAAGAGGTCGGCCGCGAGAATCTTCTTCACGCGGATACCTCTGAAGAAAAGAGCGACGGCTGCACCGGACGACGCGGATCCCAGGCCCCGCAATTGATGCAGCGATACCAGAGCGGTTGACGCTCGGCGTCGAGCACCACGATCACGCCGAGTGTGCGCCCGCAGTCCGGACACGGCACCCAGGCCGGCGCGATTGCGTCCGGCAGATTCATGCGGCACGCTCGAAAATCGTCGCCATCCGTACTCGGTGATTAGTTGAGCGCACGATCGCGATGCGGCCGACCGTGACCCATTCCGCCTTGCGGTGCATCGGCCAGCAGACGTCCAACCAGACGAGATGACCGCCAGCCTTTGTCACCGTCGCGAGCGCGGCGAGCGCGCGGCCGCGGCTGATCATGGTCGTCTTGTAGTGCACCGCATCCGCCGAGGAGTACGGCGGATCCGCGACCAGCAGCCGGAACCGATGGTGCTTGCGGACGTAGCGATCAATCAGGGTCCGCGCGTCGTATACGCTGCCAGGAATCGTCGGATCGTGCTCGAGGCTGACATCCATGCGCCAGACACCCTCCGGCAGAGACCCGGCGAAGACATGCAGCGTCGCGTCCGGCTCGACGTCAGGAAACAGCGCGGCGATCCGTTTCAAGTACCCGGGCGGATAGGCCCCGTAGTACCGCGTCGCGTTCCGGTAGTGGTTGCCGATCAGCCAGGTCGCGTACAGGACGTCTCGACCGCCCTCCTTCACCAGATGTGGCCAGGACGCCGGCCACTTGGCGTACGTCGCCTGGAACGCGGCGATACGCGCAGCTAGGGTCACGTGCGCTCGCTGCCGATCCCGACGAGCGACCAGGTGTCACCCGTGCGGTCGATCAAGCCCTTGACCTTCAGCCGATGCAGGCAGTTCCGATACGCGGCCGTGCGCTGGTCGTCGTCGAGCTTCGGTTCTTTCGGCATCGCGGCGCGCAGGATCTTGCTGCTGGCCACGCCGTCATTGCGCTTCAAGGCTGTGAGGATGGCCTCTTCGCGCGCAGCCGCGGTGTCAGCCCGGGGCCCCGTCTGCGCAGGCTTGGTGACGCGCGCCGGCGGTGACTGCCTGGGAGCCTTGCGCACCTTCATTAGGGCGTTGGATGGCGGCGGAGGGGTGACCACGGCTCCAGCGGTCGCACCAAGGAAGTCCTGCAACGTCGCGATGACACCGTTCAGCGCATCGCGCTTCGCCGTCAGCTCCGCGAGCGCGGCTTGAAGGTTGGCGCTCACTTCCGGCGGCCCTTGCCCTTCGCCGCCGTCTTCTTCTTGCCTTGGTGGGAATGCAGCGGGCGGTGCGCGCGCTCGGTGGCCGGCTTCGCGCGGCTCGGCGTCGCCGGGCTGGTCGGCGCGTCGTCCCACATCGGGACGCGGCCGTCGATGGGCTGGCGCGCCTTCTCGTCGTCCTCCGTCTCGCCGTCGTCGACCATCTCGTCGAACATCCCCGGCTCGGCCGCTTCGAACGTGACGAACTTCTGCGTCAGCAGCCAGGACTGGATGAACTCGAGCTCGTCGCGGCCGACGGGCCCGAAGGTCGCCTTGAACTTGAAGTCGTAGCCGTTCCGATCCTTCTGGGCGATCGCGTAGGTGCCGTGGACGCGCACCTGGTCGAGCATCCGCGTCGCGGCGTCGGTGTCCGGGGACGCGAATACGTGCAGCTGCTGGCGCTCGACGCCGAGCGCGAAGTCGGCGCGCCGGAGGCTTTCCTTTGGATCGCCGGAGTTGAGTTTGAACAGCGTCGGCTTCACGCCGTCGGGCATGACCGTCGCCAGCTTCGCATCGAAGGGCGCGACCTTCAGCGAGAGCGTGAGCACTTTCACGTCCTCGCCGCGGCGCTTCTCGAGCGAATGGGTCACGCCGTCGCAGTAGCAGGGCACTTTCGCAATGTCGAACAGTTTCACAAGAGCCGACCTTCCTCGGTGAGGGGTGTCACCACAATGACCGCGCGCGGGGAGTCGCCCGCGGCCGCGTAAAACTTCGAACCTTTGATCTGGGTGACCTGCGAGTCGTCACCGATGACCACGCCGGTCAGGGAATCCCCGATCCCGCGCAGCAACTTGTCCGTGTCTGGCCGCGTCACATGCGCGCGATCGACGCGCAACGCCTTCGGCCGCTGCAGGTAGAACTCGACGACCAGGCGGACCGGGCCGTCGAAGGGCGCCCCGCGATGCGCCAGGCGCGCGGCCGCGGCGACGTCGCGGCGCCAGGCCTTCAGCTTCGGGTTGTCGCTGAACACCCGCGGGAATCGCGCGCCGGGCGCCATGATGGCGCGCGCGCTGCCCTGCGGCTGAGGAATGCCCGGCACCATGAAGACGATCTCCGTCATGCCGCGTCCCTCCGTCGACTGCGTTGAACCTTGTCCTGGTAGGCCGGGTTGACGGCGCGACACGCGCAGGGCCGCGCGAACGTGTGCGGGAGATGCCGGCGGTGGCGTCCGCATGCGGCATCCCCGGTGCACTCGAACCGCTCCCAGCCGGAGTCCTGGCAGACCTCGCACACGATGGCGCCGGCCTCGACGAGGGCGTGAATCACGTCCCTCATCGGTCCCCCATGGGCAGCCGCTGATCTTCGGGTTCGGCCTGGTCGGACAGGTTACAGAAGCGCGTCTGCTCGGGAATCCAGCCGACGCGCACGGTGCCGAGCGGGCCGTTGCGCTGCTTGCCGATGATGAACTCCGCGACCCGCGCGTTCTGTTCAGTCTCGTGGTACACCGACTCGCGGTAGATGAAGATCACGACGTCGGCGTCCTGCTCGAGCGCGCCGGACTCGCGCAGGTCCGACAGCATCGGCCGCTTGTCGGTGCGCTCCTCGACCTTGCGCGAGAGCTGCGACAGGGCGATGACCGGAATCTTCAGATCCTTGGCCAGCGCCTTCAGCGATCGCGAGATGGCGCCGAGCTCGAGCGCGCGGTTCTCGCGGCGCTCCTGGCCGACCATCAGCTGCGTGTAGTCGACGATCAGCAGGCTCAGGCCGTGCTGCGCCTTCAGGCGACGGGCCCGGGCGCGCATCTCGAACGCGGTGATGAACGGCGACTCGTCGATGAAGAGGTTCAACTCGGCGAGCGTGCTCACCGCCTGCGACAGACGCCCCCACTCGTGGTCGCGCACGTACCCGCGCTGCAGGCGGTGGCCGTCGATGCCGGCCTCGGCGGTCAGGGTGCGCACGCCGAGCTCCTCCTCGGACATCTCGAGGCTGAACAGCCCGACCGTCTTGTCGCCGCGGGCGACGTGCTGCGCGATGTTCAGCACCAGCGCGGACTTCCCCATCGACGGGCGCGCCGCGATGATGATCAGGTTCCCGGGCTGGAACCCGCGTGTCATGTCGTCGAGATCGCGGAAGCCGGTGCTGATGCCGCTGACGCCCTGCTTCGACTGGCACCAGATCTCGATCTGGTCCATCACCGCCGGCATGATCTCGGACAGCCGTTTGAAGCCCCCGCCGGCGTCGCCCTGCGCGATCGCGAACATCTGCTGCTGCGCGCTGTCGATCAGCCCGCGCGCGTCTTCGTCGCCGTCGTGCGCCTGCGCGATGATCGTGACCGCCGCGTGAATCAGCTGCCGACGATCGGCGTGCTCGCGCACCAGCCGCGCGTAGGCGCCGACGTTCGTGCCGTGCGGGACGCCGTCGGACAGCGACGCCAGGTAGGCCGGGCCGCCGACCTCGTCCAACGCGCCCGCGGTCGCCAGCGCGTCCTTGAGCGTGATGAAGTCGATCTCGGTCTGCGCCGTCGCCAGCGCGTGCATGGCGCGGTAGATCACCTGGTGCGCGTGCCGGTAGAAGTGCGTCGGCGCGTCAAGGTGCTCCGCCGCCGCGGCGAACAGGCCACCGTCGGCCAGAATCGCCCCAAGCACGGCCTTCTCGGCGTCGAGGTTGTGCGGCATGACCCGCGCGTCGATCGGCTCGGCGACTGGCGTCATGCCTGCCTCTGGCTGCGCAGGTACTCGGTGGTTTTGTCCGCCCCTGGCACCGTCGACCGTGGCTCATTCACGCGCTTGGCGGAGGTCGGATCCGCCGTCGCGAACGCGGCATCGAACCGACCCTGCCAGAAGCGGAACGCCTCGCCCATCACGAAGTCGGCCGGCAAACTGGCCCAGACGGTCCGATACCAGTCCTTGAGCGCGGCGCTCGCCGCCTGTCGATCGCCGCCGTGCTTCGGCGCCAGCAGGTCGCTCAACTTGGCGTGCACCGCGATCGGCACGCAGTGCGAAAACGTCTCGTCGCAGGCGGCGTGCTTCAGGTGGTCTTTCGGGAGCATGCCGACCGCGGCGCCGTCGCTCCGAAACGCTGAGCCGTTGCCGTTAGCCGTTAGCCGTAAGCCGTTAGCCTCTTCCCGCGCGCCCGCGCGAGGGGAATCTTCCGGAGATGTTTCCGAAGTCTTGCGGGAACGCTGCGCGAAAAGTGCGCGAGTGTTGTCGGAACACTTCGCCAAGATCGCCGCAGTCGGGACCGGGTTGTGGCTCTCCCTCGGGTATCTGACCTTTTGGAAGTCCTGCCAGTCGAGTTGGCAGACGTAGTACTCGCCCTGGTGCTCGAACCACTGCAGCAGCTCAACATCGACGACCCGATCGAGCGCCTTCTCGACCGCCTGTTTCGATCGCCGCGCCAGCGAGTCGTTGGCGGCCTGGAGCACCACGACCGAGCGGCGCATCACGCCGAAGTCGTCGGCCGCCATTTGATAGGTCCACCAGACACGGAATTCCAGGTCCGTCAACGACGTGACCTTCTTCGAGTGGCCGGCGCGTGGGTGAAAGAAGCGATCTACGGGCATCCCTAGGAACCTTGAACCGTTGGTTATCGTGGCGACTGACTGCACGAGCACGAGATGCCGTCTCTCCGGCTGTCTCCCATTTCTTAAGTACGTGGTCGCAGGGACACGCACCGCCCCAGGGTTCACGACGGGCCGTGAAATGCCCACACCCGGTTAGAACTTGTGGTCAGGGGCTCAGCCTCCGGCGTCGCACGGGTGTTATCCAGGCTTTCTGCTGAGCGCGCATCCTGGCCGTATCGCAACATCCGGAAGCCCTGACAACCTCGAACCTAGAACCTCCACCCCACCGATTCGCGCCCGCAGGTCTCACACCGCAGGAACACGCGCCGAGGGTCGACGTGCAGCGTGTCGCCATGCCCACGCAGGGCGCACCACCAGCGCCTGAGACGCGTTAGCGGCACAGCGCCGTCCACGTGCGGCCGCAGCACCAGCACTCCCAGGTGTCGACGCCGTCGGTGCAGTCAATGACCGTCGCCCAATCCGCGCAGCACTCCCGCGGACCTGGCGGTGGCACGCCGTCGACGCGCGCGTTGTCCGCTAGCTGCGCGTCGAGCAACGCCGGCGTCTTCGGGTCGACCATGAAGCGATGAAAGGCGGCGGGCGTCATGCGTGCTCCGATTCGTTGGGCAACGGCACGTTCATGCCGTGCTCGGTGGCGGCCCAGCGGACCGTCCACTCCATCAACTCCGAGAACTGCACCGTCGACAGCGACGAGCTGCGCACGGTCGGGATGTCCTGCTTCATGACCGGGTCCCACTTGGTGCCGAAGCACTTGGCGACCAGGGCGTAGTGGACGGTCTCGTGTTCGTGCTTGTCGTAGCCGAGCTCGTGCGCGATGAGCGGCACCGCGATGCCCCACCACCAGCGGTTCTGTCGATCGCTCCGCTTCTCGCGGTGGACCTTGACCACGACATCGACGCGGCGGCCGGCGAGCGTCTGGAGATACCCGCGACGCCGCGGCTGCTCGGCGGGGTCGAGCGCGAGCTTGCCGTCTGCGCCGACGTCGCCGTGGAACACCGGGATGAGCGCCACATCTACGCCGCCGCCTTCTGGCGGTCGTCCAGGAGCCCGTCGAGGCCCTTGACCGTCACGTAGTCGACGAACCGATCGAGCAGCGCACAGCAGTCCTGGTGCAGCTCGGCGTACGGGTAGAGATTGAAGCTCTCGATGCCGCGCAACTCGGCGACGCCGTTCTCGTGGTCGTCGAGCAGGAACACGTGATACGTCACCTGCAGCGGTTCGAAGATGTCGGTCATGAACCGCCACTGGCAGCTCTCGGCGTACTTGTCGAAGCTGAACGTCGAGCCTGTCGTCTTGAACTCACTGAGGTGCGCGCCGAGCAGATGGTCGGCCTTTGCACGA
>Ga0193692_1000119_pt1 | contig 18163 bp, 16 predicted proteins | sample L3a1metaG_FD_144917 | JGI IMG/M metagenome (GOLD analysis project Ga0193692, IMG submission 144917) | Soil microbial communities from a riparian zone of the East river system, Colorado, United States - L3a1 | ecosystem: Environmental > Terrestrial > Soil > Riparian zone | place: USA: East River... | reverse complement strand
CCTGGGCTCTTTCGCGCCGGAAATCCAAGTTTATAACAAACGCATAACATAGGTGGTCTTGGGATTGACTTTGGTGGTTATTATGTTATCAGACCAACATGACCCAGAACACAGTCGTCCTCTTTGAAATCCCCGCCGCCGAAGTTCTCGGCCCGGCCATGCGCGCCCTCAACGAGCGCCAGCGGCTGTTCGTTTGCGCCTTGGCTTACTTCGGCGGCGACCAGCAGGAGGCCTATCGCGCTGCCGGCTATCAGGCCACGACCGACGCGAGCGCACAGGCATCTTCGTCGCGGCTGGCGAATAGTGCGCCCATCGTTGAAGCGATAAAGGAAGAAGCTCTCCGGCGTCTCGACAGTTCTTCAATGTTGGCCGTCAGCACCCTGGTGGAGTTGGCGAGCGCGAAGACTAGCGACAATAAGGTGCGCCTAAACGCAGCAAACTCGCTGCTCGACCGCATCGGCGGCTTCGCTGGAAAAACGGAACACAAGATCGTCATCAAAGATGATCGCACCACTGCGGAGTTGATCGACTTCATCAAACAGACGGCTGTTGCGAACGGCCTGGACCCGATGAAATTATTGGGGGCTCCTGTGATCGACACCACGTTCGAGGAAGTCGATCCTGATCTGGCGGACCTACTGTGAGTGCGCTAGGCGAGAAACCGACCCCGATCAGTAAAACGAAAGAGGCACTGCGCGAGATCGCGGCCGCGCTGAAGGCGTTGGATGACAAGCGTCGCTATCGCGCCATCGACTTCTTCGTTCCGTATCCCAAGCAGCAAGAGTTCTTCGACGCGGGGTCGAGTTATGACGAGCGGCTTCTGTCGGCCGGCAACCAGCAAGGCAAGACGCAAGCCGGCGCCGTCGAGATGGTCTATCATCTCACGGGTGAATATCCCGATGACTGGCTTGGGCGGAAATGGGATCGGCCGATCTATGCGTGGGCCTGTGGTGAAAGCGCGTTGCTCGTCCGTGACGTGCAGCAGGCCAAGCTCTGCGGTGAGCCCGGTCTTGAGGAAGCGTTCGGTACGGGGTTCATCCCCAAGGCCGCGTTCATCGGAAAGCCTTCCCTGGCGCGCGGTATCATCGACGCCTATGACACCATCCATGTGCGCCACAAGTCGGGCGGCGTCTCGACGCTGAAGTTCAAATCCTACGAGCAGGGCCGCGCGAAGTTTCAGGGCAAGCCGGTCGATCTCGTCTGGTGCGATGAAGAACCCGACATGGACATCTATTCGGAGTGCCTCGCCCGCATCGCGGCGACTGACGGTTCGATCTACACCACCTTCACCCCGCTGAAGGGTATCACCGATCTGTGGCAGCGGTTCCTCGAAACTTCCGCGAAGAACCGCTACCGCGTCGTGATGGCGGTGAAGGACGCGCTGCACTTCAACACCCCGGAGAAGATCGCAAAGCTGTTGGAGCGATACCCGGCGCACGAACACGCGACGCGCTTAAGCGGTATGCCCATGATGGGTGAAGGCCGCGTCTTCCTCACGGCCGATCAGTCGCTGGCGGAACCGACCCTCGTCTACATTCCCCCGGCCTGGACAAAATTGTGGAGCATCGACTTTGGTATCGGGCATCCGTTCGCGGCGACACTGCAGGCCTGGGACCGCGACAATGACGTGATCCACGTTCTCGAAGCGTGGCGCATCGCGGATCAGACCCCGGTTCAGCACGCCGTCCGCATGAAGCAGATCGGCATCATGGTCCCGGTCGCTTGGCCCCAGGACGGGACGGCGCGCGAGAAGTCCGGAGAGACGGTCAGCAAGCTCTACAAGAACCAGGGACTGAAGATGCTCGACGAACACGCCACGTTCCAAGATGGTGGCTATGGCACAGAGGCCGGTGTGTTGGAAATGGACGAGCGCATGAAGACCGGCCGGCTGCGCGTCGCCGCGCACCTCGCGGATTGGTTTGAGGAATATCGGGAATACCACCGCAAGAAAGGATTGATCGTGAAGGTCCGCGACGACATCATGAGCGCGACCAGAATAGGGATCATGGCTAAGCGTTTTGGCAAGGCGGTTCAACTGGGTAGCCATGCCAAGAAGCGGCGCCAGGGGCAGATCGCGGACGGGATTGACTTTGATCCTTTTTAGCCCCATTGTTGCGGATCACCCGTAACTTGGCGAGCGGACCCATGACCTTTGCCGGAAATCCCAGCCTCAAGAACCAGCCGCTATCGAGCGCCTCGCAGGCCCTCGGCCTGGGCGACCAGTTGCAGACACAGGTCATGGATCAGGTTGACGAACTCAAGAAGAAAAAGCTCGCCGGCCAACTACCCAATTCGATTGGCGCCCTCAACCCGAACTCAGCGGGCCTCAGTCCCTCAGTGATGTCGCTGCTTGGCAGCAACACCGGGGGCATGTAATGGCATCCGACGCGCGCACCGCATCCCGCTATGACATCGCCGGGCAGGCTCCAATCCCGTCCGCCCGCGAAGCGAAACTCTTTGAAGACATCATGCACGACTTCGCGGAACTGCAGACGTGGCGCAACACCACCGCGACGCAGTGGGAGGAGGTTGCCGAATTGATCCTGCCGAACTATCGCAATACCTTCATGTACGGCAATTACAACTGGCCCGGCCAGAAGAAGACTGAGCGCCAGATCGACGCCACCGGCATGATGGCTCTCTCCCGCTTCTCCGCGATCTGCGACAGCCTGCTCACCCCGCGCAACATGATCTGGCACCAGTTGGAGTGCGATGACGAAAACCTGATGAAGGACAAGCAGATCAAGCTGTGGTTCCACGAGGCAACGATGCGCATGTTCAAGGCGCGCTACGCCCCCATTGGCAACTTCGCCGCGAACAATCAACAGGTCTATCAGTCGCTCGGCGCCTTCGGCACGGGGCCGATGTTTGTCGATCAGGCCTGTGATGAGGCTGGCACTCTGCTTCGCGCGCTGCGTTATAAGGCAATCCCGCTGGGCGAAATGTTCTTGCTCGAAAACCATCAGGGCCTCGTCAACGGGTTCATCCGTTGGTTCCGGCTCACTGCGCGCCAAGCGAAATCGAAGTGGCCGGATAAGGCGCTGCCCCCGACGCTACAGTCAGCCCTCGACGCTGGATCACAGACGACCTTCAACTTCCTGCATCATGTCGTCCCGAACCGCGAGCGCGACCCGGATCGGATCGACTACAAGGGCATGAAGTTCGCTTCGACGCATGTCTGCATCGAAGGCAAGTGCATTTTGTCAGAGGGCGGCTACCGCACCTTCCCACTGTCCGCGTCCCGCTATGAGCAGGCGCCCGGCGAAGTCTATGGCCGCAGCCCCGCCATGATGGTGCTGCCGGCGCTTAAGACCCTGAACGCCGAGAAGCGTATGTTCCTTAAGGCAGGCCATCGCGCCGCCGATCCTGTATTGCTAACCTACGATGACGGGATTGTGGACTTCTCTATGCGTCCAGGTGCCTTGAACAAGGGTGGGATGAACCAAGACGGCAAGCGGCTGATAGACACTTTGCCGGTGGGCGAACTACAGATCACCAAGGAAATGATGGACGAGGAGCGTCAACTTATCAATGACGCCTTCCTTGTGTCGCTATTCCAAATCCTGACCGAGACGCCGCAGATGACGGCGACGGAAGTGATCGAGCGTACCAACGAGAAGGGTATCCTGATCGCGCCCGCCATGGGTCGCCAGGGCGCCGAGTATCTCGGCACCATGATCCCCCGCGAACTCGACCTCATGATCCAGATGGGCATGATGGCGCCGATGCCGCCGCGTCTTGCGGAGGCCTATCACGCCAAGCAGGCGAACCTCCACATTCGCTACACGTCGCCGCTGTCCCGCGCGATGGAAGCGCAGGAGGCTGCCGGCTTCATTCGGAGCATCGAGACGACTAAGGAACTGATTGCGGTCACGCAGGATCAGTCGCTGCTCGATGTCTACAACATGGACGTGGCGCAAACCGCGATGGCGCGCATCCAGGGCACCCCAGAACCGTGGATGGCTTCGGATCAGGAGATCACCCAGAAGCGTATGGCGCGTGCCCAGGCGGCCGCCAAGGAACAGGCGATCCGCGCGGCCCCGGCCGCCGCCCAGCTTATCAAGGCACACGCCGCTGCCGGCGAAGCCATTCCTGCCGCTGCGCCGATGGCGCCCCAACAGCCGATGGGACAACCGGCGTAATTGAAGTGAGGGATCATGTCTATTGCTGAAATGGCAGGCCGCGCATTCGACCTGTTACGTAAACGAAGGCTCGCATACCAACTGACATTCAAGAAGGGCAACTATGCAGGGCAGGAGGTTTTGATCGACCTCGCTAAGTTCTGCCGCGCGAACAAATCTACTTTCCACGAGGACGCGCGCCTGCACGCTGTCCTTGAGGGCCGCCGTGAAGTGTGGCTGCGTATCAGCAACCACCTGAACCTGTCGAGTGAACAGCTTTTCGCTCTTTACAATGGGAACCACTTCTCGGGTGAAACCCGGAAGCTGTCCAACGAAGGAGAAGACCAATGAGTGATCCTGGCAACCCTACCCCGGCTCCGGCGCCTGCACCCGCGCCCGCACCGGCCCCCGCCGAAAAACCCTGGCATGATGGACTGCCCGCTGAAGACGTGGGCTACTTCCAGAACCGTGGTACCGACAAGCTCACCCCGCGTGAAGCTGCCGTTGCCGCGTCGAAGGCCCACCGCGAAGCCGAGAAGCTGATCGGTGCGCCGGCCGACAAGATCGTGCGGCTGCCCACCGACCCCAACGACGCCGAAGGCTGGCGTCAGGTTCGATTGCGGCTTGGTATGCCGCAGGACGAGAAAGGCTATGCCGACACGCTCAAGGTGGTGAAGCACGCGGACGGCAGTGATTTGTCGGCCGAGGAGATCGCCGCCTGGGGCAAGAAAGCCTTCAGCCTTGGCCTCAAGCCCGGTGACGCGCTGACGCTCGTCAACGAAAGCGTGAAGGAAACCGACACCGCGAAGTCGGCCGGAACGGTCGAACAGCAGGGCAAGCTTGCTGCGCAGAAGTCCGCGCTGGCGACCAATTGGGGCACCAACTTCGACGCGAACATGTTCGTTGCGAAGCAGGCTGCCGGCAAGCTCGGCGTCACGCCCGAACAGGTGGCTGCGCTGGAAAGCGTGGTCGGCTACGATAAGGTGATGGAAATGTTCCGCACCATCGGTACGAAAATCGGTGAAGACCGTTTCGTGCTGAACCCAGCTAATCCTGGCTTGGGTGTGATGACGCGCGAACAGGCGGTGGATCGCAAGACTTCCCTGATGGCAGATCAGGTATGGGTCAAATCTTATCTCGACGGCGACGCCGCCAAAAAAGCGGAGATGACCGCCCTCAACACCATGATCGTGAACCAGAGATGATCCTACAGCTTCAGCCCCGCATCCGTGTGGAAACTCCGCTCGGTGCGGGGCTGGCGCTGTTCTTCGAGGACGACGGTGAAGAAATCTTCTGGACTGTCGTCCTCCTATCGAACCGGGCTATCGTCCAGTTCCGCAATGACAAAATCCGCGCGGCCGCCTGCTATACTGACGGGTCCGGCGCCTCTGACGAGGCGATGCGCAATATAATTGCAAATTCCTCTTGACATAAAATTGCGTGCGCAATAATGTTGCGGCGTTCGGCACTCCCGCCCGTCCCGCCCCTGGCCCTCGCAGGGGGCGGCGCCGGGGCCGGGAGGGCGCCGGGGCGGCGGGCGAGGCCCACGCGCCGGGGCCTGCCGACGCCGAATATCAGGCTCCCATAACGGGGCACGCCAAAATCCCAGAAACTTTTTGGAGTGACGAACATGGCTGCTGACGGTCAAGGCCTCTTTCCCCTGGAGACGACCCAGTTCTCCACTAACCTCGAATTGAAGCTGCAGCAAATGGGCAGCAAGCTTCGCGGCAAAATCCGCGAAGGCTTCCACGTCGGTAAGATGGCGTCGCCTGTCAATCAAGTTGGCGCGATCCAGTCCAAGGCTCCGGCCGGACGCTATGCGCCGAAGAACCGCACTGACAGCGACTTCACCCGCCGTTGGGTCTTCCCGACCGACCGCGAGATCGACCAGTTGATCGACAGCTTCGACGAACTCAAGACCATCGTGGACCCCAAGTCCGCGTATGTCGATAACGCCGCGCAGGCTGCCGGCCGCGATTGGGACGATGCGATTATCGTCGCCGCGACTTCCACGACCAGCAAGATCGGCCAGGACGCCGCCGCGTTGACCGACGAAGACTTCGCCAGCACCTTCAAGGTGAGCGTGGACTTCGGCGGCACCGGCACCGGCTTGACCGTCGCCAAGCTGATCGAAACCAAGCGCATCCTGCGCCACTATCATAATGACCTTGACACCGACCCGGCGACCATCGTCATCGGTTCGACCCAAGAAGCTGACTTGCTGAAGCAGGCTCAGGTGACTAACGCCGACTATAACGGCGACCGCCCGACCCTGGTGGACGGCAAGGTCGTCCGCTTCATGGGCTTCGATATCGTGGTCATGGAACGCCTGCCGGTCATCGCCACAAACGTCCGTGGCTGCATCGCCTTCGTCAAGTCCGGCTTGTACCTGGGCTTGTGGAAGGACACCACGAACCGCGTGTCGATCCGCAACGACTTGTCGAGCGAACCCTACGACCTGTACACCAGCTACAGCTTCGGTGCGACCCGCACCCAGTTGGGCAAGGTCATTCAGGTCGCGTGCGCCGACACCGCTGGAGCCGACATCACCCCGTAATCCCTGACCCCTGGCGAGAGCCAGGGGCCGCCACTTTGGAGTAAAGCCTATGACCGTCAAGCACCAGCAAGCCACTTCGATCACGAACCGTCAGGCCGTCATCACTGTGCCGAACCCCACGGGCGGTGGCGCACAGGGATACATCAAGAATGTCAGCGACAGTGTGGTTGTTGTCGCTTCATCGGCCGTGGACAGTACCCTCCGCATCTTGCGTGTGCCGACCAATGCCAAGGTTAAATATGTTGGCATCCAGTCGCAGGCCCAGACGCAGGGCCACACAGATGTCGGCGTCTATTATCCCGTTGACGGCCCGACCGGCAAAGCCGACCTTGCCGCGAATGCGATTTCGCAGGCCTTCTTCGCCTCGTCTGTTGCTCTGGCTTCCGCCGTTCAGCCGACCGATATCACCAACGAGAGCGGCACCTATACCGCCGACAAGGTGAACCTCCCTCTGTGGCAGGCGCTGGGTATCGCGTCCGATCCGGGTGGTGAGTTTGACATTGTTGCCACCATTGTCACGGACGACATTTCGACCGGCACGGGCATCCTTGGCCTGCAAGTCGAGTTCGTGGAATAATCAGTTTGCTGGGCGGTTCCTTTCCGAACCGCGTGCCCCCTCCCGCTCAATAGGTGGGCCGCCCAGCAGAGCCTTTCAGGAGTAACGCTCGTGGCGGTCCAAGCAATAAAAGTGACCCTCGGCGCAAACCTTGGTGAAGGATCATTCAATTCCAGCACCGGCTTTGTTGCCGACCCAGTAGCAGAAGTTGCCGTTCAGGCGGCACTGCTCGTCACGGCAAAAGCCAAAGTCGTTCTTGGGGACACTGCAGTCGGAACCGTTGTCACTGATTTAACTACCGCTTTCACTGCTCAAGACGTTTTCGGTGCGGCCCTAGTTGCGATTACGGGAGACAGCTATTCCGCCGTTACCCATCAATGGACTAACGGAGGTGCGACCGGACTTACCCATGCCCAGGTCGTTACCCTTATGGCGCTATTTAATACGGCTTCTGCAGCTTTTGTCACTGCTCAGACAGACGCCAACACCGCCAAAACCGCGACCGCGCTCGCTGTGACCGACACCAATTTGGTTACCCTGGTGGCGGTTACGACCTATTTGGGCGGCAACCTCGTTCTTCTGATTGACACGGCGGTCATCACGACCAGCAATGCCGTAAAATGGGCCACCAGATTGGCCTTGCAAGCGGCCAAGAATATCGGCATAGTGTCCCCGTAAGGAGAACCCCAATGGCTTCAGTATCAATTTCGGCCTATCGCGGCCAGGACTATGCCCCGGACGCCCTCGTCCTGGGGACGAGTGCCCCGACGACCTACGACATCGCCATCCAGATCAACAAGATACCGGCGAACTCGGCAACGCTTTGGACGAAGCAGGAAGTTGTCATCTTCCTGCAGCGCGCCATCGAACTTGTCGAAGACGGTCGCTATGTTGACTTAGCATCGGTGTAAGCCGATGCGTAGTCAGGAGAGCTTTCGCCAGAGTAACGCAGCGGCCGGGACGTTCGGCCCCTTCACCATTACGGGCGGCCGTTACCAACTTTCCGCTGAGGCTACGTTCGGCTCTCTTGCCGTTCAGCAACTGATGCCGAACGGTACAGCCGTGACGTTATTCGGGCAGCCGTCAAGCGCGACACCAAATACGTGGGTGAACGCTCTGGCGGCCAATGGCGTCTTGACTTTCCTCGATCTCCCGCCCGGCCAATATCAGATTGTTGCCACGGCTGGATCAGCCTACTACACTGCATTCACGCGGGTTCCGCTAGAGTAAGGCGGCGCCTCAAAGGAGCCGCTTATGTCAATCCCCGTCGCCTTCCAGTTACCAATAGACGTGATGAACCGCGCCCTTCAGCGCGTTGGACAGACGCGTATAGTCACTTTGACGGACGATACCAAGGCCGCCGACGAGGTGACATTCTGCTATGATAAACTACGCATCGCGGAAATGCGTCGAAACGTTTGGATTTTCTCGATCCGGCAGACTGCGCTGCGGCCCTACAATCCTCAGATGCCGGCGAACAGTGCGACGGGCGCTGCAGCGACACTGGGTACGATGGAGCTTGTACCGGCTGCGTGGAGCGCAACGAAGAACTATCTGCCGGGCTCGATCATAAGCTACAACACCAAAGTCTACTTCTCGCGTACGGCGAACATAAATCTCCAGCCGGATATCACTGCGAGTGACTGGTCACAATACTTCGGCCCGCGCACGGTCGAGCCATGGGACACGACCGCCACGACTACTTACTATCCAGGCGAGCTTGTCTACACTTTGTCCGGAACGACCCCGACGATCTTCATAGCCTTGGCCCAGAGTACGGACACCCCCACTACAACTCCGGCTTGGATAGCGACGACCTATTATAATCTAGGCGATACGGTGACGGGTAGTGATACGAACAAGTATCAATCAAAGTTGGACCTAAATGTGAATATCAATCCAGTCGGTGACGCAGGCGTACATTGGGCGCCGCTGCCGGTCGCTAATCAGCCCGATACGCACGCGGGTGCGAACTGGATGCAGATCGACGCGACAGTGAAGTCGATTACCTTTGTCTATCCGGTTGGCACTGGTCCTGCGTTTCAGACCAATACTCGAAACGTCTATTTCTTACCCTATGGCTATTTGCGTAAGGCGCCGCAAGACCCGAAGGCAGGTAGTGTGACGTTCTTGGGCGGTCCTAGCGGGAACCAGTATGACGACTGGGAATTTCAGGGCGGTTATTTGCTCACGCGCCAAAGCGGTGTTTTAATCTTGCGTTTTGCGGCAGATATCGCGGACGTTACGTTGATGGACCCGATGTTCTGTGAAGGTCTTTCATGCCGCATCGCCATCGAGGTATGCGAGCCGCTGACACAAAGCACTTCCAAGATTGCCAACATTATCAGCGAGTATAGACAATTCATGGGCGACGCTCGCGCGGTAAACGGGATTGAAATCGGTCCTGTTGAGGCGCCTGAAGACGATTTCATATCCGTGAGGGTGTAATGGATGCTTCAAATCTTCAAGTATCCTTCTTGGGCGGCGAAATTGCGCCCTCGTTCCAGGGGCGCGCCGATCATCCGAAATATAAGACCGGGATGAATAAGTGCTTCAACTCTATGCCGCTTGAAACCGGAGCATGGACTCGGCGCCCCGGTACTCGCGTTGCTGCGACAACCCGTGCAGGCGTATATGCCAAACTTATAGATTTCGATTTCTCGCAGAACGCCCCATATACGGCCGAGTTCACTGACGGGCATTTGCGCTTCTTTGCAACATATTCGCTTGTTCACACTTATGATCCTGAAACCGTTGTGTCGATAAGCACGGCGAGCCCGGCGGTCGTCACCGTGAACGGTAATACAGTTTGGTCTAACGGGGATATGGTAGAATTCTTTTTCCCGACAGTCGCTCTTACGCCGGAGCAGGGCTCCCTTCTCCAGGGACGACAATTTCTTATCGGGGGCGTTAGCGGCGCCACGTTCACCCTGACTGATAGTATAACCGGAGAGCCGATTGACGGCTCTACACTAAATTTTACCACTGGAACTCCCTGTATTGCCCAACGCATTTTGGACATAGCGACACCATATACAAAAGCCGTTCTTTCTTCGGTTCGGGGTATCCAAGCTTTAAATGGCAGTACCAATACGCTTGTCCTCCTTCAGGGGCAGACAGCACCACAGGCGCTGACTTCGACTTCGCCGCCTGCTCCAGTATTCGCGCTGGCTGCGGCCGCCTTCCAAGACGGCCCCTATAATGACCCGATTTCGGACGGGACTACGATCACGCCCAGTGGGACAAGTGGCAGCGTGACCTTGACCGCTTCCGCCAGTAAGTTTGTCAGTACCGATGTTGGCCGCCATGTTCGTTTATTTTCTCAGCCGGCGAACTGGGCGGTCGGCACGACCTATGCTGTTGGCGCCCTCGTCACATACCAAGGCGTCTACTATTCATCGCTCGTCGCTGGCAATATCGGTAAGGTGCCTGGAGCCGACGCCTCTAATTGGAGCGTAGCGGCTAATGCGGTGGCGTGGGTATGGGCGGTTATTACTGCATACTCATCTGCGACGATAGTGACGGCTACGTTGAAAGTGGTCAATACGCCGACACTGCAATTACCTGGCGTCTTAGTCAACACCAACGCGATTACGCTTTGGCGTCTCGGCACTTTCAGCGATACGACTGGATATCCTACTTGCGGCACCTATACCGAGGGCCGCCTTGTGTTGTCCGGCGTCATCGGAAATCGATTTGACGCCAGCGTGCCGAACGACATCTTCAACTTCAGCCCCACTGCCGTTGACGGAACTGTGTCGGACGCCAATGCAATTTCCTATACGTTCAATTCTAAGGACATCAACACAATCTTTTGGATGGCGCCTCAACAGAGTGGTTTTATTTGCGGGACACAGGCATCTGAATGGCTCGTACAGGCTTCATCCAATGGAGACATTCTAACGCCGACGAGTTGTCAAGCGAAGCGCGTTACGAAATATGGCTGCGCCAACGTCGAGCCGGTTGAGGCTCCATTTGCGTCCCTATTCGTCGCGCGCAATAATAAAAAGGTATTTGAGTATTTGACAGACGTGTTCTCTGGGAAGTTCAGCGGCATCAATGTTGGCTTGACGGGCTCCCACCTGATGACTTCTGGCGTCGCGGAGGTGCGCTATCAAAAAGAACTTACCCCCGTGGCTTGGGCGCGCATGAATGACGGTAGTCTTGCTGGTATGACATATCGTCGAGAGAGCCCCATGTTGTCGGAGCAGCCTACGTTCTCCGGTTGGCACAGTCATACGCTCGGAACTGCCCGCACTCTTGTGAGTATCGCCGTTGGCCCCTCGATCGGCGGAAACTTGGACACACTATCAATGGTGACGTTCGACAGTGTAGCAAACATCTACTATGTTGAACTCCTAACAGACCTATTCCCGGACAATGGCCTTAACACGGATGCGTGGTTTGTAGACGGTGGAACTACTCCGGCGGGTTCTGTCCTTACGGGCTTTGGAACGTCCGCCACACAATTGAAAATCTATGGGCTTGAGAACTACGAAGGCCAAACTATTTCAGCCTACATTGCTGGCATAGACGCTGGCGATTATTTAGTGTCAAGCGGGACCATGACTATTCCCCTGCCGGCCGGCCCTAGTGGGCTTTTAACGGGGGCGTCGCTAGCGTCGGCAAATGGCGTGAGTGGCTTTAGCCCGAACATTATGCCGGTCACCTACGCAACACAAAATTTCCCTGCGCAGGCCTTGTCGATACAGTCATATATCGGCCCGACCACACCGGTTACTGGCACGCAAGGCGATACGGTTTTGATCGACACACTCAACTCTCGGATTTTCAATTTTAAGTCCGGTTCAACTGCTACTGACGGCATCCGTGTGTTCGACATAATGTCTGGAGTTCAAACTAATCAGGCGACGCATCATCAGATTTTTGGGCCGAGTGGATTAGCAGTAAATGCGCCATATGTTCTCGGCCACGACGGATACATCTATACGATAAACGGCGCGCTCAACATGGCGCAGTATTTCAAGATCGACCCGAACACGCTTCGTGTTGTCGATAGCGCCGGCATTAATTCCAACTCCATAACGATTGCTTATAATCACATTTGGCATCCTGGGAACTTAGCGCCGATCAGCATAGAAGGAAATAATTTCCTCTTGGCGCCATCTCTCGTCAATGGCCCGCAAACCGTGTCCGTGATTAATGTCAATGGCTCCCGGCACGGTGCGACTTCGCCCCCTTTGTCACCGATTAGTATCTTGGGCGGCCTACTTATCGCCGACCTTTATCAGAACGCCGGGTCGATGCAGAACGCTGGGTTTATGTCAACGCTGACGGACGTTAGCGCGCGGTCTTGCTCTGGCGCAGCCGGATCGGGACTTGGATATACGTTGGGATATGGGTCCGGTTTGGACACCAACGGTTTGAACCTATACAAAACTACGATAAATGCGAAGGCCGCATCGTTCGTGTGCCCGACTACGTATGGTACTTCTGCTCCGACATTGAACCCATATATTTCTTTTACGCATGTTGGGTCTGAGATCACGCCCGCTGCGATTGACGCGACGTGGACGCACATCAGCAGCAACTCTGGCCCCTTTTTCGACGACTCAGACGGCAACATAATGGTGTTTGTGAACACTGTCGATAGTGTTACGAACGGTCATTATCTCATAAAGATCAGTTCTGCTACAGGCACAATTCTCTGGAAGACTGCAGTCGAAGCACCTCTTGTCCGTAATGGCGAAACTGGGGCGAACACATATATTGCCTATGGGCTTTTTGCGTTCATGTCGAACACGGTCTCAACCGTTAAATACAATTTGGTCAATACTTCTACCGGAACAGTCGCGAAAACTACGATGACCGGACTGAACACCACTTATGGAGTATGGGATAGTCGTCTTGGTACCCTATTTATTTACGGAGGATATGTCTCCGGCGGCGGCGCCCCCGTTCAACTGAACTCTACGCCAGCCAGCTTTACAAACTGGGCCGCATTGCGTCTAACAGCCAGCGCGACACCCTCTACCGGACGCCAGTATTATCTTGTCCCGGCGTGCGTTGGTACGACCTTCACATCACAAGGCCAGAGGCTTCGCCCGGTCACGACTGAGGATAGCGGCGCCCGCAACGGCCCCGCTATCGGAAAGACGCGCCGAAACCATCGCGCTGCTTTCTTGTTCCTTAATGCAGCAGGCCTGAAGTTTGGGACGCTTTTTACCAAACTGAAGTCGGTTTTGTTGAAGTCTCTTGGTGGAACGGCCTATGCAGACAATCAGTTGTATTCTGGAGTCCATTCGGATACAGTGACCGACGACTATAGTTACGACGGAATGATCGGCTGGCAGATCACACGCCCTTATCCGGCGACGGTGCTGTCGGTTGAAGGCTTCCTCGATACGCAAGACAGGTAATAATATGTCTATTTCAGGCGGAGTAAGCGACCTATTCAGTGCGGGCGGAAGCTTTGAGGCGGCCGCTGGTTACGGCCAAGCATCAAAGTCGGCATATAAGAGTGCGGACATAACGCGATCTTCCACCAAAATACAACTGCAGCAGCAGGATATTCAGACCTATAAAATCTTAGGCACTGAGAACGCGGACGTGGCCGGGGCGGGCTTTACGTCTGGCGGCAGTGCGGGCGATCTTATGCGTATGTCTGCGCAACAGGCTGCGCTGTCGTCGCAACTTATATCAAACCAAGGTGAGATTACCGCTGGTGGCTTCGAGGCGCAGGGCGCCAGCTACAAGGCGCAGCAGAAGGCCGCGAATGCACAGGGCGAAGGTCAGGTCGTCGGCGGCATCCTCGGCCTTGTCGGCTGGGTGATCTGTACCGAACTGGTGAAGCAGCGCCGGCTGCCCCGGAAATACTGGACGCCGGGCGCCGCCGTGTTCGCCTCCTATCCCGATTATGTTAGAGAGGGCTATTATGTCTGGGCCGTTCCGAGTGTTCGTCACCTGCGCAATCATCCTCGTAGTCTTTATTCACGTTTCCTGTGCGCTATTTTCAACTGGCGCGCTGAAAATATCGCAGCCCATGCTAAGGTACGCGGCGCACGAATACTCCTGCGCGGTGCTTTGGTCACGGCCGTTCTTTGGCCGCTGTGCTACGGCATCGGAGCCGTCCGCGCGCTGATGGACAAACAGACGGACTGGAAGGGGCTTTACAATGGCGGATAATATCAAGACCTTCACGAATGACGTTCGTGCGCCGGTAGCAGACAGTACTGTTGCTTCGTCTCAGGCAGCGGCTGGTCGTGCATGGGAGGGCGCCTTCAACACTATCGGAGGGGCTGTCGCAGGCGGCGTGAAGGCGGTAGAAGACACTATCGTAAAGCACAAGGCGATGGAGGATACATCAAACAATAGTAAGGCGGGCGCCGAGGCATTCGCTGCATTGTCCGGTAAATTGAGTGAAGCGGCCCAAAAGGCCCAGGCTGACCCGAACAATGCCGATCAGCATTGGGCCGATTTTCAGACCGGCATGGAAGATCAGATTGCGAAGATCGGCGCCGACAATAGCACAGATGCGGGCTCCGAGAACGCACAACGTATTGGTGCAACGCTGCGTAACGAGTTCACGCACCAAGTTATCGGCGCGAAAGCGACAATCTCTGGCGCACAAATGGTCACTAATTTGCAGCAGACCAAGAACGGGCTCGCCCAGGCTGTCAGCAACAATCCGACGCTACTAGGTTCTGCGATAACGATGCTGAAAGGTACGCTTGAAGATCAACTTGCTGCCCACCCCGGCCTCTCGCCAGAACAGCAGGCCAAAATCCGCGAGGAGTTTGCGACGCCCGCGATGAAGGACATGGCAGTTGCTGCCTTTCACACTATGGCCGACCGCGATCCGGCTGCCGCCCGTGAAGCCCTGAAGCGCGGCGAGTTCGCCGGCCTTTTTGAAGGGAGTGAAATTAATAGCCTGAACAATTATGCCGAGAGTATGACGCGCGCCCAGACGGAACAGCAGCGGGCGGCCGCCGCTGAAGCGCGTCGGCAGGCGAAGGAGAACTTCGACAAAGCGACGAACGAGGTCACCGCGAAGGTTGTCAATCCGGAGACGGGTCAGCTTCAGATGCCGCCTGACTATTTCAAGAGCGTCATCGCTCTGAAGAACCTTGACCAAGCCGATGACGGCACCGTTCGTGCGATGCTGTCGTTCGGCCGCGCCGTGACCGACGACATCGAGAAGGGTACGCCGGTCGTTACCGATCCACACACCTATGAGGACTTCCGCAGTCGCGCGTTCCTGGGCGAAAGCAATCCGCGCAAGCTATCCACCGCTGAGGTGCTGCAGGCCCGCGCCGACCACAAGCTGAGTGATAAGGACTATTCATTCTGGAACAGCGCCGTGAACGAACTGTCGAAGGACGAGGCCAAGTCGGCGTCACAGAAGGACTTCGGCAAATTCCTCACTAGCTACAAGGGCTACATCACCGACAGCAGTTTCCTGAAGGTCAACCCTTACGGCGACCAGAAGTTTTATGAATGGTCCGCTCGTGCGCAGCAGATGCACGACACGATGAAGGCCGAGAAGGTTCCGGAAGCTGACATTCGTAAGACTATCGTGTCTGTCCTGCCGCAGTATCAGGTATCGAAAGACACCGCTCTACAGTCTTATTCCGCTAAGGCTGGGGCGGGCTTGAAGCCGCTGCCGGCTGGCGGTAGTGTGCCCAAACGGGCGGCCGGCGAAAGTGCTGCGGACTTCCTGAAACGAAGCGGGGGTTAACGTGGCAGACATTGATGTCAAGACGCGGACAATGCCGGAAGGTGCCGCCGCCTATCAAAAGCTCGTACAGGGTGGCTTCAGCGCGCAGGAGGCAGATGGTTGGAAGGCCCAGCAGAACGCCAAATTGCAGTCTGGTGGCTTCACCGGGCAAGAAATCGCGAACTATTGGGGCGAAGGCGACCCCAATTTCGCCAGTCTCGATCAGCATGTCGGCGGCAATGTTCACGCTGCTGTGGGCGAGGAGCCTACAGTCGCATCGAACCCCCTTGAGATGCTGGCGGCTGGCTGGGACATGTCCGTCAGCGGCCTCGCCCTGAAGGGCCTGCCGAAGACCGTGGCGCCCCAGGACGCCGGCCTGCTGGGCAAGATCGCCTTTGGCGCCGCGCAGCTTGTGGGGGACAGCCCCGCCGTCGTGGCGGGCCTCGTCGGTGGTGCCTCGGTGGGCGTCGCGGCCGGCGCAGCCGTCCCAGGTGCTGGCGAGACGGGCGTGAGCGAAGCTGTCGGCGGCCTAGCCGGTGGTGGCTTTGGTTCGGCCGCGCTGCCCGAGGCTATGCGCGGTGTCCTCATGGACCACTATGAGCATCCAGACGGCGTTCTGAACTTCAAGGACTTCATGGCGCGGTCGAGCGCGATTGCCTACAACAGCGCAAAGCAAGGCGTGATTGGCATGGTGTCGGCCCCGGTAGGTGGCGCCGTGGGAGGCAAAGTCTTGGCCCAAACCGGCCGAGTTGGCGCCGCTGCCCTGGCTGACATGGGTTCCTATACGGTCACCGCGACCGCGCTGGGTGGCCTGATGGATGGCAAGGCTCCGGACGCGCAGGACTTCGCTGCCGGCGCCGCGTTGATGCTGGGCTTCCATGTTGGGGCCAAGGTCAGTGGGCCTCAGTTCCAGCGCATCCAACAGAACATGCGCGACATCTATCGCAAGAGCGGCGTCACGCCCGGCGAACAAGTTCAGATGGCGACTAAGGATAAAAGTTATGCGCAAACGATCATGGGTCGAACGCCTGATATGGAGGCTCTTTCGGTTCCCAACCCCAAGGGAGCGCTGGCTCCGTTTAAGGCGAACGCACTGAAGACCGCGCAGGAGCATCAAGATCAGATCACCGATATTCTATCGAGCGCCCACGCTGCTGCCGATAAGCGGCCTTTGTCGCGTGACGAGAGCCTTGACCTCGTGCGCCGGCTTGAGAACAGTGGCGACAAGGCTGTGTCGCCCAAGGGCGCAGTCGGCCGCTATCAGATCACGCCCGACACGGCGCGCACCTATGGGCTCGACGTGAACCGCCTGACCGATCCGAAATATAGCGAGGCTGCGGCCGAGAAGATCATCGGCGCCCTGTCCAGCCACTATAAGAACACGGACGGCAGCACCGACATGGAAGCGGTGCTAATCGCCTACAACGCCGGCCCCGGCCGCGCGAACGCTTTCATCCGTGGCGGCCGAGACCGGACCAAGCTGCCACTTGAGACGCAGCGTTACCTTGAACACGCGGATCGCCTTGGCGGCTTGAACGACAAGTTCGGTGTTGAGCCCGATGCGGCTGGCGGTGGCAAAGGTGGTGGCAATGAGCCGCCCAAGGGCGGTGGCAAAGGTGGTGGCGATGAGCCGCCCACTCCCGAGGAGTTGGTGGCGAAGGCGCAGGGCGTGATCGCCAACCCGGTCGAGGCCTCACTGTCGCAGAAGCTGGCGGACCAGAAGAAGCGTTTCGTGTTCGACGCCGTGAGCGAGCTTGCCCCGGCCGAACGCATTGATCGCGCTATTGGGACGCCAGAAGACGAGTTCGGCATCGCGGACGCCTTCCGTCAGACCTATGGCAGCGCCGGTCGCGCTTGGCACCGTGTCACCGTGGGCGGCCTTGAGCGTCAGGGCGAAGCCTATGTGAAGAACGATGCGCCGCCGCTGATGTCAATCTACGACAGCGCGAAGACCAAGGGCAGCATCCAAGAGTTGACGGCCGTCCGTCTCGCCGCCCGCACGATGGAGTTGCAGGGTCGTGGCATGAAGACCCCGATGAAGGTTGAGGACGCACAGGCGATCATGGACACCCTTGGTGCCAAGTACAAGGACGAGCTTGCCCAGGCCCGCGCCGCGAACAACTCGAAGATCGACGACTATGTGGACGCCGGCATGATGTCGAAAGAGAACGCCGAGAAGATGAAGGCCGATAACGCCGATTGGTTCCCGCACATCACGGAACAGTCGGGCACTGTGGCTGCTCGCAAGGGCG
>Ga0193692_1000118_pt1 | contig 18167 bp, 9 predicted proteins | sample L3a1metaG_FD_144917 | JGI IMG/M metagenome (GOLD analysis project Ga0193692, IMG submission 144917) | Soil microbial communities from a riparian zone of the East river system, Colorado, United States - L3a1 | ecosystem: Environmental > Terrestrial > Soil > Riparian zone | place: USA: East River... | reverse complement strand
GTACGCGAGTTCTGGCGCGCCATGTATGAGTTGGCGAACGTCTGGATGGATCCCGCTGTTTATTCACCGCTCGTTGATGCGCGCTATGCGGCCTTCCGGGCCAATGGCGTACCGGTAGATAGCCCGGACCAGGGCAATTCGGTTGGTGCTTCTGGCGGCATGCGAGGGTGGATTGCGGCGCGACGGGCCTACATCCTTTCACAGATTCCTTCGGCGAACTTCAGTGTCACGAGCACGAACTATATCCAGACGACGAACAATTACGTAACCGTTACTGGGACAGCACCTGTTTCGGCCAAGGAGATTCTTGTGAACGGGGGCAGCTATCCGGTCACCTGGACGACTGTCACGACATGGAGCGTCCGTGTGCCGCTGGCGCCGGGCACAAACATGCTGGTGGTCACAGCCGTGAACGGATCAGGGGAAGTTTTGGGCAGCGCAACTGTGACCGCCAATTACACAGGGACCGCTCCGGATCCAGCGGGCGTTGTCGTCATGAATGAAATCATGTTCAACTCGCCCGTCAATGACACTTCCTTCCTCGAACTGTTCAACACGCATTCTTCGTTTGCGTTTGACCTCTCGGGGTGGCGGATCAATGGGCTAAGTTACACTTTCCCGCCCGGCTCGGTTTTTCCGCCGCGCTCTTATCTCGTCCTAACGAAAAATCGCACTGAATTCTCCAAGCTTTACGGAGCGCTAGCGCCGGCGTTCGACGAATTTAATGGCGCGCTGGATAATAGTGGCGAGACGTTGACACTTCTTCGTCCGGGTAGCGAACTCGGGTCCGAAATTGCCGTCGATAAAGTGAAGTATGAAGGCCGCGCTCCATGGTCACCTCGGGCACGAGGGCAGGGCGGTTCGCTTCAATTGATCGATCCGGCCCAGGATCATGCGCGCGTCAGCAATTGGACGGATGGGCGTGATTGGCGATTCTTCTCGCTCACCGGGATTCCGAATGCGACACGGCTGCTCTTTTACCTGGATACGGCCGGTGAACTCTTCATCGATGATCTAATGCTCGTTTCGGGGAGCGTGCCCGGGGTCGGAACGAATCGGCTCGCCAATAGCGGCTTCGAATCGACATTGACTCCGGCATGGCAGTTCTTCGGGGTTAATGGAACCAACACCGCGCGCTCAACGGAAGCTCGCCTCAACGGTGACTTTGGCTTGGATATGAAATTCTCGGCAGCGGGCGGCTCAAGTCATTTCATTTACCAGGATATTCCGAGCTTTGCCACCACAGCCGTGCACACGGTCAGCTTCTGGTATTTGCCCTCAACAAATGCGGTTAATTTTGTTTTTCGCATGAGCACAGGCTTTCGCGGTACCGTCAACGTTCGGGCACCGTCCGGACCGCAGGGGATATCCGCCACGCCCGGCACGAACAACGTCTATACAACGCCCATAGCCCCGTACCCATTGCTCTGGCTCAATGAGGTATTGCCAGTTAATAACAACGGAATCACAGACAACCAGGGGGAGCGTGAGCCGTGGATTGAGCTTTTTAATTCGAGTTCAAACCAAATTACGCTCACCGACTTCTTTTTGAGCGATGATTATTCGCGACTCGGCAAATGGCGTTTTCCTGCAGGTGCAGTCATCAATCCCGGCGAATTCAAGGTCATCTTCGCCGATGGTGAACCGGGAGAAAGCAGCGGCAGCGAATGGCACACCAGCTTCCGGCTTTCAGCCAGCAGCGATTCGCTCAGCCTTTCACGTTTGGTGAATGGTACTCCACAGCTGATTGACTATCTCAATTTTGGCGGTTTAACGCCGACACGCAGCTACGGCTCTTACCCGGATGGTCAGCTCTTTGATCGGCAGGAGTTTTACTTTGCTACACCGGGTGCTCCGAATAATCCGGCTTCGCCCCCGATCACGGTCTACATCAATGAATGGATGGCGGCGAATGCTGGATTCATTCGTGACCCGGCGGATAACGACGCCGATGACTGGTTTGAACTCTACAATGCTCAATCAACGCCGGTGGACCTTGGCGGCTATTTCCTTACGGACAACCTTACAAACCGGTTTCAGTTCGCGATTCCCAACAACGGGCACTATGTGATCCCGGCATTGGGTTATCTGCTTGTTTGGGCGGATAGTGAGGCCAGCCAAAATTCGACGAACCGCGCGGATTTGCACGTCAATTTCCAACTCCGCCAGGGCGGCGAAGCAATCGGGCTGTTTGCGCCCGATGGCACTCTCATCGATGCCGTAACATTCGGAGCTCAGACGGCCAATGTGAGTGAAGGACGCTACCCGAGCGGCACCGGGCCGATCTACACGATGCAGGTGCCCAGTCCGCGCGAGGCTAATCAAAACCCGAATACCGTTCCTCACATTATTGCGATTAGCACCAGCGGAACCCAGGTCTCATTCACGATCAGCGCGGTTGCGGGACGAACCTATCGGATTGAATACAAGAGCGATTTGACCGAGACGTCGTGGACCCCATTGGGCGGCAATCGACTCGCCGCTGGTCCAACCCTGACGATTCAGGACGATGTTGCGTCTGGCGCGCAGCGGTTCTATCGGGTCGTGCTATTGCCATGAGCACGCCTTCTTCACGACAACTCTCCCGGCATCTGAAGCCCGTTGTGTGCATTTCCAATATGCTCAAGGGCAAAGCAAGCATGTCCGGCGAGCACTGGCAATTTACAATCCGCAACATGCTTTCCCCGCGTCATCCCAGGCAATCCTCGTCCTGGAATGCACACGCCTTCTCTTTCTGTTCAAGGCTTTTGGCAGTCAAACTCAACCCAAATGATCGCGGCTCTCGGAGCTGTCCAGGCAACCCGTGACTCAGTTATGAAAACCCCTCAGGTCGGAAATGAACGCGGACATCGGACCAAAACCTCGCCAATTGATCCGTCGCATAAGAGCTATTGCTGGCGCTACTTGTCTTTCCTGGCATGTGTCGCCTTTGTTTGGTTGTACCCAGCAAAAAGCGCAGCGGAGATTCTGGTTAATCTCGATGCGACGCAGCTTTCCGAAGGGCCGTTGGCAACGTGGACCAACAACGGTTCTCTCGGAAACTTTACCTCTGCGGGCGCTATTATCCCGCAAGTAACGAATGTCGCGGGAGTGCACGCCGTCGGCTTCATCGCTACCGGCGGCGGTGCCGGTGGCACCCACTATTATGGGCCGGCAACTCCGTCAAGTGTCACGGGCAGTAACAGTCGAAGTATTGAAGCATGGGTCTACAATCCGTCGCCACAAGGCGAGGAGGTCGTCTTCGGATGGGGCCGTCGTAATGGCAATCCTGATGGGTCTAATGTTTCGTTCAACCATGGAACGGATCCAAACTTTGGCGCCGTGGGTCAGTGGGGTGCCCCGGATATCGGCTGGAATAATCAAATTACATTCAATGCCTGGACCTATATAGCTTATACTTGGGATCCCGTTTCGCGAACCACCCGCGTTTACCGGGACGGACAATTGGCCAACAGCGAGGCTAACATTCTCTTGAATACGTGGGGTGTGGACACGGCCAACCAGCCCCTCCATTTTCGTGTCGCGCGTCAGAACGCAGCGACTGGCGCTCCCAGCGGCACCGGTGTGGGCGAAATTATCATCGCCAAAGTCCGCGTGCACGATCTCGCGCTTTCTCCAGCGCAAGTCCAGGCATCCTTCGATCGCGAACGCTGTACCTTCTTTCATGACGCCCTCTGCAACGATGATGACGGCGATGGTATTCCAAACGTGTACGAGTTGCGTTTTCCCGGGTGTCTCAATCCAAACGACCCGAATGACGCGAACCTCGATTGTGATAACGACGGGCTTACGAATCTGGAAGAGTACCGGAATGGCACGCTGGCGAATGTTGCTGACAGCGATGGTGACGGCATCAGTGATGGTGACGAAGTCCATCGCACAGTCAACGGCCTGCCCGCGCCCACTGACCCGCTCTCACCTGACACGGACAACGACGGGTTACCTGACGGCGTTGAGACCGGCACCGGCATATACGTGAGCCCGACGAATACCGGAACGGATCCACTCCGGAAGGACAGTGATAACGACGGCTTAATCGACAGCTATGAAGTTGCCTACGCTTCCTGCATGAATCCCAACGTTGCCGATTCGGGTAATGATTGCGACAACGACGGCTTGACCAATCTTCAGGAGTTTCAGCGAGGGACGTCGCCGACTAATCCTGATACCGACGGCGATGGCCTGAATGATGGTGCGGAAGTCAACCGTACCGTCGGCGGTCTTCCAGCGCCGACGGATCCGCTCAAGGCAGACACCGATGGGGACGGTTTACCCGACGGAGTCGAAACTGGCACCGGCGTTTACGTGAGCTTGAGCGATACCGGAACCGATCCGCTCCGGAGGGACACGTACGGCGACGGATTCTCCGACCTGCACGAACTCGTGCGCGGAACCAATCCGAACGACAACACGAGCAAGCCGAACCTCGCTGATCCTGCGCTCACACCTCTAATCAATCTCGATGCAACCGGCTTGAATCCGGGCCCGCTTGCCACATGGGTTAACAACGGAGCGCTCGGCGGCGTGTTCACCGCGAGCAGCGATGTTCCCGCGGTAAATACCATTCAGAATATCAGCGGCGTTACACTCAACGGAGGCAGCCATTATTACACCGGCCAGGACGCTTTTAACCAGGCCAATGGTCCGGGCGCGCCAGCCTTCCTCGTTGGCACAAATAGCACCACCGTCGACGCCTGGATCTATAATCCTGATCCTGCCGATGAGGAAACCATTTTTGCATGGGCACGCCGTGGCGGTCCCGATGGCTCCAACCTTTCCTTCAATCATGGTTTGAATGCGAGCTTCGGAGCCGTCGGTCATTGGGGCGCGCCCGACATTGGGTGGGGGAACGCGCCCACTGGCGGCGTGGCTATCGGCCGATGGACCTATGTCGCCTACACTTACCAGGCCACAAATGGAGTTATTTCTGTCTACAAGGATGGTGCTCTCGCCAATACCAAAGTCGCGGCTCCTCTGTTGAATGCGTTCGAATTTGCCACGACCGGCCGCCGTTTGCCGTTCCGTGTTGGCTCACAAAATGAAGCGGATGGCTCGCCCACAGCCGGCCTGCGCGGCGGCATGACTATCGCCCGCATTCGCGTCTACGAAGTCGCCTTCGATGCGACCACAATCACCAACAGATTTGCGGCGGAAGCCGATGCTTTCGGCGTCATTGACACCGATAATGATGGTCTGCCCACTTGGTACGAGCGTCTTTATCCTGGTTGTCTCAATCCGAACGACGCTGCTGATGCGAATGCCGATTGCGATGGCGACGGACTGACTAATCTCGAAGAGTTCAGGGCCGGCACTTCTCCGATCAATCCGGACACCGACGGCGATGGCCTTACAGACGGCGAGGAAGTGCATCGCACGGTTAATGGTCTTCCTGCTCCGACAAACCCATTGCGCAAAGACACAGATCAGGACGGCCTTCCCGACAATGTCGAGACCGGCACCGGAATCTACGTCGGACCGAACGATACCGGGACAGATCCTCTACGCGCCGATACAGACGGTGACGGCTTCGTCGATGGACAGGAAGTAGTGCACAATTCGGATCCGACAAATCCTGTCATCACTCCTGATTTTGAATTCGAGGATCCGCTGGCGATCATCGATCTCGACGCATCAGGGCTTTCGCTCGGCTCTCTGGCGTCCTGGCCGAACAACGGCGCCCTCGGAGGCGTGTTCGCCGCGGGTCCTGCCGCGCCTGATGTCGCCCTCGTCAACTCCGTGAAGGGCGTCACATTCGACGGCACGAACCACTACTACACGGGGCCAGTTGCGCCCGTTTATCTGACAAGCACTAACAGTCATACGGTCGACGCGTGGATCTATAACCCGCAGGCGGCTGATGAAGAGACGATCTTTGCGTGGTCGCGCCGCGGCGGCCCGGATGGATCCAACCTGTCATTCAATCACGGTCTCAATCCCGTCTTCGGGGCGGTTGGCCACTGGGGCGTGCCGGATATCGGTTGGAATGGCAACGTCACTACTGGCCGGTGGACCTACGTCGCTTACACCTATAGCGGCGCGACGCTTACGACAACGGTTTATCGCGATGGCCAGGTCGCCAACAGTGCAACCAACATCGTATTGAACATCGCATCCGTGGACTTCAGTCCTACGCCGAATCAAATGCCGTTCCGCGTGGCATCACAAACAGATCCGACCGGTACGCCTACAGTGGATTTGCGAGGTTCAATGACTATTGGTCGCATCCGCGTCTACGATGAAGCGCTCACGCCGGCCGATATCCTGGCGAAGTTCAGTGCCGAGGAGCCGATCTTCCTCGGGCCGCGATTGGCCATCGCCTTCGACCAGGGCAGCGGCACGGTCACCATTACGTGGACCGGGGCGCCGGGTCGGACCTATGCGATCGACACATCAAACGATGTTACTGATCCTCAGAATTGGGTCCAGCGCGCCACCGGCTTGACGAGCAGTTTCCAGGAGAGCCAGGCGGGGGATGTCCGCTTCTACCGTTTGCGGCAGGAGTAGAATGTTCAATTCAGGCGGGGCTGCTTACGACAAACTGGAAGGAGCTCTTCCTCTCTCCGGGTGGGGGAGAGGAAGAGGATGACGGGGCAACTCGGTGCCTTGTCTACAACTGAGTGGTTTGCACATGCGCTACGAGCCGATTGAAGCAGCCTTCTTTACCTCGAATCGCGAGCGACTGAAGCGTTTGCTTCTGCCGAATTCGATCGCCTTAGTAAACGCCAATGACGTGTTGCCTACGAACGCCGATGGCGTTTTGGCGATGTGTCCCAACAGCGACCTCTTCTACCTTAGTGGTATCGAGCAGGAAGAATCGATTTTGTTGCTTTATCCCGACGCCGACGACGAGAAGCAACGCGAGATTCTGTTCCTGCGCGAGCCAAAGCCGGAGTTGGAGACGTGGGAAGGCCATAAGCTCACCAGGGAGGAAGCCCGGAAACTCACGGGCATTCACCACATTGAGTGGCTCGGGGCATTTCCAAAGTTCTTTCATCGCCTGATGTGCGAATGCGCGCATGTTTATCTCAATTCGAACGAGCACAAACGGGCCGTCATCGAAAATGAAACGCGGGAGGCGCGTTTTGTAGCCGATGTTTTGCGACGTTATCCGCTGCATCATTACCAGCGGCTGGCGCCTCTGATGCACCGTCTGCGTGTCATTAAGGCGGATGCGGAATTAAAGCTTCTTCAGCGCGCCTGCGAGATCACCGAAGCAGGGTTTCGGCGCGTCCTCCAGTTCGTCAGTCCCGGTGTGAACGAGTTCGAGGTCGAAGCGGAGTTCGCACACGAGTTCACGCGCCGAGGCGGCCGGTTCGCCTATTTGCCCATCATTGCTACGGGTCCAAATGCGTGCGCGCTGCACTACATTGCCAACTCCGCCCAGTGCAGCGAGCGGGATTTGCTGTTGCTCGACGTGGGCGCTTGTTACGGGAACTACAACGCCGACATGACTCGGACGATCCCGGTGAGTGGACGCTTTACGAGGCGTCAACGACAGGTTTATGACGCGGTGCTGCGGGTTCTTCGAAAATCGATCGCGGGAATGGTTGTCGGCAGGAAGCATAAGGAGTGGCAGAAGGAGGGCGAGCAGCTGGTTGAAAAAGAGCTCGTTGATTTGGGATTGCTCACCACGCGCGAAATCAGGAAGCAGAACGAGGATGAGCCTGCATTCAAGAAATTCTTCATGCACGGCCTCGGCCATCCGCTCGGGCTGGACGTTCACGACGTTGGCTTGGTCACCGAACCGATTCAGGCCGGCTGGGTCATGACGGTTGAGCCGGCTATCTATATCCGGGAAGAAGGGCTCGCTGTCCGTTTGGAAACGGACTGTTGACCTGATGAGCGAAGTTCCCATTGAGGCAGACCAAATTGAGGACCTGATGAATCGGCGGTCGAGTTCACGGCCACGCACAGCGCGCGTTTCCAACGGGTCGAGATTCAAGCGAGAAACTGCGGTTGCCTTCGCTTCCAACGGTTCACGTTCGATTTAGGAATTAGGATTTCCAGATGCCAGTCGTGATTGGTCTGCCGAAACCTGCTTCTTGCGCCGGTATTCGGACGGCCGCCAGCCGATCCATTTTGTGAACGCATTCGAGAACACAAACGGATTTTGGTACCCCACTTGCGCGGCGATTGCTTCCATGGTGAGGCCTGAACTGGTCAGCAGTTCCGCGGCTCGATGCATTCGTAAGTAGGTAACCTGCCGCATCGGGCTGCGTCCGAGCTGTCGCAAGCAGAGCCGGCGCAGATGTTCGTTGCTATATCCGGCCTCCTGCGCCAGTCGAGGAAGCGTCCAGTGGTCTGAAAGTTCCGCGAGCACCCGTTGCCAAAGCAACTCCAGCCTGTCGTCGCGTTGCATCGGCCTCGCAAAACGGAGCACGTATCCGTGAATCAGGTCTACCCAGTGCTGAATCATGGTCGGTTCCGCGACGCCATTGCATTCCTCAATGAGTCCCTCGATCGCCGAATGGAGCGGCCCCGCATCGAAGCGCGTCATCACAGGCGATGCGACGTCCGCAATCGGCCTTTGTTCCGGAGGCTGTTGGTAGCAGGCCCAGCAGAATTTCCAATCGGCGCCGGTTACTGCCTCGAATGCATTCAACGTATGGGCTGGCAGAAGGCTTGCAAAACTCGTTTTGCAAAGCCGCCACCGCCCATCGATCAGGATTTTTCCTTTGCCCCCGTAGCAGGCCAGAAAATAGGTCGTAGTCTGCTTCGTGCGCACAATCCGCGTCGGGGCGGTTGTCTCCATGATTCCCACATGGACCAGGCGATATTGTTTCAGGGCGGGGCAGACGGGAAAACTTTCGATCCAGGGGCGTGGTTGAACCTGCGCGGCTTTCACACCACGAATCCGCGAGGTCGTAGCGTGCACCGTGAAATCCGAAAACTGCCCATTGAAATCGTTCACAAGCACGTAACAAAGTTTCCGAGTTAGGGCTTGGGCCGATACTATCAGAGTGCTCGAAAAAGATCAATCCTTCCCCGCAGCCATCGTAGAGCAAAGCGACGGAACAAAGGTTAAATGGGAGTGGATCGGGCTAGCTTCGAGGAGCGGCCTGCTGATTTGCAGTGCTTTCCCTGATGGCTTCCATGCGTTAGCCTGAATTGCGGATGAATGATCTTGGGAAAGTGATCTTTTTTTGCGGACTCATCCTTGCCGGCGTGGGCCTTCTTCTTTGGCTTGGAGTCGGGAAAGCGTGGTTCGGTCGTTTGCCCGGAGACGTCAACTATTCCCGCGGGAACTTCAGCTTTCATTTCCCAATCGTGACCTGCCTGATCGTCAGTCTTATCCTCACGGTATTGCTCTGGCTTTTTCGCAGATAGCGAAAGACGGCGCGCCCTTCGTCAACGGAGCGGGTGCTCCGTATCCCGGAGAAGAGTTCACCCAACGGAGCATAGGGGATAGCTCCTGAATCTTCTGCCAGGGTAGCCAGCGCAAAGGGCGCGCCTGTCTTTCGAAGGTGTTCGGATGGATCCGTAAAACCTGAACGACCGCTACACCTCGTCATGCGCAAGATAGAGGAGAATTCCGCAGAATTTTCCGATTAGTCACCAGGGCGGCCACAGCCACACGATCGCAGGCGCAACCAAAACCGATGGCAGATAGTCAGTTAAAGGAATTTTTTTCAGGTCAAGGATGACCAGCCCAACGCAGAAAATTACCATTCCCGCTGTGGCGTTCGCCGATGCAATCATCCCCGGATCGACGTGCGGGGAGACATAGCGCGCTCCCATTGCCAGTGTGCCCTGAAATGCCAGGACCGGCAGCGCCGACAGGACAACTCCCCAACCAAAGGTGACCACGAATGCAAGGATGGTAAGGCCATCCATGACCGCCTTGATGGCCAGCACCTGCCAATATTCGCTTGTGCCGTCCGCAATAGCTCCAAGAAATGCCAGCGGAGCAAGGCAAAACAGGAGGCTCGAAACATTGAAACCCGTCGAGAAGCGTTGCGGTTGGCCGGGTTTCGCTTCTTCGAGCTTTTCCTTTGCGAACTGGCCCAGTCGATTTGAAAGCTTTTGTAACCTCAGGAGCTGCCCCAAAAGACGTCCTATCATTAACGAAAGGAGTATGATCAGAACATTCTTGAAGAAATGGCCCCATCCACCACTGCCAAGATTAACGACTGTCCATCGCAGTCCAACGATGATGGTTGCGACGCCGAGAATTCCCTTGAGAGCGTTTTGGACCTTGGTTGAAGGTTGGCGCTTGGAGAGCAACGCCCACGCCCCGAAAACCAAAATGGCCCCCGCGTTCAGGAACGTGCCGATCATTACGGCAACCGCACAGACCCACTTTGTGGACTTAACATGAGACTGAATCGGGGCAGATCTTCATCGCGCATTCTATTTCACACTCGCCGTCTTTTCTTCCGCTTCGCTGATTTGGACATCGCTCCAGAAACCGAATTCGTAGTTCCAATCGTTCGCCGCATTCTCCAGTCGCAACTTGACCGTCTTTCCCGCGTAGCTACTGAGATCGACCCGAATCTGCTTCCAGCGGTCGCCATCGTGGCTGATAATTTCTTTATCGAGCACCTTGCCGTCGGCGACGACACGCAACTCCCAATCGCCTCTTTCATCCGCAGCAGCGTAAAAGCTCAGGACTGCTTTTTTGGATTTCGGAAGTTCGACGGAACGTTCCAGCGCGCACGCCTCTTTCCGGCTGATCGGATGTGTTTTTAAAACATTACGGCGGCCACCGTATTCAGTCAGCTTCGCCGGCGCTCCCTCGAAATCCGGGCAAATAATCCACCACTCAGGATTCCATAACGCTACTGATTCACGGTCGATCGGCTCGGCGCTTGCCGAAGGCTTTTTGCCCTCAGATTTCTGAGCGGTGGCGTCATCCCCAATCAATTCGCGGCGCAGGGCAGGGGTCATCGGACGGTTGTCCTGCGGCGGGTTCAGAATATACCAGATCAGGTTGCGGAAATCGGTGTCTGGCATCTGTTCCAGTCCCTCGGGCATCAGGGACAATTCACTCGTCTTCATTGCCGCTATATCTGATTTGGCAACGATTTCCTCCTTTGGTCCCGCAGCCAGGAGGCGTAGACGCGTGTCCGTATCTTCAACAATACGCCCATTTACCGTTCGTCCATCCTTCGTCTCTATCTCCGTGTTTTCGTAACCTTTCCCAACGACCTGGTTTGGGTCGATCACGTTGGCCAGCAAGGCATCGAGTGTGGACCTGCCCACCCCCGTGAGGTCAGGACCAACATCCGCCCCTTCACCATGCAGCTTGTGACAAACCAGGCACGTTTTCAGGGCAACCGCATGGCCTGCCTCAAAGTCCGCCGCGCCTGCCAGCACGATCTTTTTCTTTTCCGCAATCAGCTTCAGCTTATCCGCATCTGTGGCGCGAAAGCGTCCGATGCTTTTCGCTGCGCGTTGTCGGATGGACGCGTCATTATTTTGGGAGAGTGCTCGAAGGGCGGTGGCGGATATGTCGGAGGGGGCCACTTGTTTGTTCTCTACTGCCGTCAAAAGTGCTTTTGCCCATGGTTTCCTTGAAACGAGCACTTCCGCTGCGAGCCTGCGCGATGTTGGGCTTAGTCGCGCCCATCGCGCCAGCAGAGCATCGCCCACGTCGTCTCCTCCCACTTCGCCCAGGGCGCGAATGGATTCATTCACCAGCGTTTCCTTCGCTTCAGCGTTGACTACTTTTAGCAGCGCCTCACGCGAGCTTTCTTCCTTCAACTCGCGCGCGGTTTGGATTCCACGCAGCCTTTCATCGTCGGAAGCTGCCGGGTCATTGATCCGCGCGAGCGCTGCCTTTGCTGCCGTGGCATCGCCCCAGAGGGCACCCAGCCGTTGAGCCTTCTCCGGAACACCAGGCGTTTTGCTGTTTGAGAGTTTCGCAAGGATTGGGCCTGTGGCCATTTCGGGAACGGTTGGTTTGCCTTTTTGGGCATCAATGAGGCCGTCCAGCGCCGCCGATACGAGAGGTGGATTCTTCTCCTCGAGCGTTGCAAGGAACGCCACGGCTGCATTCAATTTCTCTCCATCTTTGGTGTCCACAATGCGGCGCATACTCCTGCGAAGTAACGTGCTGCTCGCGGACGATAAAGGCGTTTTCTTGTCGGCAAGTATTGCAAACAGTGGCTTCGGGTCTTGAGCAATCTTCGGCTCGACGCTCATCCAGACGATGTGGTCGTAAAGTTGGTCGTTCGTGGTCGAAGGGTTCTGCAGCAACTCTCGCATAATCGGAAATACATCCGCTTGCGCCGTTTTTGTGGACGGTGCCGTATCGACAGTAAGATTGCCGGACACGAACTGTCGGGTGGCAGTCGCCACCGCTGTCCGCACATAAGGATCATCGTCGCCTGCCAAAGCAGCAAGGCGCGCCAACGCCTTCTTCGTTCCGTCCTGCCGTTCACCGGTCAGTCGCGCGACCCAGGTCCGAATCGCCGCTTCTTTATCGTCGGCATATTTGTCCAAAATTCCATCATCGAGCAATTCCGCTCCATGCAAGCTCCAGAGCGCTCCAAGCCTTCCTTCAACGGTTTTGCCATTCGTAAGCAGCTTCAAGAGCGGCGTTTTCGAACTCGGATCTCTCCGTTCCGTCAGCAAACGTTGCGCGGTTCTCCTCTGCCAAACGTTTGGGTTTGCCAGGACATCGACCAATTCGACGCTGCTCAACCGGCCTAAATCCATGCCGGCAGGACGCGGTGGCACTCCGACATCTGTTTTTCCGCCCGTGAAAACGACTCTCCAGATACGTCCGTGTTCACGATCAACACCTTCCGGATCGGCATTCGCATTCTGATAGCATGGATATTTGTCATACCAGTCCATGATCCAGAGCGCTCCATCGGGCCCCGTTTGTGTGCTCACTGGCCGGAACCATCCGTCCGCGGAAGTGAGGAAGTCCTTGTCTGCCGTGGATGCGAAGCTCGACCCTTTCGGCGTGAGTTTGTCATGGTTAATCGCGCTCTGGTGAATGTTGCCCATGAAGGCAGTCCCCAGCCATTCAGCAGGATATTGACTCCCTTGATAGATATTCACTCCGGCGAAAGCAGCCCGGAAGTGTTTGTGATCCACGATCGAGGGCAGAAGATAATAGGCATACGGATTTGCGGGACTTCCTCCCTGTCTGACATAGTGGCCGCCCGGGGCCATGTGGAAAAAATGGTCGATCACACAAGCGCTCACGAACGCATTCCCGGTTCTATCGAAATCGACACCCCATGGGTTGCTGGTGCCATCCGCGAAGACTTCGAACTTCTTTGTCCGGGGATGATACCTTGCGACGGCCGCGTCCACTGTAATCGCTGGATCGTCCGGGTTATCAGGATCTTTCACCTTCGAATGCGTGAAGACTCCTTCCGTCATATAAAGCCAGCCATCAGGTCCCCAGGTGAAGCCGTTCAGAAGTTCATGCCGGTCATCCAATCCAAAACCGGTTTTTACCACGGTCCGTTTGTCGGCCACGTCATCGCCATCGGTGTCCTGGAAGAAGAGTAGATCCGGGGCTTGTCCGACATAGACACCGTTGTTCCCGATCTGGATTCCGGTGGCCAGATTAAGTCCATCGACGAACACCGTCACTTTATCCGCTCGGCCGTCGCCGTCGGTGTCTTCAAGGATCTTAACTCGGTCCCGCGGTTTTTGTCCTTTGGGAGCGCCGAGCGGATATTCGTACAATTCCACCACCCACAAACGTCCCCGTTCATCCCACGTCATCGCCACCGGATTGATCACGTCCGGTTCCGCGGCAAAAAGACGCACTTCGAACCCCGGCGGCACGGTGAACTTCTTTTGCGCTTCTGAAGGTGGCTGCGCGGGCGTCTGCGTCGGCGTGTAAACGCCGGTCAACTGGCGTCCCGCACCGAAGCAGTTCAGCACCCCAAGGAGCAACGCAATTGATAAGGGGACGTGAAATCTCATATCTCTGCTCAAAATAGGAACCCCGCGGCCAAGATTCAACCACCGGATTGCAATGTTTGGACAGCAATGCCTGGCGGCGCTCACCTTTGTTTGAGATCTTTTTCGTCGATATGGAATTTGTGGAGGAGCCGGTGGAGCAGGGGACCGAGTATCACCGCGATCGATGTGATAAATACAATCCCGCTGAATAATGCGTAAAACGAGGCAAACAGCTTGCCGCCTGTGTTTTGAATTTCGCCGACCGGCCCCATCCCGGTCAGGATCATCGTTGCATTCAGCCAGGCGTCGATCCAGCTGAAGTGCGCCCAAAAATGATAGCCGAAGGTGCCGATGAACAGGGCGAACGCCAGGAGCATGCCGGCCAGGCCACCCGCCCGTCCCAGGCGCCGGGCGAACTCCTTGCGGGGGAGCAGTCGGTCCTGCTTTCGTTCGAAATCAAAGTTCAATCCACTCGTTTTGCGATCCATTCTATCAATCGGTCGCGTTCGCCACCACGAATTGACGCGCGGCCTCGAATCATATCCGCTGCAATCTTTCCGCGGTAGCTGGAGACAATCAGGTCGTCGCCGGCCTCGCGGGCCACCGTAAACGAGACCTCCCCGTCCTTGAAGGCACCGTCTTCGATTTCCGTATCCATACCAAACGCCGTAAAAGTGCCTGTCAGCTTCTCGCCTTCGTGCTGTAACTCCAGAATGAAATCATTGGTCTCGCCGCGGCGATTTGCCAGTTTCCAACTCCATTTGCCTCCCGGGTCTTTGCTCGCTCGTCTCGCCTGCCATGGATAAACCTGCTTTTCGTTATTCCAGTCGGATTCAATCACCCCCGTAATTCGATCGCCATTGCGAGTTCCTTTGTAAGTTGTGATCACGGTCCGCCCATTGCGCTCCCGCCTTACAGTGAAGGATAGATCGTTCCCATTCACTTTTCCGCCCGAGATGTGCGTTTCCAGCCCATCGCGAAATTTTGTGGTGCCAGTGAGTGTGTCGCCTTCCTGCTTCAACTTGACTCGAGGTTCCACTCGCGACCCGTCGGGCATAATGAACGTCCAGCGCCAGGTTCCGGTCGCTGACTCTGATTCCGCCAGATCATCATCCGCAGCCCTGCTGATTCCAACCAAAAGGAGTGCCGTTGCCAGCAGCGCGCATTTGAGAACTCTTCCGGATGTTTTCATTAGCTGTCTCGCGGCGGACGCCGTGGTTTTTCCATGACTGGAACCGTGAACGAAAGGTGAATCTTTTCCTGGTCCCGATTGTTGCGTCCGCTGTAAGTCACTTCGATGTCATTGCCGTTGTCTACGACTGAGACCAGCCCGAAGCAACCTTCCCCTTTGCGCACTTTATAAATGCCTTGGCTGTAGGGGCCGCCCTTGATCGATGGTTCCTGGTCGAGCGGCGCCGCGCACATCACCGGAATCGGGGCTCCTCCACCGGTGGCAAAATCGCTGTGACTGCCGTCATCCGCCGCAAGCATGTGTGAATCACCATGCAAAATACAAACGCCAGAGATGTGGTTGGACTTGATGAAGTTGGCAATCTCGCGCCGTTCATAGCTGTAGACCGACCAATGATCCTCGTCGCTGCGGAGGCGTGGACGGCTTCGCAGCGCTTCAGGATGCAAATTGGTATGGTGAATGAATCCATACTTTTCTGGCGGGATGCCGCGATAGTAGTTGGACGTTGCGTGCCCGAGCCATGGCACTGTGCTCATCCAGAAAATCAGCGGATACTTTCCGTTAGCCTCCAGCAATTGCTGCTTGAACCAGGCCTTCTGCTTCGCACCCATCATTGTCTTCTCAGGAGTATCCCGTTTGGCGGCCGAATCACGCTCCGAACGCAAGTCTGTGAGAATGAACTTGGCGCGACCCACGGTGAAAGTTTGGTAGATCGGCACATCACCGTCTCCTGAGGCCAGGCGATAATGGGGAACGTACTCTTCGTAGGTCAGTCGCGCTGCTTCATGGGACGAAGCCCTGCGATTGCTGTTGTTTCCGCCGAAATCGTGATCGTCCCAGATGTAAACAAACGGGATATGCCGATAAAGGTCCGACTGCGTCGGTGAGGAAAGCACGAGATCATAGGCATCGCGAAAGCGCGTGCGGCTGTTGGTAGTGATGTTGAGATAATGGAAGTCGCCCATGTTCATGTAGAACAATGGTTTGTTCTCGCGAATTCGATCAAAGACGTCGCTCACCGACTCGGTTTTAGCACATGAAGCGAACGCGAATGTGAAAGAAGAGGCCCCTTCGGGGAAGGTGCGAAGCTCTCCCGCCTTCTGCTTCTCGATCCGGCCGTTGACTTCCAGCGCGTAGTAATAAGTCGTGTTGGGCTTCAATTTCGTGAGCGCGAACTCGACCACATCATTCTGGTTCGAGGATGTCTTTACCGTCTTTGTCTTTTCTGCCTGCTTCAAGTCCGGGTCGGTGCCAAAGATGAGCCGCGCCTGCAATCCCGGCTGCGCCAGCTTTGTTTTCACAGTTGCAGAAGTGGGTGTAACCCCGCCGGACCAGGGCCCTCGATCAACAAGCGAGTATTCAACCCCCAGTTGCTCGAACAGGAAGCTGAGCGCATCGGTCAAATCGCCGAGTGACGCTTTTAGTATGGTGTCGATACCGCGGCCATTGCTGGCGCTCGTTCGCAGGAGTGTCGGCCGCCAAGAGTTGTTTGTGGCTTGCAGGCGCGCGGTCATTTTGCGCGAGTCGCTTTGACCTGTTTGGGTTGTCAAAAGGAGCACAGCCGGGTAAGCGGCCTGGTTTGTGATTTGTTGATAGGGAGAGGACGATAGCAACGCTGCGAATTGGTCAGCATCGTCTGTCGTTCCGAATTCCTCCCGTTCTGCGAGTTCCTCGGCTCCCGGGCGCGCTCGGAGCAAGTCGTAACGTCCATCACTTGCGACTACCGCATCAAAAAGTTCCGGATGTGCAGCCATTGCTGCCCCAACAAGGGTGGCGGCTGTGCCGTGGGCTTCGAGCGCCAATTTCTCGCGTGACGTGTAATTTGAACGAATCAGAAAGTGCGCGCAGGCAATGAAATCGTCCAATGCATTATGTTTGTTGGTAAGATTTCCGGAGAGCCGCCATTCTTCTCCATATTCGCTTCCTCCACGAAGGTTTGCGATTGCGATGATGCCACCCTGGTCGAGCCACAGTCGTCGCGTGATATCGAATTGAGGCGCCAGGTTCACGCCGTAAGCGCCATAGCCAGTCAACAACGTGGGCCGCTGCCCATCCAAACGAAGCCCCTTTTTCTTGACGATATTCAACGGCACTCTTGCGCCGCCCTTCGATTTTACGAATTCGCGGACTACCTCCACGTCTGCAAATTCCGCGGGTGCTTTCGGCGCTACCGGATGAATTCGATCGCGATCGCGGCTGCTGTCGAACGTCGCCCATGAAGACGCCTCCGTGAAGCTCGCCATTCGGAAGTACAAGTCATCACCGTGACGGCAGAACATCTCCTCGATCGCATAGGTCCCCTTTAATGGGAACTTTCGTTCTCTTCGTTCAACGAAATCGAAGTAGCGCAAGTCGGAAGGGCCTCCATCACTTCGATCGATGAACAATCCGGACGATGCCGTGACGAACTGTTTGACTGCCAGACGGCCCTCTCGCACCATTTCTTCCGCTGAACTGATTTCGCCTTGATCGAGCGGCATGCGCAGGATTTTTCCGCGCGCGGCTCCTTTAAAGCTCAGCAGATAAAGGGCGTCGTCCCGCGGCAGTTCGATGTAGAGAGGGTCGCGCCCAAACTCCGCTTGTTTCACATTGTCTTCCCATTGGGTGATTTGTTTCCACTTGCCGTCCGGTCTCCGAAGGTAGAGCAGGGCGGAGCCACCGCTCTTTGCGACTGCAGCGAGGAGATAATTACCATGACTCTGGAGTGAGAGCTTCGCCGCGGCGGGGAAATCCTTTCCGATTTCATATTTGTCATCACCGCCAGAGATCGGATGAAAATAGATCCATTGCTGAACAACCGCGGCGGTTTGCGCTGGTGTGGGTCGTGCGAAATAAAAGAAGCCTGTATCATCCTGGTTCCAGGCTGCTCCGGCTTTCCGGCTTAGCGATCCTCCCGGGCCGATCTGAGTTCGCGTGCCAGTCTCGGTGTTGCAGAGGAACAGCTTCTCCTCCTCTTTTGCGGCATCGAACGTCGAAACGACCACCTGCTTCCCGTGATGCGAAGGAACATACCAATCGATAACTGTAGCCCTGCTGGCATCCAATTCCGTCGGATCGAAAAGTACTCGGTGCGATTGCGCATCGCCAAGGGAAGCCACCCTGA
>Ga0193692_1000117_pt1 | contig 18241 bp, 8 predicted proteins | sample L3a1metaG_FD_144917 | JGI IMG/M metagenome (GOLD analysis project Ga0193692, IMG submission 144917) | Soil microbial communities from a riparian zone of the East river system, Colorado, United States - L3a1 | ecosystem: Environmental > Terrestrial > Soil > Riparian zone | place: USA: East River... | reverse complement strand
ACTTTCGGTTGTCTGCCAACCCGGCTTTAGCAACGAAATCCGCCACTAGTCTGACTGCCTGATCAGCTCGGATGACCTCAATAATTTCGTCAGCGAACCCAGTCGCTTGCCCATCATTCACTTCGAGCCGAATTGCACTAACTCCGACATCAAATGAATTGGTCACCAGCGGGATGGTCGCGAGGATTACATTTCGATCCCTGTCGCTCCACGTGAATTGCAGCGGATCCCCATCGACGTCATACGAGCCACGTCCATCAAGAGTGACAGGTGCGTTGCTACTGTTCCGGGAAATCACGACGGATCGCAGGGAATCTGGAAGGAGCCTTACTGCAGGGGAAAACGAGATGACCGCGACCGGCGCATCGTTCACCGGCGTGACCGTTATTTCTATCCTGGCTTCCGCCGAATCGAGCGCCCAGTCCGAAGCAGAGAAGGTAAAGAAATCCAGACCGAAGAAATTGGTGTCGGGTCTGTACGTCAGGGCCGAGCCGGTTCCCATCAATTCGCCATGCTTAGGAAGAGATTGGACTTTAAAAGCTAATGCATCTCCGTCGATGTCGGTCCCCTTCAACGTGACGGCCAAAGTTGTATCCTCCGCAATCGTATAATTCTCGCCTAATGCTATTGGCGCATCGTTAACCGGTCGGATTGAAATTCTGAATACCTTTTGCCCCGAAGAGTCGCTGCCTCCATCAGCAGTTCCTCCATTGTCCCGCAAGACCACACTCACGACAGCAATGCCATTAGCGTTTGCAGCGGGCGTAAACGTCAGCGTTCCATCAGGCGAGATTGCTGGGCCAGCGGTGAAGAGACTCGCGTTATCGTTCGTGATGACGAAACGTACCATCTGATCGGATTCGGCCGGACCAGGCGAAATATTCGCTGCCCAATGGGGAAAACTGAGCGGACCTGAATCTTCAAAAACCGTGATATCCGATCCAGGCGAAAAAGAGGGAGGATCATTGACCGGAGTAACCGTCAAAGTGAAATTGACGTTTGTCGTCTGCCCCAAGGCGTCAGTGACAACAATAGTCACAACGGATGTACCGAACTGGTTTGCAGCCGGCTTCAGTGCCAGGGTGCGGACGAAGTTTGTTCCGCCTGAGATTAAACCGCTCGGAGGCAACAGATCAGGATTCGAAGATTGCGCAGAGACAAGAAGTTTGTTCGGAGGGGTATCCAGATCCTGAACGTTAAAAGTGATCGGTCCTGCCATCGTGTCCTCCTTGATCACACGATTTGTTAACGCCGTCAGCACGCGTGGCGGAGAATCAAACAAGGCCATAGCAGAGCCAAGACCAGCGGAGCTGCCGCTCCCGTGAAAAAACCAGCGGCCGAGGCGTGGAGAGACAGTGAAAGAGCAGATATCTCGCCCATCGGCAAAAGAGGCCAGAGTGGTAGTGATTCCGCTCGTGACGTCCGTCCGGACGATTCGTCCAGGCTCAGCCACATAAACGAGGTAGACTGAATTACTGAAAGCTTCCGCGATGCCCGAAGACACGGAATTGAAGCATTGATTGGGAGCCAGTGACGGCACGGCACCTAGTCCAGTTACCTGCCCTGAGGGCAAATCAATTCGATAGACATTTTCTCGGAAAGCAAGGACGACAGCGCCGTTGGCGGCAAATAGACCATTGAAACCATCGAGGCGAAGCGGCTTGGAAAAATCAACCCGGTCTAAGGTGAGCCCACCGTTTTGATCGAGTTCAAGCAATGATGTGATCACATCTGTTGAGCTCGTGGCAGGACCGTTGGACCCGCCGAGGGTATAAACTTTCTCAGTTCGAAGATCGCTTACTACTCCGTAATACCTCGCAGCACTAGTACCGGGACCCAAAGGAAACGCAGGAAAGCGCACCGCCCCCGTCGAGCCCGAGTAGAAAACCTGATCAGTTGAAACTGCAATCCCGCCGTAGGGACTCCCGGATAGATTATCGCTCACAGTTTGTGGATTCGATTCCAGAAGCGCCAGCAGTCGAAAAGGGATTGGGTCGACCACTGCGACCGAACCCAACTCCTCCGTAATAGTGCCAAACGGATTGCTTGCCGAAACGGAATACTGCCCCGAGTCGTTCGTGGTCGCGTTCTCGATCCGGAACGCCGCGTTTGTCGCCCCTTCGATAGCCGCGCCATCGTGATACCATTGGTAGGAAAGCGGGCCACCTCCGTTCACGGCGGCGAAGAATTGAACTGAGCGCAATGGAAGGATAGAAGCATTGGTTTTCTGGTTGAGAAGAATCGGCGCACCGCTCGAAGTGAAATGCATTGCGTGCGCCAACAAATTTGGAACGTACAGATTTGCATATACTCCCGTCTCCTCCCAGCTAACGAAGCTCGGAAAATCGATCGAACAGTAATACACTGAACCAAGGCCGAGTCCGTAAGAGAACGCGAGAAGGTTTGGTCCACAGCCGATTCCGAAAACAGGCAAAGCCCGCGTCGGAACGCTCGGAAGGGCGACGGTGCTGTAATAATGCCAGCGGCCCGGCGGCAGGTCTCGAGGCAAACTTCCGTAAGGACCGTCCACTATCAGGTTGTCCGGAGACGAGATAAACGTCATCTCGTCGCAGCCAGGCGCAAACTGCAAAGGCTCGGCGAGAAACGAAGCGGAGCCGTGCAAAATAAGCTTACCTCCATTAGCAGTCCATTCTCGGATCTCAGCCGACCTTGCCTCAACGTCCGGGAAGGAGAAGGAGTTCCAATTGTCGATCATCAATAGATCCAGGCGAGTTAAGTCGTAATCCGCCATGCTCGTAATTATGAGAGGAGTGAAGCCGGCAGACTCAATTGATCGGGCTAGATTGGTCGAGTACGAATTTGCCAGCATTCCAACGCGCCCCTTGGTAGCCCGAACTTCAACTTTTGCCACCCTGCTGGTCACGGCGCCCGCACTATTGGTGATGACCACCCTATAGTCACCGGAGTCCTTGCTCGAGACCGAGTGCAACGTTAAGGGCGACGTCGATGCACCGGCGATCAGGTCTCCATTCTTGAACCACCGCGCGGCGATCGGACCTGTGCCGGCGACCCCGACCGTCAGTGTGAGATCACTCGCTTCCAGAGGTGACTGATCCTCAAGGTCCCGGGTAATTCGCGGAGCTATTGGCGAAACTCCGGCTCGAAGTGCCAATGCCAGGTCGAACGTCTCATACCATCCATCGTCTGCGGGCATAAGAGGATAAACTCCGTATGAATCCCAATCCATCACGACGATATTACCGTCCCCATAAGGAATGATGGTTAGAAAGGAGAGATCAGCTTCGTCGCGGTAGATTTCGCGCGCCCCAATAGGCAAGCTTGACGAGACGATTCCCATTGCGCACGGAGGTCTCTGTTCGTAGGGGTTATGGTTCAAGTTTGAGAGATGTTGGCGACCGTACAGGAATGGCGTCGCAAATGACTGCTCCGTCCGGGAGTAAACTCCCCTATCTTCAGCAATCGCGAGTGAAAATCCGAACACTCGATTTAAAAAAGTAGCCGTTCCTCCCATTGCGATGAGCAGCCCCCCGCGTCTCACAAAATCCTGGACGTTCGTAGCATCAGGATGGCCGGGCCAGACTGGCAGATCAGCGATCAAACAGGGAAGAAGAAGGACCTTGTTTGTTATTGGCAGGCTTAAATGGGGAGTAATGTCCACCGGAATCCCACTGCTTTCCAACCATGACTGAATTGGATTCAGCGATCCCTGTTCCAAACCTTCCTGCACTGAATATCGAGTGGCCCGCAACGGCGGCAGCACTGTCAACAAGGCAGGCTGGCTCGCCACTTGGCCGAAGGAATTGCTGGCGATTACCGAATACACCCCACTCTGATTCGTTCGAACATTCGTTAACCGAAGCGAGCTATTGGTGCCGCCAGGAACTGGTGTTCCATCCTGCAGCCACTGATATGAAGAAGGAAAACCACTCACTGACGCGCGCAAATCGACCGCGCTACCGACGGCCACTGTACGACTGGTCGGCGGTGACACTATCTCCGGAGCCGTTACAGGCACGCCTACAAACGGTGCCACCTCGAAATTGTCGGCCGTCATTTGCCCCAGGAGAACAGGGACGTCACTATACGCCTCGAGCTTTATCGCAAACGTCGTCGATCCGCCGATGTCCCACGAAGCTAAACCGAAATTAGGAAGTGCAATGAAATTGGTCGTGCCGGGTTCTTTAAATTCGGCAGAGATGATATTATCTCTCCCGAGATACTTCAGTCGGAGCGTAGATTGCAATAAGCTGGCTGGCGCAGTATTCGTCACAGCATCGACGGCGTTTATGACGCCGCGAAAATCGTAAGTCGCGCCCTCCCATTGCTGCAAAGCAAACCAAACCCGATCCGGTTCGAACGGTGCTACGCGAGTAATCCACAGCTTCCACCACGATCGTGACGTTGCAGGAGGACCAACAATCGCGACATCGCACGAGACCATCCAATTCGAACCGGCAGGCATCGGGGCAAGCCACGTGCAGGATGCCCGAGCACCCCCGCTCAGACTGTTAAACGTAAGTCTCGAGTTCGTTTCCAGAAATTGGCCTCCCAAATTGGAAAAATCGGGCAGCGACCACTTAGTACCGTCCCGGAACCCGTCGTTAAAATTGTCGATCCCAAATACGCCAGCCAGGCACGCGCTCTGGCAAAAGGAGCAGAGAAGTAGGACCAGAAGATAGCGCTTCTTGTTCATGGGTCGCGGAAGGCTAGCACCGTTCTTGCCAGTGGGAAGCTAGAACCGCATAGAGCGCCTTTGGGTAATGGCGTAGCGGTCGAAAAAAAGTGAATAACTCGTACTCGACAATGCAGTAATGGGTTGAACTCTTGCACCAATGGCCTCATGGACTGGCAAATTGGCGCTGCTCTGCGCCGGCGTCGTAATTCCCGCCGCATGGAATTTTGAAGGACCTGCACCGACGCGCATTCTTCAACCGCTCACAAACGATGTCTATGTCTGGCAACGGGCGTGGAACGATGCCGTCAAAGATTCGATCGACGCACACGCGGCGAGCTTCGGTGAACTGATCGTCCTGAACGCCGAGGTGAGCTGGCAAAATGGCCGGCAGGCTGTCGCCCGCGTTCCTCTCGATTACAAACTGTTCCAGAAAAGCAAACGACGCATCGGACTCGCATTGCGGGTCGGCAATCCCCGCGCACCAATGCGTGAGGATCAGGTGGCTGCCTTGTGCGAGCTGGCCGCTTCACTGGTCAGCGACGCGAAATCGCATCAGCTCGCACTCGCGGAACTGCAAGTCGACTTCGATTGCCCGGAGTCAAAGCTGGCCGACTACCGCCGCTGGATTGCACTCGTGCGCGCTCGAGTTACACCCGTCCCGCTTACGATTACCACGTTGCCCTCATGGTTAAGTCGCGCTGAATTCAAGCGGCTCATCTCCGAAGTGGATGGATATGTCCTGCAAGTGCATTCGCTCGAACGCCCGAAGAAGGCTAATGCACCGTTCACTCTCTGCGATCCAGCAGCAGCCCGAGCCAGCGTGGAAAGGGCCGCGCGCCTCGGCAAACCGTTCCGCGTGGCGTTGCCCACATACGGTTACTCTATTGCATTCGATTCGAAGGGACAGTTTCGTGGCCTTTCAGCCGAAGGCCCGTCAAACAGTTGGCCCGATGGAATAGCCGTCCGGAACGTTCGCGCGGAACCATCAGAACTTGCGCAACTTGTTGCTGGTTGGAAAACCAATCGTCCCCAGCAACTCCAGGGCATCATCTGGTATCGGCTTCCCGTCGAAGGAGACACGCTGAATTGGAACTGGTGGACGCTCGCGAGCGTCATGAACGGCGAACTTCCATCTGTGCAATTAAGAACCGAGGTTCGCCGCCCGAACCCTGGCCTTGTCGAGATCGAGCTCACTAATATTGGAACCGCCGAGTTCGATCGCCGCATCGAGCTATCGGCTTCCTGGAACAACGCGCGACTCGTCGCTTGTGACGGTTTGCAAAATTTCACCGTCACCGGCAATGGGCCCACGAATATCACCCTCACAGCTGAACGAACCAGCCTTCAGCCAGGCGAGCGAAAGATCATCGGCTGGCTGCGGCTGACACACGAAACGGAGGTACAAATTGCGCTCCAGAAGAATTGAATTGAGTCTTGCTGCCTGCATTTGCATCGGGGTTTACGGCGCATTTGCATGCGGGTATTATTTTCCCAACTCGTTGCTGACTTCAGACACGGCCATTTTTGTTCGGCCCGAGGCGAACTTCGAAAGAGAACTCGCCCGGATGAATTTGATTCAGTCGAACTGGCGAGCGGTTCCGACGACCAACGCGTACATCGCCCAAACGGTGGAATTGGAATTGACCAATCTCCGGGCCTGTCTAGCGAAACGCGGCGTGACAAACGCCGAAGCCATCGTGAAGAGCCATGCGCTTGAGCGGGCGAAAATTGATGCATTCCTCGAAGACAATGAATCGTTGCGTCCAACGAACAGCTCTCGAATCCACTTCAACAACCAGCCGAGCATCGTCGAAGGCTTGCCTTCGGAGTTCGCGGAATATTTTCGTGGGACGATCGCATGGCACGAACAACGAATCCTGGATGCGCGCACCGCATGGATACGACTCCTGCAGGCGAATCCGGCGGAGCGACAATATAAGTCCACCTGGGCTGCCTACATGCTCGGCAAAAGTTGGGAGGACGAGAATCGCCAAAAAGCGATCGCATACTTTCGCCAGGTTCGCGCATTCGCAAAAGACGGATTCATCGACAGCCTGGGATTGGCCGCCGCAAGCCTCGGATTGGAAGCGCGCCTTCACTGGCGCGACAGACGTTACGCGGAAGCCATCGATCTTTATCTCGAGCAGGCCGCGGCTGGAGATCCCACGGCCGTGAACTCCTTGCGCTTTGCGGCTGGGCAATCCTTGGATCAAGGCGAATCGACTCTGCGAAAGCTTGCGAAGCACCCGCGGGCGCAACGTGTTATCACCGCATATGTGATCTCCGGCGGCTATCGCAAAGGGCCAATCGATACCGATGGCCCCATCAAAGAACCGTTTCTAACCATTGCCTCCAAAAGCTCCTATCTGGCGCCCCGAGTAGCCGCGTGGCATACGATGAGGCAACCGGTCCAATTATGGCTGAAGGCGGTCGAGGCAGCGAAAGTGCACGACGTGGAATCTGCCGAGCAATTGGCTCTTGCAGCATACCAGGCCGGTGAAATGGAGATGGCACAAAGATGGATCAAGCTCGCGAACAACGATTCCATCACGGCGCAATGGATCCAGGCCAGGCTCCTGTTGCGCGACGGAAATGTGGATGCCGCAGCAACGATCCTGGCATCGATCACACGCCGCCTGCCGATCAGTCTCAGCGATTCAAGCCATGCTCATCCTGATGGACTTCACTCGAACCTGGGTGTCTATGAGGAGTATTACGATCGGGAACCATCCACCGGTGCTCCACAACAGATCCTCGCGGAATTGGGAGTGCTTCGGGTAACGCGTCGCGAATTCGTGCAGGCGCTCGACACTTTGCTCCACGCCCATTTCGGGGTCGACGCCGACTACGTCGCCGAATGCCTGCTCACGCTGGACGAGTTGAAGAACTACGTCGATCGCTGCTGGGGCGCGGCCGTTAATACTGAGGCCATTGGCAATGATCAGGAGGCCGCCCGGCTCGGCGCGATCCGGGAGCACATACGGGAAGTACTGGCCCGCCGCCTGATGCGCGCAAATCGATTGGATGAGGCGCGCTTGTATTATCCCAGTGAATCACTCGTCAGCTTCGATCAATTCCGGGAAGCTTTGCGAAATGGATACGACTCAATGCGAGCACCCGGCCAGCGAGCTCAATCACTCTGGCAGGCCGCGCAACTCCTGAACAAGTACGGGCGGATTCTCTATGCGCGCGGCACCGGACCGGATGGCCATTTCGACTGGAGCGTAAGACATTGTGGAAACCCATTTGACTACGGAGCGAGTGTGACCAATCGCCTGAGCATCACAAACCTGGCACTCATGCCAACCCTGGAAGAGCAGGAACGCTTTTTCGAGCATGTGCCGCAGCCCGACCTCGAATTAGAGTTTTGCCGCGTTGCACTCAGCCTTGCCTGGGCTGCCGCTGAATTGATGCCCGACAATTCTGATGAAACAGCATTCGTGCTTTTCACGGCAGGCACCTGGCTGAAGAATCGCGATGCCAAAGTGGCGGATCGCTTTTACAAGGCACTTGTGCGTCGCTGTCGAAGAACCGCCACTGGAAATGAAGCGGATCACAAACGATGGTTCCCGAAGGAATTTACGCCCAGTACCTTTGAACCCACAGAGGGTGCGTAGGTTCGCTGCCGAATTACCGCGAAGGCGTTGAACTCGCGTGTGCGTAAAGCGCCTGCTCACTCCAGCCGCCGCCAAGAGCTTTGACCAAACGTACAGCGACCACCAAACGCTGGCCTGTAACCTGCGCGCGAGCGCGGTCGGTCTGCAGCGCGGCGCGAGAGGCATCGACAACATCGAGATAGCTAACGATTCCGGCGGTATAGCGTTGCCGAGCCAGGTCAGCGGCGCGCCGCGCATTGGCGCTCGCGCGATCCTGAGCGGCGCCTTGCACTGCGAGATGATAAATAGCGGCGAGATTGTTTTCGACATCACCAAAAGCGACCAGCACCTGCTGCCGGTATTTAGCCAGCGATTCCTGGTAGGCGGCCTGCGAACGCTTGTAATTCGCGCGGTTCCGTCCGCCCGCAAAAATCGGAAGCGAAAGGCTCGGGCCAATAGACCACGCGCGGCTTTCCCAGTTGAACAAGTTGTCGATGTCACCGCTGATGTATCCGCCTGAACCGGTCAGGCGCAGAACCGGAAAGAAAGCCGCTTTTGCGACACCAATCCGTGCATTCGCAGCCGCGAGCTGGCGCTCGGCATCGGCGATATCCGGCCGGCGCTCCAGTAATGCGGCGGGCAGCCCGGCAGGAATGGCGGGAGGTTTTGGATTCCAATCCGCACCGGCATTGGTCACTGGATCAACATGGAACGTTGATGGATTTGCGCCCGTGAGAATCGCCAGCGCGTTCTCAAGCTCGGCACGATGCCGCGCCAAAGCGGCGGCCTCCGCTTCCGCGGTCGCCAGTTCGGTTTCGGCGCGCGCGACGTCGAGTTCGTTGCCGATGCCGCCTTCGAAACGGCTGCGCACCAATTGCACCTGTTCCTGCCGAAGCGAGACCGTATTTGTGACGGTCCCAATCTCCGCATCGAGCGAGCGCAGCAGGAAGTAGGTTTCAGCAACGTCTGCATGCAACATCAACAGGACATTGTAGAAAGATGCCAGGTTCGCAGCCGCATCGGCGCGGGCGCTCTCATAACCGCGCCGGACACGTCCCCAAAGATCGATTTCGTAGCTCAGATCGAGCGGGACATTAAAGTTGTTTGCGGTGATCGGGCCAAAGCTCGGGGTTTGATTTGGAGAAAAGCGCTCGCGAACCGCGCTCGGCTCGAACGAAACGTTCGGCAGCAACTCGCTGCGAGCCACCCGCGCGACTGCGCGCGCCTGGTCAACACGTGCGACCGCAGCTTTCAGCTCCTGGTTGGCAACGGATGCATTCTCTTCCAGTTGATTAAGAGCCGGATCGCCGAACAGCTTCCACCATGCGCCTTTCGGCGCCTGATCGAGCGGCGTGCCCTCTTTCCAATTACCAAGGCTACCCGCCTTGTAATTGTTCGGCGTTGGTTCAGCTGGCCGCTTATAATCAGGGCCTACTTTGAACGGACCTGCCACGGCGGAACCGGCCAGGACAAAAAATATCAAAGCCACGGCGATCGTTTGTCCGACGGCCCTCGGAATCTGAGAAGGCGTCGGCGCAGGGACAGCCTTTCGGCGCCCGATCTTCATCAACACCGTGTAGAACACAGGCGTGAGGAAGAGACCGAAAAGCGTCACGCCGATCATTCCCGCGAAGACCGCTACTCCCATTGCCTGTCGCATCTCCGCGCCAGCGCCGCGAGAAGTCACCAGAGGGAATACACCAGCGATGAAGGCAATCGAAGTCATCAGGATCGGCCGCAAACGCAACCGGCTCGCTTCAACAGCTGCATCAGCAGGCGAAAGGCCGCCAGCATCCTGTTTATGCTTCGCGAACTCGACGATGAGGATCGCGTTTTTGCAAGCGAGACCGACAAGAACGATGAGCCCGATTTGCGTGAAGATATTGTTGTCGCCCCCCTTGAGCCACACGCCTGCAATCGCAAAGAGAAGGCACATTGGCACAATCAGGATGATCGCGAGCGGCAAACGAAAACTTTCATATTGCGCCGCGAGCACGAGAAACACCAGGAGCAGACAGAGCGGGTAAACGTAGACCGCAGTGTTGCCGGCAAGAATCCTTTGATAGGTCAGGTCGGTCCACTCGAAGCGAGTACCCTTGGGCAGATTCTCATTCGCGAGTTTTGCGATGAGTGCTTCGGCCTGCCCGGAACTGAATCCGGCAGCGGGTCCGCCATTGATCTCAGCGGCGGGATAGCCGTTGTATCGCATTGCGCGATCGGGCCCGTGTGTCTCCTTCACACTGAGGAGTGAGCCGAGTGACACCATCTGGCCTTTGGCGTTGCGGGTCTTCAAACGCGTCAATGCTTCCGGGTGCTCGCGGAATTGCGCATCCGCCTGGGCAATCACCTGAAAAGTGCGGCCGAATCGGTTAAAATCATTGACGTAAAGGGAGCCGAGGTAAATCTGCAGTGTCTCGAAAAGATTCTGCAGAGGCACACCCTGCGTCTTCGCTTTAACGCGATCGATATCCGCATCGAGTTGCGGGACATTGATCGTGAATGTGGAGAACAGGCCGGCCAATCCGGGCGTTTGGTAACCTTTCGCAATGAGTGCTTGCGTGTTCTGGTACAACGCGTCGTATCCAAGGTCAGCTCGGTCCTCAACAAACAGTTTAAAGCCCCCGATCGTTCCGAGGCCATTGACCGGCGGAGGGGGCACCGTCAATACGAATGCGTCCTGAATCTGCCCAAACTGCTGGTTCAACGCCGCCGCTATGGCCGATCCGCTAAGTTCGGCCGATTTGCGGTCTTCAAACGGTTTGAGGCAGAAAAAGACGATCCCTGCGTTCGGGGCCACGCTGAATCCGCTGATGCTCAGCCCGGGGAAGGCTACCGCGTCCTGAACGCCGGGATGCTTCAAGCCAATGTCCGACATCCGGCGGATCACCGCTTCGGTTCGATCGAGCGAAGCGGCGTCCGGCAATTGAGCAAACGCGACGAGATATTGCTTGTCCTGCGTTGGGACGAAGCCGGTCGGCACTTTGTTAAAACTCCACCCGGTCAGCAGCACCAAACCGAGATAGAGCAGAAGGGCCACAGCGCTTTTGCGAATGACAGATCCAACGCCACTTGAATATTTCAACCCTGCCCAGGTAAACACGCGGTTAAAAGGACGGAAGACCCAGCCGAAGATCCGATCCATGAGCCGAGAAGGAAGATCTCGCGGCGCATTGTGCGGCTTCAGCAATAGCGCACTCAAAGCGGGGGAAAGAGTTAGGGAATTGATCGCCGAAATCACGGTCGAGATCGCAATCGTAATGGCGAACTGCTTGTAGAATTGCCCTGTAAGTCCGCTGATAAACGCCGTCGGAATGAAGACGGCGCAAAGCACCAGCGCCGTGGCAATAATCGGTCCGGTAACTTCGCCCATCGCGCGGCGTGTTGCATCGGTTGGCGAGTAGCCGAGCGCAATATTTCTTTCGACGTTCTCGACCACGACGATGGCATCATCGACCACGATTCCAATTGCCAGCACCAGGCCGAAGAGCGAGAGGGCATTAATGCTGAAGCCAAACGCGAGCATCACGGCGAAAGTACCCACCAGGGAAACCGGGACAGCCGCGAGCGGAATGATGGAAGCCCGCCATGTTTGCAAAAACAAGATCACGACGAGGACCACGAGGAGCAGCGCTTCGAGCAGCGTTTGCACGACCGCCTCGATCGAATGCCGCACGAATACTGTCGGGTCATAAACGACGGAGTACTCCAGTCCTTCGGGGAAGTTCTGCTTCAGCTCCTCCATGGTGCGGCGGACATCCTTCGAAAGCTGAATGGCATTGGCGCCCGGCAATTGAAAGATCGGAATGGCCACTGCCGTCTTATTGTTCAGAAGCGAACGAAGCGAGTAGCCGGAAGCGCCGAGTTCGACGCGCGCCACGTCTTTAAGCAAAGTCTTCTCACCTTGTTCGCCTGTCTTGACAATGATCCCGCCGAACTCCTCTTCATCGAGCAAGCGCCCCTTGGCATTCACCTGGTATTCGAGCGCCAACGGTTTGCTTACCGGTTGCTGGCCAATACCTCCCGCGGCCACCTGCACGTTCTGTTCGCGAATGGCTCCAACGACATCGCTGGCGGTCAGACCACGAGCAGCGACTTTGTCCGGATCGAGCCAGATGCGCATGGCATAATCGCCAGATCCGAAGACCTGGACGGAACCTGCTCCCGGAATGCGGGCGAGCACATCCTTGACCTGCAGCGTCGCGTAATTGCGCAGGTAAATCTCGTTGTAACGGTCGCTCGGTGAGAAAAGGTGAACAACCATCGTCAGGTCAGGCGACTGCTTCGTCGTCGTGACCCCGAGTTGTCGCACTTCCTCCGGCAGCTTCGGCAGCGCTTGAGCGACGCGGTTCTGGACCTGCACCTGTGCCTTATCGACATCGGTGCCGAGCTTGAAAGTAACGACGAGCGCCATGACACCATCGCTGGTGGCCTGAGAGAACATGTAGAGAGAATTCTCCACGCCATTGATTGCCTGTTCGAGCGGCGCCGCCACCGTTTCCGAGATCGTCTTTGGATTGGCGCCAGGATAGCTCGCTTGCACTACGATAGTGGGCGGCACCACTTCTGGATATTCGCTGATCGGCAGCCGCCACATCGAGATGAAGCCAATGATCAAAATGAGAGCCGACAAGACGCCCGCGAAGATGGGACGCCGGATGAAGAAATGTGAAAAGTTCATAGGAGTATCCCTGGGGCCCGTTGTAATTCGGTGGAGTTAGCGCCGAGCTGTTTCGAGAGCCTTGCTGGAAGCCACCGCAGTTTCCGCGACGACTGGCATGCCAGGCCGAACACGCTGCAACCCGTTAACGATGATTTGGTCGCCCGCGGAAAGTCCCGAACGCACGATTCGTTTGCCATCTACGACCGGCCCCAGCTTCACGGCACGGTACTGGACCGTGTTGGTTGACGAGAGAGCCAACACGAATTTCTGGCCCTGATCGGTCCCGATCGCGCGCTCGTCAACAAGCAGAGCAGAATGCTCATCGCTCAACGGCACGCGAATACGCGCGAACAAGCCGGGCACAATTGCACCATCGGGATTGGGGAAGACAGCCCGCAAGAGGATGCTGCCGGTGTTTGCATCAACGCGATTGTTTAGCGACTCGACATACCCGCGCCGTGGGTAGCTCGTTTCGTTAGCGAGCTGCAACTCGACTGGTATCTTGTCTCCACTGCCATTGGGCCCAACGCGTTTGAACCGCAGAAGCGACTGCTCGTCCATGTCGGCGTAGACGTAAATGGGATCGACGCTGACGATCGTGGTGAGAAGTGACGCGGCCCCAGGGATGCCACTCACGTAATTCCCCGCTGTAACGAGGGCCCGACTTACCTGGCCATTGATCGGCGAGCGGATCTCTGTGAAATCCAGGTCCAGCTTCGCAGAGTCACGAGCCGCTTCAGCAGCCAGGAGGGCACCCTGTGCTTCCGTGAAGCGCGACTGACGAGCTTCAGCTTCTTCCGCTGAGATCGCGCGATTGGTTAGCAACTGATTAGTACGGCGTGCTTCGCGTTCGGCATTTTCCAGGCGCGCCTTTGCCTGGGCGAACTCGGCCTGGCGGCGATTGAATTCCGCTCGATGCCATCGGGCATCGATGGTGAAAAGAATATCGCCCTTTTTAACCAGGGCGCCCGATCGAAAACAAACGTCTTCGATGTGTCCCGAAACACGCGGACGCACTTCGACGGTCTCGACGGACTCGGTGCGGCCGGTGAATTCATCCAATTCCATGACGCGTCGTTCTTCGACGGGCGCAACGGTGACAGATGGAACTAGTGGTTTCTCCGCTGGAACGTTTCGGCCTCTACTGGTGGAGACCAGAAAAATCGCCCCAGCAGCAACCCCCACGAGAGACACCGACACAATAATTTTGCGTACCATAAAGTTGAATCTGGATTAAACGTTCCTGAGTTTTAATGGACCAAAAGTTCCCGAGCCGCTGGACGCCTGAGCGCGGCCTGGCGCATCTGCCAGTCGCGAAGCGCCTCAACCTTTTCCAGCGCGAGCGTTGGGAAGAAGAGCTGTGGGAATTGCGTCTGAACTGCCAATGCCTCGGCTTCATTGAGGGTGAGCCGGAGAAGGTGGCGATCAACCAGTTTCCCGAACTCGTGGAAGATCGAAAGCTTAGCCCTGCGAACGGATCGCAACATCTGCTTGCAGGAGCCGACACAAGCGCTGGCGAAACGTTGAGGGGAGTGAAGTAGCTGAGTAGTTTTCATAATTGTATCCCTTAGTAGTTGTCCATTTAGTCAAATTCAAAGCCAAAAAAATTTTTAGGCCGCAGCCACTTCTTTAACCCGCAACAGGTCATACGTTCCCGTCACTGCTTCCTTAAGCGGCTCAAGATCATTCTTGATGCGGGCTTCAGTGAGCAAACCCTGGTAGTAGGCCATGAGCATCCGGGCCTTGGCGGCTGCATCGGGCGCATTCACCAACCCCGCAGCGTGAGCATCCCGAATAGTGCTTTCGAAGTAGCGCAGCTTGTAAGCGAGGATCTCCTCGATTTTCGCGCGCAACAACGCTTCCTGGGTGCTGACCTCGGAGCCCAGCGTGAACAACGGACAGCCCAAAACAGAGCCACACTGGCGCTTCATCTCGGTTTGCAGGCGATATCCGTAATCGCAATAATTCCGCAGCCGATCGAGAGGAGGAACTGTCGGAGAGAAGATCGAATCTAGCTCCTGCCGGTGGCCCGCGAATTGCGCCTCTATAGCGGCAATCGCCAAGTCTGCCTTCGACTCAAAGAAGTAATAAAAGCTTCCCTTTTTGACGCCGGCCTTCTCGCAGATCTGGTCAATGGTCGTGCTGCCATAGGATCCCTTCCAGATCAACTCCCGGACGGCATCCATCAAACGTTCTTTGGCATCACTGACACGACCCATAAGTTTCAGGTGTGAACGACATTTATCGCTCACAAAAACAGCCTAACTGATACTAGACTATTCAGTCAACAATTATTTTAAGAATCTTTTGACCCTAAAAACGGAGGGAATGGAGCACATCTTTCTTATGTCCCTTCCAGCCCTGCGCTTGTTGGCTGGGCGTTGTGATTTCCTGTCGAGCGCGGGCGGCAACTTCGCCACAAGGCTATCGGTCGGAGGAAGAGATCGGAAGGTGAAGACGGTTTATCTGTTGCCTGTTCCCAGCGTTGGCAGCGGAGAGCTGACGTTGAAGCCCGGCTGTCGATAAATGGCGCACGCTGCCGTCAGTGAAGAGGGCGTTACCCGAACGGCTGTGCATCCCTTCGGTCCACCCTGCTCGAGATGGCTCGGTCAATTCGATGACACTGCTTTGGGGAGCTGCGCCATTTGTGAGGTTCCTATCGCCCGAAAGGAGCATTTCAGGAACATTTCCACGAACGTTCACGCCAACGAAATAGCTTACGTTCGTGCTGGCGAGGCTGGAAAAGCTCGTTGCAGGCAGGCGGTCATCGGAGGGGCAGATGACGGTTCTCGTAGTGCCAAAGTAATTCGAAAGCACTTTGAAATGAAGCCACGGCTGTCCATTTGCCACGGCATCTGCACTGCCACCCTCATGGGAACCGATTTCCATCGGCAACTTGTTATGGTGGTCATTCGCCCAGCCGCGGAATGCGACACCGATCTGCCTTAGGTTATCCATGCAAACCATGTTTTGAGTGCGAGTGCGCGAATCGGATCCGATCTGCGCACGAAGAAAAAGCGTGCTCAGCACCAAAACGGTCCCCAGTGCGACACAGAGGTCGACCCGGCTGAAGGCCTCATGACGTGGTGAAGCAAGTTTCACGAATGATCCGGTTGCGGTGTATCTCTGAACCCTCTTTATTGGTATTTGGTGACGCATGCTGGTCAAGATGTTAGTCGAGCACCCTTAAAACTTTGAGGACGACACGGCGTCAGGGATTGCGATGCCTTTTCCCTTGAACAACTGCTCGGCTTCGCGGCGGTGAGCCTCGGCGAGATACCAACGTGCATAGCTCTCTCCCAGGTCGCGCGGTTTCTCCGCTGAAGGGGCCGGTCCGAGGTTTTTGAAGCTCTCTGCATAGGCCTGGCGCGCTTCCTCAGAACGACCCACGCTCGCTAATGCAATTGCGCTCCTGAATCCAATGAGTGTTTTCACGTACTCCGATCGCCTGGGACGTGCGAGCATCGGCGTCGTTGGCGTAGGCGACCCGGAAGGTTTTGACCCAAGTGCCGCTGCTTCGGTCGGGTTGCCTTTTCGGAATTGGAGCCATTCGCGGATGCCCGTGTCCCAATCCTTCGTGAAATCGCCCGCGTCTTCGACCCGCTCGAGCAGGTCGTTTGCAACTTGCATCACCACTTCATTCTGCGGTGCTGCGAGGAGCATGTTTGCTATGCTCAACGCGCTGATTCCCTCCGCTCCAGCGGCATATCGCGACAAGGCGATTCCACACAATTGGCGATAACTCTCCAGGTCCCCTGAACCGATCGCAACGAATGCAGCATCGGCGCAATCCTGCGCGGAGCCTGTCAGGGTGGCGTGCGGATCTCGATCCACAGCAGAACCACCGGCGGAGAGCCGTCTGCGGACTTTTCCCGCTTCAGGTCGAGAAGGAACGACTCGGCGTCAGCAAACCGGTTCTGCTGGCAGAGTGCGTCGTCGAGTCTCTCCACCAGGTGGTGGACGTCCACTGGCGCCCGCAAACCCTCGCGCGCGACTTTCTCCGCTTCTGCGGCTGCTCCACGATCAGCAAGCGCCCAGGTCAGGTCATGTCGAATGGCAACCGAGAAATGAGCAGGGCCGTCGGCAGGCATCACACGCAACGCCTCGGTCAATTTGATCTCTGCCTGCGCGGCCTGTCCGTGCCACAGTAGCCAGTTTCCCTCAGCGAGCAGACAAATGGCAAGGGACGTGTCTGCCGATGGCGTTCGCCGGCGGAATTCATTTTTGAGTGTCTCAAACTCAGCCCATCCATGCTGGGTGTTGCCGGCCCAGAGGGAGAAAAGTGCGGTACGGATGCGATATTCGTCGCGTGGAACAGCCGTTGGCTTTATCCGGCTGCGCAATTGATTGTCACGAACGCTCGGGAGCAGTTCGGTAATGCGCTTCATCTGCTCATAGGCCGCCGGAGAATCCAGGAGCGATGTCAGCTCGCTCAGATACAACATCGACATCAGGTCGCGTAACTCGATCTCTGTCGCCGGCGCATTGGACAACCCCGTCGAGGCAAGCTGGTTCGCGGCTTTGAGCAGATCGCGCACCGGTCGCTGATGCCCCTGCTTAAGCAATCCTGGCGCGGTATCCGCCAGCAACTGCCACATGAATTCCCCCACGGCATCAGCTCTCACCGTCTCAGCGCTCCTTGCTTTCTCAGCGGCCATTTGCCTCAGGCGTGCCTGTCGTTCACGCACGAATGCGAATGTGGCGATGCCGAGACCGAGGACCAGCGCGACCGCGACAGCACTCGCTGCAGCCACCGCGCCTTTGTGACGGCGCACAAACTTCACAAATTGATAGGCGGCGCTCGGGGGACGCGCGACGACAGGCTCATTGTTCAAGTATCGCTTCAAGTCGGCCGAGATGCCGCTGGCCGTCTCATAGCGGCGAGCGCGGTCCTTCTCCAGGCACTTCATCACAACCCAATCGAGGTCGCCACGCAGCGCATGGACGAGTTTGGGTGGTTCTGCGCCGCGGCGTTTGGCGGTCGCAGTGAGTTCCTCAGCCGTGAAACCGCTCAGCCGCGTGCTCGGTCGCAACGGTTCCTTCTCGCGGATCGTTCGGCGCATCTCATCGATGCCGGACATGAGAAGTTCCCTGCCATCAAACGGCGTCATGCCGACCAGAAGTTCGTAAAGCAGCACACCGAGGCTGTAGATATCGCTGCGCGTGTCCATGTCCAGCCCGCTCATCTCCGCCTGTTCCGGACTGGTGTATGCTGGCGTGCCCATGAACTGCTGGAACTGCGTATAGATTGTCTTGTCCGTCAGTTCACCGTGCGTGGCCTTGGCGATTCCGAAATCGATCACCTTCGGCACTGGCACGCCGTCGTGG
>Ga0193692_1000116_pt1 | contig 18294 bp, 10 predicted proteins | sample L3a1metaG_FD_144917 | JGI IMG/M metagenome (GOLD analysis project Ga0193692, IMG submission 144917) | Soil microbial communities from a riparian zone of the East river system, Colorado, United States - L3a1 | ecosystem: Environmental > Terrestrial > Soil > Riparian zone | place: USA: East River... | reverse complement strand
GCGGCATTGAGAAGTTGCCGGACGCGGCCGGCAGAAAGCTGGTAGTATTTTGGCATTTGGCGCGAGTAGATTGTCCAGACCCGAAGGGAGAATCAATCAGCAGAATGGGCGAGCTTCCCTCACACGTTTTTAGTTAAGAAAGGCGGTCAGCGGGCTCGTCGGGCTGGCAAACTCCTGCTGCGTGGCGAGACCGACCTCATAAGCAGCACGACCCGCTTCGACCGCAAGCTTGAAAGCTATCGCGATCCGGTTTGGGTCACTCGCCACGGCAATGGCGGTGTTGACCAGGACCGCGTCTGCACCCATCTCCATCGCCTCGGCAGCATGGCTTGGAGCTCCGATCCCGGCATCGACAACCACCGGAACAGTGGCTTGCTCGATGATGATACGAATCTGGTCTCGCGTCTGAATCCCACGATTTGAACCAATAGGTGACCCAAGCGGCATAACCGTCGCGACCCCGACATCCTGCAACCGTTTCGCCAGCACGGGATCGGCATTGATATAAGGCAGCACGGTGAATCCTTCCGAGACGAGGATTTCTGCTGCGCGAAACGTTTCCATTGGATCGGGGAGCAGATAGCGCGGATCGGGATGTATTTCCAATTTCACCCACTTGGGCAACCCCGCAGCCGCGGCGAGACGCGCCAGGCGGACCGCTTCCTCCGCATTCATGGCGCCGCTCGTGTTCGGAAGCAGCAGGTAGCGGTCGGGATCGATGAATTCGAGGATGTTCGCGAACGGATCTTTCTTTCCGCTGAGATCAGCCCGGCGTAAAGCGACTGTTACCAACTGCGTGCCACTGGCCAGCAGGGCATCGCGCATCGTTTCCGGAGACGAGAATTTCCCGGTCCCGACAAGAAGGCGGGATTGGAATTGGCGTCCGGCGATTGTCAGAGGCGCGTTCTTCAGCATCCAGGAAAAGAGTAGGCGCAGCGGAAGGATCGCAAAAGTGAAAAAGGGAGAGTTTCATCGGACGGACCAAACCCGCTCCGACCAAATCAAAGCTTTCCCGCATCGCCAGTATCGCGATTGCTTGAAAAACCAGGTCCGCCTGCCGCGACATAACCACCGCTCGCCCCAGAGCTTTGTGAAGAGACCCAAAATGAATAAAGGCTCCCATTCCTTAGATGAAAGCGGAGGCGCACTGGTTCATTACCGAGCAATGCGAGGTCATCAACTCCCTTCCAACGAACTTGCTGCAACGTCTTGTTGGTCGCGATAGGAACGCAATTCTGCCGACCGAGGTGAGGCAGGACTTCACCAGCCTGGTTCAGCACGTCGACCCGTAATTCGCCGTCCGGATCGTTGACGTTGACGAAGAGATGTTTTCCAGAAAAGCGCACCGGTCGCGTTGTCAACGTGCCCCCCGTTTCATCCGCATCCATTGAAGCGAACCCGTCGCGGCGCAACGTCGCGAGACCAGTCGTGAGCATCCCCGATTTGTTGTTACCAGGGCGACCTGTTCGTCCGCTGACGTAAAAATAAAGCTCGTCTCCGACGACGCAAAACCCACCGCCGGCCGATTGGACATTGTTTGCGTTCCAGTCGCCTTGTTTGTCCGAAACCTGGCAAAACGCCCTCCGATCGGGACGCGACCAATGCCAGCCATCTCGGCTGTAACCCAGAACAACGTTGTTCGGCTTGTGACGGTCCGCCGGTTGACCACGCCAGATGGTGAAGAATCCGACCATGAGGCTCTCGTACGCGACGGCATCAAGATTGTAGAGCTGCGGTTTGATTTTCAGATCGTCGCGTTGCGGATCCAGTCGATCGATATCGGTCCAACGCAAGGGCTCATTAACCTTCCAGTTCGCAGCCGCAAGAAGATCCGGGCCTTCGATATAGGAACGGCGCCGCGCAAAGCCATATCGCTTATCGATTGAATCTCCATCTTTGTAGACGTGACGGATGCTATAGACCCAAACGTGCCGAAACGGATTCCAGAACACCGTGCTGCGGTCCACAACGCGTCCCGTTTTCGCAACGGGTTGACCCCAATGAATTCCATCCGAAGAAAAATGAATCGCCATCTGCCAATTATTCCATCCGGTCACTGGGTCTTCTCCGGCGCCGATCACACGGAACATTTTGAAACGACGGCCCGGATCCTTTTCCTCGAGATCAAGCCAAACGGTGCTCGAATCCCGGCCGCTGGGTTGCGCGATATTTGTCGGAGGCCGCACATCGAGCTGCGGCTTGGTCCACCGAATACCGTCGCGAGAAATGGCGTAGCCAGTGGATTCGCTCTCGCCGCCGAGGTACCACATCTTGAAAAGCTGATCCTTTGGATCGTACCAGACGCCATCGCTAAACACCATGGCGGCGGCATGATCGGGATTCTTCATCTCCCAGGGCTGGTCGGGTTTCAGCACCGGGCTGGCGGGATGATACTTCGCCAGATGGAAAGTCCGTTTCAGCGTGGTTTCGGCAATGATAAAATCATCTACGAACAGCTGCCGACCGAGATCAATTGGAATCACCGCCGGCGGCGAACTGAGGTAAGGAGGAACGACCGGCTCTCTCTCGACGGACGTTGGAAAATCGTTCAGGCGCGGCGGCCACTCACGGGGAAGAACAATCCCATTATAAAGCGTCTCGCCTCGTTCGCCGCCGAGAACCTTGTTATAAAATGGCAGAGAGGCTAGAATCGCAAGTGTCAGAAGCCCGCCCTGGACGACAGCTTGAGAATTCATAAAAAAATGGACGCTCAGCTCATCAAGCCAGAATTTTTTGAATGACCTCGCCCGCCACATCCGTGAGGCGATAACGCCGGCCATTGTGGAAGTAAGTCAATCGGGTGTGGTCGATTCCCAACAGATGGAGCATCGTCGCATGAAGGTCGTGCACGCTGACGCGGTCCTGCACGGCCTTGTAGCCAATTTCGTCCGTTTCGCCGTAAGACGTGCCGCCCTTGATGCCGGCCCCGGCCATCCATGCCATAAATCCATTCGGGTTGTGATCGCGCCCACCGCTCCCCTGCGACACTGGCATGCGCCCGAACTCGCCGCCCCAAATCACAAGCGTGTTATCCCAGAGACCGCGCCGCTTCAAGTCCGTGAGCAGCCCATGGATCGGCATATCGGTCGAAGCACAATGATGTGAATGATTGCCTTTTAGGTCGGAATGAGCGTCCCATTCACCGTCGCTGTAGACTTGAACGAAACGAACACCGCGTTCGATCAGGCGGCGCGCCATGAGACATTTCGTGCCGATGTTCTTGGAGACCTCTTGATCAAGCCCGTAAAGCTCCATCGTCTCCTTCGATTCGTTCGAGAAATCTGTCAGGTCACTCGCCTCCATTTGCATTCGATAGGCGAGTTCAAAACTTTGGATGCGCGCGAGCAGGTCGGGCTCACCCTCGTGTTGTTGCAGATGCCCGCTGTTGATTTTTTTCAGGAAATCGAGCTGGGCTCGCTGATCGTCGCGCGTCACGTTCTCGGGACGGGTAAGATTCAGAATCGGCGCGCCCGATGACCTGAACAAGGTTCCCTGGTAGCTCGTCGGCAGAAAACCAGCGCTCCAGTTTAGAGGCCCGCCTTTCACTCCCTGATTGTTCCCGAGCACCACGTAACCAGGGAGATTGCGGCTCTCACTTCCCATGCCGTAAGTGATCCAGGCGCCGGCGCTTGGAAACCCGGGTCGTGCGATGCCGGTATTAATCTGGTAAAGCGCGGGGACGTGATCGTTTGATTCGCTGTAAAGCGATTTGATGAAAGCAAAGTCGTCCACATGCCTGGCCACATTCGGGTATTTTTCGCAAACCCATGCACCCGATTGGCCGTATTGCTTGAAGCTGAACGGCGACTTCATCAACGGCCCTGGATTGCCGTTGAAGACATTGATATCGATGCGCTTTCCATCGCGCTTTGTCAGTTCCGGTTTCGGATCGAAGAGGTCAACCGAACTCGGCGCGCCCTCCATGAAAAGCCAGATGATCGACTTTGCTTTGCCGGCGTAATGCGGCATCCGAGGCGCCATTGGATCAAGCGCCCGCGCCGCGTCGGTATTCGTGGCCATGAGACCCTCAGCCTGCAGCAGATCGGCCAGCGCGAGCAGCCCGAAACCAGCACCTGCCTTCTTCAGGAAGTCGCGGCGATTCGCGAATTTCTCGTACCGCCCGCAATGGTGAGATGATCGAGTCATGCCCTTTTCAGCCGACGCCGCCGGCCAATCCTTCCTTCATTTTAATTGGTAAGCACGGGGTGAGCGATAACAATAACTCCAGCCTTGGGTCCATTTGTAGTTCAGACTCTCTATTTTTCACAGCCTCTGGTTCACCACGCCAACTAATCTACATAAATAAACTCATTCATGGCGAAGATCGCCTGGCAGAGATCTGTCAGGGCCAAATGCCGTGCCTCCTTTGCTTCGGCTTCGCGTGTCGAGCGTTTATCCGCCTGCGCTTGCAGGAACTCGATGCTCGATTCCAACTCCGTCGCAGACGGTTCGCGTCCCAGGGCAAGCCGCCAGCCCAAACCAATCTGCGCGTCTACCTTGTCTCCGATTTCCTTTTCGATCCTGTGGGCAAAATCCTCAGCCCGCGATCGAACAAACTTATCATTCAATAATGCGAGCGCCTGCGGTGCCACCGTCGTGTTCTCACGACGACCGCAACTGGCCTGGGCATCCGGCCCATCGAACGCCTGCATGAGCGGATGTTGGACGACACGCTTATGGAACGTGTAAATGCTGCGACGACGCGTGGCCGCTGTGTCCTTGAGGTCCTTCGGGTAAGGATCCTTCATATTGCGCGCCTGAATAGCTTCCGAAACGATCGGGACTTTCACCGCCGGACCATACATTTGTGGGTTGAGGTTGCCGCTCACCGCAAGCATCGCATCGCGCAGGATCTCCGCCTCGACCCGTTGCGGCCGTCGCCGCCACAGAAACCGATCTTCCGGATCGAGGGCGGCTTTGCCGGAATCAAAAGCGGTATCCTGAAGGTAAACGGAACTGGTCATGATTAGCCGGTGCAACGGCTTAAGTTTCCAGCCACCCTTCACGAACTCACTCGTCAACCATTCCAACAATTCGGGATGAGAAGGTGGATCGCAGCGCGCCCCGAAATCGTTCACGGTGCGCACCAACCCCTGGCCGAAGTGATGCTGCCAGACACGGTTCACCATCACGCGCGCGAGCAGCACCCCTGCCCCATTCTCCGTGTCGGTCATCCACTCTGCCAGCGCCCGCCGTTGCTGGGTGGAGTCGGGACGACGGCCCGACGCGCGCGCATTCGCCCAGTAATCCGCAGGTGTTTTGCCCCGCGTGAGAGCCGTGAGAAAACCAAGTTCCAGCGGCTCGCCTTTCGCACGAAAATCGCCGCGGGCGAGCAGGAACGTTTCGCGCGGGTTGACGCCAAAATCGGCAAAGCCGTAAGCGGTCGGCAGTCGTTTTGGCTTGCGTGCTTCAGCGGCCTTAAACGCCTTTTCAAGCGAATCCCACTCTGAACGCTTCTCTTCGGCGAGGAAGAGCCGCAGATCCTTGTCTTCGATTTTCAGCTCTTTGGAGAAGTTCTTTGCCAACTCCTTCGCCTGGTCGGCGTTGGGATCAGTCTTGAGAATGGCCTGTTCCTCGTCGCTGATCTTCAGAGACTCGATCTTTGCTTCACGTGCAGCCTGCTCGTGCTTCGGCCGAATTTGCCTCAGAAAGTCATCGAACCGCTTTTTCGCCGCATCGAATTCCGTCTTCCACGCCTTCTCCGCTTCGCGATGCCGCCGCACCTCGTCGAGCGGCGCAAGCGGCACTTCGGCGCGGTCCCCGCCATTGAATGCACAGAGGATCCGGTAGTAGTCGCGGCGCGGAACGGGATCATACTTGTGATCGTGACAACGGGCACAGGCAAGAGTCAGCGCGAGCATGGCGGAGCCTGTGGTCGAAATCATGTCGTCCAATTCATTGAAACGCTCGCGCATCCGTTCCTCCGCCATCAGGTTGTCGGGGAGCGCCGCATGCGTGCCCGCAACGATGAAACCCGTCGCGGCAATCGCCTGCGGATTGTCGGGCTCGAATTCATCACCCGCGAGTTGCCAGCGCGCGAACGTATCAAAAGCCAGGTCGTCATTCAGGCTGTGGATGACGAAATCGCGAAAACGATAGGCGTTGGGGCGATCCGAATCGCTTTCCGATCCGTCACTGTCCGCATAGCGAACCACGTCGAGCCAATGCCGCGCCCAACGTTCCCCGTAATGGGGGCTCGCCAGCAGTTCATCGACCAGCGATTCAACCGCCTTTCGAGAATTCTTCATGAACTCCTCCCGGAATGCTTCGACTTGTTCGGGCGTAGGTGGAAGGCCAATCAGGTCAAAGTAAATCCTGCGCGCCAGTTTTCGCGCATCGGCCGGTGCCGAAGGCCGCAGTTTCTTCTCTTCCAATTTTGCCAGGACAAACGCATCTACGGGCGTGCGCACCGGCGTCACACTTTGCACCGAAGGCACACGCGGGTTTTGCAGTGGAAGATACGACCAATGCTTTCGATCGTCGTCGGTGACAATCATTTCTGCACGCGCCACAAGGTTCGTCGATGCTTTGCCCTCCGGCCATTCGGCGCCCGCATCGATCCAACGCTTGAGCAGGTCGATCTCCGCCGCGGCCAGTGGCTCACCTCTCGATGGCATTCGCTCGGTGTCATCCTGCGATGAGACGAGCTTGATCAAACGGCTTTCCCTCGCATGTCCGGGCAGAATCGCTTTCTCGCCCGATTCGGCCGCCTTAAACGCGCCTTCCTTCGTATCGAATCGCAACCCGCCTTTCTGTTTTTCAGGACCATGGCACTTGATGCAATGCTGCTCGAGCAGCGGCTTAATCTCGCGCGAAAAGTCCGGCGCTGCCGCATAGGACGCTTGCGGAAGGAAGATGCTGACAAGCAACACCCAGCCACCGCGGGCAAGTCGACGACGGATTGAAGCTGTTTGGCTCATCAAATCATTTAGGCAAGACCACGGTTCGACGCGCCTTGCTGCGGACCGATTCACAAGGGATTTTAGCACGGGACAACGGCGATAAAAGCACTTCCTGCTGGTTGGCCAGCTTCCGTTTGCCTAAGCTCAATCCCCGATGATCGCGATCCGCAAACCTCCAGGTTCCGAGCTTCATCGTTCCGATGCGAACGGCGTTCATTCGTCAATTAAACAGCGATTGCGATTCTTCTCACAGCTCAGCTGTCTCGCTCTATCTCTGTTGAGTCTCAATGCGGCCGAACTCGACTCGCCGCAGGCCAAAAGCACGAACTCGGCTCAGGATCCGGCCACGGCGATGCGGTTATTCCACGCAGCACCCGGATTCAAGATCGATTTGTTTGCCGCGGAACCCATGGTCCAGAACATCGTTAGCTTCACGTTCGATGAGCAGGGACACTGCTACGTGGTCGAATCGAATCGCCGTCGCACTTCCGTTCTCGATATTCGCAATTTTCCCGAATGGCTGGAGAGCGACTTCGCGATCCGGACCGTCGAACAACGTGCCGACTTTTTTCGCCGGACTCTGACGCCCACCAATCAGGCTCAACTCGACAAGCTTTCCAGGGTCAAACGCGGTTTTCTTCCTGACCTCAATGCCGATGGCATCATGGACTGGCGCGATCTCGAGGTTGAATCCGAGCGCATTCGTTTGCTCGTCGATACGAATGCGGATGGGCACGCAGACGTAGCGACCACTTTCGCGGAAGGTTTTAACGGGATCACCAGCGGCGTCGCCGCCGGGGTGCTTGCCCGCCAGGGCAACGTCTGGTTTACCTGCATCCCGGATCTTTGGCGACTCGCGGTCAATGATTTGGGATCGACCAAGGGTCTGCCGACTCCAGATGCCCTTCCGATTAACCCGCACCGCGCCAATTCCCAATCAAAGATCGAAAACCTCATCCACGGGTTCGGCACACACATCGCCATCGGCGGCCATGATCTGCACGGATTGAAAATGGGGCCGGATGGCAAAATTTATTTCTCGATCGCCGATCGCGGCACTTCCACCAACCTTTGGGACCGAATCATCGATCACTGGCCGGGCTTGACCCTCGAAGCGCTCGCGGATTCCGGCGCCGTCTTTCGCTGCGAACCCGATGGCACACAACTCGAGGTCGTCGCGATCGGTCTGCGCAATCCACAGGAACTCGGGTTCGATGAGCTCGGCAATCTCTTTACGGGCGACAACAACGGCGATGGCGGCGACAAATCGCGCTGGGAGTACATCCTCGAAGGCGCGGACTATGGTTGGCGCATCGGCTGGCAGTGGCTGCCCAAAATGGGCGCGTGGAATTCCGAGATGCTGTGGGGCATGGCCTCGTCCAACAGCTCTTCCTACCATCCGCCCCCCGTAACACACATCGCCGCCGGTCCCGCTGGCCTGGCCTATTATCCCGGCACAGGTTTGCCGGCCCGTTACGACCGCCATTTTTTCCTGTGCGACTTCCGCGGCGGACCCAACAGCCTTGTCTACTCGTTCGCCTTGCGTCCCAAAGGCGCCGGCTTTGAAGCCTACGACGAATCCGAATTCATTCGCGGCTTTCTCTGCACCGACGTCGACTTCGGTCTCGATGGCGCGGTCTACATCAGTGACTGGGTGAAGGGCTGGGAAAAAACCGGCCAAGGCCGCATCTGGCGCGTGTTCGATCCAGTCCTGGTGAACGATCCGGCGATGCTCGAAGTAAAGAAACTAATGAACGATGGGATGAAAAAACGTCCTGATGAAGAACTCGCTCGCCTCCTCGGCCATCGCGACATGCGCGTGAGGCTTGAAGCACAATGGGAATTCGCGAATCGGGCAACCACGAACACCCGAGCCTATGAGCGGCTAACAGCCGCAGCAGAGAAAGGTCCCACGATATCACGCCTCCACGCAATATGGGGCCTCGGCCAAATCGCGAGAGCAGGATCCACATCCGGAACTAAGTCGCGCATGGGTGCAGCGGCTGCACAACTAAAACTCACACGCCTTGCGGCGGATGCCGATCCAGAGATTGCTGCGCAGGCCACGAAGCTCCTCAGCGAAACGAACCAAGCCGGCGTTTGGGTTCCCGAACGAGTTCTGGACCAAAACCCGCGCGTTCAGCTCCTCGCCCTGCGCGGCCTCGCAAAGGCTGCGACTCTCGTTCCTCCCGCAAAACGCAACGATTTCAACAAGGCTGCCTTACCCGCATTGTTCGATGTTCTTCGCCGAAATAACGATCAAGACGCTTACATTCGCCACGCCGCTGTCTTCGCGTTGGCACGTATCGGAGACGTGAGTGGTTTGGTCGCTGCCTCCCGGGATTCTTCACCCGCCGTGCGGATGGGCGTCTGCCTCGCACTGCGGCGACTGCAACGCCCGGAAGTAGCGCAGCTCCTCAATGATCCGGAGCCGAAGATTGTTTTGGAAGCCGCACGCGCGATCAACGATGTCCCGATTCCAGAAGCAACTGTGGCCCTCGCTCAAAAATTGCCAGCCGCGGTCTGGCGGGCGGAATATCACGACACAAACATGTTCGCCCCCGTTCTGCGCCGCGCAATGAACGCCCATTACCGCCTGGGTCGAAAAGAGAATGCCTCGGCGCTCGCACTGTTTGCAGCCAATGAAAATGCGCCAGAGATGTTGCGCGCAGAGGCGGTGGAACTTCTTTCGCTTTGGCCAAAGCCACCCGGGCGCGACCACGTGGTTGGACTTTGGCGTCCGCTGCCTCCGCGCGACGGCGATGTGGCCACGCATGAACTGGCTTCCATTCTTCCGAAAATTGAAACTAATGGACCAGCGATCGTAAAGTTAGCGGCCCGAAAAGCCGCAACTCAACTTGCGTCCGGGACGGGAACAGCCCCCACAATCGGCCCCGAGGAGTTTGCAAAGCTTTCACGAACGTTGGAGAACGGCACGATCCCGGAAAAGCAGAACGCGCTGTCGCTTCTGGGATCGATGAACGACGAAAGATCGGCTCAGCCGTTGACTGGCTGGCTCGACAAACTACTTGCCGGAGAAGTCCCCAAAGAGTTGCGGCTCGATGTATTGGAGGCCGCGCGAAAGAATCAATCTCTCCTGGCATCCGACCCGGTGAAAGAGAAACTGAAGAAGTATGAAGCCGCCCATGACTCGCACGATGCGCTCGCGAAATGGCGCGACTGCCTCTACGGCGGCAATGCAGAGGAAGGAAAGAAAGTCTTCTTCGAGCGACAGGACGCAGCCTGTTTGCGCTGTCACAAAATCAATGGTGAAGGCGGAGAAGTCGGCCCGGACCTCGCTGGGGTCGGCCAGAAACAGACGCGCGATTATATCCTCGAGTCGGTCATTCTCCCGAACGCGAAAATTTCCCCTGGCTTTGATACGGTCCTGGTTTGGATGAAGAATGGATCGAGTTCGGCGGGCATCGTTAAATCGGAGAATGACAATCAGTTGATCATCAATTCGCCAGAAGACGGACTGGTTACCATTAAGAAAGCCGACATCGAGAAGCGCAACCGCGGATTATCGGCCATGCCGGACGGAATGGGAGACCTTCTTTCCAAACAGGAATTGCGCAACCTCATCGAATTCCTGGCTACCACACCCCAGCATTCCAGCGGATCAGCCTCAAAGCGCTGAGCGCTGCCGTTTTGCTATTTGCTATTTCCTCCCCTCTTGCCGGCTCAGACGCAAAGCAATGTCTTCGGAATAGTCCGGTGAGGTCACCCTCCTGTAGCCACCCGCATGATCGAACACTTCCACGCTCGTGCTTTGGCCCGTTTTGGTATCAAACCATTCAGCGCGATACGCGCCTTTTGGTAATTCGAGGATTAGCTCAGCTTTTTGGCCGCCATCAACATAAATGGCATACGCCTCACCCAGCTGAGATAAGGCGCTGACCTTCGCTTTTGCTGAGCGGTTCCCTGAGACAAAGCTAACGTAATTGCTTTTGATCGTATTGTTGTCCGGTTTCATCCGTACCAGATCAAAACTCTCCATAAATTCCTTCAAAACGCGAAGTTGCCGCCGCAGTTCCGGTCCGCCACCGCCAGGAGTCCCCGGCGGCAAAGGAACCGCCGATCCATCGGGATGATCGAAGGTGAAGGAAAAATCGAGATGATCGTAAACCGCGCCGCCCGCGATCATCCATTCCCAGCCTTCTGTGCGATACTTGCGGTCGCTCTGGTCGCCACCGCCCGTTTCGTCGAAGGAGATCGCGCGGTTCAAAGCGTAATTGAGACGAACGGATTCGGGTGTCGCGGCGTGGAAATTGAGGATCGAAACGCGCGGATCGAGCTCACGCACTGGCGTAGAGGAGGGCGGGAAGTTTTGCGCAATCAGATGCTTCTTCGGGAGCTTCCCTTCGGTCTCGGAGATCGTTGTGATGATCTCGTCATTCCATTTTCTGGTTAGTCCCCCACGCTCGTATGGTTCATTGCAAAGTTCGAAATAGAGATTGTCGAAATCGTTCAATTCCGTGACCAGCTTTACGACGACCGCTTTTTGCGCCGCAAGAATCGGTTTATTTTTGCCGTCATACATCTCCGTTCGACCAACATTGCCGATTCCATTAATATTGTTCCGTCCGTTCATCGGACTCGCGCCCCAGATCGCCTCGTCGTACATCGTGCAAAACAAAACCAACTCCACCACGATTCCGCGTTTGCCTGCCTCGATCACGAAATCGTTCAACCGCTCAAAGTACGCTGCATCCCACCGGGTAAGATCGAACCTGTTTCCCCCATCAATCGCGCCAGGCGTCTCGCTCCGAGCCCACGGACAGACAAAGCGTCCTTCGGCCGGCGCGAGCGTGTTGCCGATCAGATGGAACGATTCCTTCACCTCCCGGTACGTGCCCGAGAACACGCGCGTGAGATTGAACCCATTGGCCTTCAGTTCATCCATGTAGCGTTTGTAGTCAAAATCAAGATTCATCACTGCGCCATAATGTTCCGTCGCCGTGACCAGCACTGTCGTCTTGCCCTGCCAGAGGAAGTAATGAGGATTGTCGGGGTGCAGCCGGAGCGGTTCACCGGCCCGAACGCTTGATGCCGCGATAATTGCGAAACCCGCGCATGCTAAAGCCCATTTGAACGTCGCAATCATGGCTGTTTCTCTCGCTTAAACCCCGCCTGGATCGGCCAGCCTGGATTCTGCGCCATTCCATCAGATTCATAAGCGCCAATGTCGTACGGCTCCGTTCGCCCGGATCCGTTGAAATCATAAGCCGGCGCAAACGTCGGGTCCGCGTGTCCGATCAAAGGTGATCCGCTTCGCGGCCAAAAACTATGTCGCGAGGGATCCGCAAATGCTGCCTCGACCTTCCCGCCGTCCAGAATGCGTCCGCCGCCTGCCGCAATACCGGTGAGATGCCCCTGCACATAATTGTTCCGAAGCAGCGCCGGCCCGGGATTTGCGTCGATCGCGGTTCCGTCGGGGCAATAAATTGCATTATTGGCAAATTCAGCATTCGTCGCGTTGACCCAACGCATCCGCACGCCGACCGGTGCGTTGAAGATGGTGTTGTTAATGATGCTGGTATTGCGAACGCGCCGCATCGCCGCGTGCGGCGCCGCTGTAATTCCGGTCGCCGAACAATTGAAAATGATGTTGTTCCGCACCATGGCATCCGAAACGACCTGGATTCCTTCACCCGCGTTCCAGATGACATTGCCTTCCACGAGATTCGTTCCCGCACCGCCGCCATAGACGAAAATGCCCGGATACTTCCGCCCAATGTTGGTATCGTGAATCACATTGTTACGAACGATATTTCCGTAGGAGCCGGCCTTGATCTCAATCCCATCGTTCCCGCCGTCGCTGGTGCCACGCAAATGGTGAATGTAATTCCCCTCAATCAGCGAATCGGTCGTGCGACAGCTCCCGTCATGACAACCGATATACATCCCCTCGCCCTCTGTCGCATGCGTTGTGCTCAGCCCGGTGTGGTGAATGTGGTTCCGCCGCATGATGAAAGCCTCGCAATTGCCGCTGTTCATCGTCAGGGCATTGTTGCTCGTTTCAAAGATCTCGCAGTCTTCAAAGGTGATGTGATGGCCCCGGATGAAACGCACTCCTGAACTGCCGCCCTGAAAACGCAGTCCTCGAATGACCAGATGAGCGCAATCGACGATTCGATGTTGTTCTGTCTGTCCCGCTGCTCCTCGCGCCGCAATAGCAACGGTTGCTCACCTGCGGCGGCACGGATGATAATTGGACGCTCCCGCGTGCCTTTGGCCGTCACAGCTCGTCGGCTGTTTTGTGAATAGGTTCCACCATGGAAAACCAACTCGTCTCCAGGCTGCAATGCGTTCGCGATTTTGTTGAACTCCGTTTCCGGCATCGTGGGGCGAAGCTCGTAGGTCCGGGCCCACAACGTCTCACCTCCGGCGAGCAGAACGAGGGGCAACGAAAGCGAGAGAAAGGGCCTTTGAGACACAGTCATGAGCCAGGCGGCTTTGTATTCCCTGAATTCCCCACGAAGCTCTCGAATCTGGTCTGCAACTGTTCGCGCGTCGCCGAACCGCGATAAATCAGCACCCTGTAATGAAAGATCTGTGCCTTCCGGCTGGAATTTTCCAGTCGGCCAGCGCCGAAACATTCGGGTTGATCAATCCCTGCTCGTCGGCCCGCCAGCCGGATGGATGATTTGGATTTGCCGGATGATCGAATACGGCGATCCCAAATATCTCGTTCCCGAACGGACGCTCCACGTTGCACCACGCCGCGCGCTGTTGCTCACATGCGCGGTCACGAAGTCCATTGGAGTTGAGGTGTGTTTGCCGTGGATTCGCCTTGTCCCACGGCATCCGCACCGAAAGGCCGCCCACAAAAAATTTCCCGAACGTGACATCCTGTTCTCTGGCACGGAGCAAAAAGTCAAAGTCGATAACGTACGCCTCCGCCGATTCCGGCGCATGAATCGTAATGGAATCCTCCTCTTCGAGCACCACTTCACCCTTGGGCGAGACCAGTTCGACCAACGTACGCCACGAGATGCGGTCCGAAGCTTCCTTGACGTCGAGCAACTTTATGAACCGCTGCTTCCCTTCATCCTCCTTCCAATAGTTGAATCCGTTCACCCGATGGAATCCGGTAAAGATGCCGTGCTGCCACAGATGATCCGCCGGCCGATCCTCCGTGAGAACCACTCGCCCGGATGCATCATGGACTGGATGTAGGTACGGTCGCGAATTGGTCTCCATGACGTACGTGACAAGATCGACCCAATCGTCATTGCTTGTAGCAGCCGAGGTAACGAGGCTCTGACCTCCTTCTTTCTTTTCGCTCGCCGTAGCAGCCGACGTGAGGAGGCTCTGATCTCCGCCTGAACTGGAAGTGAGCCTCCTCACGTCGGCTGCTACGGTCAGCATTTTCACACGCACAACAAGCCTACCGTCCCTCTGCTCGACTTTCAGCCGGCCCGTCGGTTTCGATGGCTCCTTCGACTGCCTGATGGGCGGCGCGCCCGGAATCAGCTTTGCACCTGTGTCCGTGGGCAGCTTGTCGAGCGCGAGAAAGGCAAACAGGTCTTCCAGATCCTTTCTCGGCAACAACGTCTCGATCCCTTCCGGCATCATCGAAAGCTTGCTCAAGCGCGTGTACTTGACGTTGTGACGCGGCACAGTCTCTTCCCCTTCACCGGGCAGACGCACCACGATCCGCTGCTCGTTATCTTCTGCGATCAACCCGGTGAGATTACGGCCATCCTTGGTCACCACTGTCGTCACCTGGTAACCCGGGCCAATCACCAGGCTTGGGTCAAACACGTTGGAGAGCAGTTGCTCGAATGAAGCGCGGCCATTGGCAGTAATATCCGGCCCCAGTTTTCCGCCCTCACCATAAATCGTGTGACACTGGGCGCAAAGATTACGAAAAACCATTTGGCCACGCTGTGGATTTCCCAGGTGCTCGCGAAAATACGATCCCATTTCCGCCACCACCTTCTCGCGTTCAGGATTTCGTTCCTCACGAATTTTGCCGAACGCCTTCTCCACGCCCACAACGCATCGCGATCGTTGCTCTCGAGGATTTTTCGGAGATGATTCGCATTGAGCACCGTCTTGGACAGCTTGTTCGCGAGGACCGCATCGAGAAGCTTTCGCGCCCATGGCTCGCGTTGCATGATCAGGTCCACCGCCAGCGGCTGCAACTCAGGCGTCAGCTGCGGATACGCCGCCAGGATAACATCCGCCAGCCGTGGATCCTCCACTCGGCCGAGTGCGACGAACACACCCTGGAGAAACCTCGCCCCGTTCGCCGACAATACATCCGGCAATGCACCAAGCAGTCCTGAATCCCGAAATGCTACGAGAGCATCCAACGCCTGCAAACGCGCGGCTTCAGGTTCCGTCTTCGATATGAATCGAGCACGAATCGATGCCGGATCCACTTGCGCAATGCCAAGACGCGCCGCCAACAATTGAGCACTCAACAGAAGCGGGCCATCCCCCTTTCGTGCGAGAAGTTGCTCCAGCACCGGTTTCAATGCGGTCTTGAGCTTCGCGATAACTGGCTCATCCAGCGCCGCGAGCCGCGACGCCACCGCTGCCAGGCACTGCTTTGCCCGCTCGCTGTCACGTTCCGCCACAAATTTCACGAACGCGGCCGCAGCCCCAACATCCGGCGTTTGTGCGCTCAACATTCGCTCCACAATCCTCGAAGAAAGGCCTGCCAGAGCCGGGGAGAAATTCGTCTGAAGCGAAACAAACCGGCTGCTGTCCGCTTCGAGCAACGGATGCAAATTGTTCCAGGCGATCGACGGAATGATTTTGTCCTGCCCGCAATGCGCAAGCACATCACTCAAAACCGGCAACGCGTCCATCTGCTTAACCTTCCGCGCCGCGATTGCCACCTGCAGCTGTACGTCCGGCGACGGATCGCGCGCCAACTCTGCAATTCTGGTGCGAATCGCTGACGAAACCTCCCCATAGTTACCTGCCGCCCGAACGCCCCACGCCCGATAGGTCGCATCGGGATCTCCTAACAGCTTCAAATGAAACGAAGGATCAAGTGTCCCGCTCCCAATCAACGCCCACAACGCATGCAAGCGCGCCTGCCTCTTAACCCTCGTAGCAGCCGAGGTAACGAGGCTCTGATCCTGCGTAGAATTTGAAATGAGCGTTACCTCGGCTGCTACCGGCGAAAGAACGAGCCTCTCCAATTTAGTCCGCAACCCGCGCGATCCCGCCCCCAATCGCTCCGTCAAAATTCGTTGCGCCGATTCCCGAAAATAAATATTCCCGCTCCCCAACCGCTCAATTAGCTGATCGTCACTTTCCGTCGCGAGATCGATTCTTCCTGCTCGCGGACTCTCCTTATACCGCAACCGATACAGCCGCCCCTTCAACCGATCCACCCCTTCCGGATCGCGCGCCGCATCCTGCGAACAATGATAACGATCGTACCAGTCCAGCACGTAAAGGCATCCATCCGGGCCGATCTTCAACGCCACGGGCATAAACCATGCATCGTTTCCATTCAGAAGATCGGGTTCGCCTTTCGCCAGGTAGGTCGCGCCGTCGCGTTGTAATCGATCCATATTGATCGCGCCCCCATGAATGTTGCCGACCACGATCCGTTCCCGGTACTCCGGCGGATACGCATCGGTATCCAGCCAGGCGATCCCGCAATAGGCCGTCTTCTGATGCCCATGATCGGTGATCGATCCGATCGGAATTGTGAACGGCGGAAACGTCCCCGCCTGCCGCTGGTAATGGCCCGTCTCGACGAAATGGAAAAGATGATCGTTCGCCCAATGACACGCCTCCACAATCGCGCTCCCCTCCGCATCCCACGCGACGCCATACGGATTGCTCGTCCCTTCGGAAACGATCTGAAACTCGTGCGTCCGCGGATGCACGCGCCAAAGCGCGCAATTGAATTTGTACTCCTTGCCGTTGTTCGACTGGATGCGGCTTTGATTAAATACCCCGTTCAATCCATACAGCCATCCATCCGGCCCCCACGTCAGTGAATTCGGCAACTCGTGCGTGTCAGTGCGACCGAACCCCGTCAGCACCACTTCACGGCTCACTTCTTTCCCTTCCTTCTCGCGCATGAAAAGAAGATCAGGCGCATTCAGCACCCAAACACCGCCATAACCAACCGCCACACCCGTGGGGATGTTCAGTCCCTCGGCGAAAACCGTGACCTTATCAGCGCGACCATCCCCATCCGCATCCTCCAGCACCTTCACCTTGTCCCGCCCAACACCAGCCGACTTGCGGGGATACTCAACGCTCTCCGTAATCCAAATCCGGCCACGATCATCGAAACTCATCCCGATCGGATTCACGATGTCCGGCTCGCTCGCCACCAATTCCACCTTGAACCCCGGTGGCACCGTCATTTTGCCAACCGCCTCCTGCGCCGAGTAAGGGGGGTTGGGCGGCTGATCCTGCCGCCAGGGAAGAACGTCATCCGATGCGGCGCCGAAGAGTTCGCTTGCGATGCTCAGCGATGCGACCAGCAAAACATTACGCCACGTTCTCTGAACCGGATGCATGTCACGCACATTAATAGAAAGCACCGATTTGTTCACGGTTAAGATTGAGCCGAAAAAAGCGAAGCCATTGCGCCCTGCTATGAGGTATGTCAAGTGGCGTCGGCTGCTATTTCATTTTTTCTTTGTGGTTTTTGGTTTGGTTTTAGGACGTTTCCTCTTCGTAAACTGACGGTTGTTTCCCGTCGTCTAACCTGCTATCCGCACATGTTCTACACAGTGCCTGATGACTTATTCGTGTCGGAAGAGGAACGAGCGCACCCATTCTACCAAACGGGTTCAGTTCAACTGACCCAAGGGCGCGGCGGGCGCGCGCCGTTCCCAAAATCTTTTCTTAAAAGCGGTTTTCCTTCCTGGTGTTGATTTTAGGCCAGTTTTAGGTCTCCGACGGTGCAACGTCCGGTGTTCAGGCGCCAAAGGTCAATTGCCAGCCGTCGGCCGATAGCCACAATCGCTTTTTTGCGCCCGCCCCGGTTTTGTCTCTGTTGGAGCACTTGTTTCCAGCGAACAACCGGCCCGTAGTCGGGTTGGTAACGAACCACTCGCCAAGCCAGTTCTACCAAAGCCCGCCGCAATCTCGGATTGCCGTGTTTGGTGATCGATCCAGACACACTCTTGCTTCCGCTGGCGCGCACACCGGGACACATCCCTGTCAAACTGGCCACCTGCCGCCGGTTGGTAAAACGATTCCAATCGAGCACCTCTCGCTGCAACACTTGGCTGGTCAATAATCCAAACCCCTTGGGTTGTGCCTGCGCCTGGCTCTCGATCTTTTGGCTCACTTCCTGAAGTAATCCGTCCGCGGTCAGAGTCAGCGTTCGCAGATTTTCTAAAATCTCAGTTAGCCAGGACGGCAGCTTTGCTTTCAACCGTTTCCAGGCCGCCTC
>Ga0193692_1000114_pt1 | contig 18313 bp, 13 predicted proteins | sample L3a1metaG_FD_144917 | JGI IMG/M metagenome (GOLD analysis project Ga0193692, IMG submission 144917) | Soil microbial communities from a riparian zone of the East river system, Colorado, United States - L3a1 | ecosystem: Environmental > Terrestrial > Soil > Riparian zone | place: USA: East River... | reverse complement strand
CGCGACCCTCTTCTATCCTAACACCTTTGCTGGAGCGCTCCTGTTGCTGACACCGCCATTGATCGAACGGATTTCGCGCGTACAAGCGACCAAGGCTGCAAAAACGACGATTATCCTGCTGGCGCTGGCCACATGCGGCGGTTGCCTTGGCTGGTCGGGCTCAAAGGCGGGCTGGCTGATCGCCTTGACGATGGTGGCCTTCTACCTGTCCACGTTCCCAATGGGCCAGAAAGCCCGTGTGGTCCTCGTTTTATCGCTTTGCGTTGTCGGGGTGGCGGCCTTCTCATGGCGGTATCAAGGGTACCTTAAGAAGGGCGCCACAAGTGCCAGCGCCCGGTTGGATTACTGGCGAGCCGGTTTCGAAGCGTTCAAAGAAAGGCCTTTTATGGGGTATGGACCCGGAACGTTTATGATCAGCTACAAGAAGTTCAAGCGGCCGGCCGCCGAAATGACGCGACTCGCGCATAATGACTATCTACAGCAGGCCACGGATTCCGGTCTTTTTGCATTTCTGGCTTTCACAACGTTTGTTTGGGGCTCTCTTGTTCTGCTTTATCGGAAAAGTTTGCGGAACTCAGGCATGCTTGCGGTTTGGATGGGGATCTTTGGGCTGTCGATCCAGAGTGCTTTTGAGTTCCACACTTACGTACCGGCGCTGGCATGGCCCCAGTTTCTGCTCCTTGGCTGGCTTTGGACCTGGGCTGGCAGGGAAAGGCAAAGGCCCTCGACAAAAGCGGTCGCATCCGCTTAGCCTGCGAGTTCAATGAAGATTCTGTTCCTGAATGGACCGAACCTGAACCTGTTAGGGCAGCGCGAGACCGATATTTACGGAAAGACGACGCTCGCCGACATTGAATCGGCCGTGCAACAGCGGGCTGCCAAGCTCAACGTAGCTGTGGAGTTCCGCCAATCAAACTCGGAAGGTGAGTTGGTGACCTGGATCCAGTCTGCCAAGGGCACTTTCGATTCCATAGTCATCAATGCAGCAGCCTATACGCATACCAGCGTGGCCCTGCGCGACGCAGTGGCGGCGGTCGGCGTTCCGACGATCGAAGTTCACCTCTCCAACATTCATTCGCGGGAAGAATTTCGGCACAAATCAGTGTTAGCGGCGGTATGCAAGGGGCAAATCTGCGGGTTTGGGCCGTTTTCTTACGTTTTGGGTCTGGAGGCGGCGGTTAACGCTAAAGCTAACTAATAACTGCCTGTAATTCGTGAAAAACCTGGTGGAACCACGGTTTATTCGGAGGCGATATTACCTGCTTGTTTACTACTTGACGCTCTCTTAGGCGATCTTTAACGTCACCACGAATTTAGGAATGGCTAAGCAGTGTCCGTGACCCGGCTACTGCTTTTTTGCTTAATGAATGGTTTAGAAATAAGGCTTCGGATCGGCGGAAAACGCCCGGGAGGGACCCTGTGGACCTAAAGGATATTAAGGCAATCATCGATCTCATGAAGAAGAACTCCATTTCCGAGTTCGAAATGGAGAAGCAGGAGTTCAAGATTCGGCTCAAAAGGCAAACGGGAGCCCCAATGCCACAATTCGAGGAGGGGCAGACCCCGGTCTATGTGACCTCGGCGTCGGGTGCGGTCGCCCTCCCTGGGTCGGGAGCCCCTGCACTGTCGGCGCCTGCCGGGGAAATGGAGATCAAATCCCCTATGATTGGCACCTTTTACCGGGCGCCGTCGCCGGAAGCTGCGAACTATGTCGAAGTAGGGACCGAGGTCAGTGCGGATACGGTGGTTTGCATCATTGAGGCCATGAAGGTGATGAACGAGATCAAGGCCGAAGTCCGCGGCGTTGTGACGCAACTACTGGTAGAGAACGCCAAGCCGGTGGAGTTCGGCCAGCCGATGTTCCGGATTCGGCCTATTTAATGCGTCAGGATTTCCAAGCCGGATTCCTTAAGCAGACGCGGTATTTCTAAGATTTGTCATGTTCGAAAAGATCCTGGTCGCTAATCGCGGCGAAATCGCAGTTCGGATTATCCGGGCGTGCAAAGAACTGAATATTCGGACTGTAGCCGTTTACTCGGACGTCGATGCGAATTCAATGCATGTGCAGATGGCGGACGAAGCCATCTGCATCGGAAAAGCTCCGAGCAGCGAGAGTTATTTACGGATCGACCGAATTATCAGCGCTGCGGAAATCACGGATGTAGACGCGATTCATCCCGGGTACGGCTTCCTCTCTGAGAACTCGCATTTTGCGGATGTTTGCGAGAGTTGCAACATTCGGTTTATAGGTCCGAGGTCTCGAGCCATGACGGCATTGGCTGACAAGGCGGTGAGCCGCGCGCTCGCCAAAAAGGCCGGCGTCCCTACGCCGCCGGGTTCGGATGGAAATGTTGAGAACGAGCAGGATGCGCTCTCGACCGCGAAGAAAATTGGCTATCCGGTGATGATCAAAGCCATCGCGGGGGGCGGGGGTAGGGGAATGCGGGTTGCTCACAACGACATTTCCTTAATCAAGGGATATCACACTGCGCGTTCGGAGGCGGAGAAGGCTTTCGGGAACTCGGGTGTCTACATTGAGAAATACATAGAGAACCCCCACCACATCGAATTCCAGATTCTAGCGGATGCTCGCGGAAACATTATCCATCTTGGGGAGCGTGATTGTTCTATCCAGCGGCGGAACCAGAAAGTTGTCGAGGAGACGCCGTCTCCGCTGATCGAGAACCGTTTCAAGGACTTGCGCAAGCGCATGGGCAAAGCCGCGGTGCGAATTGCGGAAGTGGCGCACTACACGAACGCCGGGACGGTCGAGTTCATCGTGGACGACCATGGAAACTTCTACTTTCTGGAAGTAAACAAGCGGATCCAGGTTGAACATCCGATCACGGAAGAGGTGACTGGAATCGATTTGGTGAAGCAGCAAATCATGATTGCAATGGGCGAACCATTGCGCCTCACCGAAAAGGAACTCAATTTCAAGGGGCACGCTATCGAATGCCGGATCAACGCCGAGGACCCATTTGATGATTTTCGGCCATGCCCGGGGCGGATCGAGATGTACTACGCACCAGGTGGACGCGGAGTGCGGGTGGACAGCCACGCCTATGCGGGCTACACGATCCCTTCCCATTACGACTCGATGATCGGGAAGCTGATCACGTATGGGAAGGACCGCCGCGAGGCGATGGACAAGATGAGCCGAGCGTTGAGCGAGTACATGATTACAGGAATCAAGACAACGATCCCGTTTGAACAAGCTATTCTTCAGGATCCAAACTTCCGCCGGGGCGTGTACTCGACGAACTTTATCGAGCATCTGCTCGGTGGAGCCCGCCGGGAACTGATTGAGGAGAAGGCGTAGTCGCTGCCACAGCCGGCGCGCGGACTCAAGGCCGTTTAAAGGTCCGGATTACCTGTCGACAAACGTGCCAGGATGTACGTTGCCATTGGCCCAAAACAGGCCGAGGCAGGAAAAAATCCGGATGAAGGTTTTGAAGTCGCCGGGCTTCTGAACGAAAGCACTTACGCCAAGTTCGTACGCTTCCTCGATTTGATCTCTCGTCATAGCGCCGGAGTACATCACAACCGGGATGTGCTTGTACACGGGATGTTCTTGAGCTTAGCGAGAACGGCCAACCCATTGAGGATGGGCATGCGGTGATCGAGGATGATAACGCTCGGTTCCCCTGATGGGCGGTCCTGAAAACGGCCTTCGCGATTGAGGCAATCGAGCACTTCCTGACCGTTTGGGGCGACAACGAGTTGGTCCTCGACTTCTGCTGTCTCGAACGCCCGCTTTATAAAGAGGACGTCATCCGTGTCGTCTTCGCCGAGGAGTATCCAGCCGTGTGGCATATAGTGAAAGTATAAGCTCCATTTTGGGTGTTGGTGCTGCAGAACGTGCCGGGCAATGCGTCAGAGGGATGCTGTGAATCTGCCGAGGTGCGGCGCTTGCAAAACACGCGCAATGCGACGGTTACCGGGAAGCGAGTTTGTTCCCATTTCACGGGAATGGATTTTTTAGGTCGTGAGTGCATTTCCCTCATTTCCAATCATCATTACATAGGACCCGAGGTTAGGCAGAGAGGTAAAACCCCACCCAAAATCACTTCCGAGAATGAACGCGCCCTCAATCGCGGCTTTTCATCATCATTCCGAGCGCGATTCCGACTGCAGCCACGACCGCCACGGCGGTCCAGGGGCGCTCCCGGATAAACGTGCCCGCCTCGCTGCTGATTCGGGCGACTGACTCAGTGATGCTTGATTGAATGTCATCAAATCGCTCGGCGGCTTCTTCGCCAATGTCCGATACGGTGGAAGAGATTCGATTTTCAGATTTCATAAGGATAATTCGACGCTTCGAGAGCAGCGCTCAATCTGGTGAGCCGTCACCAGCCCTGCATTCCGCGCTTAGACTAGTGGCGGAATAGCAGGGGCGGCAGTGGGTGATCGCCCCAGCAAAAAAAATCCGGAAATCCAAAGATTTCCGGATCGCGTTCAGCTTTTTCAACCTTTAGTGAGCGTCGATTGTATCCTGGTATGGCCAGGGACGCGGCGTGAAATGGAATGTGTCTCGCCCGTCGGGAGCTGTGCCATTATCGATCGGCTTGTCGCTGTCTCGCACGTAAGCGCGGGTTTGGTAACTGCTTGAAGAAGTAGTGTACCGGTCTGAACTGGTGCTGGCGGTGCTCGGTGTACTCGACGTGTAAGTCTGTGACTCGTACTGCGTCGAAGACGAGCCGGGAGCCGTATCAGAAGAGCCCGAATGGCGTTGCTTGACGATTACCTGGCTGTTCCCAACCCGGACTGAATTAGGGTCGCTGGCGGATATGCTGCTACTGGGGGTTGTCGTCTCGGTCGTTCGAGTGGTTTCCGTCGTCTGGGTGCTTACGACATAACTCGTACCGCTGGCACCCATTTCGGAATAGGGCCATGGCCGTGGCGTGAAGTGGAACGTATCACGACCGTCCGGGCCGGTTCCATTATCGATCGGCCTCGCCGAGTCGATGTAATGTTGATGGCTCTGATAGTAGGTGGTGTGACTCGGATAGGTTTCCTGAACAACGGTGCTGCTGGATTGCGTTCCAGTTTCCGAGCTAAAGGACGAACCGGTCGCTCCGGTGTTCGCGGCTGGCCAGTTTACACCATAGTAGCTGTAAACATCCTGTCCCCATGCAGGGTGGTTGCTGTCCGGCCACGATTGCACGTTGAATCGCGAGGCGGCCATCAGTTTTTCGCGGTCGGCCTGAAAGACCAGATCGCGATGGCCGAAGCTGTCTTTTTGAGCCGGGTCCTTGAACTTAAGAAGTGACAGCGGCACGGGCGCATACTTGCCGTGATCCGCCAAATCTCCGCTCAGTTTGATAACGGCAAACGGAGCCTTGCTGGAAGGCTGATCGAGAATCACATCTTCTATATCGCCAATTTTGTGACCGCTTCGGTCCAGGACCTTGGAATGCAGCAATTGGCTCGCATTGATTGTGGCTTGATCCAGGCTCGTTGACGAACTCAGCTTAGAGCTCTGATCATTCGCGCGAATCGATCCGACGAGCAAAGAACTGCCCATCAAAGCGATCGCCGGTAATAGCAATTTTGACTTCATATTTATTTCACCCCTTGGTTGTTACGTATCAGTTTCGACGGCAACAGACACAGCTGCTGCTGCGCGCGAAACCCTTTAGTGTTAACGTCGTTCCAACAGGGCCTGGAGCAATGGGGTATTGCGCGCATTTGTGTCGCCTTGCTATCAGGAGCTTAGCGAAAGCGAGATTGAAAAGGTGGCGGGGACCCTGCGCCCTTGAACAAGGCGGGCTTTCCGCTTAGAACGTGCGGGTGAAGCGTGTTCAGATCGATCCCGAAAGTCCCTTAACTTCCGCTCAGCGGCGTTACCTCTATGCCACAGCGGCAACCACTGGGGCTGCGATCATGATCATTGAGATTCTTGGGGCAAAAATGCTGGCCCCTTTTGTGGGCACTTCCCACTTCGTGTGGACGGCGCAAATTGCGGTCACATTGGTGGCCCTCTCGGTCGGTTATTATGTGGGCGGACGAATGGTGGATCGTTCGCCTCAGCTGGGACGCCTCTATCTGTTGATCGCCGCGGCCGCCGCATATCTTTGCGTGGCAGTCCTAGTGATCGAGCCGGTCGCTTACTGGAGCCTTCAATTTCGGCTGGCAATCGGGTCACTTGTGGCATCTGCGTTTCTGTTCTTCATTCCGCTCTGTTTGCTGGCAATGGTCGGACCTTTCTTCATCCGCATCCTTACCGAAGCCCTGTCCTCTGTCGGAGGAAGTGTCGGCAGGTTGACGGCGATCAGCACTATAGGGAGCGTGGTCGGGACCGTTCTTATTGGGTACGTGCTGATTCCATTCCTGCCGAATTCGTTGACGATGTATTTTACTGCGGCGTGCCTTCTGCTGGTTTCCGCCGGTTACGTCCTGATTTGGAACCGGCGCCGCCTTGTGCCGCTTCTCATCCTTTTAGTTCCGGGCCTGGGTCTTGGCTCTGTTGGAGTCGCCCACGAAGGGAAAAAGAGCTATGAGCGCTGGGAAGAGCTGCATCGGCGCAATTCAGATTTCGGCCTCCTGCAGGTTTTGCAGGAAAAAGAGGGGGTGGAACGGCTCTATCTGAATGATCTGCTCGTGCAAAACACTTACGATACCCAGCAGAAGAAGAGCATGAGCATGTTTACGTATATGCTCCAGGGATTGGCCCACGCCTACAAGCCGTCCATCGGCGAAGTACTTTGCATCGGGCTGGGTGTCGGAATTGTCCCACGTGGTTTCGCCGAGGAAGGCGTGAAGGTAGACGTGATCGAGATCAATCCGGCCGTTGTCCCGATAGCCGAGCGCTTTTTCGACCTGGATCGATCGAAGATTAGCATTTCCATCGGAGACGGCCGCTATTTTGTAAACAAGGCGCCGAACTCCAGGTATGACGCGATCATTCTTGATGCCTTCCTTGGCGATTCCTGTCCTTCGCATCTGATGACGCAGGAGGCATTCAGGTCGATGCGCCGGATTCTGAAACCGGAGGGCGTCCTGGTAATCAACACCTTTTCCGATGTCGATCCTCGAAACGATTTTTTCGCTGCGTCGCTCTTCAAGACCCTTTCGAGTGCCTTCGCAAGTGTCCGGATCCATAATGCCGGCGACGGGGGAAACACGTTCTTTGTTGCGTCGGCAAACACTAATCTGGTTCTGGCGGCCATCGATTTTTCAGGGGTTCACTCTGCCGCGGCCAACCGTGTCCGCGGTGCCATGGCCGGTCTTCGAGAAACCGATCCGGCTCACGGCCGGGTCCTTACGGACGACTTCAACCCGGTCGAATTCTACGATGCCCACAACCGGGAACGGGTTCGGAAGGACCTTGTGCACATGCTGGATTGAGCAGCCTGTGGGGCACGACCGCGCAAAGCCCCTTTTCAAGTGCGGATGGCTGGTGTTAAATCCGGCCATGAAATCAACGTCTCCTCTTCTCGTCACTTTGTGTCTGCTGTTGAGTTGCTGCACGCAGAATGTATTTGCAGCGAAGTTCAAGGGACCAATCGGTTTGCAGCTATATAGCTTGCGAGCGGATTTTGCGAAAGATGTGCCGGGCACACTCGACAAGGTCCAGTCGTTCGGGATCAAGTACGTTGAGTTGGCCGGGACATATAATCTTTCGCCCGAAAAATTCAAGGAACTCCTGGCAGCGCGGAAACTCAAGGCAATCAGCGGTCACTTTCCTTACGACCGTTACCGTGACGATCCCGAGGGTGTAGCTCGCGACGCGAAAGCGCTCGGCTTGCAATATGCAGGTTGTGCCTGGATTCCCCATGAGGGCGACTTCGACGAGAAAGAATGCCGCGCAGCCGCTGCCGTTTTCAACAAAGCCGGGAGCATCCTTGCAAAGAATGGAATTAAATTTTTTTACCACACGCACGGATACGAGTTCCAACCACACGCAGGCGGAACGTTGTTTGATTTACTCATGCAGGAAACCGACCCCAAGGCAGTGAACTATGAGATGGACGTTTTTTGGATTATCCATCCTGGCCAGGACCCGGTGAAGCTCTTGCAAAAGTACAGCAAGCGCTGGGTTCTTATGCATGTGAAGGATATGAAAAAAGGCACCCCGACCGGGCTCTTGACTGGCCACTCGGACGTCAACAATGACGTTGCCCTTGGAACGGGCACGATGAATTGGCCCGCGATTTTGCAGGCAGCCGCCAAAGCGGGAGTGAAATATTACTTTATCGAAGATGAATCCTCCGCCTCGGCCGAACAGATTCCGGTGAGTCTCAAATTCCTGGATGAAGTAAAATGGTAATGCGTTAGGCTGCCAATGTCGCTGCGCATTCGAGCCATTTTGCTCGCTCTCGCCGGAAGCGTGAGCGTTGCAGCGCGGGCCTGGCCTGCGGAGGAGCATTCGATTGCCGATGGAAAGGGCCCTGACGGCGATCCGACCTTGCAAACGGACGCCGATTGGGTCGATGCGCGATGGCAGAAAACGGATATCGGGCAGTTTCTCGCTGCGGCCGTCGAGTTGCCGAGCGGAAAAGTGCCAAAGGCTGTTGCTGTCAAGCTTGGCAACGATGCGGCAATTTGCTTCGACACGGAATTACTCCGATACAGCGCCGGTTGGTCTGGGGGATTCCTGCAATTCAACGCACGTCGTTATGGATTGCTCGATCCTGCCAAGCCGATCGGAAGTATTGCATTTGGTAGCAAGTCCGGGCCGGGCTGGGCTTACCAGGGAAGCTTCAGCGATCCGCGGACTCCGCGCATGGGAAACCTTCCTCGCGACTGGGCGCGCTACGGGGGCATGTACCAAAGTGGGGATCGAATCGTGTTCAGCTATAAGATCAGTTCGGCGGAGATCCTTGATTCTCCCGAGCTTCTGACAAGCGAGCACGCAAGAGCATTTGCCCGAACGCTCACCATCGGCGTGCATGATCGACCCATGCAAATGCGGATGTGCGATCTGCCAGAGGCCCAGGCCGCCGATCTCGACGGAGTGCCTGCAGTGATCTCATCCGGTGGCACAAACGTCGTCGCCGTTGCTATCGCAGGAAGTGACAAGCTGGTTGTTGCGAACGGGGCTGTGGAGGTTCATTTCACCACTTCGACAAAGTCGACAACAACAGCCGTCATTGTTTGGCGTGGACCAAAGAGCCAATTGTCGAGCTTTGCGAGCCTGGTGCGAGACTTTAAACCGCAATCGCTCGAGCGGTTTACAAAAGGTGGCTCGCGCCATTGGAAGCAGGATGTTGTCACCAAGGGGAGCACAGGCATCGCGACGGGCCCGCTCGTGATCGATACGTTGACGGTTCCATATGAGAATCCGTGGAAAGCGCTGATGTTTACCAGCGGGCACGACTTCTTCGGAAACGGCGATGCGGCGGTTTGCACAGTTCACGGCGATGTCTGGGTCGTGAGCGGCATTGATGAGCAGCTACGCGGTTTGAAGTGGAGACGGTTTGCAACAGGACTTTTTCAGCCACTCGGTTTGAAAATCGTCAGGAATAAAGTTCACGTCCTTGGGCGCGATGGAATCACCATTCTCCATGACCTGAACGAAGACGGAGAGGCGGACTACTACGAAAACTTTAACAACGATTGTTTATCCGCGGCCGGAGGCCATAGCTATTCCACTTCTTTGGAAACGGATTCTGGCGGCAATTTCTATTTCACGAAGTGCGCTGAGAACACGCCACATGGAGGCACGCTCATCCGCGTTTCAGCTGATGGACAAAAGCTCGACGTCATTGCGACTGGTTTTCGCAACCCGAACGGATTGGGAATCAGTCCCACCGATTTGATCACCGTGGCGGATCAGCAAGGGGAGTGGGTGCCGGAGACGCGTGTGGACCTGATCCATACCGGCGGGTTTTATGGCTACATGCCCATGCACAAGCGGAAGGAGACCCCACAGACGTTTGATGGGCCGCTCTGCTGGATTGCAAGAGCCCTGGACAATTCCGCGGGCGGGGAGGTCTGGATTCCAAAGAGCCGCTGGGGAGGCCTCGGCGGCCAGATGATTCACCTTTCTTATGGGCGTTGCACAATGATGTTGCTGCTCTGCGATGATCCGAGTTTGCCACTACAGGCTGCTGCGGTTCCGTTACCAGGCCGTTTCCTTTCTGGCGTGATGAGAGGGCGGTTCAATGAGCACGACGGGAATCTTTATCTCAGCGGTTTGCGCGGCTGGCAAACAGCTGCGGTTCAGGATGGCTGCTTCCAACGAGTGCGATACAAAGCGTGGCCTCTCTACCTGCCAGTCGGGTACGGGGTTACTTCGAAGGGGCTGCACATAACGTTCTCCGAACCGTTACAGCGGGCGCTCGCCGAAAATATCGACAGTTACGCAATCGAACGATGGAATTATAAATGGAGTTCGAAGTACGGTTCGCCCGATTTGTCTTTGAAGAATCCGGGGCACGAAGGGCGCGACACTGTCTCGCTCCGGCGCGCTTCTCTTTCGGAGGATGGACGAACTATTCTGCTCGAGGTTGAGGATATGCAGCCCGCGATGCAGATGAAAATTCGCTACAACGTCAAATTTGCCAGTGGAAAACAGGTGCGCAGCGATCTTTACGCGACCGTGAATAAAGTACCCGCCGCAAACGGCGTCCGCGCGGCTGCCAGATAGTCAGCGGCGTTCCAGCGGAAAATAGATCTGCTCCGGCGGCACTGCCGCTGCGGCCTTCCAATCGAATGCGGAATCGACAGCGTGCCGCATCTTGCGGAACCACCACTCGGCGCGTTGGCGGCGCTGATTCTGGCGAAAAGGACGGCGGCAGACCTGGTTGGCTTCGAACGTGATCTCAAGTTGCTGTTTCATCTTGTGTCCACGTTACAGAGTGGGGTAGGACACACGGTGTCCGACCCAAAAAAGAATTTCTTTTTACAAATTCTTCAGCCTCAAAGGCCTGCCCGCGCTTGTTCCAACCTCGGTGATAAGCTATCTTACGCGCGGTGAAGTCCCTCAGCACGGCACGAATTGTTTATTTGTTTGCGTGCTGGCTGGCCATTTCCGCGTTTGGGCAGGAGCGGCCCATTCACCTTCGGAACGAACGAATCGATCCCCGCCCGGAAACATCACTCGAACGACAAGCCAATGCCGTGGCGAATCCGCCAAAGGCCGGTCTCTATTTAATTCAATTCACCGGGCATCCCTTGCCAGCGTGGAAGGATGCGCTTTCGGGACAAGGCGTGCAGTTGCTTCAGTACGTTCCGGACGATTGCTTCATTGCCCGATTGCCCAACGGCGATCTCGCTGCTCTGAAGAAACTGCCGTTTGTGCATTGGATCGGAAAGTATCGGCCTGATCACAAACTTCACCAGGCCGTCGCTCGCCGTGCCGCTTTGAAGCGCGCAGGTGAAATGGTCAATGTTTCGGTCCTGCTTTCAACAGATGTGCCCGCGGTTGCGTTAACTGAGACCAGACGGTCGATGAAATCGATTCGACAACAATCGAAGCTGCGCATCGGAACGATTTTGCGCGGATCAATCGCGGCCACCGACCTTGATGCACTGGCCGGATCCGAGAACGTTCTCTGGGTAGAGCCTGAATTTCGGCCGAAACTCGTCGACGAAATTGCCTCCAAGATCGTGGCCGGGGACGCCGGACCGAACCTTACGCAAATGCAGGATTATGGTTTCGATGGAACAGGGGTTCGAGTGGCGGTAGCGGACAGTGGTCTTCATACGGGCACTGCCTCAGGAATGCATTCGGACTTGGCAGGCCGCGCTTCGACGTTCTTCTATTATGGGACGCTTGAGGATGCTTCCGATGAGCATGGTCATGGAACGCACGTGGCCGGGATCATCGCAGGCAACGGCGCGACAGGCGAAGTGGATGAAAACGGCGCGCTTTATGGATTAGGCGTAGCGCCTGCAGCCGAGATCATCGCCCAACGCATTTTTGCCGGGGATGGAAGTTATGAACCGCCGCCCTCATTTGAAACGTTGACTCACGATGCAGTGCGCTCGGGAGCAGATATTGGGTCGAACAGCTGGGGCGATGATACAGCTGGGCGCTATGACCTGAGCGCTGCGGAATTCGATGCGCTGGTTCGCGATGCGGATGCATCAACCCCGGGCGACCAGCAGTACATCCTTGAGTTTTCAGCCGGGAATGCGGGGCCGTTTGCGGGGACCATCGGCAGTCCTGCCGTGGCCAAGAACGTCATCGCCACGGGTGCCTCTCAAAATGATCGTCCCGAATTCTTCTACTACGCAGACGGCATTGATACCATGGCAGATTTCTCCAGCCGCGGCCCTTGCGAGGATGGACGAATCAAACCCGACCTCGTTGCGCCCGGGACGTGGATTTCATCGTTGCGGTCAAGTGTGGGAAACGATGATTTTGCCTGGGCGGTCATATCGGACAATTACATTTACGAAGGCGGCACAAGCCAGGCTGGCCCGCACGCCTCAGGGGCTGCAGCGGTTTTCGTGCAGTATTATCGACAGCTCTTCTTTCACAATCCTTCCCCGGCGCTGGTTAAGGCCGCGCTGATCAACAGCGCCGTGGACATGGATGACTCGATTGAGACCGGCCCAGTACCGAATTCAGACGAAGGCTGGGGCCGGATCGATTTGACGGAACTGATTGGATCGCCACGCGCCTACCAATTCTTCGATCAGCTGAATCCTCTCACCCCTGGCCAGGTCTTCGAACAGCACATCATCGTGCAGAGCCGCGATGAGCCCCTGAAGATAACCCTGGTCTATACGGACGTTCCCGGGTTTCCGGGGGCTCTTCCTGCACTGGTCAATGACCTCGATCTCGAAGTGGTCGGACCGAACGGCCTGATTTATTTCGGCAATCAATTTGATGAGGGCGAGTCGATCCCGAATCCATCAGCGCCCGATAATCTCAACAACGTCGAAGGGGTTCATGTGAGCGTGCCGGACCCTGGCGAGTATATCGTCCGAGTGCGTGCCCGAAATGTGGCGCAGGATGCGCGAGCGGATACTCCGGCTGTCGACCAGGATTTTGCGCTGGTGATTTCAGCCGACCTGCCGCCACCTGGCCTGGCCACCGTAGTGCTGGATCGGCCGGCCTACACGGCCCCTTCGGAAATTCGCGTGAAACTCTTTGATACTGCTCTTAATCAATCAACTGCCACGGTGCAACTCCGCAGCACGACGGAGAGCAGTGGTGAATCGCTCGTGCTGCGCTCGGCTGGAACGGGCATCTTCACTGGGCGCGTCGCAACGGTTACGGGCCCCGCGGTTGCAGACGGACGGCTGCAGGTTGCGCATGGCGATCGGATTGATGTTTCGTTCTTCGATCCAATCAGCCAGCAGACGCGGACGGCGAGTGCGGTGGCCGATTTTGTTGCCCCGATTATCAGCAACGTGACGATCACTAATCGCTTCGGCCGGGGCGTGGTTTCGTGGCAAACGGATGAACCGGCAAATTCCATTGTTCGGTTCGGCACAAACAGCAACCTGCAGTTCGCGCAAACGAACTTCTTCCTCGTGAACTCGCACGAGCTGGTTTTGAACGATTTGCGCCCGAGAACTACCTATTATATCGCCGTGATTTCGGCGGACGCGGCGGGAAATGTCGCGACCAACAACAATTCAGGCCAGTTCTTTACCTTCACTTTGGCCGACCCTCCGACCGTATTACTCGTGAACGCCTACGAGCCTGACGATATCACACCGGAGATTTCTCTAAGCACTTATACGGATGCGCTCAACGCAATCGGGGCTACCTACGACTTGTGGAACATCGAAACGGGAGCGGCGTCTCCAACCACCAATGATCTGCGTCCGTACCGGGTAGTGATCTGGCGCGTGTCTGACAGCATTGGCAACTATCCCAGCACGTTGAGTTCGGCGCAGCAGACCGCGATCAAGCAATACGTGGCGAGCGGTGGGGCCTTCCTTTTCACCTCGATGGAACATTTGTCGCGCCTTCCCGCGACGTTCAATCGCGATGTGCTGCACGTTCAGAGTTTCAGCGAGGACGTGGGTGTTCCCGAAATCATCGGCATCAACAACAACGCGATCAGTAGCGGCGTCGATATGGCGCTGGACTATTCGGCGTACTGGACTGAATACCACGAACTGCTGGGGATTGATGCAGACCTTTCGGACACGCTCACGCTGACGGCGGACGCAGCTCCGCTGGTCCTGTCGGCCGCGTCACATGAAATCGCCGGCATGACTTATCCGCGGATCGGGCAGAGCAGCACCGGTCGAGTCGCCTTTTTGTCGCTTCCACTCGACGTGTTGCCTGTCACCGGCACTCCCCCGAATACGCGAGCGAGTTTCCTGAAGAAGATGCTCGACTTCCTCGCTCCGGGACAGAGCGGGATCGGCTTCGTTGGTTTCGATTCAACGAGCTATACGTTGCCAAGCCAGGCAACGATCGAGGTGGCGGATTCGGACCTTTCAGGTGCCGGCCAGGTATCGGTGAATCTCTATTCCGATTCTGTGACGAACCGTATAACGGTGGTCCTGCACGAAGTGGTTCCTCGCGGTCTTTTCCGGGGATTTATCACGGTGGTGAGCAATACTGCTCCAGCCGCAGCGGGCCAGTTGCGCGCGCGTTCTGGAGACATGATCCATGTCGAGTATTACGACGCATCGACTTTTAGCACGAGAACAGCGGGTGCAACGATCGACACGGTTTCCCCAGTCATTTCGAATGTTGATGTGGTGCCGGATTTCGTCGAAACCGCCGTATCGTGGGATACCACTGAAGAGACGGACGCACTGGTGCAGTATGGTGAATCGCCGTTGCTTGGCCGGACTGCCAGCGCGGCCGAGTACGATATCAGCCATGAAGTCGTTTTATACGGCCTCGCGCCGGATCGGGTTTACTACTTCCAGGTGGTGAGCCGCGACATCGCGGGGAATACCGTGGTGGATGATAATAACGGCCAGCTCTATACATTCCGGACGCTCAAACCGGTCATTCCCCCATACTTTGAGAATTTCGATGCGGGGAGCACGAACTGGCAGGTATTCTCGAGCGACGACAGCCAATCTGAATGGACATTGGGTGTTCCGAATAATGGAGTCGAGACCGCTGCCCATTCTCCGCCCAACGCCTGGGGCAGCAGCTTGCATGGAGAGTCGCTGGATGCGATTGAAACTTTCCTGATCAGTCCTCCAATTGATCTGACGTCCGGAAACTCAGCGCGGGTTTCATTTTGGAGCAGCTACGACTTTACCTCCCAATCGGAATTTGACGTTTACGAGCAGGGAGAGTTCATGATCATCACCAACACGGCTACCCAGCCCGTCTCGATTGCCGCGTACGAAGACAGTTCGTTTGGATGGTATGAAGAAGAACTCGACCTCACGCCGTATGTCGGCAACGTGGTTTACCTCGTTTGGTACCATGTGATGCTTTCCCTGGAGAGCGCTCCCCGCGCGGGCTGGCTGGTCGATGATGTTTCCGTAGCGCTTAGCAACCTTCCGACCGGAACGATTGTCGTTACAAACAACCTGATGCAGGCGCAGTACCTTCTGAATGGTCCGACAAGCAGATCGGGGCGCGGGCCTAACGTGTTTAACAACATGATGCCGGGAACATACGTGATCTCGTTTTCTCCGGTGCCTTATTATCAAACCCCGCCGTCGCAAACGAACCTTCTGCAGGCGAACACGACCGTATTGTTCAACGGCGTCTACACTTTTGCGGATGCGAACAACAATGGGATTTCGGATGTCTGGGAGCAGCAATTTTTCGGCTCGGTCTCTCCATCGCGAACGCGCTTTACAGACACTGACGGTGACGGAGCCACCGACTTTGCAGAATTCATTGGAGGCACAAACCCAACCGCAACCAATTCGTACCTGCAAATGGTCTATCCCACGCTTTTGCCGAATGGCTCAGTCCGCCTGCAGTGGAATTCTGTCAGTGGCCGGGCCTACCGTGTGGAAGGAAGCGCCAATGCCGTAAGTTGGAGCCCGGTTTCCGACTGGATTCAAGCCACTGGCAGCCCCACGACGATTACGCTTTCTCCTCCGGTCACTGCTTACCTCTTCCGGTTGCAAGTGCGGCCTTGAAGCTGCGAATCTCTCGGGATGGTCCTGGCCTTTAACAAGCCTTATGGAGTGATATCGCAATTCACGACGGACGGCTCGCCGAACCGAACGCTTGCAGAATTCGGTTTTCCAGCGTCGGTTTATCCAATTGGCCGTTTGGACGCGGACAGCGAGGGGCTGCTGCTGTTGAGTGATGAACCGGGGCTCAACGAAAAGCTGCTGCACCCACGCCACGCGCATGAGCGCACCTATTGGGTGCAAGTCGAGCGCATTCCTTCTGCAGATGCTCTCCGTAAATTAAGCCGTGGACTCGTGGTTCAGGGCAGGAAAACTCTTCCTTGTTTTGCCGCTATTCCTGATCCGCAGCCAATCGTTCCGCCGCGCGATCCACCGATTCGGTTTCGAAAGAGTGTCCCCGATTGTTGGTTAACGCTCACATTAAACGAAGGCCGCAATCGTCAGGTTCGCCGAATGACCGCGGCGATTGGCCATCCAACGTTGCGGTTGATTCGCATGCAAATTGGCGCATTCTTCCTCGGCAATCTTGAGCCGGGAAAATGGCGCCCACTCGACACCGCTGAAAAGAAGCTGTTATTCGCTTAACTGCTGCGGGTCACGTTGCCGGAATAACGCGCTGGAAGAGGAGCGCCATGAAAAACAGCGCGACGAACGCGAGGTTGGCAGTGGAGTTGATCCCACCCGTTGACAGGAGGTCGACGAGCACAATTCCGGCGAGCAGGCTGCCGATGGTGCGGCCGACGTTTACGCTGTTGTGCCAGTAGGTGAATCGCAGGGAACGAAAGGTCCACAGGACGAAGAATGCGCCGATGATGGCCGCGCGCTTCTGGTAGGAGCCCTGATTCACTATCACCGCCAGCAGCAATGGAATGCCCAACAGAATTGAAGGCCAATATCGGAGGGGGCCTGGAGTTGACTCTTTTCGCGCGAGATAACTGAGACCGACGATGTAGCAGGCGAGCACCAGTCCCGTCCAGATAGACAAGCCAGTGACACCATTGGCTCCTGTCGCAGCGGCAACGAGGATGAGAGTGAGGCGACACGCCGCCATTATGAGGGGTGCCACGATAATGATTTTATGGATCGCGTCATAGATGAGGATGAGCAACGCGAGCAAAACGCCAAGCAGCCCGGGTGTCCGTCCAAGCAGCGCGAGGCTCACACTCCCGAGAGCGAGCCAGCAAAAGCCAAGTTGCAATACGATTTGCAAGCTCGCCTGGCCTGAAGGGATGGGCCGTTCCGATCGATGTTGCCGGTCGAATTCGATGTCAAAAGCATCATTAAGGAACATTCCGCCGACATAGAGCAGGGTGGCTCCGATGCAAAGGAGGACCAAATCTTCGAGCGGTCCACCGCCCGCAATGAGCCAGCCAGCGAGGCAATTGGACCAGACGGTGGGGACATTCGAAACCCGGCCCAGCACCAGCAACGTGCGCAGACTCGGAACGCCGTTCGTGTTTTGCATCGCCATTGAGCGGATGAGGAAAACAAGAACTGAGCCAAAAGCAAAGTCTGTCCTGTGCTGGTTATCCGTTGAAGCAGCGTTTACCGCTTAAAAAGAATGTCGGATTCCGGTTCGAGCGGTCATTTATAGAGTGGAATGGATGAACGAGAAGATGCCCAGCTCCTGAGGGAGTTCGTGACGAGGAACTCGGAAGATGCGTTTGCCGAGTTGGTTCGGCGCCATATCAACCTGGTCTATTCCGCCGCGCTGAGGCAACTCCGAAACCCGCATTCGGCCCAGGAAGTCGCCCAGGCGGTGTTTACCATCCTCGCGCAAAAGGCAAAGACGCTAGGCCCCCAGACGATCGTCACCGGCTGGCTCTATCGCACTACCCGTTACGCCTGCATGACTACACTACGAGCAGAAATTCGACGGCAGAAATATGAGCGCGAAGCTTGCGAGGCCCTGCCCAATTCCGGGCAATCGGAATCACCATGGGAAGAGATCGCGCCGAGGCTCGACGAGGCCATGAACCGCCTTGGGGGGACCGATCGCGACGCGCTCCTCCTTCACTACTTTGAGCAAAAGAGCTTTCGCCAGGTCGGTGCTTCACTGGGAACAAGCGAAGACGCTGCCCAGAAGCGCGTTTCCAGGGCGCTCGGCAAACTGCGGACAGCTTTAACGCGCAAAGAATTAACGATTTCTGTCGCGGGCCTGGGCACTCTCCTGGCAGCCCAGAGTGCGCAGGCGGCGTCTTCGGGGTTTGTCATCACTGTAAGCGCTACTGCGCTTTCCAAAGGCAGCGCTTCTGCCACTTCACCACTAGTAAAAGGCACACTGAAACTTATGACCTGGACGAAAATAAAAACGGTAATCGCCGGCGCGGCAGCA
>Ga0193692_1000113_pt1 | contig 18324 bp, 15 predicted proteins | sample L3a1metaG_FD_144917 | JGI IMG/M metagenome (GOLD analysis project Ga0193692, IMG submission 144917) | Soil microbial communities from a riparian zone of the East river system, Colorado, United States - L3a1 | ecosystem: Environmental > Terrestrial > Soil > Riparian zone | place: USA: East River... | reverse complement strand
TTAACCATTTTGTTCACTATTAAATCTTAATTTATGAAAAAGATTATTTTTCTTCCGCTTCTCCTGGTAATGGGAATTGTTAATGCCCAGCTCCAGTTCGGATTAAAAGGCGGCGTAAACATCAGCAACTTTACCGGAGGTAATTTTAATAATATTGAGAAAAGTTCATTGGTGGCATTTCATGCCGGTGGTTTAGTTAGGATCAAATTTGATCACCTTGTCTTGCAACCTGAGCTTCTTTTCTCTTCGCAAGGGGCTAAACTCGATGACGGCGTGACTGAAGCAGATTACAAGGTTTCTTATGTCAATATACCTATCATGCTGCAGTGGCAATTCAAAGGTAGTTTTTATGTAGAAGCAGGTCCACAGGCAGGGTTTAAAGTCAGCGAAGACATTCCCAATTCTACTATCGAAGATTTTGCTAAAAGTACAGACCTGTCAATAGGATTTGGCTTGGGTTTTTTGAAAAGTAAGGGCCTGGGTATCGGTGCCCGTTATATGGTTGGTGTGAGCAAAGTGGGTGATTTTGATTCGGCCAATATCGACCCCGATTTCAAAAATGGAGTGTTGCAATTCAGTCTCATTTTTGTTTTCTAATTAAAAATCAGGAAAAGAGGAATTTAATTAATAATTTTCCGCCAATATTCAATTTAAAAGATATTAAAGTCACACACTTAACAACCCATTAAATTTTTTCTTAATTAAAATTTTAAAAAATGAAAAAGATCTTTCTATTGCTCGTATTAGCCGGAACTATGACAACGATGATGGGCCAGCATGCTCGCCTTAATTTTTATGCTGCATACACATTTGATGATGGGTTTGATGTGGTGAATGATGCAAATACATTCTACAATGGAACAGTGAAAGGAGGAGTACAATGGGGTGCTGGTTTGGAATATTTATTTAATAAGCAGAGCAGTGCAGAACTTTTGTGGTTACACAGAAGTACTACTGTCCCTGCCAATTTTAAGTTTGGGTCTAATACTCAACTCCGATCTGAAACTTTCGATCTGAAACATGATTTTATAATGTTAAGCGGAGATGGACATTTTGGGAGTGGCGGTAAAGCAGAAGGATATGCAGGGGTAATGGGGGGAGTATTGATCAGCCACCTTGAAGCTCCATCACTGGGAAAAAGTTCCAGCAATACCAATTTTGCCTGGGGTGGAAGAGTTGGCACTAACATATGGTTCTCTCCAAAACTGGGACTAAAACTACAGGCACTGATATTATCGGCGTCCAGGGCTACTGGTGGCGATTATTATTGGAGCTGGTACGGTCCAATTTACCTTACTGAATACTCTACTTTATGGCAATTCAGCCTTGGAGGCGGATTGACATTTAAATTAGGAAAGTAAACATAACTGAAGAGAGTGCTGTTGAAATAGCACTCTCTCTTCTTCGGTCGGAGAAAAAATAACCTGTATTAGATCAAGCCTCACCCTGATTGTTGTTTTTGGCTTAGCTTGTATCTGCGTTTCGATTTCATTTTTTCTCTATATGCCAATAGCGTCAAAATAAGTAAGAGAATCATTTTCTGTATGCTTTCCGTTCATGAAATAATAAAGGCTGTATATAGAAATACACAGCCTTCGATTGCTCGCCGTCACACTTGTTATGCTTTAAAATCAAATATTCATTAAAATCATCAATCAAAAATTTCTGGAGAAATAAGACCGCTAATAAGATTTTAAGCGGTCTTATTCTTAACTATAACCAAAACTGCCTAAGAACTAACAACTAAGGGACTGAGGTTGATCAATTCATTTTCTATCGAATTCCATTTGAATACCTGTTCACTATTTTTCATGACCGCCTATATCAAATTTGTTTACTAAAGTTAATCTTCAATAGAGCTGGAATAAAATTTTAAGGGTACGTAAATGCTAAAAGTTATAATTATTTACTAGTTTATCTCTATAGTTATTCATGATCTGCATAAAATATCTCCTTTTAATATAGTCAAATGGTTTTTCCCCTGTAAATTTTTTAAAGGCAGTAGTAAAAGAGCTCCTGTTATTAAAGCCACATATTTTTGAGAGCTGTTGTAAACTAGGCCTGCCAGATGAATTTGTTTTTATAAGTTCAATACAATGATCGATCCTGTATTTATTTATATGGTCACTAAAATTCATCCCTAACACCTGGTTGAGAAACGCTGACAATTGATGAACAGGAATTTGAAGCTCACCTGCCAATTCCTTTATATGATATCCCCTTCTCAAAAAGGGTTTTTTCTCAGTCATTAGATCTTTTAACCTATGCTTTATTGATTCAGCATCATCCTTCCTATAATGAATTACAAAAGTGTTGTCCTTTTTTTGAGCACCAAAAAAATTTCTTAAATACCCAAGAACATTTTGCTTTGTCATTAATGTCAATTTTTCCCTATTAGAAATAAATGACCTGTTCTAAAAATACAATGACGAAAAACTATTACAATCAGTAAGCGATCTTTTACTGCCAAAACTTATACTATTGCCTGCCTTATATTTTAAATAAGTGCAGCGATCAGAGCCATACATGCGATATATGGCTCAACTTTCAAAAACAGTAGCGCTACTATAATTGCTGCTATAATAGCGTCTTGTATAATCAGATGGTGTACACCCGGCAAATTTTTTGAAAGCTGTAGTAAAAGTATTACGGTTATGAAATCCACACTGGCTTGCTAAGCCTTTTGAATTTAGCTTGCGTGTTGCCCCTTTTTGAATAAGTGTTTTGCAATATCTCACCCTGTATTGGTTAAGATAATTATTAAAATTGATCCCTAATTCATGATTGAGTAAAGCGGATAGATGGAGTTGTTGAATATTCAGATCATCCGCAAGAGCCTTGAGGCTATAATTTTCAATAAGGTAAGGCTGTCGCACTTGCATGTGTTCATCCAGCTGTTTTAAAATTGAAGCCTTTTTTTCAGAAGGGATAATGATAGTGCGGGGATTGGCGGGTTTTTTCTTAAAGGTTAGAAGTTGCCCAAAGATTCTGTTAAGAAAATTTCTCATAAAAAATGGTTTAATGGTTAAAAACGTTGCCTATAACTAAAATACGTCAAGTAAAAAACATAAAAAAATAAATATTTGGGTTATTTAAATTTTGCTTTATAATACTTATCAAAAAAATAAAATAGCACATTCAAGATTGCAACCTCCAAAAAAACGAAAGGAGAGAGAAATGGCCTTTAATTATAAATCCTGTCAATTAGTAAGGTCAAATAGTTGTTTACATAAAGTGGCTCCAATAGTTTTAATACCATTATACGAGAAGTATAGTTTAGCCTTAAGAATTGCTAGTCAAATAGCAGTTGTTTTCTCAAAGAAGAAGTATTTCCATACTTCTTCTTTTAATTTTAAGTTTTTAAAAAGGAAAACCATGATCATGCTTGCAAAAGAACTATTCTTGGTTTATCAGAGGAATTTCATTATCGGCCTTTCTAGCCCGCCAATTTGTTCATTAACCTATAAATTTTAGACATTTCTTTGTCAACCCCTCCATCGGTATCTGGTTTTTTATTTTCCTGAACTTTTCCCAGTTTTATATACTTAATAAATTCTGATGGGTTTAATCCTGTTGCCTTTTTAAAAGCAGAAGTAAAAGTATTTCTATTACTAAATCCTGTTTCTTCTGCGATCGATTCAAGTTTTTTGATCTCCCATTCTTTTTTTAAAAGCTTCTCTATGCAGGATAAAATCCTGTATTCATTGACAAAGTCATTAAAATTCATTTTGTAATAGCTATTGATAAAAGCTGACAACTGGTGTAGCGGAAGATGTATTTCCTCTGAAAGCATTCGTAAAGAATAACCATGTTTAAGAAAAGGTTTATTTCTTGAAAAATGATTACGAATATTCTCTTCAATTACAGCAGTACGTTCCTGGGATATATAGAATGTTACCGGGTGCTTTGTTTCAGTCTTATGCTTTCTTACAACTCTGTGCCGGGATATGCCTGATGGGTTTATATATGAGTTGAATCTTCCTATCCAGAAACGCAAATGAAAAAGATTAATTTTTTTAGGCTGTGGTTTATACAAATTGGTGAGGATATATACATAGCAGCCAGGTATAAAAAGAAACAACGTGATCTTGTCAAATATCCTGAATGATTGATAAAATTGTCCTGTGGGTGCAAGGAAAATGACGGGAAAAAGAGAAAGGAAAACAAAAAAGATAAATATCACCTTCATTTGGTTATTGCTCAACTTACCCCTAAATGTCTGTAAGAGGAGAAGGCTCACCGATATAAATATCAGGTGAAGGAGTGTGACGAATATCATCGGAATATTTTAAGGTTTAATGGTAAACCAAAAATATAGAAAAATAATTAGCGGCACATTATAAAAATTTCCACCTATCACATTTCTTATTAAATGTCAAGTCTTATAATTGTTGGCACAAAAAAATAGCAGCCAAAAACAAGCATTGGTTTATCTGTATTCGACTAACAAAAGGTGAATGGCTTTTAGAAGATAATTATAGATTATTTTATTGTTAAGTGCCGGGAAAGAAAAGATCAAAGTCTCCTCTGGTTATACCTAATCTATTTAACATCAAAGCTTAATTGCTATTATAGATCCGTGATCACTTTATATTTCGGTACCAATGCTTTCATGATAACCCAGGCAATCAGGTAGGCAACGGCGCAAAAGGCGAACATGATAGTATAAGATGTGGTCATTTGGCTATGCACTAAAGGCTTTTGAAGCTCCAATAGTTTATCAAAGGATACCGCATCAATATTCTTTAATTGATCTACCACCTCTTTAGATAAACCTTTAAGGTCGATAGTATCCAGGCTAACAACATCGCCAAACTTAGTTTTAAGATTCAATTCATGTATTCTTGAAACATAGTCACCTAATCCATTTGCTTTTGCGGCAACCCATGATTCGGCAATTCCTGCTGCTTTATATGAATCAAATAACCAGCCCCCCACTTTTGAAACGATCACCCCACCTATACCACCAGCCATTCCACCAATACCTACAACAGATCCTATTGCCTTTTTAGGGAACATATCACTAACTGTAGTAAAGATATTTGCACTCCATGCCTGGTGTGCTGATGTACCGACACCGATCAACAAAACAGGCACCCAGTAACTATAACCACCCAATGGCTGAGCTAATAAGACAACTAAAGGAATTATAGCAATCATCAGCATCGCCTTCATTCTGCCATCGTAAGGCGAGTAGCCTTTCTTAAAGTAATACATAGGAAACCATCCACCGCCAACACTGCCAATCATTGTCATCGTGTAAAGTATCGCCAAGGGGATAGCAACGTCTGTACTGCTCATTCCATATTGCGAGGATAGATAACCGGGTAGCCAAAACAAGAAAAACCACCAAACACCATCAGTTAAAAATTTACCGATCGCAAATGACCATGTTTGCTTATAGCCTAACAATTTTGCCCATGAAACTTTTTCTTTTGTCCTGGCTGTAACCGCAGGTTCTTCTTTATCTGAATTGATATATTCTAATTCGGCAGCTGATAATCTTTTTTGTTCCGTAGGTTTCTCATAGAAAAAAAGCCAGAAAAATAACCAGATGAATCCTATCGCTCCCACTAAAATAAATGCAACCTCCCAGCCCCAATGTTTGCCTATCCATGGAACACTCAGTGGTGCAAGTACAGCCCCTATATTAGCTCCTGAATTAAATATCCCTGTTGCAAATGACCTTTCTTTTTTAGGAAAATATTCCGCAGTTGCTTTTATTGCTGCAGGAAAGTTACCAGCCTCACCGAATGCAAGAACAGCACGACCAACCATGAAGCCGGCCACAGAAACACTTAAAGCTGTAATTCCAAAAAGCCCAAGTACAGTATTTAAGGCTTCACCAAGAGGAATTGCTAATGCATGGAGCATTGCACCGATACTCCAGATTATAATGGCTAATGTATAACCTTTCTTTGTTCCAAGCTTGTCAATGATTCTACCAGCTAAGAGCAGGCTAACAGCATAGCCAAATTGAAACACTGCAGTTATGTTGGCATAATTTGTATTGGTCCAGCCAAAAAGTTCTGAAAGATCTTTCTGCAACAAACTCAGCACTTGTCTGTCCAAATAGTTTATTGTAGTGGCAAAAAAGAGCAGGGCACAAATCGTCCACCTGTATTTTCCTATGGCTTGTTGCATCGTTGATTTTTTATGATCCCAACTTAGGTAATTCTTATCAGCGTCCCTTGCGACGCTCCGTTCATCACCAGAACTACTATTTTGCTGGCTTTATTGATCCGATCAGTTCCAATACTTTCTTCGTTTCTGATTCAATAGTTCCGTAGTCTTTTGCTTCCATCAGTTTTTTACTGATCAGCTTGCTACCCATTCCAACAGCACATACGCCTGCTTTAAACCATCCTTCAATATTCTCTTTTGTTGTATCTACACCACCGGTTGGCATAAAAAGGAGTTTTGGAAAGATATCCTTTATAGTTGTCAAAAATTCAGGGCCAAGCATATTTCCCGGAAATAATTTGATGAATTTGATGCCAGCATTTTCAGCAGCTATGATCTCACTCGGTGTCATACATCCCGGTGCATAAAAAATATCATTGCTTACACAGTAAGCTGCAACATCAGGTACAAAACCAGGACTAACTAAAAAATCAGCGCCAGCCGCCATGTAATCTTTAGCATGCTGCATATTCTTAATTGTTCCTACACCCAATAATAATCCCGGCATTTCTGCATTACGCAATGCAACCATCTTTTTAAAATTTGCCAATGCTGCATCACCGCGATTGGTATATTCGACAGCTTTTACACCCGCACGATAAATTGCCTTTAATACATCGAGGCTCACTTCATCGCTTGAATTAAAATATAATGGAAGCATTCCTTGTTGAATGATCGCATCTGTTATTCTTTGTGTCTTACTCATTTTAATTTTTTTTATGGAACAAGGATGACACAGATCAAACTGATCTACACAGATTTTATCCGTTCAAATCCTTTACATCAGTGTCATAAGTGTTCCACTCATTCATATTTTAACTTTTATTACTAGTTTCTTTATTGTGCCCTCTCCTATCATTGGTGCATGCACATCTTCCGGAAAGAAAATTGCAAACTGTCCGTCTCTCAATTGAAAAAATGTATCAGGTGTATCGTTGAAGAACTGTACATCTTTCTCAGCATTGTAATCACCATTTGGTGTTTCACATTTTTCTCTTGGCTTCCATCCAATAGTTTCAAAGCCACTAATACAAAGCTGAATATCAATATTCTTATTATGACACTCGAACTTTGCAAGGCTTACTTCTATTGTTTTGCCTGGTGCATTACTGTAAATAGCTTTTAAGCCATCTGAAATATCTGCCTTGCCATCTGCAGCATTTTCAATATCAGTCTGGCTGATATATTCAAATGCTTTTGCAAATAAAGGATGGGCTGAAAAATATTTTGGTGCGTTTTGAAGTGTATCTATGATCATACCCCTGTCTCCGCCGCGGCGGAGAACTTAGTTTTAAAAGGTTATAAAATCGATGTTTCATTATAACTGAGTTTCTTTTGCTCAGTAGTGAACAGAAAGATGAAGTGTGCGACGCAACAGACGATGATAGTAGTAATATTGCTGGTAACACAATTATTCAGCTTACATATCCAAAGAACATACAAATAAAAAAGAATATCCCACCTAAGTCTCCCCTTTAGGGGGACAGGGGGTTTAACGCTGCACCCTTCCACTACCATCCCCTTTCATCAACTCTTTTACATCACCTAGTGTAGCATGATTAAGGTCACCAGGTATGGTATGTTTTATTGCACTTGCTGCTACGCCAAACTCTGCTGCATCAGGCATTGACATACCGGTAACCAATCCGAAGATCAACCCACTGGCAAATGAATCACCACTACCGACACGGTCAACAATACGAACATTGTATTTTTTTGTGTGATAAAAATCTTTGCCATCGTATACCAATGCACTCCAGCCATTATCACTGGCACTGTAGCTTTCACGAAGCGACGAGGCAATGAATTTAAATCCGAACTTCTCTTTCATTTGTTTAAATACATCTTTGTATCCATCAAGATTCAGTTCGCCTTTGGTTATATCCGTATGCGCCGCTTTAAACCCTAATGTTGTATCTGCGTCTTCTTCATTGCCGATACATACATCTACATGCTGACAAAGTTTTGACATCACTTCTCTTGCTTTTTCTTTGCTCCAGAGTTTTTTGCGATAATTAAGATCGATACTTGTAGTGATGCCTTTTGCTTTTGCAGCTTTTAATGCAGCTTCTGTCAATGCCGCAGCTTTATCACTCAATGCAGGTGTGATACCTGTTGTATGAAACCAATCTGCACCGGCAAAAATTTTATCCCAGTCAAACTCTTCCATATTTACATCAGCAATTGATGCTCCTGCCCTATCATAAATAACCTGTGATGCTCTCATAGACGCACCTGTTTCTAAAAAATAAATACCAAGTCTTTCGCCACCACGGACTATATATTGTGTATCTACTCCATAACGACGAATGTGGTTGATAGCTGCCTGGCCTATTGCGTTGTTAGGTACTTTAGTTACAAAGGTTCCGTTCAATCCGTAATTACATAATGCGGCAGCCACATTTGCCTCACCGCCTCCATAGGTAATATCAAATGTATCTGCCTGTACAAATCTTTTAAAATCCGGTGTTGATAATCTCAACATGATTTCGCCCAGTGTTACTACTTTCTTTGACATCTTTTGCTTTTGGTTTATAGTATTTCAAATAATATTTATCAATTAAGCTTTTACTGTTTTATGAACTGCCTCGTCAATATTCTTCCAGCCAAAATATTCTTTTGCATTGTTATAGCAAATATCCTGAATGATCTTTCCCACCCATTTTATATCGTTGGGAAGTTCACCGTTTTCAATTTCTTCACCAAATAAATTGCAAAGTAATCTTCTGAAATATTCATGCCTTGGAAACGAAAGAAAACTACGACTGTCAGTAAGCATACCGATAAACTTACTGAGCAGGCCCATATTACTGAGTGCATTTATTTGTTCTATCATCCCATCTTTTTGATCAAGGAACCACCAGGCCGAGCCCCACTGGATCTTTCCGGCAGCAGAACCATCATTGAAATTGCCGATCATCGTTGCGAACAGTTCATTATCGGCAGGATTGAGATTGTAAATAATTGTTTTTGCTAACTTATTATTTGTATCGAGTCTATTTAAAAACTTTGATAAAGGTCTTGCCTGTGAAAAATCTCCAATGCTATCCCAACCTGTATCAGGGCCGAGTTGTTTTAGCATGCGACTATTGTTATTTCTTAAAGCGCCAAGATGATATTGCTGGACAAATCCTTTTTCACAATCCCATTCCGCCAATGTGACCAGCATCGCTGACTTAAATTTCTTTCTTTCTTCCAAAGTCAAATCACCACCTGAACGAATTTTAGCAAAAATTCCCACGACCTCTGTTTGCGTATAATCCTCTGCGTACATCTCTTCAAGTCCATGATCACTTACCCTGCAATAGTTCTCTACGAAATACTCATGTCGTTTTTTTAGCGCAGCAATATAATCATTGAAAGTGCTGATGGAAATATTAGATGCCTTTTCAAGAAGTGTAAGATAATTATTAAAAGTATTTACATCATCAACATTCATCGCTTTATCGGGACGAAAAGCTGGCAGCACGTTTACATGCCAATTGTCATTCTTTATTTTTTTATGATATGCAAGATCATCAACCGGGTCGTCAGTAGTGCAAATAAGCCGTACATTCATTTTATCCAACAGACCTCTTACACTAAATTCTTTTTCTTGCAACTTAGCAGATGTTTCATCATATATCTTCTTTGCTGTATCAGGATTCAAAATATCATTGACGTCAAAGTATCGTTGCAGCTCCAGGTGAGTCCAATGATAAAGAGGATTGCGTAAAGTATATGGAACTGTCTCAGCCCATTTTTGAAATTTTTCCCAATCACTTTTATTACCAGTAATAAACTCCTCTGGGACTCCATTTGATCGCATGGCCCGCCATTTATAATGGTCACCATAGAGCCATACTTTTGTTATGTTCTCGAAATTTTTATCTGCAGCAATTTCATCCGGCGGCAGGTGATTGTGATAATCGATAATGGGCATTTCCTTAGCAAACTCATGATAAAGTTGCTGAGCTGCCTTGCTGTTTAGCAAAAAATTTTCATCTAGGAATTTTCTCATATGACAAATTGAGGTGAGGTTTATAAATCCTTCAAAAACAGGTAATAAATGTATGAAATCTATTGGGTAAAAAACTGAAATCTCCGCAAACGTTACCGGAATTTTTGTTTTATCTCGTTATAAAAGACATCTGTGAAGAAGTAGAAATTTGATGTTGAGATTGGGTTACTACCAACATGATTAGTAAGTATTGTTACAAGCTTACTCCTCTTTTCCACGGAATAAAATCATCCTGGTTCAATTGAACAGCCTTTGGAATTATTTCGCCACTTGCTGCTTTAATGCAGTATTCTAATATCTCTTCTCCCATTTGCTGGATCGTTTTATCTCCTTCTACAATTGGTCCGCAATCAATATCGATAATATCATTCATCCGTTTTGTAAGATTACTGTTTGTGCTTACTTTAATAGTAGGACAAACAGGATTACCTGTAGGTGTGCCCAGGCCCGTGGTAAATAAGATCAAAGTGGCTCCGCTTGCCGCTTTACCGGTTGTTGCTTCCACATCATTACCGGGAGTGCAAACCAAATTCAATCCTGGTTTTGTCGCAGGTTCAGTGTAATCTAATACATCTACAACTGGTGATGTACCACCTTTCTTAGCAGCTCCAGTGCTTTTTATTGCATCGGTGATCAATCCATCTTTAATATTTCCGGGAGAAGGATTCATGTGAAATCCTGAACCGACTTTATGGGCCGCATCATTATAAGCAGTCATCAAATGAATGAACTTTTTTGCGGCAGCTTCATTCGTTGTTCTGTCGATCAGGTCTTGTTCGGCACCACAGAGCTCGGGGAATTCTGCCAACAGAATTTTACCTCCTAATGCAACAACCAAGTCTGAAGCATATCCAACCGCAGGGTTTGCAGAAATGCCACTGAACCCATCACTGCCACCGCACTTTACTCCGATACACAGTTTATCAAGACTAGCAGGTTTGCGTTCTAACTTATTTATCTCAATTAAACCTTCAAATGTTTTCCTGATAGCTTCTGCGATCAGTTGCTCTTCGCTTTGTGATTGTTGTTGCTCGAAAATATATAAGGGTTTATCAAAATTTGGATCACGCTGTTTAAGATCATTTACAAAATCCTGCACCTGTAAATTCTGGCAACCTAAACTTAACACAGTAACTCCCGCAACATTTGGATGATCTGCATAAGATGCCAAAAGTTTACCAAGTATCCCCGCATCCTGTCTTGTACCACCGCAGCCACCCTGGTGGTTTAAAAATTTTATTCCATCCACATTTTTAAATGGCCTGTTCCCGTTTTTATGCTGGGGAGTTGAAAAAATATCTACCGATGAAAGATCGTTTCCTTCTTTATAGGCTGCTATCAGCTGGTGCGTATAACTTTTGTATTTATCGGTGACAGCATAACCCAACTCATTATGTAATGCTTCACGGATCACATCGAGATTTCGGTTCTCACAAAACACCGTTGGAATAAACAACCAGTAATTAGCTGTTCCTACTCTGCCATCACTTCTATGATAACCATTGAAAGTCCTTCCCTTGAATTTTGAAACATCCGGCGCATGCCATTCATATTTTGCAGCCCGATAAGCAAATGGGTCAGCTGCATGTTTTGTATTTGTAGTTGTCATCAATCCACCCCGGGGAATAGAAGATTGAGCTTTGCCTACCAGCACTCCATACATTATGATCTCATCACCGGTATTTAAGTCTCTTGTAAAAAATTTATGCTTCGCATTAATATTATCCTGCAAGATATATTCCTCACCTTCAAAAGAAATAGTTTCACCTTTCGAAAGATTTGTCAATGCGACGATCACATTATCTTTTGGATTTACCTTTAAAACTCTATGTTTCATGTTAATTAAACGACCACCTTTTTTGATTCGATCCCGGCTATTGTTTTTAAAACTCCAGTTGATAAAAACTCAGTAAGATATTCCTGGATGGATCGCAACAAACCCGGGAGCTTTGTAAGATCGGCACCCCAAAGTTCTTCATTTTGCATGACAATTTCAGCTACTTTATCAGGGCTATTGTTTCCCCAAACCTGGAAGAAGTATTCAGCAGAATCATCTTTTATTTCATAAAGCTTATCGCTCCTCTTTCCAAAATATTTGCCATCCTCATTTTTAATTGCTTTCATGTAAAGCAAAAAACCCGCAAACCCTGCTGCCATGTGAGCCGGCACTGTATCATTTAATTTAAAATGGTTTTGCAGTAAAGGTATATTCCGCATTTTCATCTTCGAAGTGTACTGAACAGTGATGCTCTGCCATTGATGTTCAATAAATGGATTACAAAACCGTTCAAATACCCGGTTCGCAAAATCTTCTTTAACTTTTTTGTCAATAGCAAAGGGAATTGCTGGTGCAATTTCATTGTGCATTAGTTCTTTAGTGAACTTTCCATACACTGTATCATTCATTGCTTCTCTTGTAATATTAAACCCACTCAGGAAAGCGAGTCCACAATTGAATGTATGTGTACCATTCAGCAATCGCAATTTTAATTCCTTGAACAAGGTAATATCCGGAGTGATGATTACACCCTCATCAGATTTAGAAAAACATAAGGTCTCTTTTATTTTTTCGTCACCCTCGATTGCCCAAAGTCGAAATACTTCGCTCATCGTTAATAGATCATCCTCATAACCCAATGCAGTTTCAATTTTTTTCGTATCAGCACCATTCGGTTTTCCGGGTACGATACGATCAACTAAAGAATTGCAAAATGTATTATGATTTTCCAGCCACTCGATGAATTTAAAATCAAGATTATTTTGATGTGCCAATTCCAACACGATACTTTCCAATTTAGCTCCATTATCCGTTATCAATTCTGTTGGCACGATCACCATCCCGCTTTCCTTAGTTCCGCCAAAAGCTTTGAATCTTTCAAATAAAAATGCAAGCAGTTTACCAGGGAAAGATACAGGTGGTTCGTTATTGATATTATCCGGCACTAATTGAATTCCTACTTCAGTAGTATTTGAAATAATGATCTTCATTTCAGGATTATAAGCACATTTCAATATCAACGGCCAGTCAGTCTTTGCACTTAGCACACGGCTCACCGATGCGTTGACAATATTTTCTTCGATCGTTTTTCCATTCTCTACGCCGCGAACACAAACAGTATACAAACCATCCTGCAGGTCAAAAGCGGTGCTGTCGCCATCAGTTGATTTCACGATCACCACCCTACCATTAAAAAGTCCTTGCTTATTTGCTTTGTCAATAAAATGATCCGGTAAAGCTCTTAATAACACACCTGTGCCAAATTGTAAAACCTTTTCAGGTAATTCAAAAACCGCTTTATCCGGAATGTCTAATCCGTTCCTTTTTGCAATTTGTTCAATATTATTTTTCGATAACTGCATATAATTCGATTCTTAATTATTTTTCCAGGGACAACAACTCTATTAAGTTTCTCTTTCGTCGCACTCTTGTATAACAACAATTCTCTTTCTTCATTCACATTATTTTTTCAACAACCACTTCACCAAATCTTCAGCGGCTTTATAGTTTTCATATTCTGAAGGCGGTTTTCTTCCATCAACATATTCATTATATAACCAGGGATCACCAACAGCGAACACTATGCCCTTACCAGATTTTACAGTCGCTATAATTACATCTCCGTCCTTAGTCGCATTTGCATTTTTAGGAGAATGCAATTCCAATGCACTTACTTCCTTGAGGTACATTTTTTTTGTTGTCTTGAAAATAGGATTGTTGCTTCCTGGTAATACTGCACCCTGTTCAAATACATCATTCTTCACCATATTAATGCTCTTATCAGTAAATCGTATTCCAAATGCCTCAGCCAGTTTATTAAAATGTTGCAGATCGCAATTGGCGCTATCATTTGCCATCAAGATCAATTTACCCCCAGCCTTTACCCAATCCGTGATCACTTTAATATTATCATCCGAAACATAATTTGGATTGGGATTATCTTTTTTGTGATCAGGATCTACAATAATATAAACCGAGGCATTCTTCAGATTAGCAGCTGAAGGAGCAACATCAAGAGAAGAAAGTTTTGCTCCATACCTCTCAAAAATATTTCCCCATGTATAGAATCCGGAGTTGCTTCTTTCTTCCCATACATAATGCCAGTACACATCTCTACCTGAAGCATCTTTTCTTTTTTCACTATTAAAGTATCGGTCCAGCAATACTGTTTTTCCATTAGCAGTTGAAAGTGTTGGCAGTTTTTCCATTTCTGTACTCGCCAATAGAAAAGCGCCAACTCCCTTTGGATCATTCACAATTACCGGTTCACTCATATAATATTCGAAACTTCCATCACGATAAGGATTGCCACCCAGGCCGGAAACTTTTACTGTTCCATATAAATTGGTTTGTCCATTCTCGATTTTGATGAATCGTTTAACGATCCCTGCATAAGCTTTCTTTGCAATGGCGAGTTTTGCAGCTGGTAAATAACCTTTGCGAACACCCTTTGCAACTGCATAAGTAAACTGGCATGATGCCGATGCTTCAAAATAATTTTTTTCTTTTCCTGGCCTGCTATAATTCATAATGTCATACCACAAGCCAGTTGTTTTATCCTGCTGCTTTTCTATTGCATTTACCAGCCTGTTAAGAATATCGATCAGTGATTGTCTTTTTGGATGATCAGCAGGAAAATAATCCAGCGCATCAACTAACGCATCAGCATACCAACCCATTGCTCTTGCCCAGAAAAGTGGCGAGGTTCCTGTTTCTTTATTGGCCCATTTCTGTTCTTTACTTTCATCCCATGCATGATAAAGCAAACCTGTCTTTGCATCTCTTGCATGTTTCTCCATCCAGATAAACTGGTTGGCTATATCATCAAATGCCGATCCTTCAAACAACATGGCATACTCCGCATAGAATGGACCGCCCATATACAAACCATCTAACCACATTTGGTTGGTATAAATTTTCTTATGCCAGAAGCCTCCTTCTTTTGTACGGGGATGTGTTTTTAATTGGCTGCGTAATAGGTCGGCTGCCTTTTTATATTTTTCTTTTCCTAATACACGGTATAATAACAGTACCAGCTTACCATTATTTACATGATCGAGATTATACTCATCGAGTTCATAATTTCTTATACTGCCATCATCCTTTACAAAATAATCTATCTTCTTTTGGATAGAATTGAAATAAGAAATATCACCGGTGTTCATCCATATTCCTTCAAAGCCTTTCAAAACAACACCCATGTCATAGCTCCATTTGGTTTGACTGCCAATCGGAATTGTATCAGGCCATATTTTTAGCACTGTAGCTGCTACCTGTTGAGAAAGAGGTTTCTCTTGTGCCACAACAGCATTCGAAAGTGAAACAGCTATTGCAAGAATTGTTATACGTGAAATAATTTTCATTTTATGGTTGTTACACTTTTTTCATTTGCTCCAAGTTCATAACTGACCTTTTCCTTTGCCCTTGCAGCATTTGTGTTTTTAATGGAAATTCCACCACTTCTTTCACCGCTTACACGAAACAGCAGTTCAGCGCCATCTTTATAAGTTATATTATCAAATACCAGTCTATCACTTTGCAGAATATCTATTACCGGGTTTGTTTCGGCGCTTATGATCTTTATATTTTTAAACGTTATGCCACTTGCTTCCTGTACATCAATTCCCTTTTTTGCCTGGATCACCATATTCTCGAGCATTATATCTTTTACATGCATTTCGGGAAGCCCTCTTACAAAAATCCCTTTCTCAGCTCCGTTACAATACACATTGCTAATGTGAAAATTGCGGAACTGCGGAGTTGTTTCATCCACAGGTTTTAATTCCACCTTTGGTAACTCTCTTTTTTCGCCAGCTAATACAACAGGGTCTTTAGCCATATAATACATATCAAATAAAATGGCTTCGGCAGGAATATCGCCGCTCATTTCGCTGCCAATTACAAACCCACCGTGTGCAGCATAAACAGTACAGTTGCGGATAATAACATTCTCAATTGGCATTCCTCTTTTTCTTCCTTCTGCATCCCGACCACTTTTCATACACAGCGCATCATCACCAACATCAAACACGGTATTCTCGATCAATACATTTTTACAACTCTCTGCATCTATTCCATCACCATTCTGAGCATACCAGGGATTCTTTACAAAAACATTTCTTACAGTCAGGTTCTCACACATGAGCGGATGAAGACACCACGCAGGAGAGTTTTGAAAAGTGACACCTTCAAGTAAAATATATTTACAGCTAGTAAGTAACACAAGATTAGGTCGCAGAAAATCTTTTATGCTCTCATAAAATGCAGCATCTTTTTCTGGAGAGATCACTCCGGGATTTTGCATCTTTGAACCTTTCAGCGTTTTTTCAGAAGGATACCATGTTTTTTTATCATCACTCAATAAACCTCCGCTTTCAACTAATTTTTTCCATTGCGTTTCATTCAATTTATCTTTTTTCACCATGCGCCATCCATCGCCATTACCGTCAATAATTCCTTTACCTGTTATAGCGATGTTGCTTGCGTTGGTTGCAGAAATTGGTGATTGATTACGCATTTGTGGCAATCCTTCCCAATTTGCCTCAACAAGCGGGTATGCATTTTTATCAGCCGTGAACAACAACGTGGCACCAGCAGCCAAATGAAGATTGATATTATTTTTTAAAACCACCGGCCCGGTCAGCCACAAACCGGATGGAATTAATACAACGCCTCCGCCCTTTTTACTTAGTGCGTCAATCGCTGCATTGATACTTTTTGTATTTAATGTATTGCCATCTGAGACAGCTCCGTATTTTATTATGCTAAGCGTATCTTTTTTAAAGATAGGAGATTTTATAACCGGCAACTTCTCCTTTTGAGCAAATGCAAAAAGAAAAACAATCGTAAACAACTTCAAGAGGATAACCTTTTTCATATGGCGATAGCAGGCTTTGTTAAGGGGTTCAATCGAATTACAATTCTACTTTATTATTCACTGTTAATCAGGGTATTCAGACTTATTTATTTACGCAAACGATGCCGGGAACGGTACCGGTTAAGCTCAATATTATTGAGGTTGTAACTTTTCTGAAGATGGCCTGCTATTGAGTGATCTTAATGGCCTGTCTTGCCAGCAATTTCCATCCGCCTTTTCCCTTTTGCCAGATCAATAAAACCTTTAAATGAACCTCAGCTGGCTTACCACCATCATTTGTTTTAGCATTTAAAGTATGGCGAACTATCGCCACTTTATCACTGATGCTTATGGTTTGTTCGCTAAGATCAATTGTTACAAAATCAGAAGAGCCGTTTGTCAACTTATCTACAAATTCTTTTTTGTCATCAATGTGACCGCCGCTATGGCCATAACTGAGATTCTCATCAGTAAGTTTTTCCAACAATGCTTTATTACCATCCACCATGCCAATACGCAATTGTTCAACTGCATCAGCTACTGCTTTTTCATCTTTTGTTTGACCAGAAGAAACTGTATTAAAAAAAACAAATGCAATCATTCCGAAAAATAATTTCTTACTCATAGTTATTAATTTAAAATTTTGTTTGTCAACTTTTATTCCCTGATCGAACTTTTGTTGCGACGCTCCATTCATCGACAACAATTCTATTGAGCCTTCTCTACCCTAAACCAATCTATATCAGCAAAACCAGCGTCATTTGTAATGTTTGTTCTGGTGCAAAATATTCCAACCTTCGCTCCCACCCAACGTCCAGGCTTTGCTGTAAATGTCCTTAAAAGATTCTTAGAACCTTTTTCTGCTTGATAACTGAAATCACAAATACCACCTTTGCTTACTTTTACTTTCAGATAAATTTCATTTCCACTTACCGGTGTGCTTGAAACTTCAATTTCGTTTTTGTTTTTATCCGCATTGATATTTTCAGATTGAATTATATAAATCCCATCGTTTTTCTTAACAACTGAAAGAGATGCATAATCAGTACCAAAAATGATCAACCCAAATCTTTCATTTTCAAATTTTGGCTTGAATGATATCTTAACAGTTGCTGAAAATTCGTCAGCCGGGAATTTCTGCGCAATAATATTCGGGTAATTCCAAACTGATTTAATCGAATCAGGTTGATAAACTGAAAACATTCTCAAAGAGCCACTCGGTGTTGGAAATGCCCAGCCTTCTTTCGGATTCGTCTGCCATTGCCATTGCAAACCAAATGTACTTGT
>Ga0193692_1000112_pt1 | contig 18440 bp, 20 predicted proteins | sample L3a1metaG_FD_144917 | JGI IMG/M metagenome (GOLD analysis project Ga0193692, IMG submission 144917) | Soil microbial communities from a riparian zone of the East river system, Colorado, United States - L3a1 | ecosystem: Environmental > Terrestrial > Soil > Riparian zone | place: USA: East River... | reverse complement strand
ATCACCCGGAATAAAGGGACTCCAACCTGTTACTTTTATTTTTAATGGAAGATCAATGTCTGATATATCGAGATGTGCGAAAGGAAATCTTGAAAGAAATGAAGCATTTCGAAAACGCGGCAATCCGGTGGTGGCTCCACCAGCCCCATTGCCTGCATCACGTTGGCCAAATTTTTTCCAATCCGGCACCGGGCCTTCGAGTATTTTAGCTCCGTTTGTTTTTCCTTTTACAACAATAGCAGCAAAAATTGTAGGCTCATTAAAAATATCAGGTCTGTTCTTTATAGAGACATGTGATAAAGCTCCTGTCCCTTCCATACAGATCATCCCGGCACCAATGCCACCCATTGGAAATGCAACACGATTCAGAAATTCATTTGTATATTCACCATTATACTTTCGCTTTGCCGCAATGGGTTCGTTTTCATTTTTAGATTTTGCAGAATTTTGTTCCTCCTCTGCATTTATGATGCCTCCAGGAAATAATGCTGCAGCAGTTCCGGTTACACCAATTTGTTTTAAAAATGATCGGCGTCCTGATCTATTTTTCATGTGGCAAATTTGTATCGTAAGTTAAAAAAGAAACGAAGAGAAAAATTATTTCCAATCTTTTATCCAATCCTTAATACCAAGATAAACCTGGTTTGCAACTTTTGTTCTGAACTTTGGATCAAGTATCATTTTCTCATCCCCCTTGTTACTAAGAAAAGCAATTTCCACCAGGCAGCTTGGATAATCTGTTGGTTGTATTGGCTGAAAATTAAAACTGCCCACATTCCCAAACTCTCCAAGATTTTTTATCTCCAGCAATCTTTTTAATATGCTTTGTGAGAATGAACGGAAGCCAATATGTTTATAGTATGTTGAAACACCTCTTACGGAATCACGTCCCGAAGAATTTAAATGAAAAGAAATAAAAATATCCGGGTTATTTTGCTGTGCCCATAAAACACGATCTTTATTATCGATAGTGGTGTCTGTTTCTCTTACCATCAACACTTTTATTTTTTGCTTTTTTAATATCTTCTGAAGCTCCCTGGCAAAAAGAAGAGTATAATTTTTTTCAAGGATGCCTGATGTTACACCGCTTGCGCCAAGATTAGTCCCTCCATGCCCGGCATCGATAGCGATCGTCATTTTCTGAATGCTCGCTGGCGATCTTCTTATTTTTAACAGCAGTGAGTTTCCATTATACCCGATACTGTATCCATAATGCTGTTGCTTCACTAATTCAATTGTGATTTGCAAAACATCGCTTTCCGTTTGTTCATACCAAACATTCTTTACTGCTTTCGCGGATGATAGTTGTGTTATCCAATTTATATTGCTTTGTACGTTATACAATTCAATTTTTATTCTTGAAGGATCTATTTCCATCCAGCTTTTATAAGGGACTCTTCCGTTGAGTGAAAAGCTTACCGAATCAAATTCATCTCCGCCTCTCACCCTCCAACTTTCACATAATGCAGTTGACAGGATAGTATCATGGAATGGTTGTGTATAAACCTTTTCAATGAATGCATAATGGAGATTTGAAAGTTGAACCTTATATAAATTCTTTGCTGTATCAATAACTTTCATCACAACAGACGTATCGATATAGCCCATTTTGGCGCTACCAAGCCTGTCCTCACCGCTGCTATAAGCAAGCTGCGGCAGTTTACCCGTTGTAATTACATAAGAAGGAATGGAGTCTTGCGCAAAGAATGATGGCTCTTGTAAAAAGAAAAGCAAGAGGCTCATACAAATAATTCTCTTTAAAATCATGATTGAAGATAACAGAATTTATTTTTTAAAATGCTTTCTGCTAGTCAGCTTCTTTATTTAAGTACTGTCTTCTTTTCTTATCTTTCTTCTCAAAATTAACCACGATGGTCTTATTGGGTCTTTCTATTGCGCCAGGATTTGCCATATGCCTTTATATTTTTCTTAAAGACATTTATAATAAAGAACCAAAAAGACTGTTGTTATTCAGTTTCTTTTTAGGGATACTTTCCATTATACCTCCCTATTTTATTGAGACATACTCATTTAATCTTTTTAATACCAGCATACCCTCGTTGGCAACATTGGCATTTTGCGTAGTGGCGCTAAGCGAAGAGTTAAGCAAGTTTTTCGTGGTTCGATATTTCTGTTTCCCTCAAAAAAGATTTGATGAGCCGCTTGATGGCATTGTTTACAGTGTAATGGTAAGTATGGGTTTCGCTACTATTGAAAATGTTAATTATGTTTTTACACATGGGTATAGCACTGCATTTGTCCGGATGTTTTTAAGTGTGCCAGCTCATGCCACTTTTGGTGTAGTAATGGGTTACTTTATTGGCAAAGCGAAGTTCGACAGCGCAAATAGATTTAAATACCTGTTTACCGGTTTGCTGGTCGCTGTTCTTTTTCACGGTACATTTGATTTCTTTATTTTTTTACAAGCAAATGAGGCGATCCACTCCTATGTTTCTGATGGATTATTATTTGTCGGGGCAGTCGTTTCTTATATAATAGCTATCCTTCTTAGCAGAAAACATTTAAAGCTTCACCGACAATTATCAAAACAATTATTTAAACCAGATCCCAATCAAAATGTTTGAAATAAAAAAAGCAGGAATAGATGATATACCGTTGATACGTGAACTTACATTTCGTGTTTGGCCGCAAACCTATGCATCCATCCTTTCGCAGGAACAAATCGATTATATGCTGGAAATGATGTACAGCGAATCTTCATTAAAAAACCAAATGACCGAAGATGGTTGCCAGTTTATTATTGTTTATGAGAATGGAAACCCTGTTGGCTTTGCCTCGTATAGTAAAGAAAAAGCACAGAGATGGAAACTAAATAAAATTTATGTTCTGCAAAATCAACAAGGGAAAGGAACAGGTAAATATGTGATCAATCATATCATTGAAGAGATAAAAAAACAAAACGCAAATTCACTTTATTTACAAGTCAATCGTTACAATAATGCAAAAACGTTTTATGAAAAACTTGGTTTCGCTGAAATAGATTTTATAAATCTTGATATCGGCAACGGTTATTTTATGAATGACTATGTGATGGAGAAAAAGCTGTGAATGATGAGCCGTGAGTCAGGAAAATTGCGCAATTTGAAAATGATCTATTCACTATTGACCACTCACTAATTACATTTCAAATACTTCCTCGGATTGACTGGTTCCTCAGACTGAAACATGAGCAACTCGACCATGTCTCCCGGCTTGTAAGTGCCAATAATATCTCCTGCCTTAACTCTGGCCCCTTTTCTCACTTTTGGTGTTAACACACCAGCATACCAGAAAGAATAATTTTTGTACTGTAATACTACATCATACTTAGTGTCTTCTGTTCTTACTACTAGAACTACTGACGCTTCATGAACAGCCAAGACGGCAGTATCAATTTTACTTGTAATCATTACGCCGTATTCAGATGAATTTTGATAATCTTTATCACTGGCTCTTATTATTTTGGGGGCACCGGCTTTAAGAGGACAAGATAATTGCAAGCTATCAGACTGAGCAAATACAAATGAAACTGCAGAAGAAAATAATAAAAGAAAGGTGGTTCGTTTTAAATCCATACTTATTAGTTTTTTTGAAAGCTAAGTTTCTTTATCATTTCATCACTCAATGGTTCTGAATAAACGCCAAAAGCATTTACCAATACTCCTTTCAACCCCGAACGTGATTCTATTGCATACACTACCGCTTCATCACCAGGATCACTGTTACCTTCGAAACGATGAAATTCTGTTATTTCAAATTCTTTGGGATTGAAATTTTGTCCCTGGCACTCAAGACGACTTCCCTTAAGATTAAAATCCAAAGTATATCCTCGCTGTTTTAATTCGTTCACTGCTTGTGACACTGTATCATACGCTGCCATGTTATTAATTTTTTAAGGGTTATGTTTTATTCTTTTTTCTCTTCTGCAGCCTTGCACTCAAGAAATTCACGGGAATCCATTGGCTCTTCATCTTTAAACATTCTGAATTCCATTTCTTGTCCAATAGTATAAAGACCTAATAGCTGTCCTGCTTTTATTTGCTGGTTTACATTTACCAGTGCTTTAGAAATTCCATAGTACCAGAAATACCATTCTTTATAATAGATCACCATTTCAAAACGGCCATCTTCTGTGGGGTTTATGCTCAGAACTTTTGCATCAATACAACTGCGGATCGCTGTATCTGTCTTGCTGATCATTATCACTTTTTTGTCGGGCGGGTCCCAGCTAAATGCTTCCTTTGGTTCACGTCCCATTCCGTTTTCAAAAGGGCAAACAAGCTTTTTATCGAACTTTAGTTCGCCCTTGCCTTTATTTTTCTGTCCAAAAACTGAACCGATAATGAATATCAGCCCAGCAAGCAGTAAAATTTTCTTTTTCATGATTAATTCCGGATTGTTAGGGTTACAGACGGTAAGTCGATTGTATTCGTTGGCTACTGATTTAAATATCCACAAATTACCTCAATTAAGACGAAACAAATTACAGATTTGCAACGTATAATTAGAATTTTTTTACTCCTCAAAGGCTATTGAAGTTATTTAATAGATTGATTTCTATGATCGGAAATCTAAATTATCACATGTGTTTCCTTCACGGCGCCCATCACAAAAACGCTTTGCACATTCCCAATATTCTCCATTTCAGACAGGCGATTCACATGAAAATTATAATATGCATCCATGTCTTCCACCACGATCTTAAGCATAAAATCAAATTGTCCTGAAATACTATAGCATTCCAGGATCTCGTTCATTTCTTTTATTGCTTTCACAAATCGTGATCCAGCCGTTTTATTGTGTTGCATCAGTGAAACATACACGATCACCATCAATCGCTTGTTAAGTTTTGCCGGATCAACAAGTGTTGCATATTGCTTGATCACTCCTGTTTCTTCCATCCACTTGATCCGTTCATAAACAGGTGTTGTACTCAAATTTACTTTGTCAGAAATTTCTTTTACAGTAATTCTTGCGTTAAGCTGTAAGAGTTTCAGAATCGCAACATCTTTTTCATCGAGTGAAACATGAGTAGTAGATTCCTCTTTTTTGATTGCTTTAGCCATACTAAAAAAGCTGTTTATTCTACAAGAAACGAATTTTTAGGCATTTTATTCCAAATTTTTATAAGAAGTCAGCCGTTTTACCTATTTCTCTACCTTTGATCCCGGTTAATTCTTTGTGTGGTTGGTTCTCCATATTAGCCTTGATGAGAAACATGAAGACACGAAGAAAAAATTAAAATTTTTTAACTCATAACTCTTAATTAAAAACCATGTCAACAACAATTTCAAACATCGACTTTAAGCTGGCCAATAAAGTGAAAGACATTTCACTTGCCGAATGGGGAAGAAAAGAAATTCGCCTTGCTGAAGCTGAAATGCCAGGCCTAATGGCGATCCGTAAAGAATACGGCGCAAAGCAACCGCTTAAAGGTGCCCGTATTGCAGGTTGCCTTCACATGACCATTCAAACAGCAGTGCTGATCGAAACATTGATCGAATTAGGTGCTGAAGTAAAATGGAGCTCATGCAATATTTTCTCAACCCAGGATCATGCTGCTGCTGCTATTGCCGCTGCAGGTATCGGTGTATTTGCGTGGAAAGGACAAACTTTGGAAGAAGCTGATTGGTGCATTGAGCAAACTCTTTTCTTCGGCGGCGCTGATCGCCCTTTGAATATGATCCTTGATGATGGTGGCGATCTTACCAATATAGTTTTGGATAAATATCCTGAATTGATCCAGCATCTGAAAGGTATCAGCGAAGAAACAACTACGGGTGTTCATCGTCTGTATGAAAGAGTGCAAAAAGGTACATTACCAGTTCCTGCTATCAACGTGAATGATTCTGTTACAAAAAGCAAGTTTGATAACAAATACGGTTGTAAAGAAAGTTTGGTGGATGCCATTCGCCGTGCAACTGATGTGATGATGGCTGGGAAAGTGGCTGTTGTTGGAGGTTATGGTGATGTAGGTAAAGGTTCTGCCGCTTCATTGAAAGGTGCAGGTTGCCGTGTTATAGTTACTGAAATAGATCCTATCTGCGCCCTACAGGCTGCAATGGATGGTTTTGAAGTAAAGAAAATGGCTGATGCGGTAAAAGAAGCTGATATAGTCGTAACGGCCTCTGGTTGCCGCGACCTTATCACTGAAAAACATTTCCGCAGTATGAAGGATAAAGCGATCGTTTGCAACATTGGTCACTTTGATATTGAGATCGATGTAGCATGGTTGAATAATAATTTTGGTCATACAAAGGATACTGTCAAACCACAGGTAGATGTTTATACTGTTGATGGAAAAGACATCATACTTCTTGCAGAAGGTCGCCTGGTAAATCTTGGTTGTGCTACAGGTCACCCAAGTTTTGTAATGAGTAATTCATTCTCTAACCAAACATTGGCGCAAATAGAACTTTGGAACAATCATAAAAATTACGAGAACAAAGTGTATGTGCTTCCAAAACATTTGGATGAGAAAGTAGCAAGACTTCATCTTTCAAAGATTGGAGTTGAACTGGATGAACTCAGTACTGAACAAGCCGATTATCTTGGTATCCCAAAGAGTGGTCCGTTCAAGCCAGAGCATTATAGATATTAATATAAATTTTAAGATTTAGAAAAACCCGCTTTTAAAAGCGGGTTTTTTGTTTTAGTTTATTATTTTGTTTTGTGTTTCAATGATGAAAACAATATCTGCCATACTGTTCCTCTTCATTGCCAATAGCCTGTTTTGCCAGGATGAAGACAAAATAATTCATACTAAAGAAGGAACTATTCTCGGAGATAAAAAGTCGCTTGTTATTCAATGTAAAAAAAGCTATGCGGCTCCTCCGGAAAATAAGGTCATCACCCGGATTTGTGAATGCCAGGTAGAGCTGCTTGACCGAAGGTATACCACGAAACAGCTAAAGAATTATCAAAAAAAATATAAAAACTCTGGTCTTAGCCAGTTAATAGAAGATGACACTTTGCTTCAGAAAGAATTTAAAACCTGTACAGAAGGTGTTAATGATCTTTTGCTTCTCTCCATTCCTGATTATAGAAAAAATTTTATTAGTAAATGCATAGATAATTTGAAGTCGAGTATTTTAAAGCCTTTAAATGACACATTAGCCACCCTGTTTTGCAGTTGTGCAATCGACGTAATGGAAAAACGAAAGATCACACTGGAAAAATTTGAAGACTTAAGTGACCCAACTTCATTCCTTTATAATGAGATAGCTTATAAATGTGGCAGCCCTTACCTACAACCTTCTGATTATGCGAGGGACTGGAAACTCTCTGACAGTATTAATATTAAATCTAACGTGATTTATGATTCTGTTCCTGTAATATCAATTATGGGAATGCATAAAATAAAAATTTCCATAGGAAATGAGACACGTATCTGGATGATTGATAGTGGTGCTTCCGACCTCATTGTATCGGATGAATTCATCAAGATGCTTAAGCAGAAAAAAATGATTACAGAATTAAATTTTATGGGAGAGGGCTATGCTTCATTAGCTAACAACAGCCGCATACAATGTAAAAGATATAAAATTGATAATGTGAAAATTGGACAGTTTACAATTGATAATGTAATTCTGTCAAGCTCTACCGGTGTTAAAGAATTTCTTGTTGGAAAATCGTTGCTTAATAAATTCAGCAGTTGGACAATCGATAATAAAAACAATCTCTTGATTTTAGTAAGATAGAATTAAATAAATCAGGGGCTGATCATAAAATTCCATTCTATCGACCATTCCGAAATGCAGTACCTTTCCAACACTAAAATTCTTCCACTAAAAAATTATTCTTTTATGAAACAACTGCTAACAATTCTTGTAATTTTTTCAATTACATCTTTATTTATTGCTTGTAATAGCAATACTGCCAGCGAATCTGGCAGCAATACAGCAACCGAAAAAGAAATGAAACCTTTTGATCTTGCTGCTGTAAAAAAAGTCATTGATTCGACAAATGCTGTTTTTGGTTCCATGATAAGCAAAGGCGATTCCGTTGGTCTTGCTTCACTTTATACGTCGGATGCAAAATTCATGATGCCAAATATGCCTACAGCTTCCGGAAGAAGTGGTGTCCAAACTGGTTTTGCCGGCCTTTTTTCGGCTATGGGAACGCCAGGTCTTACCCTAACAGCTAATGAAGTATGGGGAACAGAAGAGCTTGTAACTGAAGTAGGATCATATACTATGACTGATAAAACCGGAAAAGAAATTGATAAAGGAAAATACATTGATCTTTGGAAAATGGAAGAGGGTAAATGGAAGATTCACCGTGATATTTTTAATTCTGATATGCCGCCAATGCCAATGCCGCATACAAAAAAATAATTATCCTGAAATAACTATTAATAAAAAAGTAAAAGGCCTTGTGATATGCAGGGCTTTTTTTATTTGTCAAATGAAGGTCATGATAAAAATTATTGTGCAAAACTAATATGGCTTGTATTCTCCTTTGGAATAGTTGTTGAGTAATTGCGAGGGCTATCGCTTTCTTATTTTTTAAAAAGGAGGTTAAAATGACAAACGTTGCATTATGGGTTCAGCTTGAAGCCAAAAAAGGCAAAGAAGCAGAAGTAGAAAGATTTTTACGGGATGGTCTGACCATTGTCAACAACGAAACAGAAACCATTACCTGGTACGCATTAAAACTTGGCCCTACTTCATATGCGATCTTTGACACGTTTCCTGATAATAAAGGAAGAGAAGCTCACCTGGCTGGCGAGGTTGCCAAAGCTCTCAAGGAAAAAGCCTCTGATCTATTCTCTAAACCTCCAACAATTGAAAGAATTGACGTGCTTGCTGCCAAACTGCCTGAATTAGCACATCACTAACATGCTTTTAACTCTTTGAGCCAAACGATCCCGGAGCTTTTAATTCATCGTCGATCCGATGTGAGGGCCCCGGGGTTTCATTTTTATAAGGAATATTGTTTTTGCACTCAATTAGCCTTAAAGAAATCCTCTCGAACACAAATGAACATTCGCATTTTTGAACATTAATATTTTTTTACTGAATCAGTTTCTGTAATTTCAAAGTATAGCATAAAATTTGCTCATAACTGTTCTAACAAATAGAGATATGCCAATACATTTCGTTAAAAACATCCAGTTCTCCAAGCTAATAAAGGCTGAAGGACGCCTGAGAGAGTTCAATTTTAGAAAAACTGGAACAGGTAACGAGGAAAAATGCTCGGTAGATACTGTGGATGACCGCGGCAATCGGATCATTTTCACCATGTTTAAGGAGGGTGGAACCTGGAAACTTAGCTCAACATTACTTCCAAAATGGATCATCCAATACGAGGTTCAACTAAGTGATGCCATTGAAGATGAAATAAGCCATCCGTAACACTTGAACCGGTAAATATTATTTTTGCCGGAAATGGTTCAGTTTACAACTACAATAAAGCAATTTGATCAGCAAGGTGAAAAAACCGGCTGGACCTATATTGAAGTCCCCTCAGATATAGCGGAGAAATTAATTTCAGGAAACAAAAAAGGATTTCGCGTAAAAGGAAAGCTTGATAATTTTCCAATTAAAGGAATTGCTTTGCTCCCAATGGGCGGCGGCAACTTTATTCTTACTCTAAATGCAGATCTAAGAAGAGGAATACATAAAAGGAAAGGCGCAATGCTGAATGTAAAATTGCAGGTAGATCCTGAGGGATATAAGCTTAATGAAGATTTTGTGGCTTGCCTGAACGATGATCCGGTGGCTAAAAAATTTTTTGACTCACTTTCCGGCTCCCATCGGAATTATTTCAGCAAATGGATCGATTCTGCCAAAACCGAACCCACAAAGATCAAACGAATTGCAATGGCAGTGAATGCCCTTTCAAAAAAATGGGGCTATCCTGAAATGATGAGAAATAGTAGGAAAGATCTTTAATTAGCTTATTCATTCCTCCGAAATCTTGTTCTGATCTTTTCAAGCTGATCTTCTTTTAGATCAGTTGTCTTTTTTAATACATCAATAAAATATTCTACTTCTTCTTTTGATGCAGGACAACCAGTGTTTTGAAGTTTCACTGTGCCATTTACTGAAGCAGGCATTCTGGAATCAAATAAAAACTTTTCATCCTTATCAAAAATTAACCAGAATGGGATACCCTGGTCCTTGCCTTCATGTCTCTCAAGCATTTCTAATGCCCCGGAATTTTCAAGATTCTCCTTCCCTTTCGATTCAAATACGACAAGATGACGAATAACAAAATAATCATCAAAGAATTTTTTCACTGAAGCATCATTCAATGACGTATCCATTTTATGACACCAACCACACCATGATGCATGAAACATAACAAGTACCTTTTTGTTTTGTTTTTTTGCAGAAGCAAAAGCTTCTTTCATTATTTCCTCTGATGACAAAGAAACTTTCTGGGCAAATAAGGAAGTAACTGTGATAAACAACAATAGGGGAATCAAAAAAATGTTTTTCATGGTACCACTTTATCAAATGCAATTTACTCCATACTTCAATAATAGGAAGTTAAATTAACAGTCACATTTGTACGAATTTGTAGATTTGCTGATGACGAAGCTTTCAGTTAATATCAACAAGTTTGCAACCCTAAGAAATTCCCGGGGAGGAAATAATCCTGATGTAATAAAAGCAGCGATCGATGCACAGCGATTCGGAGCCGATGGAGTTACTGTTCACCCTCGCCCCGATGAACGCCATATTCGTTATGACGATGTAAGAAAAATCAAAAAGATCATCACTACAGAATTTAATATCGAAGGCAACTGTACAGAGCAAAAATTTGTTGATCTTGTTTTAGAAACAAAACCAGACCAGGTCACCTTGGTTCCTGATACACTTAGTCAATTGACTTCTGATCATGGATGGGATACTATTAAAAACAAAGACTATTTAAAAAACATAATTGCTGTTTTTAGAAAAGCAGGAATTCGTGTTTCCATTTTTGTCGACCCTGATATTAAAATGATTGAAGGCGCTGCTGAAACAGGTACTGACAGGATCGAACTTTATACTGAAGGTTATGCAAAACATTTTGCAGCTGGCAATAAACAATCAGCAGTCGCGCCCTACATCAATGCATCTACCCTCGCAAAAGCATTTGGGTTGGGATTAAATGCCGGTCACGATCTTGATCTTACCAATTTAAAATTTTTAAAAGAAAATATTCCCTGGATGGATGAGGTAAGTATTGGCCATGCATTGATCTGCGACGCTATTTATCTTGGCTTTGAAAATGCAATTCAACTATACAAAAGGCAATTATTGATGTAGGAAATCGAGGGGCAAGCAGTAAAACCAAAGTCCGGCTATGAATTTCTTGTTTAAAATTCACCTTTTAAAAAGCCTTCTAAACCTTACCTTTGCGGCGATTAAATAAACAACTATAACCACCAAAATATGGCAGATATATTTGAGCGTTTATTGAAAAATTATGGCCCGATAGGTCAACATCGCAAACAAGCACATGGTTATTTTGCTTTTCCAAAACTGGAAGGTCCAATAGGCAGTCGTATGAAATTTAGAGGAAAAGATGTTATTGTCTGGAGTTTGAATAATTACCTGGGTCTTGCAAATCATCCTGAAGTACGTAAGGCAGATGCAGAGGGAGCTGCTGAATATGGATTGGCACTTCCAATGGGTGCCCGCATGATGAGTGGAAACAGCAACCTCCATGAACAATTAGAAAGTGAATTGGCAGAGTTTGTTGCGAAGGAGGATTGTGCCTTGCTTAATTATGGTTACCAGGGCATGGTTAGCCTCATTGATTCACTTTGTAGCCGTCATGATGTGATTGTTTATGACGCAGAAAGCCACGCCTGTATTATTGATGGACTTCGCCTTCATCCCGGTCACCGTTATGTTTTTAAACACAATGATGTAGACGATTGCGAAAAGCAATTACAACGAGCATCAGCTTTGATCGAGAAACAAGGAGCTGGTGGAATATTGGTAATAACCGAAGGTGTATTTGGTATGGCCGGCGACCAGGGAAAACTCAAAGAGATCTGTGCATTAAAAGAAAAATATGAATTCCGTTTGCTGGTAGACGATGCTCACGGCTTTGGTACGTTGGGTAAAACAGGAGCCGGGGCTGGTGAAGAACAGAATTGCCAGGACCAGATCGATCTTTATTTCTCCACGTTTGCAAAATCAATGGCATCCATCGGTGCTTTCATTGCAGGGCCAAGGGATATCGTTGATTATATCCGTTACAATATTCGTAGCCAGATCTTCGCAAAAAGCTTACCGATGCCTTTGGTAGTTGGTAATTTAAAAAGACTGGAACTTTTAAGAACTCATCCTGAATTCAAGGAAAAACTATGGAGCAATGCCCGGAAGTTGCAAAGTGGATTAAAAGAAAAGGGATTTGATATTGGTAAAACTGATTCACCTGTTACACCTGTTTACATGACAGGCGGTGTAGAAGAAGCAACCGCAATGGTGATGGATCTGCGTGAAAATTACGGAATCTTTGCCTCGATCGTTGTTTATCCTGTCATACCGAAAGGACATATTATTTATCGACTTATTCCTTCAGCAGCGCATACTGATGCAGATATAGAAGCCACACTTAAAGCATTTGAAGAAACAAAGAAAAAATTAGATGCCGGGGCTTACAAAGTTGATTCAGTGCCTGATATGACTGAATACAGCGGCAAACGATTTGAATACATGCTGGACAAACCCAAAAACAAATAGGAACGATTTATAATTTATAGAAAAAGGTCTCACTTAAGGCGAGACCTTTTTTATTTGCTTAAACGATAGTTCTATAAATGTAGAACCCCCGATGGAAATCGGGGGCCCCTAATCAAAAACCATTAACCATTAAACCTTATCCTATGAAAATTCTCAGCTAATCTCGGTAATAAAAAATTAATATTGCTAGTTTTAATTCTGAATTTTGCCTTTTTTGGAGTTGAAACGGGAAATATTGACCTCCGTCAATTGCTCCCAAAAGTCTTCAGAATTCATCTATATCTCAACTGTTTGTGCTAAATAAAATTAAAACCCTATTTTAAATTAATGAACAAAGTAGTTGTTGCTATTACAGGTGCCAGCGGATCAATATATGCAAGATTGCTATTTGAAAAAATGCTTGCAATGAAAGATCAATGGGATGACCTTGCAATAGTTATGACTCAAAATGCGAAACAAGTTTGGGAAACAGAGATAGGAAACGACGATCATAAAAAAATACCAATAAAAAATTATTCGACTACAGATTTTACAGCACCATTTGCCTCTGGCTCTGGTAAATTTAATACCATGATCATTGTGCCCTGCTCTATGGGAACACTTGGACGCATCGCCAGCGGTATATCAAACGATCTGATAACAAGAGCAGCCGATGTTATATTAAAAGAAAGAAGAAAATTAATATGTGTGGTTCGTGATACCCCTTATAGTTTAATTCATATCCGGAATATGGAAACGGTTACACTTGCCGGAGGAATAATTTGTCCTGCCACGCCTTCTTTTTATAGCTTACCAAAAACAATTGATGAAGTAGCTGCCACAGTGGTTGATCGTATATTAGACCTGGCAGGTTTTGATATCAAAACTTTTCGATGGGGAAAATGAACCTCTGCTTTCAACGTCGCAAATGATCAACGATTATCTAAAATCTCAACTCCAGGATATTTTTTTACATCAAAAACAAACTGCTTGTCATCTATTGCGCCATTAGGAGTAAATGTATTTACAATGATCGAGTGTTTGGTTTGATCTTTTTCAATCACCTTAGTTGTGTTGATCGTTTTATTTGCCTTATCAATATATAAATACACTTTATGATAAGTTTTGGACTTGTCAGTGGGGGTCAATTCAATTTCCTGGAGGGTTTTTGTACCCTGCTTTTTTTCACCATTTAGTTTATATAAAAAATCTTTGTCGTAGAAATTTGTGAACATTTTCTGTGGTGTTAAACCGCTGCTGCTGTTATCAAACTTTGTAATGGTTACTTCGTTTGAAGATTTATCATAATTCCACACATTTGCTCCATCGCAAAATATTTCCTGCCCTACAATAGTCACTTTGTATTTATTGCCTTTGATCCAAACAGTACCATTTTTTGAAGAAAGGGCTTTCCCCGCCGCATTTTCCGTTTTAAAAGTAAAAGTTGATTTAACAGTTTTATAAGTTTTAAACTTAGCACTTACACCATCAAGAACCTTTTTTGCATCAGGATCATTTGTCGCCTGTGCATTTGTTTTAATCGTGATAACTCCAATTAATAAAAGCAATATTGTATAAAATCTTTTCATAATTCCTGTTTTATCTTACTAATATTATACCGATTAAGGTAGGCCGCAAATATAGGCGAATTACATCTTAGAGGATGCCCGCTAAGACCACCTGGTTGCTTTGCAAATATTTTTTAACAGCTTAAATTAAATTGCCAAGATGTTGATTCAAATCAGCCTCCGTCTTGATCAATACATCACGGGCCTTGCTCCCCTGGTTAGGGCCTACCACTCCGGCAGCCTCCAGTTGATCCATTAACCTGCCAGCACGGTTGTAGCCCAATTTCATTCTTCTTTGCAAAAGAGATGTAGAACCAACCTGGTTTTGGACAATGAGACGGGCAGCGTCTTCAAAAAGTGCGTCTTTATCATTTACATCAAAATCTTTTGACTCGAGATCTTTTTCATCAACATATTCTGGTAAAAGAAAGGCTTGCGGATATCCTCTTTGTTTTTCAATATGACTAACAACTTTATCTACTTCAGGAGTATCAACAAAAGCACATTGCAATCTTGTGACTTCCCCATGATGTGAAACCAGCATATCCCCTTTTCCAATTAATTGTTCGGCACCGCCAGTATCAAGAATGGTCCGTGAGTCAATCTTTGAAGAAACCTTAAACGCAATACGTGAAGGAAAGTTTGCTTTGATGGTACCTGTGATGATATTTACAGAAGGACGTTGCGTTGCAATGATCAAATGAATACCAACAGCACGGGCTAATTGGGCCAATCTTGCAATAGGCATTTCTATTTCTTTTCCCGCTGTCATGATCAGGTCAGCAAACTCATCAATTACTAGTACAATAAAAGGAAGGAATTGATGACCCTTTAATGGATTCAATTTCCTTTTTACAAATTTCTCATTGTATTCTTTAATGTTCCTGGCACCAGCTTCTTTTAACAGATCATAACGATTGTCCATCTCGATACAAAGTGCATTCAGTGTATGTACTACCTTTTTTGTATCAGTGATAATAGCTTCTTCTTCGCCGGGAAGTTTTGCCAGGAAATGATTTTCAATAACACGATAAAGACTTAATTCCACCTTTTTCGGATCGATCAATACAAACTTTAATTGTGATGGATGTTTTTTATACAATAGGGAAACAAGGATAGCATTTACCCCAACTGATTTACCCTGTCCAGTAGCGCCGGCCATCAACAAGTGCGGCATACTTGTAAGATCAACAATGAAATTATCATTGTCGATTTTTTTACCCAAAGCGATCGGCAGGCTATAATTATTATGTTGAAATTTATCGGAGCCCAATAAAGTTTTCATACTCACAATACTCTTTCTCACATTGGGCACTTCAATACCGATCGTTCCTTTACCTGGAATTGGCGCAATGATACGAATGCCTAAAGCCGCAAGACTTAATGCAATATCATCTTCCAGGTTTTTTATTCTTGAAATACGAATACCTGCGGCTGGAACAATTTCATATAAAGTGACTGTTGGCCCTACGGTTGCCATTATCTTTTGAATCTCGATATCGTAATTGCGAAGAGTGGCAATGATCTGGTTCTTGTTATTCTCTAACTCATTTGCATCCTGCACAATTTTTTCGCTGCCATGCGTTTCCAAAAGATCTAATGTAGGATAACGATAATCCCTTAGATCAAGTGTAGGTTCATAAGGCGGAAGTTCTTCATACCCTTTTTCTTTTTCCTTTCCTACTTCTTGTTCTTCAACCGGCTCCTTCGGAAACTCTTTTATTTCAAGTGCAAGATCGGCTTCCTTGCTTTCTCTTGATTTTCTTGCAGGTCTTATTTCTTCTTTGGGTAAAATAGTTTGTATTGATTCCTCAATCGGAGTTATTGGTAATGGTCTTTCCTTCCCCATTTCAATAACAGGTTCATCTTTTTCTATCAACTTAAACTCAGGCTGATCATTATTTGTGATAACTGGCGAAAGTACCAGCGTCTCTCCGTTTGCTTTTAAACTATTTCCCTTTGAGCCATTTTCAGCATAAATATCATTGATCGTTTTACCAGGAACTGGAACAACCTTTTCTTCCGAAATTTCAGTTTCTGGTTTCTCTTCGTCAACATTCCTGCGTTTTGGCATTTTAGGTACATTAAATGCAGGATTAAATTGCCATATTAGATATGATACTGCAACTACAAGCAAAAGCGCTGCAGTTCCAACGTTTCCAAGAATTTTTTTCAGCCAATCAGAGATCATATTACCTACTGCCCCGCCAAACGGAAATTGACTGCCACCTACTGTTCCGAACATAAAAGCCATACAAACAGATAACACCAGCATACCGATGGTAACATATCGAAGATTTTTCCAAACGGACCAAACCCTTTTTCTAAAAAGAAGATTAACGCCAACAACAAAGAAAAAGGTGCAGATCAGCAATGACGCTACACCAAATCCATTATCAATAAAAAAATAAGAGATAAAAGCACCTAATACGCCAAGGAGGTTCTGAATGTTTGCTTTCGGATCAAAAAGAGAAACTCCGTTCTTTATTTCGCTTTGATCATTTCGCCATGTAAAAAAGTAGGAGATGAACGCTATGAAAAGAAAAAATGCAAAGAAAAGGAAGACAAAACCGACGATCTTCCAGGTTCTTTCATCCCTGGCAAGCTCTTTCAAGTTTATTTTTTCTTCTTTCTCCGGTTTCAGTTTTTCAGACTTGGTTTTTCCCGGTTTCCCCACAGGATTTTTTGTGGAATTGCCTTTCAGCTTATTGGCCATATGAACAAAGATAATAATAAGCCTTCTACAATGGATAGCTCATGTTTTCAACATCTCCACAATTTTATTGTAAAATCCCCCTCGTAAAAGACCAAAACCGCTATGAAAAAAACTGGCATCTGAAACAGGCATTTATTATATTTGGTCTGCACCTGGAAACAGAATGAGATCACCATCAAACCGAACCGCCAAAACCAAACATTTGTCAAAGAGCTTTCTCTTTGTTTTTATTTTTTTTATTGCTGCCAACAATGCATTTTGTCAGTATCGGGATACTTTAATAACCCTCAACTGGGATTCTGATAAATATTCCTTAAAAGGAATTCCAGCAGGTTTTGTTCCAAGATCTTTTAATGTTGAAACCAATTACGATGCAAATATTTTGTCCCGGGATCCTTTTAAGATCATTCATGTTACAGCTTCCAATGCTTCAAAAAAACTACTAGCACTTTTTTCAGTAGCAAATAACTCAGATGCGCTGGACAGTCTTTATTTTTTTCCCGACCTGTATTTTGACAATGTAATTCTATATAAAGTAGAGAACAATAAAGCCACAGCCTTGCCTGTGATCGCTCCTGCTATCCGGGATAGTATTTCTTATCGATTATTCAGCGTATCACCGCATGATACACTTACTATTCTTGCTGAATGTTATCCATTAAGAACATATACAAGTTCATTTTATCCCTATATATTCAGGCAAAATTATATAGAATCATTTGAGGCAAAATTACAAACGGAACATGCTGATGTCAGACTTTTCACTTATGTATTTTGCGGCTTATTCCTGATGATGATCCTTTTTTCACTTGCTAACTTTTTACAGGGAAGAAACAGGGAATTTCTCTATTATGCCGGCTTTGCTTTTTTTCTTGGGCTCATGCTTTTTACAAAACAATTTTATTACAATCGATCTACTGAAAGTAATTTTTTCTTTGAATCGTACATGGATTTTGTACTCCAGATCCTTGGGATCAGTTTTTATATGGCTTTTATGATCCGGTTCCTGGAAACAAAAAGAAATTTTCCATTTCTTCACAAGCTTTATATTGGTGGCATCGTTTTTTTAGCGGCAGTCATCCTGCTGTATTCATACATTCATTATAGTTCTATTGATTATTACTGGGAAAATTTCCTGGAAAACATGATCACAAAGAATATCCTGGTAATAATGATCATAGTGTTCCTGGTTTATGCTGTAAATAACTGGCGACATAAACTCTTGCGTTATTTATTTTGGGGCAATCTCCTCTATTTAGTTTTTTCTCTTTTATCGCTCCTAACAATATTAGGAGGTCGCAAATTGCATTTACCAGGCATACTGAATAATTCATTGATCCTTTATGAGATCGGACTCTTGATCGAGCTTATTTTTTTTCTGATGGGTCTTACCTATAAGAACAGGACTCAATTGATAGAGCAAACAACAGAAAGGGAAAGATTGAAAACGGAGAACGAAAGAAAGGAACTGGAAAAACAAGTGGCGGT
>Ga0193692_1000111_pt1 | contig 18448 bp, 14 predicted proteins | sample L3a1metaG_FD_144917 | JGI IMG/M metagenome (GOLD analysis project Ga0193692, IMG submission 144917) | Soil microbial communities from a riparian zone of the East river system, Colorado, United States - L3a1 | ecosystem: Environmental > Terrestrial > Soil > Riparian zone | place: USA: East River... | reverse complement strand
TTCCGTGCTGCACTGGCGGTCACATTGGCCCTAAGTGGCTCGTTATCGATGCACGCGGCTATCGATGGAGTGGTGATGCCGCCGGATGATGGAAAGTTGCGCATTATCTGTTTCGGAGCGCATCCGGACGATTGCGAGCTTCAAGCCGGTGCGACTGCTGCAATGTGGGCCGCCAAGGGACATCATGTCCTTTTCGTTTCGGTCACGAACGGTGACATTGGCCACTGGCGCGAGGCGGGAGGTCAGTTGGCATTGCGTCGCAAACAGGAGGTGGAGAAAGCGCACAAAATCTTGGGCATCCAGGGAGTGATTCTCGACATTCACGATGGGGAATTGCTCCCGACGGTTGAGAATCGACGCACGATCAACCGGTTAATCCGCGAATGGAAAGCTGACGTCGTAATGAGCCACAGGCCGAATGATTATCATCCGGACCACCGTTATACGGGGGTACTCGTGCAGGACGCGGCCTACATGGTTACGGTTCCTTTCTTCAGTCCTGATGTTCCGCCGCTCCAAAAGAATCCTGCGTTTTTCTATTATCCGGATATGTTCCAAAAACCGAATCCATTCCAGCCGGACGTGATCGTTTCCGTCGATGAAACGATGAACAAGAAGCTGGAAGCGCTTCTGGTGATGGAGTCCCAATTCCAGGAAGGGGGCGCGAATGGTTCGGCCGACTTGATGCCGGCAGATCCGCAAAAGCGCAAGCAACGGACCGAACAAGTGCGAACCAGCTTTGATAAGCGGAATCAATCGATTGCGGATCGATTTCGCAGCAAGCTTTCGGATTGGTACCCCGCGGAAGAGGCTTCAAAGATTCGCCATGCCGAGGCCTTCGAAATTTGCGAATATGGAGGCCGCCCGAATAAATCGGAGTTGAAGCGATTGTTTCCGTTTTTCGCGAATTGAGATCAGGCCGGAGCCGTGTAGCGTTCCTCGATTTGCTGGCGAATCTGTCCGAGGCTTTCTTCGGGTGAGAGGGAGGCATCTTGTTCGATTCGCTCTGCGGCCTTTGCCAGTTCCTCATCCTTGATGCAATTCCTGAACCATTGTGAGAAGTCGCCTTTCTTCAGGTGATGCATCCAGGTTTCGGAGTCGACGCCTTCAGAGATTTGCATGAAAAGCTGCAGGTTTTGCGCCCGCAAGCGTAGCTTTTTATTTGGTCCCTCGAAGTAAAAGCTTTCGTCCGGCACCAACTCGCCCTTCATGTACTTACGGACGTGGCGACGGCGAACGGTTTCCGGGGGCAATGTGCGGAAGCAGAATGTTTCAGGGGCACCTCGCCACCATCCTATCGCTTCACCCGGATCGGGGTCGCCGATGGCCAGATCCGGGGCCTGCGCGCTGACAAGCGATGCGAATTCAGAAATTGAATGCTTTCCCTCAGAGCCAATTCCGATGACCAGGTCAACGGCCTTTAGCAGAGAGGGCGCAACATGATGAGGAGTCAAGGTAACGGCCATGATCTGTTTGAAGCTCTGTGGGTCGATGTCTGAACTCGCTCGCCAGTTAGCGGGAAGAACATGATGCGTTTCATCGATGATAATCCAATGCGGCCGTCCGGTGCGACCGCGCAGCTCGAGTAAATCGAGGAGGAGGCGCTGAAAATAGAGCGGGCGATCTTCGAGTTTCACGCCGATGATATTTGCGATCACGTTTTGCCTCGGCCTTTCCAGACCGTGAAGAATCTCGATGCTGCTGGGAGGATGGTGAGTGTCACCGAGCACGAGCGAACGTGGCAATTCAGGGTAGTCACCTTCGGGATCGAGCACAAATGCTTGATAATCTTTGTCGATGAGCCGTTCGAGAAAAGAAGTTACCAGGGTTGATTTGCCTCCACCTGAGCGTCCCGCCACCAGCACCGCCGGCCCATAGGGCGATAGTACAACGGGCTGATTGTCCGTTTGCACTCCGAGTTGAATATCGTGCCGGTGCAGGCGTGGTGCGATTTCCTGAAAGTCATCGAGCAGAAGCTTTCGAGCAATTTCGGCGACGCCGGCTCCGTGACTCTCCGAGCTGACATAGTCGGCGTGCTGTTTGAGTACCGGCAGCGCGTTTCCTACAGCGACGCCGCATTCGCAAAGCTCGAGCAGGGCATGATCGTTTTCGGCGTCACCGGCTGCGATCACGTTGTGATGCGAGAGACCGAGCTCACGAAGTGCTGCCGTCAGGCCAGTGGCTTTGTTGATGCCGGACGGAAGAACCATAACGGCGCCTTTGTTGAAGACGACTTGAAGTTCCAGGCCGGATTCGCGGATGACCTGCAGCACGACTCCGTCAAACGGCTCAAAAGTGGCAACAACTACTTTTCCAACCGAGAGTGGATGAACTCCACGGCGCCGAAGTTCTTCGGCAAATGCGGGCGGCGGCGGCATGCCCAAAAGTTTTTCTTCCCGCGAAGCAGGGCGGTAGAGCAACGCGCCATTCTCAGCCACAATGCGGTCAAAGATCTCGGGAGAACCGTTGAACGTCTTGAACAGGTCCGGGATTTCCCGCCCGGTCACCAGGATGATTTTTCGCCCTGACGAACGGAGTTCCTGAAGCGCCTCTACGGTGGTGGAATCGACTTCCCCATGGCGTGCCAATGTCCCGTCATAATCGACTGCCAGAGCGTGGTATCGCACATGGCACCATATTCCGCGGGGAGTGGTAGTGCCACGCGTGCTTCACCTACCTTCCTGCGTTGGAACTGAACAACGAAAAGGCGCCGCTTTAAAGAAGGCGGCGCCTGCTTATGAAAGATGCTAATTTTGCAGCGAGGGACTATTCCGTGCGACCGCGCTTCGGGCTTTCTTCCTCCTCCGATGCCTCTTCCTCTTCGTCGGTCGCCTCCTGGTTGATGCTGGTCGCAATGTCGGTCAGCGATTCGTCGACGTCTTTCTCTTCGTTGAGGGTTTCCTCAAGGAGATCGATGGCCTCGTCTTTGCCGAGCAATTCGGCCCAGGTCCGAAGGCAGCCGTAAGTAGCGATTTCGTAATGTTCGACTTTCTGCGCGGCTGCGATCAAAGCGGCATCCATGACGGCCGGAGCGGCTTCTTCCTTCATCAGGCTTTGGGCTTCTTCAATCAGTCCGGCCATCGCTTCGCATTTCTTGCCCTTGGGTTTCTGCTCGAACAGCTCGAAAACCTCCTCGAGCCGATGGACGTGCTCTTGAGTCTGTTCCAAATGATCTTCGAAGGCGCTCTGCAGTTCAGGTGCATTCGCCTGTTCTGCCATCTTGGGCAGCGCTTTGATTAATTGTTTTTCCGCGTCGTAGATGTCCGCCAGTTCTTCCAGGAATAATTCGTTGAGATCTTTCATATTTTAGCATGCTTCATGGATCGTTGATTCGTGACTCCGGCCTTTCTGGGCACCTGCTCAGCCAGCCTGCGGATCGTGCGGCTTCGGGAGTTCCACTTCTCGAGCGATGCCACTCAATTCTGCATCCCTCTACCTCGCGATTCGTGGGGTAAAAAAGCCCATGGCGGCTGGATTGAACATGGGGTGTTGACCGGGTGGACACTTCGATTTGATGTAGTCCGTCACTCCACTCCGAGGATTCCGCTCACTGTGATCGTGGAGAAAGCTTATTTGCCGGATGAACGCGAGGTCGGTTACGACGCTTTTCCGGAGGCAGCTGCGCCTCGGCCCAGGTGATCATTTCCTGGATCGCGTTCCAGCGCATTACCGGATCCCAGGCGCGCTCGCGTTTCTCCTCCTCCCGCCGTTTTTCGTCATCGGTCATTCGTTTGTCCAGTCGCTCGCCTCAAGATCTCGACGCGCGATATTTTTCGAACGTTCTCGGGCAACGCCAGCTGACATTGAAGCATATCACGATCTGAAAGAGAAGTGTAGGACTGGCCATTCGCCGTCGAGCGACGCGGAGCTGCCGCTTTGCACTCTGCGTAGCGACCTTCGAGTCCTTTGACTTCGCGGAAGACATCTATCGCGCCGTAGGGCGAAGTTAAACAGAAGACACTCTGCCGGCGCAGCCAGAGAGGATCTGGCGGCACTGCCTTCCACTCCTGTTCAGACGGCCCCCATTCAGCCTGGAGCTCGCGCAAAGCCGCATTTGTTGATTGCCAATTCGCTTCGTCATCTCTGATCCAGAGATCGACATCAAACGTCAGTTCGGGCGCGTGATTGAGCAGGAAATTGACACCACCAATGAGGATATAATCCGCAGAGTGGCTCTCGAAAGCATTGAGAATTCGATCAACGTTCATGAGATGCTTATCCGGGCGCGAGGCGTTGATCCATTTTGCGGTTCGGATGTTCTTCTTTTCGACCGTGCATAAAAACAGCGGTCCATTCTGCGAGGCGTTGTCCGAGCAATCGACAGGCGGCTTGCGCATCTTCGGAACGCGGTTCTTTGGCCGTGACCGCGCCGTAGTGAAGCGTCGTCATCTTGGAGGCGTAATCGGTCACGCCAAACACGAGGAAACCGAAATTCATCAGTACCGTGAGAATCGATTGGCACGCGAGTTCCATCCCGCCACCCCAGCCGCCTGCGGAACTGAATGCGCACCCAATCTTGCCATCCACTTCCATCCAATGCTCGCGCATGGTTTCATCCCAGAACCTTTTCATCTTCCAGGACAGAATGCCCATATTGGTTGGGCTGCCGACCGCGATGCCATCGCACCAGCGCACGTCTTCGGCCGTCGCATCGTCTACGGAACAAAGTCTGACTTCTGTTTCAGAAATGGTTCGGGCGCCCTCGGCAACGAGATTCGCCATCTTGCTCACATTGCCACTGCGCGAGTCGAACAGGACAAGGATACGGTTCATGCGGAAGTTGTAGTCTACAGAAGCCGCGCTGACGAGCAAAGCTATGCGAATATTGCAAAATCGTGCCGTGCATTGCTGAACGTGAATGAATTTTTCTGCATCGATCAGCTTTACGGTTTGCAGTTCCAGGGAAGGCCGCTAATTTTGCGCCGTGGCATTGGCGGAATCACGTGAGTCGAGCACCGCAAGGCAATGGCGGGTCCTCCTGCCGCGTTCCTACGTAAATTTTTTCGGCCGCAGGATCGTCGAGTTCATTCAGACCGTCCATGGGCTGGGAGCCTTTGCCCTGATCGCCCTCGGAGTGCTCGTTAGCAAAGGGCACACCGCTCGTAAATTAATCTTCCCTTTGATTTTGCAGCAGCTCGCAGTGTCCGGGTTGCGGCTGCTGCCTATGATCCTCTTTCTATCAATAGCGCTCGGCCTCGTGATTATCGGCCAAACGGTCTCGCTGCTTACGCGGGTGGGAGTTAACACGCTGCTCGGCACCGTCATGGTAACCGTTGTCGTCCGGGAGCTCGGCCCGCTCCTGACGGCGCTGCTGCTACTGGCACGAAGCGGAACGGCGAATGTGATCGAACTCGGGACTTCGCGTGCGACGGGTGAAGTCGAAGCCCTGGAAGTCCTCGGAATCGACCCGATTCATTACCTGGTGGTGCCAAGATTGCTGGGGATGTCCGTGGGACTTTTCGCCCTTACGGTTTATATGATCCTCGGAGCGTTGGTGAGCGGGTACGCCTGGGCGTTTCTTCAGGATGTCCCAATTCAGCCGGGTGACTATTTCCGACAGCTCGCTGCCGCGCTGACCGGCCTTGATTTTGTGTTGCTTGCTCTCAAAACCTTGTTCTTTGGCCTCATTATTTCAGTCGTGACCTGTTACTACGGCCTGGCGCAACCTCTCCAGATGCAAGACGTCTCGCGAGCGACGGTGCGCGCGGTGGCCCAAAGTGTGGTTGGCTGCGTCCTTCTCGACGCGCTTTTCATTGTCATTTATCTCGTCGCCTAGGCATGTCTCCCGCAATCAACGTGGCGCCTCAAACGATCATTGAACTGACTGATGTCACGATCAGTGACCTCAAAGATCCGCGGCGAGCCGTGCTTGAGCATGTAAACTGGAGCGTCGAGGAACGTGCGTACTGGGTGGTTGGAGGGCTTCATGCCTCAGGAAAAAGCAATCTCATGGCAACTCTGGCAGGCATTATGCCGCCTGCTGCGGGAACCTACTGCTTGTTCGATGAAAGCTTGTCGTCACACGGCCAACTCGATCGATCGATCGCCAGGCGCCGCCTGGGAATCGTTTTCGACGGGGGACGGCTCATTCACGATCTCACGATCGCGGAGAATATCGCTTTGCCGCTGCGTTATCATGGCAATCTCGGGATGGAGGACGTGGCCGGCGAGACCCAGGCACTGCTCGAGGAACTCGAGTTGGAATCTTTTGCGGCAAGCCATCCAGTGGGCGTGGGACGAAACTGGCAGCAGCGTGCTGGTCTGGCCCGAGCGCTTGCTCTCAAGCCTGAGGTTCTTCTTTTGGACAACGCATTGGCTGGCCTGGATCCGCGTGATGCCTGGTGGTGGCTGGAATTCCTGAGTCAACTTTGGAAAGGCCACCCGCTCATGGGGGGAAAGCCCGTCACGATCATTGCAAGCGCAGACGATCTTCGTCCATGGCGAGAGCGAGCAAACCGTTTCGCGATACTGAAGGAGAAGCAGTTCATGGTGCTCGGCGATGAGCCCTCCCTCGCTGCGCATCAGGATCCGTTGTTGCGGGAACTTTTGCGCGGTGGATCGCGGAAAACCTGATATGGCCCTTAACGATCTCACCCCGCAGCTTCGCACGCGCCTCAGCCGGCTTGAACGGGTTGTCGGTTGGTTCGTCACCATTGCCAGTCTGCTGTTGCTCGTGGGACTCGGCTATTACGTTTACAACATCGCGGAGCGTAAAGGTTGGTTCCTGCAGAAAGTCAATTACTACACCTTCGTCCGCACCGCGGCGGGACTCAAAGTCGGAGAGCCAGTTCGATTGATGGGCCGGGATGTCGGGGAGATCCTTGAGATTCAACCGATGGGTCCGTACGAACCTTACAACATCTACATTCAGTTTCGTGTGCGATCGCCCTTTTACGGTTACCTCTGGGAAGACTCACGCGCCAAGATCGCGGCCGGGGACTTTCTCGGCAATCGCTATATTGAAGTGACCAAAGGCACGAACGGCGTTCCGGCCTATATGTTTTACGAGTTCAAACGAGTTACGCTCGCCGAAGCGGCTGGGCTGATTGGCAAGGCGGAGTACGTCTTGTCCGAAGAAGTGATTCATCCGACGACGAAGGAAATCCTGCTCAAACCCTTCGATTCAATAACGCAGCGCGCGCTCACGATCCTCGAAGAGGCTGGCGCAAAACAGATCTACGTCTTCGACAAATCAAAAGAACGAAAAAATAAACCCCCGAGCGCAATTTGGGATCCAAAGCTCGGGCGATATAAACCGTACGAAAGGCTGGCCGATGCAAAAGGATACTGGATTGAGGCGGTAGAGCCGCCGCCGCTAAGCGATCGGCTCGAGACGGTTGTGAATACAGTCGAAGTCGCGTTGCCTGGCTTCCTTTCCTTGACGAACAAACTCGTGCGGGTGCTGACCAATGCGGACAACATTGTTGTTCATGCGGATGAATTGATCGTAAGCGCAAAGCCGATCGTGGGAAATTTATCCCAGATCACATCCAACTTGAGTGGGGCCAAGGGAACGCTCGGGGACTGGCTGCTCCCTACAAACGTCAATGCCCGGCTCGAAGCCACGCTCGGGTCGGCGAACCTCACGGTTAATAGCACGCGCACGAATATTGACCTGATCTCAAGCAACCTCGTAGCGAGCCTGGAAAACGTCAGCACGCTCACGAGCAACCTGGCCGCACAAGTCCAGGCCAATGGGCTCATTCTTACCGAGATTTCTGATCTTGTTGTGCACGCCGATGAGATGATGCAGGGGTTGAAAAGGCATTGGCTGCTGAAATCTGCGTTTGGACCCGCGACGAATGCTCCGGTCCAGAGCGTCGTCCGACCGCGCATAGGCAACGACAAATGACACGGACCTTGCTCACTCTTGTCGTCGGGTTGCCAGTGTTCTTCTGCAAAGCCACCTCCGCCGCCTCCTGCTCCCATTGCTGCGGCGCAACGAAGCGCTGAGCAAGGCGCGAAATTGACTGAGGCCGAAAACTGGCCAGCGGCCGTTCGTGCGTGGCAAAGCGCGGTTGATGAATACCGTTTGCTGAACGATCGCGGCAATGAGGCTTTGGCCCTTCACAATTTGGGACAGGCAAAAGACCGGGCAGGGGATTTCGATGGAGCGCATGCGATGCTGGAACAGGCTGTCTTGCTCCATTCCGCGCTCAAGCTTGACCAGGAATGGTGGAAGGATCAGTTGGCCCTTTTGCAAGTGGAGGCAAAAGCCGAGCGCACAAACGATCTGGCTCGTCGATTCGATCGGTTGGAGAAGGACTCAAGCAAATTGCCTGCAGGTCAATTGCGGGCTCTCTATTTGAATGAGAGAGGGCTTTGGCTCTCCCGCGCCGGAGATTTCGACAAAGCAGCAGCCGATTTCAAAGCCGCCAGCCAACTCTTCGCCAGCACGCACGACGCAAATGGAGAAGCGGCGGTGGTTTCAAATGAGGCCTTGCTCCTCGAACGACAGAACAAACCCGAACTTGCGGCTGACAAATGGAATTCCGCACTGAGCCGCTTTCAGGCTATGGCGAATCCGCTCGGCATCGCCATCAGCATGCGTGGCCGTGGACGTACGTTGCTCGCAAGTGGACAGAACTTGACCGAAGCCGAGGACTTGTTGCGCCGGGCGGCCCGGAACTTCAAAACGTTGCGCCAGGAAAAGGAGATGCCGGAGACGGTTGAACTGCTGCGCCGAGCTCTTGAAAAGAATGGCAAGCCGTTCAATGCTTCAGAAATCTAGCTCGTAGCGCGCAGTGCTCGATTTCTTCGTCACTGCTTCATCGGCTCGACGATTTTATAGTCGGGGCTCAGTTTCGGGTCGAACAAAGCTGGATCCACATTCGGATTGAGCACAGGGTTCGTGAAGATGTTCCGCATAGTGGAACCGTCAGCGAACTGCAGTTCTGTTTCGCGCAGCATGAAATCCTGCGGTGAAAAAGAGATGCTCAATCGAGGCATCATACGCTTGCCTGCAGCGGATCGAGGTTCGAGGTCCAGCCTGACGGCCTCTTTCGCGTCGTTCACTCGCAGGATTCTGAATTGCCGGGTTAGATCCGCTTCATTGCGCGGAAAACCGGCCTCGAGCAGTGCGAGCGTCTCTTTCCAGGGCCCATTTTGCTGGCCGTTGAAGGCGTATCGTTCTGCTCGCTTTAACCTTGGATATATCACGAGCATTTCGTCCGATTTACGCACCGCAATGGTTTGTGCTGGTTTGCCGATTTCCCATCGGAACTGATTCGGCGCCGCGAACCAAACATGGCCTGTTGCGGACAGAGGCTGAGTGAGCGTCTTCAAACTACGGACTTGGGTGACGTCAGCGCTCCAGGACAGGATATTCGTTTGTGCGTTGAGCCAGCTCGTGATGATTGCCTGATCCGCCGTAAGAGCAGCCTGGCAGAGCACTAGAAAACTCAAAGATGCGACTCGAAGTATCAGCTTCGAGGCCAGATTGGAACGAAATGGTACCATTGGTTGAGGTATAGACGTATTGCCGGTTCGAATGATGTCATTATTTTCTGCGTGAACTCGACCCGCCCTTGCTCTGTTCGCAAGGCGGCCCGGTTGTACTCGATCTCTGGAAGGATATGCGCCGTGTAGCCCCGTGACGTGCGTGGCAAGTAAACCGGAAGTACTGCGCATCCGGATGCACGCGCGAATTCTGCGGCCGAGACAGAAGCCGGGAACGGTTGGCCAAACAGATTTACCGTCAGTGCGGTTGCTTCAGGAGGACGGTCCATTAGCAGGGCAATCGTCTTATTGGCTTCGAGACGACGGATGACCTCCACAGCTGCAAACGGGTCTTCTCCAATCGTGAGCGTCTCAATCCCCCAACGAGCACGGGCGGCCTGCCGCACTTCGGTCAACGTGGCATCTGGTTCGGGCGACGTAATCACCTGAAGTTTTATGCCGCGTTGCGTGAGCAGAGGAGCACCGAATTCCCAATTCCCAAGGTGAATCGTCACAAGCAGCACACCTTTTCCTCGCTTCTGGGCAGCTTCAAAGTGTTCCCACCCGGTGAGGCTATGGAACAGGTTGTAAATCGAGAGGCCACTTTCGTAACGCCAAAGATCGGCCAGTTTTATTGCGAATTGCTGAAACAGTTCACGCGTTGTGATCCGGGCGGCATGTCCATCCCCGTGCAAAGCAGGCAGAACGTTCTCCAGGACGACCCGACGTCGCGATGGGCAGAGCAGCCAATAAAGTTTACCGATGTGCCCAGCGAGCCTGCAGAGCAGGAAATGAGGCATCCGGCGCGCGATGACCACCGCGGCTTTCCAAAGTCTGGCACAATAGAGACCTGATGGTTGAGTTGGATACCCGTTTCTGCTGCTTGAAGATGTAGCGTCCGCCGAAGAACTGCGGGCAGCGGCGATATTGATCGCTTCGGAAGCCCCGGTGCCTGGCAGTTGAGCGCCTGAACTCATTGAGGAAACGATAGGCTATCCGGCGGTTTGCGCAAAGGGATCGTCATCACACAAGTCGCTTCGAGCCCTGGAACAGCTTCCACCATGCTGGGAGCAGGAACACTGCTGTGAGCATGGCACAGCTGATTCCGGTGGCACAAACTTTTCCGAGACTTGCCAGACCGGCGTTGGAGGAAAATGCCACCGACGCGAATCCAGCCAATAATAGCGCTTTGCCTATCGAGTTTCGCACAAATGGCAGATTGCCGTCATAACGACGCATGGCCAATTGCATGTGGATGGCGAAATCAACGCCCATCCCGAGCAACAATGGAATGGACATTAGATTCATCATATTCCACGTCCAGCCGAGGACTGACATAATTATTTCCAGGCACAGCCCTGCTACAACGAGCGTGGAAAGGCTGAGTAACACTTCCCGAACATTGCGGAACGCCAGCCATAATGAGCAAAGCACGACAATCAAAATTGGAATGACTACGCGCGGTATCTCTCGGATCACAAGGTTTGAAATCGTCGGTCCAAGCAAATCCCAGCCGGATAACCAGATGCCCTCCCCCCGTACGTCTCGAGCCAATGTTGTTATCGCCCGGGCCGTAAAATTGGATTGGGGATGAATAAGTGCGACCGCCAACCATTCGTTGGGTGCGCGGGCGGTCAACTTCTCCAATATCCAATGGCTGTTTTCATTGGTCGGCCAAAAGACATTTGTCGTTGCCACCGCGCGCTGCCACGTCTGGAGTACTCCGTCGGCAAAACCAAGGGAGTTTCCGGCAAAGCCCGCCACTTCCGCCTGGCGATGGTATAATTCGCGACGGCCTATCAGGCTGGCCGCTATTGGCTTATTTGCCTGTTGGTTCGCCAGGTGTGGCCAGAGCGACGCCGGTGTCGTGAATCCAGAAATCGTCCCCGCAGCAACTTCGCGAGCGAGAATCGCTTCAACCTTGGTAAGCCGGGCCTCAACGTCCACTTCTGTGCGTCCTTCTACAACAACCCAAAGCGGTTCCTGGGTGCGGCGCATCGCGGTTTTGAGTTCATCCAGCGCGGCGTAGGCCTGACTGTTCTTGGGGCGGAGAGAATCGGGCGAGCGATCGAACCGCGGAGGTTTTAGCAAGATGAACGAAGCTCCCGCAAGCAGGAGCAGAATCGTCAAGCTCCATGCCATTGTTGAAAAACGGTCCCCGCGATACTCGACCTCCATGTGCGGATCTGGAGAATGTGGTTCGTGTTTGCTTTCCTGGGTTACTGAATCCTTTGTCGAATTGCGCGGCATCAAAGGTGGCAAGTAGAGGTAAAGCATCACAATGGCTGAAACGGCAATGCCGATGGCAACGAGGGTTCCGAGTTGGCCAAGGCCAGGGAGTCCGCTCAGGTTGAGCAATAGAAACGCTCCGCAGGTGGTGATCGATGACCAGAAAATTCCAGGTCGGGCCAGCTTGCGAATTGCAGAAAGAGAGAGCTCGGGATGGGTGCGCGATTCCTGGTAGAGGACGATCCCGAAGTCCTCAGCAAGGCCAAGGAGAATGGAAGCAAAGCCAAGGCTCACCACGTTGAGCGTCCCATAGATCAGACCTCCAAGCGCGAGTGCCGTGGCGAGAATGAAAATCAATAAGACGATCAACCAGAGCAACGGACGCCAGCGCCGGTGGGTTATATAAAATAACACTGCGATCACAATTAGCGTCCCGGCAGAGGGCGCTCCCATATCGCGTTCCATTCCGCTGCCGATTTCCGCAACGAATGCCGGACGACCTGTATATTGTATCCCGGTACCTGGCGGAATCGCGCCTTGTGTCTCGCTCGATTCTACAATCTGTTTAATTTTCTGCAGCCATTTATCGCAAGCGCGGTAACTGGATAGATCCTGCTGGGCCTCGACGAAAAGCATCCGAAATTTGCCATCGGGCGAGGCAAACAATTCTTGTCCTTGTCCAAACGAGGCAGCGGACGAAGTCGCGCTTTCAGGAAGGCGTGTCAAGCCGAACGGGTCATAGCTGAGCCGCGCAATATCGTCTGGCGAGAAGGAGGAAGCGAGCCGTTCGCGTGCATCCTGGAGCAGTACAGTGATATTTGTTTCCGAAAGACGATTCGTAAGATCGCCAAACGCCGCGGGTGACTGATTGAGCCAGAGATAGCCAATCAGTTCGGACGATTGTTCCGGATGCTCCAGCCATGGCGGTTCCCAGGTCGCCTCGGCCACCAGGTTCGTTTCCTTCCTGAGACGATCGGCCAAAAATTTCGCTGCGGCCTCGGCAGATTCGGCATCTTTGCCGCGCACGGTGATGATCAATTCGCGGGCGTTGGCAAAGTATTCCTGGAAGAGCTTTAGTCCCTCCACGACTGGCTCACCGGCGGGAAGCAGGTTGAGCACTTCGACGTCGAAACGGAGCCTGTAGAGACCGAGGCCGACGGCAAGCAACGGAATGAGTAAGAGCCAACGAAATTTGCCCTTCATTCCTCGTTCAGGAACAACGTCACGCGTTCGCCGGTGCTGTGATCTTCGATTTGGTAAGAGTTATCCGGCATCTTCGCGAAGGACAATGGCGCCTTCGCCTGCGGTTGTTGCAAATTCGCCAATAACTGCAGCCAGAGCAGCCGGCGGGGCGGCTTTCCTCGCCCTGCAAAGCTGCGCTTTTCGGGTATGAACTCAATCTGCCATCGGCCCGGCGCTACTTCTCCCGTCAACAAAGGAAGGGGATTTTTTAGAAACTGCACGAACGCGCGCTCAGTCGCATTTGTAGCCAGGATGACTTCACCCGCAATTTCTGGAGCATTCGCCTTGTTCCGCCAAAGCGCCTGGCCCTGTCGCACGCGCCAGCCTGGTTCTGAAATGTCGATGGGTTTAGCGCTCGGTGCCGTCCGGCAGCCAGTCCAGGCTGTCAGCGAAATCAGGAAAGCCGTTACGAGATGAAGCCGCCCGAGTACAGGCCGAATCATAAACCGACTTTGGTGAACCGTTCATCGACTTGTCTAAAATGGAAATCAAGGGAGCAAAGCTTATCCAGCTCTCCCTTGGCAAAATGCTTCGCCACCTCGGGATCGGCCAGCAGTTGTTTGAGGAAATCAGCGTCTTTTTCGCCGGCATGTTTGGCCTGCCACGTTTGCATCGCATTTCGTTGAACGAGTTCATACGCCTGTTCGCGCGTAAGGCCTTTGCGAATCAAAGCGAGCAAAACCGTTTGTGAATTCCACATGCCCAGCGATAGCCCCAGGTTTCGCGCCATATTCTCCGGGTAAACGATCAGGCCCTGCATCAGTTTCGTCAAGGTGGCGAGCATGTAATCAAGGAGCGTGCAGGAATCCGGGAAGATGATCCGCTCCACGCTGCTGTGGCTGATATCGCGTTCGTGCCACAAAGCGATGTTTTCCAGGGCGGCGACCGAGTTTCCGCGAAGGACCCGGGCCAGGCCGGAAAGCCGTTCCCAGGTAATCGGGTTTCGTTTGTGGGGCATGGCGCTCGAACCTTTCTGGCCCTTGGCAAAGTATTCTTCAGCCTCCAGCACCTCGGTTCGTTGCAAGTGCCGAAACTCAGTGGCCCAGCGTTCGACGCTCGCGCCCACAAGGGAGAGCACGCAGATAAATTCGGCGTGCAAATCGCGCTGCACTACTTGTGTTGCGATGGGGGCCGGTCGCAAGCCGAGCTTCTCACAAACAAATGCCTCCACTTGCGGCGAGAGATGGGCGCTTGTGCCGACAGCGCCAGAAAGCTTGCCGATAGCCACCCGCTCCCGCGCCGCTTTCATTCTTTCAATGGCGCGGCGAAATTCGTCGTACATCAGCGCCATTTTAAGACCAAATGTGGTCGGCTCGGCGTGGATCCCATGGCTCCGGCCGATTTCGGGTGTGTATTTGTAAGCGCGCGCCTTTTCCGCGATTGCAGCCCTAAGCTCGTTGAGGTCTGCCAATAGGAGATCAGCAGACTGGACCATCTGCACCGCAAAAGCCGTATCGACAACGTCGCTGCTCGTGAGTCCAAAATGAAACCAGCGGCTCGCCGGATCGTTGATGTTCTCAGCCACATTCGTGGTGAACGCGATCACATCATGGTTCAACGTCTTCTCGAGTTCCCGGGCGCGTTCGAGGTTGAAGGCGGCACGCGATTTGATGATTTCAAAGTCGCTCTTCGGAACGACTCCTTCCTGGACGAGCGCCTCGGTCGCCAGCAGTTCAATCTGGAGCCAAATCTCCAGCTTCCGTTGGTCCGTCCAGATTTCGCGCATCGCCGCGCGCGAATAACGTTGAATCATGCGCAGAGTAAACCGGTTAGAGAGCGGCGCGAAAAGGGATAATTTCCGTCCGGGCGTGCAAGCGGTGACGACATCGGAATGACACTGGATTTGGCTTCTACCATCAGGACGAACGCGATAATTTTTTAGAAAACGCCAAGGCTGCTGCGTAACAACCGGATAGAGTCATTGCAAAATATCCGGCAGTTCGATTCTGGTGTAAGCTGGGACCGACGAAGAACTTGCGTTCTTTGGCGGATTCTGGATAAAGCAGGCTCTTTGGAATCCAAACCTTCTACGCTCTACGGTCCGCACCAGCACAAAGCCGGTTCTTCGACGTGTTTTTGCCAGACCCTCGAGCGCCGAATTTATCGGTCGAAGCTGATGGCTCTGAAGTTGTTCGGGATGCTTTTGGTTCTTCTCAGTTCACTTTCAGTTGGAGCCCAGGTGGTCACGAACATCAGCGTTGTCGAATTTGAAGGGAAGATCGAGTTGTCGCGCAAGGGAACAGCTACCTGGAGCCCATCAAAAACCAACGAGGTTCTTCTTCCGGGGGATCGCTTTCGCACGGCCGAATCGAGCCGGGCCGTGTTGCGCTGGTCGGACCTGACGTTGGTGCGAGTCGGAGAGAATACAGTGCTCCAAATTCCCGAGCCAACACCGCAGCGTCCCATCATCAACCTGCTCAAAGGGGTGCTTTATTTGTTTCATCGCGATAAGCCTGGGCTGTTTCCAGTCGGTACTCCCACCATGTCGGCTGTTATTCGCGGAACAGAGTTTTCGCTGGAAGTGGCGGATGATGGAACCTCGTTGCTTGTCCTGTTGGATGGCCAGGTCGATGTCACGAACGAGTTTGGAGCCGTTCCTTTGCAAAGTGGCCAGGCGGCGCGCGTGCAACCCGGCCTTCCCCCGGCGCGAACCGCTGTCCTGGATGCCGTGAGCACGGTCCAGTGGGGGCTCTATTATCCCGGTGTCATCGATCTAAACGAACTGCCTTTCACTCCTGCTCAGAAGCAGGTTCTTTCCGATTCGTTACGAGCCTATGGCAGCGGTGATTTGCTGACAGCCCTCACCGCATATCCAGCCAATCGAATTCCAGCATCGTCCGAGGAAAAAGTGTATCGCGCAGGCCTTTTGCTTGCAGTGGGCAAAGTCGCGGAGGCAAACGATTTGCTTGGAGGTGTGACCGGAGATGAGCGGGTCCTGCGGATCGCTGAATCGCTGCGAAGCGTGATCGATGTGGTAACAGGTCGCCCGAGGCAGCAAAGAGCAGATAATCAGCTAGCCACAGAATGGCTGGCGGCTTCGTACGAGGCCCAATCACGGGCCGACCTGAGGACTGCGCTAAGCGCAGCGCAAAGCGCCGTGAAAATCTCGCCCGAATTTGCTTTCGGTTGGGCGCGTGTCGCTGAACTTGAATTCAGCTTTGGCCGAACAGAGGCTGCCATCGCTGCACTAGATCGGAGTCTGCATCTCGCTCCTCGCAACGCGGAGGCATGGTCGCTGCGCGGGTTTTTGGATGCTGCTGAAAACCGCTTTACGGATGCTCTCTCCGCTTTCGATCAAGCCATCGCACTGGACGGAGCGCTTGGCAATGCGTGGCTTGGACGGGGACTCGTCAAAATCCGCCGAGGCGACAGCGCCGGTGGCCTTAACGATTTGCAGGTCGCGGCCGTGGTCGAACCGCAACGCGCCTTGCTGCGCAGCTACCTGGGGAAGGCCTACGACAGGGTAGGGGATGATGTTCGTGCCGCACGCGAAATTAAATTGGCGAAGAAGCTTGATCCGCGCGATCCAACGGCATGGCTCTATGGGGCCTTATTAAATCAACGACAGAACCGAATCAACGACGCGATTCGGGATTTAGAAAAGTCTGAGGGCCTCAATAAAAATCGGGCTGTTTACCGCTCAGAGCTGGCGTTGGACCAGGATACGGCTGTGCGGTCAGTCAATCTCGCCAGCATCTATCAGGATGCGGGCATGACGGATTGGAGTGTCTGGGAGGCGTCCCGGGCCGTCCCGGCGGACTACGGAAATTTCTCTTCCCATCTCTTTCTGGCAAACAGTTATCAGGCACTGCGAGATCCACAGAACTTCAACTTGCGCTACGAAACGCCCACAGTGAACGAGTATTTGTTGGCGGATTTGCTCGCGCCAGTCGGGGCCAATACGCTGGCGCAAACTGTATCGCAGCAGGAGTACTCGCAGCTGTTCCAGACCGATGGGTTCGGGCTCGCGTCAACCACAGAGTATCTCAGCCGCGGTGCGTGGCTCGAATCCGCGGCACAATATGGCACGTTTGGGCGCGTCGAGTACGCGCTCTCCGGATTTTATCATTCTGATCCCGGGCAGAGACCCAACAACGATCTGCAGCAAACCGAGCTTTCAGCTCAATTCAAATACCAAATCACACCGAAGGACAGCATCTATCTGCGCGGGATTTATGGTGAGGCGAAAGCCGGGGACTTGACGCACTATTTTGATCCCGCCGCTGCCAACCCGTTTTTGCGAGAGCGGGAACGACAGGAGCCAATCCTGGTTGCGGGTTATCATCGTGAATGGAGTCCTGGCAATCACACTCTTCTCTTGTTCAGCCGCCTCGAGGACAACCTGCAAGTAACAAATCCGATCCAGAGCACGCTGTTGGTCCAACGCGATGTCGCCGGGAGCATCACCAACCTTATCCCGGGAAGCATTCAGCAGAATTACCAGAGCGACTTTGAAGTTTACTCGGGGGAAGCCCAGCAGATCTGGGAACGCGAAAAGATCACCCTTATCGCCGGGGGACGCTTTCAAAAAGGCGATGTCCAAACTGATAACGAGCATGGCAATCCAAGCTTCTTTCCATTCTCATTTGCGATGCCGCTGCAGACCACGACTGCAGACATTGAGCGCTTGTCTGGCTACCTTTATGCCTACTGGCGTGTGGTTTCTCCGCTGCAACTGATCGGCGGCGTTAGCTACGACCGCCTGCGCTATCCCGTTAATTTCCGGTTCGCGCCAATTTCAGCAGGTGAGGACGTGAAGGATCAATGGTCTCCGAAAACAGGTTTCGTCTGGACGCCGCTAAGGGGAACTGCTGTCCGGGGCGCTTATACGCGCTCGCTCGGTGGCGTGAGCTTTGACCAAAGTTTTCGGCTCGAGCCAAGCCAGGTAGCTGGCTTTCTCCAATCTTTCCGGAGTCTGATTCCTGAGTCCGTCGTTGGTGCAACAGCAGCATCAACGTTCGACACCTGGAATATTTCAATCGAGCAGCGGTTCCAAACCGGAACTTACGTTGGCCTGGGCGCAGAGCTGCTGGAATCAGATCTGGATCGTGCCATCGGAATTTACGAACTCGGCTCACTTTTCGACTTCCCGGTTGGCAGAACTGAGCAAGAACTGCGCTACCGTGAAAAAGCAGCGATGGCCAGCATTTATCAACTTGTCGGGCGCGATTGGTCTTTCGGCGCTCGTTATCGGCTGAGCGAAGCGACGCTGCACACGCGTTTTCCCGAGATTGCCGACAACACACCATCGAGCTCTCCATTCCAGCCGTCCCAGCAGAATCGTTCGCTCCTGCATGAATTGCGGCTCTTTGGAATCTTCAATCATCCCAGCGGCTTTTTCGCCGAAGCCGATGCGAACTGGTACCATCAGGATAACGATGGCTACTTGCCCGCGCTGCCCGGGGAAGATTTTTGGTATTTCAATGCCTTCGTCGGCTATCGCTTCGCGCGGCAGCATGCCGAAGCTCGCGTCGGCGTGTTGAACATCACGGACCGCGATTATCGATTAAGCCCGCTGAGTGGTCTATTCGAGTTTCCG
>Ga0193692_1000110_pt1 | contig 18457 bp, 34 predicted proteins | sample L3a1metaG_FD_144917 | JGI IMG/M metagenome (GOLD analysis project Ga0193692, IMG submission 144917) | Soil microbial communities from a riparian zone of the East river system, Colorado, United States - L3a1 | ecosystem: Environmental > Terrestrial > Soil > Riparian zone | place: USA: East River... | reverse complement strand
GGGCATTGCGCGCATATCGCTTTCGCTTTCTTAATTCGCCTCGCATCATTGCCATACTCAAAAAAGAAATGATCGACAAATGCAATTGAATATCTCCGGCATTCGGCCTTTCTAGTCCATTCCGGATACCAAGGCAATTCTCGTGGTTCTCTTTTAATGGCTTTCAACATGGCAATGGGCGCCCCATTTCTGGGGCGCCCATTCCTTTCTCAGTAGGTAAGCGTACCGTTTTCGATACCCTCTTTGATTTGCGCTTTCTCACTTGCGGTCAATAGCGTCCGCCTTTCCTCTGCGCTGGCATTGTCCGGGCACGTCTTCCATTCCCGGATCATTTCCTTTGGCGTCATTCCCAACGCTGCCGCTATTTCCTTGACCGTGATTCCGCTTGGCATATCTGAGCCTTTCCTTGAGTCGATTGATGCGTGCTCTTTTGGCCATTCTACCCGGCCGTTTGTGCGTCATTTCTTTCTCGGCTGCTTTCGGCCTAGGTCCCTCTTTTCCTCTTTTGTGGCCTTTTGAACCTCGCCACTACCACCGCATGTCTGGCAAGTCCCCTTGCCATACGTGCCGCTACCGCCGCATGTTGGGCATGTAACTGTAGCCATTTAATCGTCCTTTCCTCGTGACGATTGACGGGTTAGGGAAGTCCAACCCGTAGGCAAATGCATGTCCTTTCCCTGCGGACGCAAAAGCCTTTCTAGATTGGCAAATGCGCCTTCCCACGTCTGCCATTTGGTCACCTGATGCGTGTCATCCAGGTGAGCTGTCAGGACCCATTGACCATTCATTTGATCAACCCCATTCGCTTGGCTTGATAGTCATTCATACGCTTGATTACGCGCCCATTTACCGTGATCAGATACTCATCTGCCACGGCATCGTAATCGCTAATACCGTCGATGGATACGTCGAATGAATACTGAGTAACGGTACGTCCGCGCACTGTCCCAATGCGCTCATCAGTAACCGTCTTTCCGTAGCTGGCATTCTGAGTCATTTTGTCGGCCATTTCCTTTTCCTTTCGATGGTAGCGAATGGCCCGGACGGGCGCTTTCGACGCATATCAAGAGCGAAGTATAGCGGACTCCATCCGGGCCATTCTGTCCCCACCATTCCCGGGCGTTTCAGCCTATGAGCGGATCAATGGTGGGGACGATTGCGGCTAATTACCGGCTAACGTTCGCGCTTTCGCGGCCCGCATTAGCGGCGGCATTGCCTTCTAGATCAGCGTGGAAGCGCAGATCCATTGCGTGGGGCGGCAGGTCCTTGCTAGGCGACCTACGGACCGCAAGCACTCCGCCAAGCTTGGCAGGCCGCTGCGCGACGTAGGAGGCAATCTGGCGGAACTCCACGTCCCTTTCCTGGTCATTGTCATAGACTGCCCGTTCGCGGCTCTTGGTCTTGCGCTGCTTTGCCCACGTGTCCTCTACGAACTTGACCACATCGGCCGGGATTTCATCCAGCGGGATAAGTTCCTTGCCAGTAGTGTCGACAATGGTCTGGGTAGTGCGAGGCATTTTCGTGTCCTTTCGGCTCTTGGTGCCCTACCCCGTTGGCGGGACACCTATTGGTGTAACACATTGGGGAGCGGGATTATTCCCGCTCCCCAATTCTTTCCTAAACGAGCGCCAATGCCCACTGCAATGCGCACCATGATTCGGCGCTTTCATCGGTCGACCGTAGCTCATCTAGTAGGTTCTTTTCGGCGGCATATCCGACGGCTATAATCACGTCGATTTTGCCGGAGAGATTACTCACTGCCATCCACCGCCAGGTCTATGATCACGGCGTTGACTAGTTCGTCATGGCTCCATGTCCTGTAATGGGCGAAGCCCATTAGGCCGCCATTGTCGACGTGCATTTGCGCGAGTTGCGCTTTGCTCATCTTGGAAACTGCCTTGATTTCTGCGTCGGTAACGTGACGGCCTATGCTGGTCATTGTTCTTACCTTTCCACTATGCTGTTCTCAGAGATGACGTGGCGGACGATTCCGAGCATTCCCGCGATGATCAGGATTGCGAGTGTGAGCGTGAGAGCGATCATTGGACTAACCTTTCGTTTGGTCATTGACTGTTCTTATTGTCCGCCTCCTCTAGTGTGACCTAGCCGCGTTCCGGAGCCATCTCAGACTTTATCCGGTTCCTGCCGTTCCGTTCTTCCTTACACTCATTACTTTACTCTTATTCTGGTCATTGTCAAGAGCTTTTGCCCTACCAATTTTAATCGTTACCATTCCGTTATCAATCGCATCTCTGTTCGATTGATAGACAGCGGGTAGTCATCTGGTAACGTAAACGTGATTAGCTCTGTATGGCTCTCAGATGGCCGTAGACGGCTTTGACCCCCCACCTAGGTACTATCTATCCACCCCTATTTCGTTAGGGGTTTCCCAAGGTGGGGGGCCAATTTCGAACAACTGCTCTAGAACCCCAATTTCAAATGCATGTTCTACTCAGTTTTGAGCCATTGGCCAGTGCCAGGGTTGAAGCTAAACGTATGCAGCTTCCCATCATTCCCGACGCCAACGATTACAACATCCTTCCATTCCCAGAAGTCGGGGTCATCCCATTGACCAGGAGGCGGAGTCGCTTTTACTGCCACAATAGCTCCACTTCTATGATTCAGCCATTCCGTTGAGAACACGCTGAAATCAGTTGTCGATTCAAAACGTATCTGAAAACCAATTACCGGGAATGGTCCCGATGCGGCGGCAATTTGAGTAATAGCATCCGTTTGCGGCATTCCCGGATGGGCAATCCACAATGGCACTCCGCTTAGACCAGCCTTTGTAAGTGCATTCGCTGTAGGCGTAATAAGCGACCTAGGCATATACAATCCCGGCCACCTTTGTCCCGGCCTTCTATTGGTCGCAAATGAATGGCGCGCTTGCGGAACCCATTTAACGGCATCAGCAGGCGTAGCGGCAAAGTCTTCTATATCGAGAATGTCTGCCGTAATATCGCTCCCATGATCCTGGCAAATCCTAATGGCATTCGGATGCCTTTGGAAATCGGCAGGTGTAGCCTTTATGTCCACTGATCCCGTTGTATATAGGGCCGCAAGCATTCCGGCTGGAATTGAATTGATATTCCGATGTGTGGCATCCCGTACAAATGTGATGCTCATTCGCTTTCACCCCACCATAGAGACTTCTTTCCCTTTGGCGCAGTAGGATTATTTCCGCTACCATCTCCCGCATTTCCGGACTGACCATTTCCGCCATTCGGATCAGTAGGTTGCGCGGGGAGCTTTCCGCGTACAAACGCCTCAAATTTATCCTCCCTTACGATTCGCACGGCATCGGCAATTTCGGCCTTAACGTCGTCGTCTGTCCATTCCTTAGGCATTTTGCGGCTCCCAATTCGGATCACTTTCTACGGTGTGCAAGATACGCACTTGCCTATCCGCTTCCTCTTTTGAATCCTTTGTTGCTTTAACCTGCTTGGTTTCCGAATTAATGACTTCATACTTACCATCTGAATTCGGTCCTTGCACTTCATACGGCATTATCGTCCTCACTTTCAGCGGCTTTATTTCTCTGATCTTTAATGATGGCTTGCAATTCGCTAATATGAGTAAGTGCATCGTCCAAACGGCTATTGACTAGGACATGAATCTCATTAAGCTTATCATTATTCTGATTAATTTTCTGACGATTAACATAACCCAATGAGGCGGCAATAATGGCAGCAATTCCCGCAATAATAGCTGGCCAGATCATCGCGCCGCCGCACTAGCGTCATCATAAGGGAATGCTACCGGCTGCGCTATATTCCCGAACCATACCAATGCGGCTGTATTCATCTGATTAGCCAAGGTAAAGAATGCATTAGCAGTCGCATCATCAAAGCCGATATTCTTCAATCCCACTACGCCTAGCTTATTAATACGTGCAAAGAAATCTTCGGCATGATCATTAGCATTATGCAAATTGACTGCTACAGTCGCCAACTCACCATTAAGTGAATTGGTGCTATATGACGCTTGATTACCCAGAGCCATTAATACTCCATTGTTGTGATAGTCACGTTGGGCGTAATGGTATTAGTCGCGCCCTGATTAAATACCTGCAATACCATTGCACCATGTGGCAATTGCCATTCAGACTCCGATTGCGCGCCAGCGGCGGCAGTTGTTTTAAATGTCGATGTTGGCGCAGCCGCTTCACCATACAATGCCAAAACTCCGGACGGTGTATTAATCTGTATCGCCGCCGAATTCAATTGCACTGTGTTATCGAGGTTGATTTTAATCTTCGCATTACTCGCAGCCAATAGCCTAGATATATTAGCGTTAGGGCCAATTGCGGTGGTAACAGAAGCAAGCAATCCTTTTCTTGGCTCACCAGCAGGATTAGTATATGTAACTGGCGCAGTACCGGAATAGACCGGCTGCGTTAGCCTATCAATGGTATAAATGTGCGAGGTCTGATTAAATGCCCATGTTAGCGTCATTGCCTGCGCGGGGTCTTGCGGCCTTATCTGCAATGTAATCTGATTACCACGGCAAGGACCGGAAAGGTAAACGGCAATAGGATTTGCCGATCCATTACCCGCTGCAATTTCATAAAGCTTCTGTCCGACGGTAAGGCCAGTATTACTATCTGTCCACGTTACCAATAGCGCAGCAAATGGCACTGTACCCGCTGCGGCGGTAGTAATAGCAAGGGAGAAAACGGCTTCAAAACTTGGCTTACTAATAGCAACCGCGTTAAGCAATGTAGCAGTTGTGTTAGCTGTCAATGATTGCGCAGTGGCATTACCAAGGTTATCAGTTCCGCGCAATACAGGAACGCCACCGGGATTACCGCCAGTTGTCAAATTGGCTACATTAGTTGCAGTCTGCCCTGTATTGGTAACTGTTGTTCCGGTATTAGTTGCAGTTGTTCCGGTATTACTTGCAGTTGTACCCGTATTTGAATTACTAGTACCCAGCAATGTATTACCACTTTGCTGAGTAACTTCTTTAGCCAATCCAAGTGCATTAATCTGCGCGGCTACTTGCGCGGGTGATGGCGTCCATTGTGTGCCAGAAGGGAATAGCAATCCCTGTACTGTTATGGCAACTCCGCCAGTGCTAATCCATATGTCATGCGACGAATTGCCAAGTGAAATAGATCCCAATGGCGGGACAGGAATTGCTTGCACACCCGGATCATTACCAATGAATATCTGATTAGTAATGTCATTGTTTACCAATAGGAATGATTCATTGGGGGCAAGCCATGTTTGTATGCGTTGCGGCGTTTTGCCAACGGTAATTGCTTGCAACGCGCCCGGCATTAAATCTCCCGAATGATCGTAATTCCTACTCGCGTTGGATATGTGTTAGTCGACAACCACAATTCGTCTTGCGTCTCTAGATAATATTCCGAGCCATTAGAAACAGGCAATAGCCGACCATTCGGATTAATGAGCGTACCCGTTGTATTAGCCAAATCACTAGCCTGCCCCGTACTTTCTGAAAGCACGACGGGATTATCCAATACGTTAAGAATTACGCACTTACGGATAGGGTCAAAACCAGCGACATTGAATGTCGGATTAGCAGCATTAAGGACAGCCGTCCTATGCGATGCGCGACATTCCTTTGGCCTTTTACTGCCGACTTCCAGCGTGCCGCTAACGATATTAACATCTAGCGGCGGGATATCTTGCTTTGTCGTCACAGTGGCACCTTAGCCTTTACAATTTTAGATATGGCATTCTGCGCCCCGGTAATTCGCGCAACGCCAACGCCAACCAATACAATCCCCAATAGGATTTCTCCTATGCGCAAAAACCAGCTTCCTAGGTCCAATCCATGAAAAGCATTCTCGGCACCTTTAGCAGCCGCTCCTGGCAATTGGCCTAGCGTTGTACCTGTTTGACCGATTCCCGTAGAAAGCGCTCCGCCCAATTCTGTTGCGACAAATGCACTAAGCAATTGCTGAACCGTCAATGTAGGATGCAATGTATGTTGCTGCAATGCATATGCTCTAAATTGAACGGCTAGATCATGCTTACCTTCTTTATTCGCTTCATTGACAAACTGTTGCAAGGTTTGCTGAAAATTCTGTTGTGTCAATTGCGTGGTAATAGGTATTCCGCCCGTAGGCGTTGGCAATACTTGCAGTACCATAAATGGAATCATATTAGTACCAATGGGGGGATCGGGAACGCCATTGTGCATAGGCATTACTAGGGTTGCCATAACGATCGGCAATATAGCCAATGCCCCATTTGATTTGGGTAGCTGGATTGGTTTTCCAATCCGCGCCAGCACTAGCCATTTTACTACCTGGCAAAGCTTGCGGTATTCCAGTTGCACCACTACTGCTATTATACGCCTTTTCAGACCAACCACTTTCACCATCCCAAAGTGCCACCCAATCGGACCATATCTTGCCAGTAGTCCAATCACCATGCCCCATTTGAATGGCAAGTTGCTGCGCTATTTTCTTGTTACCAGTTGCGCTAACAGTACCGCCGAATACGCCTGCGCCGCTATTAGGCTTTGTGGGATCGCTTGCCGTTAGCGGCAATGCATTCTGCCCCTCATTAGGATTCTTTCCCTTAATGAGATTACCGAATGCCACCATTGGCGAATAACCTTTAATGCCGCCATAAACGAATACAATCCCAACGGTTACGGCTGCAATTCCCGGCCCATCTACTTTGCTCATTTTCCCCTGCCATAAAATATAGGGCCGGAAAAGTAGCCATTGATAGGAGTTATCTTAGTACCCAATTTAGAATTCAATGCCGATACCATTTGATTGGGACCAATGACAATTCCCATATGTGTCGCGCTAACCACTACATCGCCGGGCTGCGCTTCATTCTGCGAGATATGTTTCATCCATCCTAGCCAAAGGCCAGTAGGCGGCCCGTGGACACTACCATCATATTGTCCCGGCCCATATCCCGGAATTGCATGGCCCGTTTTACTATAAACCCAATTGACAAACGAACTGCAATCCCAGGGATTTTGCCCATTAGTTCCCGGCGCTCCGCCAAAGAAATAGGCATGTCCCTGGAATTGCAGCGCGTAATTAGCAACTCCACTTGATGTAAACCCAGTGGCATTTCCGCTAGTAGCATCTGGTGTAATGAGCCTATTCTCATCAGAGCCTTTTGGCGTTTGCCCGCTAATTATCTGTCCAACGGTTCGCGTTACATTCCAGCCTTTAACTCCGGACCATAGCAATATTGATCCGGCTGCAACTGATGAAAGCGCGACGCCATTTATTGGCATTAATAAGCCATCTGCTCATAAGCATCAGAAGTCGTATCGCCAGCCGGAGCATAAACCGATTCACCCGGCGGGACCATTGCACCAGTTTCCGGATGTGCCATAATTGCCGTGCGGTAAGTTAGCTCCATTGCAATAATAGATGCCGAACCAAGAATGATGATATTGGCATCCTTGGCAATAAGACCAATACCGGCAACGACAATTGCCGCCTTATAACTGGCCTTCTTATGTGACGTTTCAACAGCAGGATGATTAGCGTCGGTCATTTGCACTTGCGCCGCATTACCCAAATCAAGCTGGTAAATTGCGTAAACAGTGCCCATTACTGCCAGACCGGCGACAATACTACCCTCCGGCTTTAGATAGCTTTTCCAAGCCATTTAATTATCTCCTTTATGGCAATTTTGAAACATGGATTGCATTACCAACACCATTGGGAATGCCGTGAATGCTGAAATTATATTCCCAACCTGAATGCAATCCATTAATAGTTATCTGATGTGCAGTCGTTTGGGCATTGGTAACTACATGACCATTGGTCTGCTTAAGCATATAGTTATAGCCTTGCGGCGCGCTCGTTGCATTCCATCCAATTGTCACAGATGTTTTAGTCTTACCAATGATTTTCAATCCGGTAATTGGCTTTGCCTGCCCGACTCCGGTATTACCAGGAGGCGGAGGCGGAGGCGGAGGCGTTGTCGTACCTCCGCTAGTACCCGCCGTTACAAAGCTAGGCGGATTACCATTCGGGCCATTTACCGGAGGATAACCGCCAATGGCAATTGCGGATTGAACAACGCCAACCTGATCAGCCGTCAATGCCTGCCCGGTAAGATACTTACCAATTGCATTGCCAACTATAACGGCATCTGCGCCTAGGTTGTTTTCCTCATATGCTTCTACGTATTGCGCCCATTCTGCATTACTAGTGAATGAGCCGGGTTGACCCGTTCCAAATACGCCTCCGCCACTACCGCCAGCATATCCGCCATAACCATAGCCGGTATTGGCTGGCGTTTGGTAATTGCTTTGGCTAGCCATTGCGGCGGCATCCTCCGCCGATCCATATGGATATCCAGTGGCCGGATCAATTTCAGATGATCCCGCCGCTGAAATGGCATCCGTTTGCTGTTTCTTATTCCTATAGAAATAGACGCCAATAATGCCAGCGCCAATTGCACCGCCAATTGCTACCGGCTTAGGGATTTGACCAAATCCGGGAACCTTTATGGTATCTGCCATTAGAACAACTCAAATCCATCTGTTCCCTGATCATTGGTATAAGCAGGGCTGACAGATTCAACATTAGGCGAGGGAGGCGGGACATATGCAGTCGGAATATCTTGCAAAACTGCGCCGCTATCATATGTAAAAGCAGCGCCGATATCCTGACCTGCAAATGGCGAATTACCGCCAACTGCCGGTCGCGCCGGGCCGGCCATTGTCTTAAACAATGGCCTTCCTTGCGGTCGCATCCACATATAGTTTCCGGGAATTGGGCTCATTGCAAAACGCCTATGCATATGCTTTGAACCGTAGCCGAATAGATTCACCTTACGCGACATGTTTGATGCCGCATCATTAACGCCAAAGCCATTTGCCTGATGTGAGAATGGCTTTCCCACTTGCGGCAAATCAGAACTGCCGTCATTAATTTCCCAAATTTCATTCCAATGATCCTGTTGCGCCATTCCCAGATTATTTGAAATCATATTCCGGGAAGTGCCAAGATTACTGGACTTATTACCCATCTGCTGAATTTGCTTATTGACGGCTTCATATTGGCTAGGAACGGGACCGCTTACCGTTTCATTGGTAACCGAACCGTGCGACCTAGTAAGGCTAGGCGTATTCCTATCATAATCAGGATCATCGCTTGGCATTCCGGCCGGTTCTAGAAACCAAAATTCATCATCCAGCAATTGATTCTCTGGTCCATATGGACCGTGTGAACCGCTGGGAGTCATTTGTGATTCCCACGAATATGGCTTTGCGCGCTCTCCTACATGCCCATGATAGGGACTAGCCGTTCCACCGGATCGCTGTTCCGGCGTTGCAAATGCAGTATCATCCTTAATGATATTAATTCCGGCCAATGGTTGCAGGCCAGAAATTGCATCTGCCATTTTATGCGCCTCGCTTACCGCCGGTAATGATTTGGGTTTCTGTACCGCCGACAACCCTCTGGACACCTTGCGCGGCCTTATAAAAACCATTCGGATTGGTAACCACAAGATAAAGTGCTCCCAATCCAAGTAGGCCCATTAGCCACTTTTGGAGCGTAGTATTCATTTTACCCCTACCATTTTAGCTGCATTTTCAAGTGGCGTTGGTGCATTCCCGACAGGCAAAATCAATACTGCAAGCAATACCAATCCAGCCAATCCCTTGCCCAATGGCTCACTTATCTTTTCCAATCCCGTTAGGGTAAGGGCAAGAATTGCGGTCGCCGGAACCAATCTCCATAGATTGCTGTCCGTTTTAATGGACGTTGCAAAATCTTTCCCGCTTGAAATTGGGACAAAGATTGCTTCATTAGCGGCCGCAATTCCGCCCGCCGCTAGCACAATACCCGCTGCGCTAGCCATTGCAATTACACGCTAGGGAGAGATGAAACGCCCGGAAGCGAGCTAATCTTATCGCGCAGAATATACACTGCAATTGCCGTGATAAGAACAATCTGCCAGGTCTTCATTCCTTTTCACCGTCCTTTTCGGCATCCCGATTACGCTTCCATTCCTCGTAATCAGCCCGGTCATCATTTTCCTTCTGAGTAGCCTCATCGACCGATGTGTCATATTCGACACTATCGGGATAAACGCCGATAACGTGATGCTCAACGCCATTGTCGCGGAAAACCCGAACCGGCTCATCGCCAAATGTCGCGACAAATTCCTTGGCATTGAATTCCTTTACATCACCATTCGCAAGATGCACGTATGGCATTACATTCCACCTCCGGAGATAAGCGCATAGCGGTTCTTGCTAGGCGTGGCAAGCCAATTGGAAAGCACAAAGAAAGTGGTCGTGCCACCCATTGATCCGGTAAGGCGAATAAGCGAGTTAACCTGCGAATCCATGTACTTAAACCGCAGCTCGGCGCCAGGATTAAGTGCAATGTCCTTGGTAAACCAAACCGGGAAGACGCCATTCTCACGACCATTAGCAGTGTCAGCGGCCGGAGCTGCGCCACCATAACCGCTAAAGCCGTAGTCCTTAGACATCTTACTAATCCAAAGGTTCTTGGACCGGGTAAAGTAATTGATATTACCAATTAGAAGCGTTGCCGGATCCATCCAGTTCGGATCGGCAGTTGCGCGAGACGAGTTACCGGCATCCCGAACGTAATAGATGAGATTACGAATAGGGAATCCAACGCCGTTAGTAAGGTCATACTTAACGGTGCCAGCAGGCAAACTCACATTCTCCGACTTCCAATACTGAAGACTTCCCGGAAGTGGCGGAGTTGCGCTAAACGGCCGACCATTCGGCGCATTTGCAGCCGGTTCGGTATAGCTATCCACAAAGCCACGAATACGGCAATTACCGGCCGTAGATGCAGGTTGCGCAATTCCAGCGGCATCTAGGAAGATTTCAACCTTCCATCCTGGCTTAGATTCATTCTGTACCGTTCCAAGGCCATCCCTTGCGACAACTTCAAACGGCAGGTATTCGATAAAGTGAGTCGTGCCGCCAGCGCCGGTAACAAAGGTAAATGTCAGATCGGCACGGGGATCGCCAACTTCAAAATACCCGCCGAACTTATTAGTGATCATCCATTCATAACCAAGTAGCTGCAAAACAACTTCGCCACCAAGGTCATAAATGGTAATCTTCTGAACGCCATTGAAAGGACCATCCGCAGTTGCAGCGGTAACCGTTCCAGCGGTTGACGTGAAAAGGAAATCAAGCCAGAAACCGCGCGCCCAACCTGTAGGCGAGACATTCCAAAGCGGTGCCAATACTGGCGTAGCCGCAAGGGTAACCGTATTGTCATAATCCTGTGTGCCGCTTTCATAAACGCCAACAGGAAACGGATACGGTCGCACTTGCGGCGCATTCCCCTTATTTGCCGGGGCAGCCTTTGGAGGCATTTAGTTATTCCTTCCTAGGACAATATTGGTCGCAATACCATTAGATAGTGCCAATTGATCTTCCCAACCCAACCGCTTAATCAAGTCGTGTCGACTCATTCCATCACTAATACGCCAGCCTTTATCGTAAGCCATGCGGGCAACCTTTAGCATTACCTCAGATTCACACGGCGTCATTGTCGATGGCACTATCTGGATAAAGGTGTAGTAATTCTCATTGTGATGCTGATGAGGAATTGCATCGCGCCTTGATTCATAAAGGACATTATCGGAGCTACCGTCAATCAATGCACATGCAATCCAAAAGCCAATATTACCGTACGGGTCGACGATGCGATGCATATTGTAAGTGTCACTAATTCGCTTAGCTGCATCACTATGATCGCCCAATGCCGTGCGATTAATTAGCGGGCATCGCATATTGTGATTCATTTACGGCTACGCTCCAAATCTCATCCGACTTCACGAAAAGCGGGAACCCTACTGGAAACAAAATTCCAGACAAAAAGACCCGCTAGAACGCCAATTGCAGTCCAAAATCCGACCTTGGCATTTGCATTAACGGTGGCCATTTAAACCCCCTTTCATGGCTTTCTGTCGACAATACAGATTGTTTCCTGGTGAAGATAAATGAATTGATATGGCTTTAGCTTTGGCGCTACTTCCATAACAATAAGTGAATTTTCGCCGGCTGCGCCAACCTGCATATACCGTTGCAGCATTCTATGGTCGCCGCCTTTTCCGAAAAGGAAATGATCGCCATTCTCATAAGCCCACAATGGCGTCCTGCCGCTATCCGATGGCCTTTGCACAAATACCCATAGGCCAATCTGCATTGCGCCAGCCATTGCGAGAATTGTGACCATTTGACTATCAAGGCCCATCACCTTGGCTTTGACCATTGTGTCATCCATGACCAGAATACCGGCGCTATGCTTCTTTTTTCTAGCGCTTGCGGTATATCTGTCTGCCATCAATCGCGCCGTAACTGCCGCCGCATTGGTAAAGTCTGAATTGATATCGCCAAATGATGGCCAGATAACATATCCGGGCGGTCGACCATTCCACATTTCTTGCACTTGCCTAGAAACTGGCCAATCTTTTACAAATCGGAATCCCAATTCTTTACCGCGTTTAGCAGTGACGGGATCAGTCGGTTTAGAAACGGCAACATAGGCCGGTAGTTCCGGAGTCGCCACAACCGACAATAGATCGAATGCCAACTCCGTTTTACCATATTTACTAGGACCGCCAAATACACAATGCTGACCACCTTTATAATTGGGGCCAAATATTTCATGGGTAAACGTTTTACGCGGGTAGACAGTCAATCCTGCCAATTCTTCCGCGACATATGTTCTTTCGCCAAGAATACTACTCGGCATTCCCCTGGCCATTTGCATTGGCATTCTCAAATTCTGACATTGCCTGTCGCATTTCAGCTTCCATTTGCGCCTGCTGCTTTTGCGTTTCCAATGTGCGGCGCATAATGGTTAGCTTCATTTCGCTTTCCAATTGGTCTGCCGGAACAACGCCAGCATTGGCAAACATTTCCGCCTTAACCAAACCGTGATTAACAAAGAGTTGCGCGAGGAAAGGAATTGCAGCCGCTACAATTCCTGCATAGGGACCAATCTCAATGAGGAGGTCAACCTTAGATGCGACTTTAGAATTGTTCTCGGCAAGTGCAACTGTTTCACTTACCAATTTCGGGCCATGCATTCCAATCGCGCCTGCGTCAGAAAACTGACCAAAGGTAAGCATCGCCAATTGCCCTACCTGCAGAACGCCATTCAAAGCTTCCTCGCGCAACTCCGCTTTTGTTTTCCCAAATTCATTAGTAGGAGTGGGATTATCCTTTACTGTGGCACTAGTCCTTGGCATTTACATCACGTCCAATGGCAATAAAAAGGGCGACCAATGACAATCCCAAAGCTAGGATTGCGATAGTCGCCAACATTTGCGATTTGTCTTGAATTTCTTTTGCGGCTTCACGCGGCTTATACCACTTCAATGGTCATTCCCTTTCGGAAGTGGCGGGCAATGGCAGGTGAAAGGGCGCCGAATGGATGACCGGCCATTCCGCGAAAAGCCCTGCCATTGCCCGCCGGAGGCGGAGTAGTCCAGCTCTCACTATTACATTTTACCACGGATTAAAATTTATCGCCAATTCCCACCGCCATTCTAATGACCATTTAAATGGGCGTATTTTCTAATCCAGATTATGGCGGAAAAATGGCGATCTGGTATACTGGGAGTATAGGCCGCAAGGGGCGGCCGGGAAAGGGCAAATAGAATGGCTACCGAAAAGACCGGAGAATGGCAGGAAACGGAAGCTGGCGCAGCCGCTAATGAAAGCGGATGGGGCGAAACTGTCGACGCGGAAAGCCAGGTCGTTCTTGAGGGGGAAGGCGACGGCTTTATCGCTACTTATGTGGATATGGATTCCACGCAGTCCGGAATTAAGCAGCTCCATTTGGAGGATGTTTACGACCTGCGTGATCAGTATGCGGGTAAGTATATGTTCTTCAATGTCACCCGCGATCTTGAGCAAAAGCTTAAGAGGATTCCGCCAAAGTCACAGATTCGCGTGGAATGGGTTTCCAGTCTCCCCACTGGACAGAAGGACCCTATGCGCGTCTATTCCGTTCAGTGGCGGTAATAGCCGTTTAAACGGTGCGTATTATCCGACCAAATGATCTGGCCGGGCCAAAGGGAATGAGATCCCCGGCCCGGCCAGATTGGTTTGCTGAATGGCTTGCCAATCAAGGTAAATGGGTATTGCTAGATTGCGAATGCATAGAGGATGTTAAGATACCTCAGTGCATTACGCTATTGACCGGAAAAAAGATTACTATTTTGTGCCCATTCGGGCACGGCTTTCAACGTATTAAGAAAACATTGAAATTCCGGGAAGTCCTAGAGGCAAGGGGAATTGAATTCCCGGAGCCACCTGGACAGCTCCCGCCGTTTTAGAATGGCGGGTATCACATGCCAAGACGTGTTTCTTATTGGGAAGGATCGCCACAACAGTGGAACCTTATACAGGAAATTCAAGCTCTTAAACGCCAAGAAATTGGTATGACCGGAGCGGATGCTTTCCATTCAGATGATTATGTCATTACTAATCCCGTGACCGGACGGGAAGTCCCGCAAGCCGACCTAGAATACGCCAAATTGCATATGCGGGAAATTTACGAAAGCGGCGCAATTCGTGAAAGTCGTTGGGCGTTCCTCTGGTACCATTAAAGATAGAAAGTCACACGCGCCAACTGGCACTCAACAATTCATTTGCGTAGATGGCGAGGGAATTAACCTTGCCAATGGCGAGCATCGCTATGTCCTTTTTGGTGTAGGGAATGATCAGATAGAAGACGAAAATGGTTTGGATTGGACTACTATACTTGATTTTCTTTACGCCCATTATCAGCCTCGCGTTGCATTTGTTGGCTTCTATCTTGGGTACGATTTCGACCGTTGGCTACGCACAATGCCAATGGCTAAGGTGGCTAGGCTACTCACATCAGAAGGGAGGGAATCGCGTAAAAGCAAATCCCCCAATCTACACAGTAGGGTTTTGCCTGTTGACTTTCCGGGCGGATGGCAAATCAATATGCTCGGAAAGAAAATGTTTGAATTCCGAAAGCGAGCATGTCACTGCGATATTTTCTATTGTAAATGCCCCGGAAAAGGTCCCTGGATGCGTATATGCGATGCAGGGTCATTCTTTCAGACATCATTTCTCAAGGCAATTGATCCATCGACGTGGCAAACCCCAATTGTATCTAATGATGAATATGAACTGATTAAGAAAGGTAAAGAGAATAGAGCGGACGCCGATCATATAGATGAGGAAATGAGGTTTTATAATCGGCTAGAAAATGAAATTCTAGCGCGATTGATGAATGTACTTAATGACGGTTTCAAAGAAATGGGCATTGTCCTTGCGCCTGGACAATGGTTTGGACCGGGGCAAGCCGCACAGAAATGGCTTAAGAATCAAAAAGTAACTACAGCGGAGGAAATACAAAAGACAGTTCCATATTGGTTTCTCGATGCCGCTCGCCAATCGTATTTCGGTGGCTGGTTTGAAATTATGATGCATGGAATTGTGCCAGGAGAAAGCCACGAATATGACATCAATTCAGCCTACCCATACATCATTTCATCTTTGCCATGCTTGCTACATGGAAAATACAAAAGGGGCAGCACTAAAATTCCGCCGAATGGGCGATATGTTTTGGTGCGAGCATCTGTATCCTCATATAGAAAAGGCCATGCGAGTGGCATTGGCACAATGCTACATAGGGATAGATCAGACCGTATTCTCCGCCCGACGCGCACAAAAGGATGGTATTGGTACCACGAAATCAAAGCCGCGAAAAGGGCAAAGCTTATAAATAAATGTCACATCTATGAATGGATGAGTTATGATCCGTGCAGTTGTTTGCCTCCGATGCGGGACGTGTCTACTCTTTATGATCTCAGAAATAAGATCGGGAAAGATACGCCTTTGGGTAAAGGCTGCAAATTGGCATACAATTCCATGTATGGCAAGTTCGCACAGTCGATTGGTAACCCAATGTTCGCTAATCCGGTTTGGGCATCTCTAATTACTAGCGGTTGTCGTACAATGATATGTGACGCAATAGCTACTCACCCGAAAGGCAAATGGAATGTGTCGATGGTCGCAACGGATGCCGTTTTCTTTTGCGATGCCCACCCCGGACTACCGCTATCAAAAAAGCTGGGTGAATGGGATTATACAAAGAGATATAATCTCACTTTGTTCAAACCCGGAGTCTATTGGGATGACAAAACAAGGGCAGCTATCCGGGAGGGTCGGGCTCCTTCATTCAAAGCAAGAGGTATTGCGAGTGCCGATTTTGCACATAGTATCGAATCGGTGGATAGGCAATTCCTTGAATGGAATTCCAATCGTCCTGATCTATCATCTGTACCTGGAATGGTGGCCGGATGGCCTTTCGTAGAATTTAAAACCGGATTCGCTATGACATCATGTTTGCAAGCCATTAGGAGGAATAAATGGTATTTGGCAGGGCATGTGGAGCAATCTGGGGAAATGATCCAGAATGCTAATCCTTATGACAAAAGAGTCGGAGCATGGCCAGATACGTTGGACGATGGAAGGACAGTTTGGCGCAGTGAGCCTTGGACTCTCCATTCAGAAAATTGCGAATCAAAACCATACCAAAAGCGGTTTGGAATGGCTGATCCGTGGTCATTGGAACGTATGGAAATCTACGGAATCACGCCGGATGGGACAGTTCCCGATTTGATACACGAGGTACTATATGAATGACACAATTGAACAAAGGCCATTCGAGGGAATTCTCGGCAGAAAGGTAAAGACTGACAGAATATTGGCCGCGCAGCAACAGGGGCGCCACGTTATAAATGGCTTCCCGCACTATTCTAGCAATACCGGACTATGCCTATGCATTGACCTATGCTGCCAAGGGAAGAATGGTTGCAAATGCAAATACTGTCCGTGCCAGATGGCAGGAAAAGATCATTCCGAATTGCTGTCGATATTGGGCAGTACCATTTTGTCGACTGGCGAGGATGGAAAGAACAATGGAATACCAGAGATGCCCGTGAATGGTGGGCAAAACAACAATGGCTAAAGGATGGAGCGTGGAAACAAGATGAAAATCAAGATAATGATAAACACCCGAAAGGCAGATGACATTGCCGACAATAGGTCTGTCATTTGGGAAGGGGATTTGGAAATCCTCGACAAAGAGGAATATCTTATGAAGATATCCATGATTGGTGAAGGGCAGCCGCAACCATTGTGTGAAGTGCCATTCGCCATTGGTATCGGATATTACCATTGGTTTCCGCCGGATAATGAAGTCGGTAATCTATTGGGAGATTATCAAGATGAATTGTTCGAGTAGTCCTAATGGTGAACATAAACCATATCCAACAGAAATAGAAGTAATCGTGAAAGGGGAAAAGAAGAAAATGATAATGGTAATTGCCTGTTGGTGGTGTGGGGCGATTCTATAATGTCCGACGCATGCGACCAATGCGGCGCAAAGAAAGGCCATATGGGCGGATGCCCAAGAGATAAGCAAGGCGGTAAATCAGGATCGGCGCATCCACGTAATACAAAGAATCCAACGCCAAATGAAAAGAGGCAGGGATATGAAGTAATAACGTGCATTACGTGTAAAGGATCAGGAAAACGCGGAATGCGGCCATGCCAATTGTGCGGCGGTCGCGGAAGAATAAGGGTGAATAAGAAATGAATAATTGGTCGCCAGAAAACATCGGACTTGTTATTACCGCAATTGCCGGATTGGTTACGGCAGTTAGCGCACTAGTCCATAGCCGCAATACACGAAAGGGAGTTGTCAATGAATTGGAAACGTCTTTGGACGCGCAAGCCGAAAAGCCCAACCCCGATATACATTAAAGGCTTCGGAAATGACAGTTACGCTGCAATCCCAGTGCGATTGATATTTCCGCCGGAAATAGAGCATAAGGTAACACATATGCCTTATCCGCATCCAGATACAATTACAATTACATTGTATGATGGAGAGGGTCGGCAGTTCGTAATGCCGCCAATTAATTGCAGGGGCGGCGTTTATTATCCAATGCAATTGCCTAACTATGGTAATTGGGTAAGAATGGATGTGAAGGTGTATTATGCTCAGCCATTATCTGGCCGCTAATGTGCCAATTCCGCAGCCGCAAAGTAATGGCGTATGGATTTGGTTCGTGATCGGACTTATCATCGGAATGATCATAAGGGGCAAATTCTAATGCTACACGCGGAAGTAACTAATGGCTATGCTTTTGGCACCATTTTTACATGGTCGCTAATTGGTATATTGCTAGTCGTGTTTATCGGATGGGCATGGCTCACAAAGGTATGGTGGCTAATTTCCATTGGCGTCGGCCTTTCCATGATTGTTTACGGTATTTTCGTATGGGGCACATGGCCGCCTTATGCAATGCAATATCATACGGTTTATCCGACAACCATTCACGTCGAAAGGATTGCCAATAGAATTATAAGCGACGGTAATCAAAGCGTTAATCAGCGAATCGTAATTGTCGACAAGAATGGCGGCCTTTACGGTTGCGATGAT
>Ga0193692_1000109_pt1 | contig 18563 bp, 29 predicted proteins | sample L3a1metaG_FD_144917 | JGI IMG/M metagenome (GOLD analysis project Ga0193692, IMG submission 144917) | Soil microbial communities from a riparian zone of the East river system, Colorado, United States - L3a1 | ecosystem: Environmental > Terrestrial > Soil > Riparian zone | place: USA: East River... | reverse complement strand
TTAACTAGTGAAAATGATGAAGTTGAAGATGGAGATACCGATCAAATTGTACTGGATAAATTGATTCGTTTAGTACGCAGTAAGGGTATAAACATTCGTGAGAAAGTTTTTTATCTTGTACAAGAATTATTTAAAGAACAGAGACAAGGTAGATACGTTGATGCTTCAGAGATAGACTCAGCCATAGATCGCTATGAGGCCAGCCTGAATGAATCCTCTTATAAAACAGTATCTCCAAATCAAATCGATACTGCCAAAGAAGATAAAGCAAGAACTATTCAAACAGATCCAAAGGTAAATGAATCTGAGGGACGTTATGGTAGATATGATCCCGTACTGGCCAAAACTAAATCTTCTATGGAATATAGAAATCCAGAAACTATTGCTCCAATAAAACTAAAAAGTTTAGTTCGTCCTCCAGAACAAAAATCTTCAGATCCTTGGACAAAAAAGGTAGATGAAGCATCTTATAAAGTAGTATCTCCCAATCAAATTGATGCTGCCAAGGAAGATAAAGCAAGATCTATTCAAACAGATCCAAAAGTAAATGAAAATACATCTAATACTTGTCAAAAATGTAAAGGACAAGGGCATTATACAACACGACTAAAAGACCGTTCTGGAAAGAATAATCATGGATTGGGCAATACTCATACTGTTCCATGTGACGCTCCCGGATGTCATAATGGAAAAGTTAACCATGAAGAGTATCTTCGTTCTATTAAGGAAACCTCTTATAAAGTTGTATCTCCAAATCAAATTGATACTGCTAAAGAGGATAAAGCAAGATCTATTCAAACAGATCCAAAGGTAAATGAAATATCTTTTAAAGATGATAAAAGTGTGAGTTTTGAAGAGGCTAAAAAAGTAGCAAATTATCTTCTAGGGGCTAAAAATATAATACATGTCGCTGGTTTTAGTAATGATATAGGCTGGGGAGATGATTGTTTTAATATAACTATGAAAGATGGGGGTACTACAATGATTCGTAAAGTTGATGGAATTTGGTATCATTGTGACGAAAAACAGGGAGAAGCAAAACAAATAAAAATGGAAGAAACCGCATACAAAGTACAAGGCCCAAGTGGTAAAATCTTTGATGATAGTCCTCAATTTCCAGAAGCATGGAATGATCCCGAAAATGCTTGAAATAAAATAACTTGCGTTCCCTCACAATTTACCTCATAATACATCTGAATATTAAGATGTTATGATAACACACAAAAGGAAATATGACATATTATGTAATAGACACAACATTGACTGCTCCTAGAGAGATGCGGTTCAATTCATTCCCAGAAATAGTAAAATACCTTGAGGGAATGTCGCAACGTGCTTATGGTCAAAATCGTAAGCAAAGAATGATTATGCTTGAAGAGCTTGGGCATGGATATGATGACCGTGATTCTGTAACCTTCGTTCGTACCATGACTAATGAGTTTGAAATGGGAGTAATTCGTAATGATGCTGGACTAGCTCGTCATATGAAATGTGATATCACAAGTATACCATTATATCAAAATGAAGAATTTGGAAACTAAATAATATATCATTTCTAAATTGAGTTATGCTAGATGTTTGCTGGAGTTCACCATATACAATTAAACAAGGATCCATCTCAAAGTGGAGACGGGAATGGTGTATTCCAAAGAACTTAGTGGATGGATTTTTTATTTTTTGGAAACAACATCGCTTTAAAATGCTGGCGGATGGGTTTACAGTTAGTAAAAGCAAACAAACGGATAAATGGTATCTTTATGATACTAAGGATGACGTTGCTTTGTTTTGTGAATTTGAAGATGAACCAAAAAAATCCAAAGAAAAATTTCCAGTTAGTACTTTTGTTCTTCCTGAGTATAAACTTAAGATTACTAAAGGATTGCGGCCCTGGCAAATAGGTGCCACCGAAAGGTTAATATCTTCTATTAAATATTGGGGTGCTTCTGTGGATGGGTCTGAATTAGGGACTGGAAAAACGTTTCAAGCACTCGGAGTAGTTAGAGAATTAGATGTTCCATTTTCTGTTGTATGTCCTAAACCAGTTATACATCAATGGAAAAAGGTTATTAAAAATCATTTTAATTTGACTGATAAATCCAGGGGTATTATAAATTATGAGCTACTAATTAGAGGAAGAAAAGATTCCGAGATAGCTTCATATGTATTGAGTCGGGAGACTCGCCGAAATAAGTTTGTGTGGAAGCTTCCTAAAAATACAATTATTGTTTGGGATGAAGCACATCGTCTAAAAAATAGAAAAACAAAATCCAGTAAAGCATGTATAGAAGCACATAAACAAGGATACAAACAATTATTTTTAAGTGCGACAATGGCCACTTCACCGCTCGATTTATATACTATTGGAATGTGTACTAAAATATTTAAAACCGTTCCAGAATATTATAAGTGGACATATGCTCACGGGGTTTATAAAGGTATGTGGGGACTGGAATTTAATAACTCTTCAAGAGTGTTAAAACAGATTCATCATTATCTTTTTGAAGAACGTGGGGTGCGCTTGCTTAGAGATGTCATTCCCAACTTTCCAGAAACAGAAATTATTGTAAATGCGTATGATATGGAAGAAGAAGAAACGGCCAAAATACGTGAAATTTATGATGAAATGAAAAAAGAGTTAAAAAAGATAGAAACTAAAGAAAATACAGATGCTAGTGAGATGGCTATAAGAATACGGGCATTGCAAAAAACCGAAATTTTGAAAATACCTCTTATTGAAGAAATGGTTAGAGAGGGAATTGATTCTAATATGTCTGTTGTTGTTTTTCTTAATTATAGCGATTCCATTGATGCTTTGGCCAAACGATTAGATACAAATTGCATTTATGACGGAAGGAATGAATCTTCCAGACAAAAAAATATTCAATTATTTCAAGAAAATAAAGAACATATTTTAATTACAAATATTGCCGCCGCAAGAGAAGGAATAAATCTCGGAGACGAATTAGGTGGGCATCCTCGTTTGTCAGTTATTTCTCCGGGGTATTCAATAATTAAAATAAAACAAGCACTTGGAAGAATACATAGAGAAAATTCTAAATCTAAATCTATACAAAAAATTGTCTATATTGCTAACACGCAGGAAGAACAAGTTGTTGATAGTGTAGGACAAAAATTAGAAAATCTCACGTTAATAAATAACGGAGAAATAACCGATAACGATTTGAAGATATAGCAAAGCTATTTATATAAGGATAATCCATATGAAAAAAATTATGAATCCATCAGTAACTAATAATAAGACAATAGTAGTGAGATTGACTGCCGATAATGTATCTGAGTTTGATATTGATATGGACATCTTTGATGATCCATTTATGGAAGCAGCAACCAGGGCAGTCGAAAAAACAAAAAAACAAAGATATGGTATTATACGTGCTGTTACAGAATGTTGGGATAAGAAGGTTCCAAAGAAATCACAAATAGTATATATGTACAATTCATATTGGGTACTTGTCAACGCATCTTGTTTTTCTAAGGCAGAACAATTGCGTGATAAATTTAAAATGCAAACCAATTGTGATTTAGCACACGAACCTATTCATAGTAGAGGCGTGAAAAATTCAAAATGATAGAAGAAATCCCAAGTCCTGATACAGGATCTGTGGAAGTATTATTACCATTATCTAATCTTACATACGATACTAAAGGCGAGAACCGACTTATATCCGTTTTATACCGAAAGGTTGAAGAAATGGAGAAGAAAGTTCATGATATCGAAACAAAAAAGATAATTGATGAAACTCAACTTCCCAAAGAAATTCTTGAAAATAGTGGTCTTCTTCCTGGTAAATTAAAGAAGTTAAAACGTGGACGAGGATATCGTCCCATCCTTCAAAGTGAAATCGAGGAGGCAAAAAAACATTCTCCATTTGCCGCAGGACAAGCACGGTGGTTAGGAATTAATTTTTTTACTTATCGAAAGTATTGTCGTCTTTATGGTGTTTATGAACCAAAACCATGTGCAAAGGGAAGGCGTAATATATACGATCCTAACCGTGGAACATATCCATTAACAAAAATTTTGGCAGGAGAATATAATGATACTTTAGCCGTCACCGATTGGATGGTAAAAGACAAGTTCATTCGTAGTGGTATGGTTCCTATAAGATGTAATATATGTGGATATGATAAGCGTAGAATTACTGATAATAAAATTTGTCTTTTATTAGATCATAAGGATGGAAACATAAGAAATTTCAAAATAGACAATCTTCAATTACTTTGTCTTAATTGTACATTTGAATGTGGCCGAGGATATATACGCCGGGGAAATCATATGTTCGATATAGACTGGATACAAGGAGCCAGAAAAAATGCGATTGATACGAGAAGTCGATGGTAATGATGATATTTATAGATGTATGGATCAACCAAATATGTAAAATGGATCAACCAATTCACATACTTAATCAAATGGGAGTAATGACTTCTTTTTCAGTTGCTAAGAAGATAACTGAAGAAGATATACACAAATATTTTTCTAAACAAAAGAAGGCCGGAAAAAATGAACGTCAAATTGGTGAGATGTTGAGGGATCGTATTCTCACCGAAATACAAGAGGCAGTTCAAAATAATAAAATTCCGGGATTATTGACTCCACAAGAATTTGCTCAAAGTATGGGTATATCTCAAAAAGTTATTGAAAAGATACCAGAATTAAATCGACTGCTTATGGTTATAGTTCATAGAGTGGCAGAGAAGAAATATGATAAAATGTCATTGTGTTACTTTATTAATGGTCTGGTTAATATGTTAGGACTAACCAAGGACGATTTCATAAAATTTCATCTTCAAAACAATACGAATGACGATGACGACGATGATGACGATGATAAATTCAAAGATGCGTGAGTTATGGGTCATCCATCCAAAAACAATTTAAGTAATATAACCTCTTCTTGTTTAATTGTACAAGAAGAAATAGAAGTTAAGATAAAAATATGGTATGATGACGAATGGTTTCTCGAATGGTTAAAATTAGCGAGGTTATCTAAGGATGGTAGTAGTAATGATACAATCTACTTTGGTTAAGAAGGAAGTCCCGCCCGAAGGCGGGATTGTTATTCTTTCTTTTCCAGAAACTTAGACCAGTCTCTATGCCTCGGTTTTCTAATAGTGTGAGATATTAGAATTGGCTTTGGATTATGAGGATCAATATACAAAGTCAATCCAGCCTCGGAATTCAATTTATTTCCCTTCCGATTGTTGGTTTCTTTTTTTGTTAAAGCTGTATTGTCATATGTATCCGTTCCACCACGAGACGTAGGAACAATATGATCAATAGTAGCCTCTTCATATTCCAATTCCTTACCAGTATAACAATCAATTAGATTGTCACGAATAGCCAATGCTTCCCTAGTAGGCTTACCCTTGAAGTTCTTTTTATGAACCTTGCTGTAATTTACTGTAATTACAACAGTAGGAACACGAAACTCCATCTTGGCAGAATGAATAGCCAAATCCCAAGGACGGACTGGAAGAGTTATCCATGTATTCCAGTCCACTGGCTCAACATATTCATGCGGACCATCAAAGTCTGGAGTTCCATCTTCCTTGAGAGCATAGTGAATATCCATACCAAGGACAACACCATTCATCAGATCACAGATGGTTTTCCATACTAGTCCTACTCCTACCGGCTTCCAAAGTCGGTTTAATTTGAGTACTATTGCCTTATGTGCTATGTCATTCATATGATATAACTATACTTGATATTGGGATAATGTCAAACGGAATTATTATAAATCCCGATAGTTTCCCACTGTTAACTTTGTACTGTCCCAAACTGCATAATGCGTATTTCCATTTACATCAAGACAAAGGTTAGTAGATATATCTGGATTATCCAACTTATCCAGTGTTGGAACATATTGATTATATGGGCTATATGATACACATCCAAGTTTATCCAACATACACCATTTAGGTTCAAACCCCTGTGGAGTGTGTCCAAATATTTGATTGATTCCTCTGACTGGGAAGAATTCACCAAAATCACACCAAGTAATGCCGCCTACTCGTTGATTTCCTCCACGAGAATGTCCGGCATTAAATATCCAAGAACCTTGATTTGTTGCCGCAAGCTTGAATCCTTCTCGGGCTTCATGATCAAGATATTCACTGATTTCTTTAATAAACTTTGGTCTATCAGTTCTAAACTTTAGAATTGATCCCGGCACGTTGAACTTATGAAGTCCAGCATGAGTCAGTAACCAACGGTCATCAAGAAAATGATACCATTTCAATTTATCCCAAGCTTCTCTCGATACATTGTCTTGAGCAATGAAATATTTCCATTGTGTATATCCACTGCATTCAAAAGTACGATATGCATAAGCATAATGAATATCATGATTTCCAAACAGGTGAATACGATTAGGCTTTTTCACCGACGCTTCAAACCATTCACATGTCTCCATCATCATCTCTGGAGTGTCATCAAAATCATCAAAATAATCACCGAGGAAGATGATTTCATCTGCTCCAACTCTGGAGATAATTTTTTCAGCCTGTTCCCATCGATGATGAAGATCAGGGATTATAAGTGATATTTTTCCATTCATCCAGATACTATACCACAAATTTAATAAAAGTCAATAGAAAAATTGGTGGGTGAGGAAGGGCCGACCTTCAGAATACGCTGAACGTATATCTCACCCATTGGTGCAGTGACAAGGATTTTAACCTTGATCTTCAATCCGAAGATTGATGCTTTCTCTCTTAAGCTACCACTGCAAATTGGTGGGGTGGGTTGGAATCGAACCAACATTTCTCTTGCGAGAGGCATTTCCATATATGCTACTTACTCGTGCCTCGGAATATATCTTAGCTAGCACGATATATTCATACTTCCGATGTTTCACCCCATAAATCATAATAATTGAAATCGTTTTGTGATGTGTTTTATTTGATCTTTTGTACAAGGCCCAATGCCAAGAGCCGTAATGACTGGACGACCACCAAAGAAATTTTCACATCCAGAATCAATCACTTTGAATGTAGGAATACCTTCTTCTTTTGCTTCAGCTTCAGCACGTAGAAGGGCAGGTAAACTCTTACAAGATAAGCAGATTTTTGTACCAGGACTATTGGGGTAGTCTTTGTGATACTCTGCTAAAATAGTAGGATCTTGTGTGGGATTAAGATAAACGCCGAGATAGGCGTGTCCGCTTTGACTAGCTATTTTCCCTGAATCCATACCTAAATCTGTACGTACAATGGCATACAAACGAAGTGTTGGATCAGAAATGAGTGGGAAGGAAGTGGTGCTCCATATCGGGGTCGAACCGACATTTGATGGGTTAGGGCCATTTGCTTTTGCCATTAAGCTAATGGAGCACTCGTTGGAAACCTACGTTGGAGATAATTCAATCTTCATGTCAATAACTATAATAGAAATTTGGAAAATGTCAAGTCTTTTTCAATTATTTTTCGTAAGGACTTATAATCAACGACTTTTCTTTCTTTTCCCAGCCACATCTGTTCATCTCAGATTCTGGAATTACTTCAATGTTTTCCTTGGTAGTCATCAACATTACTGTGATTTTTTTGCTTCTCAATTCGGCGGCATAAGGAGCAAGTAGTTTGCTAAATACTGGAGCTACTGCCATTTTTTCTATGGGACTATCTACATTGATAGAAATAATCAATACTGAGTTTGGTTTAATATCATTAATGTTTATGGTTGTAATCTTATCAGTAGGAAGTTTGACTTCTTTTGGTGGAAGTTCTTTTTCTATATCTTCCGCAATATCTTCTTGAGTTATATTTTCTTCATTCATAATGTACGTACATTTCTTTTGCGTCAATGCCCCACATAAACGATATAGGCGGAACATAAATTAAATCAACTGTTGTAAAATTTCTTGCTTTTACAGGATGTACAAAGGGATAACAATCTTTGTACAATTCTCTATAACGTTCTACTTTACTTTGTGTTTCTATTCTACTATCTAAATAGAATTCTGCTTGATTTTTGTCTATTAGCATATGAAATCTAGCATGATCAGGATTTTCTAGCCCGGTAAGACCAGCTGATCCGCTAAGCTCTGCTTTCAACCATTTATTAGTAAGAACTTTTTCTTGATGAAACTCATAAAATATTTCTTTTTGTGGAAGAATAGTAGATCCATAAACAGGAAGTTCTGGAGCAATAAATACTTTATATACTTCAATCTCTTTATGTGGGTCTGTTGCAACTTTCCACATGGGAATATTCCAACTTCCCACGCCATTTTCAACTCCTTTAAGCCATCTTATACATCCGAGTGTCCACACAAGACTTATGCCCCAACATATATCATATACGTCTATAATAGCAGAACAAAGTTCATCCCAATCATCACATTCAAACGGTTGAGTTTTAACTATGTTTTCTTGGATGTTTGGCATTATTTTTTAATTGTTTTTTTAAATCTTCACATCCACCACTGGTATGATTTCCCCACACACCACAGAAAGCACACCATACTTTTTGAAAATTATGCTTGGAAAAGTCTATGGACTTAATTGTAGTAGATGTATTTCGTTTAGATTTTTTCTTCATTATTTTTAATCATAGATATAAATATCACTTCGTCAAATTCATTCGGGAATGGAGGCTGATATTTAGAAAGCATATCATCAATGACATTTTCCGGAACATTTCTTCCACCTTCTTCACCACGTTTCTTATTTCTTTCCAAAAGAGTTGCTTTATCCATTTCAAAAACAACAGCAGTCGTTAATGCTCCATGACCACGAGCAATTTGAAGAAATTTCTTACGAGTCTTCGGATACATATTGGTGGCATCTACAACAACATCTTTGCCAGTACGAAGATAATTTCCTAAAGCATCATAAGTTGCAAAAAATGCTCTGGCAGATACAGTTTGGTCTCCTTCACCGAAGCCAAAGATGGCACGGAATTCATCGGGACATACTCGCATAGTGCCGGGGTCGTCTTCTACAAATTTCTTGCTCCATACAGATTTTCCAGATCCAGGAGCTCCAATACACAAATATACTTTCATATTTTTATTTTGCACAGTTAGGACATAATGGTCTTCCGGACATGGTATAATTTAGCCTAGTATTACATCTATAACAAAATCCAAAAGATGTCCAGAGTACTCTTTTCCAATACCTAATTTTATACTTCAACTTTTGCATCATCTTTGCTCTTATTCATTACTCTTTTGGCACATTCCAAAATGGAAAGTATATTCATATGCCCCGCTGGATTTAATGTGTGTATATAATATTGTGGAATCGGCGTATCACTTTCAATACAATAACTTGCCAGCCATTTTGCACAGTGATATCCAGTTCTTTCTGATAGTTTAGAATAATCAATTTCTCGTCTTTCATCTTGCGTGGTAAAGAATTCTTTGTAATGTTCATCCGCTAAATCATGATCAAACGAAATGATTTCTGGCATTCCATCTCTAAGAATGGTTTCTACAAAGTCGTTATAATTACGAACAATTACCCATTCCACAAGCGGAAGCTCAATCCACGTTAATTTGTGTGGAATTCTATTTGGATCATCATCCAAAAACAAGTTATATTTTTTCTTATCCATTGTAAAACAAGCTCCAATATTCAGGTGATAATATTCCACCACCACTTAGAATAATTGCGGCAATCAATAAAAATATTAACATCACTAAAATCCATTCAAAAAATGCGTTCATGATTGTTTAATTTTGCTTTTTAAGTAATCTTTAAACATTACTGCCGTCTTTTTGGAAATTGCTTTACGAACAATTTCATTATCTACAATTTCACCTTTTGCTTCTCTTGTTATATCTTCAACCATTGACTTAAGAACAATCGGCATACTTTCTATTTTGTAGAGACCGGGTAGTTTCTGTAACACATGCTCTAAACGTGTCATCGTTACCCATTCAAAAGCAATTTTTTCAGCATCTTCTAATACTTTTAGTTTTGCCGGGTCTTCCACTACTCTTGGAGAAGCAGTTTCTCGAAACTTATCGCCTTTATGCTTGCAGATAATACGAGATCCATTGCTCTTTGTCAACTCAATAAGAGGACGCAATACCACTCCTTCTCTTTCTCTGGGTGTAGTGATACCATTTCGCATGGCAACTACAGACATAGCATCTCGTTGAGCATCAATCTCTTGTAAAGAAGTATTAATCTTTACATAAGGAACAAAATCAAGCATTAGTTTTCTCGCAATATCGGCAGCTTCAGGAACATTGTACCATCGTTCTCCAAGTTGAATATCAAAAACTATGAATTTCAAAGATGTGCCATAGGTTTCTGACATACCTTGTTGTTTTCCGCCATATGCTTCACCATAAATTCTTAATGTTTTATCGTTAGGTATTCCAAGATCCATGAATGCGGCAAGTAGTTGTTCCTGGTTAAACAACGAAACAAATTTTTCGTGTGATTCTCCCCCAGAAGAAAATGAAATAGTATCTGTTAATGGATTAAACGTTATCCCAGCCGCAGTTCCATGGATTTTTTCCAAAGCATAGACCTCTTTAAATAGTAAGATGTCTTGTGCTTCCGGACGATATAGATTTTCTATGTGTTCTAGTTTCATATTTATTCTTTGTAGTTTTCGTTTAGAACTTTTCCACTCCATGGTTTTTCAAGTGCTAAGCTTCTAAATCCTTCTTTTGGACGAACAACAATACCTTCTGCCGGCCCTCCGGTAGAGTATTTCTGTTCATTAGCCAATTTAACTAATTCATCCAATGTAAGTCCAAATGCCGAAGCCTCATTGACAAGCGGCACCATAGGAATGTTATATTCTTTAGTAAACGATACTACTTTGTCATAATCCAAATAAAGACGATTAACAATATCAAATAGATTGAATACATGCAATTCCAATTCTTTCAATCCAAGTTTGTTCTGTTGAATACCTGGCCCCACGACCTCTCCTTGAAGGGCAATAGCTACATCTGGAAATGCTTTTTGTAAAGCATTAGCAATATCATACTTTTTTGCCATTCTCCAATAACCATTTGTATCACTTTCTTTCAAATGAACTTTTCGACTGCATACTCCAAATTCTCCACCACGTACAAAGAATGTACCGCTACATCCATCGTCCTTGCGAGTGATATAATATGGACGCCCATATAGTTCGGGAATGGCATCTGGATAACTACGAAGATTGTCTTCATCAGTCATGATAAGAAACCCAGGCAATCCACCGAATGCTAGTCCAATCAGTTCGGCGGGAATAGGCTTTTCATATTTCTTAACTCCAATTACATCGGTTACATCAAGTCCTTCCATTATAGGACCACGCATATCATATCCAAAATTACTTAGAATACTTAATGGAAATACTATGCCTGCCGAGTCTTCTTTACGAAGACGGATTGGCCTGATACGGAAATGTTTGTCACGAAGAAACTCAAAATCTGGAGCCTCAGGTACGATTGTATCAATGGCGATATAGACACAAAGATCATTCTCTTTGAACTGGTCACGTTTTGTTACCACTTGCCAGCCTAACACCTGTACCAAATCCAGAGCATCTGCTCCAGGGTGATGTCGGACGTTTTTTACTGTCTGAATTGTTGCTAAGTTTTCCATATATTTTTACGCTTTCCTATTATTCTACCGTGTTTTTAGAAATTGTCAATTAAAAATGGACGGTTCCTATCTTGTTGATTGGCTGGGAGTTATCGATTACTTCTCTCATACAAGTTGATTCATCACGATGCCACACATAGTAAATATTGAACTCAAAGATTGTAAAGTTAAGTATTACTAACATTATTTGAAAGCTTGGGGTATGATCCGCAAGGTATCGGTCCCAATTAATGTGAAATTCAAAGAAATCAACTCCGTCACTAAACTGACGGAGCATATGGAGGCCAGATAATTCCCAAGCATAATTCTCGTTGATCTTGCTATGGAGTAAAAACATAGTCTATAACTATAACTCATCCCCATAAGAAGTCAACTTGTTTTATCAAACCGATTTTCAGTTATAAAAAGTTGACCGATCTCTTTTTGTCTGTTATGATATGCGACACTATGGGAGACATGGCAGATTACACTTTGGAATGTATTGAAGATGATCTTTATTTTTCCAATCTTATGTATGAAGAGGAAACTAATACGTATTTACCTCCTGTTTCACGCAAGACATTAAGATGTAAATTTTGTGACCAATCTCCTTTATTATGGAACACGGTAAATGGAAGATGGATCCTTGTAGAACTTAATGGAGATGTCCATGATTGTCCTAATCATCCTCTTCCATTGGAAGTATTAAAATCGCTTACAAAAAAGAAAAGAATGAATAATAACCTACCACAATTAGTACCTATCCCTTCATGGGATGAATTTTTTATGAGGCATGTTTATCTTGCCGCATCCAAAAGCAAAGACCCCCGCACAAAAATTGGAGCAATTCTTGTCAGAGGAGATATTATTATATCTGAAGGATATAATGGCTTTTCTCGTGGAGTGAGAGATCTACCAGAACGATATTTAGATAGAGAAACCAAATACAAATATGTGGTGCATGGAGAAGTGAATTCTATCTTAAATGCGGCCAGACATGGTATAAAAACGGATGGATCTATTCTTTATACAAATGGAATTCCATGTGAGAATTGTGGGAAAACTATAATTCAAGCTGGAGTTTTAGATGTTATAGTACATAAGCAATGGCCAGAAATACCATCCTCAATATGGGCAGCATCAGCCGAAATAACCAAAACTATGTTTCAAGAAGCCGGGGTCTTAATAAGAGAATTTGATTGTGTTTTGGGATTAAAAGGTGTTTGTGATGGAAAAATTATCAATGTATAAGTTAATCAGTTTAAAATAAAATAAAAGTATGAAAATTGAAATTGAAAATGTAGAAGCAATTCTATTGGAAAAAAAGATTGAACCAGTTAAGGTTCAAGAGATAATTAAAGACTTAATTCAAGCTGCCGAAGAAGAAAAGGCAGACCGGTCTTCCACAAATGGGCCAAAAGCAAAATGGGAGCATATTATTGTAGTAAATGATCCAGACGGCAAGTTAGGAAAAGAATTCACTGGCTGGGTAGTTGTTCAGAAGGACGGTCAAGATAGTGGGTTAATTCTATCTAAATTGCAAGACGCAGCAAAGGAACAGAATGAAGCAACTAAGAAAAAGAAAAACATTCTTACTAACTTTGGAGAATTATTTCAATCTTTGAAGCCTAAATTTCTAAAAGAGAAGGGTCTTAAAATAAAGACTAAGGAAGCAGTACGAGTTTTGACGGTGAACGGTAAAACTTTATAATTTTAGTGTAGTTTTAGATTTCGTGGGGATATTTATAGAATACATAACTATGAATATCCCTGAAATTTATTTGATTGAGCCTTACAATGCCTATGCTCCAAAAGGACGTAAGAAGCATTGGCATGAAGTGATTGAAGAACAAGCTTTATTGCAAAAAATACTCGCCGAACAACAAGCTATTCAAGAGGCTCAAAGCAAAACTCTACCGGCAAATTCTCCAAATATATCGGTACAAACAGTTGGAAATATGTCTGCTGGTGCAGGTGGATCTCCAATTGTTAGATTTTTTGGACCTCTTCCAGGAACCACTGTTGATTTTACAGGATCTCCAACGACTGGGGCTGGACCGGTAACAGTTAATTTTGTAAACTTAAACAACCCCCAAATTTCCGATACATTTTTATGGATTTTCGGAGACGGAACAAGTAGTAGTTTAGCTAATCCTCCAGCTCATTTATATGATAGTGGAAGTACCGTTCTAAGTAATTATACTGCATCGTTACAAGTAACATTTAGTAATGGAACATCTACATCATCAGTTAAACTTGGATATATTAGTGCATCAAAGCCTACCGTATCAGCATTATTTACATTTACAACTTCTTCTGTCTCTGCATCGGCAACCACGACATTTGTAAATGCAAGTACTAATACAAGTCAGACTCCAACTACTACTTATTTGTGGGTATTTGGATCTGGAAGTTTAACTTCAACGTTGGTAAATCCGGCTCCATTGTTATATACTGCACCCGGACCTTATACAGCATCGTTACAAGCTACTGGATCATATAATATCACATCATCTATAACTCGAAGTTGGAGATTGGTGTAATATAGTTTTACTACTACTGCCCAAAGAAATCTTTTTGATCAGTATAAGTAAATCCACATCTTTCTGCAAAGGTTTTGTCGCTGGTCATATCACCGACCATAATACATTTGGATGGATCTAATTTATATTTCTCAATGAAATATGCTCCAAGTCCAGGATGAGGTTTGCGGCAATAACATGAAACTGGAGGAATTCTATGAGGACAAAATTGATAATCAATATCAATTCCTAAATTCTTATTCGTTTCTTCAAAACAAGCTACTACTTTCTCTTTTGGAGTACCTTTGGCAATACCAGACTGATTAGACACACCAAGAATGATATATCCTTGAGATTCATAACGTTTTAGTACTTCCGTGCGTCCTGGCAACATTTGAATATCTTTAATGTTAATTGGATATTTTTGTTCTCCGGTACTTAATCTCAAAGTACCGTCATAATCAACTAGTATTGCCTTGTTCTTATACTTTGGATCCCAGGTACGTACAAATGGAACTTTTACAATAGAAATAAATCCCTCCTTTAAGGTAGGTTCTTGAAATTCTTTTCTATATGCAAATAGTGCTACCGGAGGAAAAAGATTTGGATCTTTAGTTTCTTTGAAGTCTTCTGGTTGAAGTAATTTACCCGTCTTTTTAATCATTCTAAGACAAGCATTAAGTTGAGCATCTTCAAAAGAAGTAGTAAGATGAATGCATCTGATAGGAATTTTATTATCTTTGGCTACTTTGATAATAGATACCCTACTTTTCACCGAGGGATATGTATTATCAATTACAACTTGTTTATTACCCGACAAATGTAAGTATTGTCTTACTTTGTCGGATAGGTCATCCAATGATCCTCCAAGAATATCACGATTAAAATGTGTATATCCTTGTTTAATATAAAATTCAGTAAGGGTACTTTTGCCAGCGGCATTGTACCCCATTATGATAATTATTTCTTTTTGCATTTTTGCATGGCCTCATTTATTACAATGTCCAATTGATTAGCTAGAACTCTTAAAGAAGAAGGAGTTAAGGTAGTGCCACAAAGATTAAATGTGGCGGAATTACCATATGATTGTAATGTTAATTCTTGATTTAAGAATATTCCTCCTGGATCTCCATTAGCAATACATTTGGTAGTAAGAATAAATGATTCTCCACCGTTATTCTTTGGGTCAAAAGAAAATGAATGAGTTTTAATGACCTTATCTTTATATTTCATAGATTATTCATTTTTGAATATAATTCTGTTAGTTTCTCTTTATAATAAATTGTATTATGTAATGCAGTTGACATGCGAGGATACCAGTCTTTGAATTCTATATCGGATGTTTGTAATTTTTCTATTCGTGTAAGTTGAGTTTTCCAATAAACATATTGTTTATTGTAATATTCAATATCGGACATTGGCCAAATTAATGGAGGACCATCCATGTCATAGGGCCAGTTGCTTTTTGGCAGAGATTTATGATCTGTAGCACAGGAAATTGTACTTAGTAGTACAATTAATCCTGTGATACACCTATACATCTTATTCATTGTTAAGAGATAATGGTATAGGTATTGTCAAAGAATTTCTTACGAACAACCCAAATATCATTTTTATCTTCACGATTGCGGCAGATATAGTCTCCTTTGGCAAATCGTTGGCAAGATCCATGAGTTAGAAACTCTTCTCCCCACAATGCTTTAACAAAGTGTTCTTCTGTTTTTGTATTAATGTCATCTGTCCATTGATAACATTCAATAGAATTATCTGGACGAGGGTCGCAGACCATCCATCCATCCTTATCAACGGATGTTACATTATATTTGCCAAGGAGTTTTTTGGGCATTTGCTGCCACACATCGCCCGCTTCACCCAGACAAATAACCGAGAGATTCATTAGCTTCCAAGGTAGTAACTAAAAACTTGTTAAGTACTGCTTGGTCAACAAGAATCGAAACTAGTGGCTTGGCTCGAATAGGTTTAGTTTTCTTGGCAATTTTCCATCCGGTGAGAGTTTCTGCCAAAACTGGAGGATAACCATCTTTAAGTTCCATAATTATTTTTCGGAAGATACGACTGAACAATTTCGTGTTCAGCTTCCCACCAAGAGGATAGAGATTTTCTATCCTCCGGTGGAATTTTCGCCCGTTGCAGACCGACTTTTATCACTTCCGACAATGAATCTAGCAATTCAACGGGCAAATTTACTGATATGTCTTTAAGTGATTCCATATTAGACCGTGACAACTTGAGAACGAGATGATCGGTTGGGATTAAGTAGTACTTTATATCCCAATTCATTTACAATCAAATTCTCCAGTTCTGAAACACTCCATCCGGTACTGACATTTCCACGTTTAATGGCAGACTGAATCTGTTTTAGTGTTGGACGGAATTGCCGAGTAACACAATTTGCCAAATATGTTTTGACACGATCCTTGATTACCAAGCTATCTGTCTTTCCAGTAGAAGTCTTTGGCACATTAGGCTGAGACGAAACACTGGCAACCTGAACATAAGGAGATGATACCGAAGGTACAGAAGCCGGGGCAACATTTGAATTCAAAGCGGGAGTGTATTCAAAATACGTCCCATTGAACTGTCGGTTGAGCGTGAAGTTCGGATCAAAGATCCCCGTATTCAGTAGATCAAGAAAGATACTCTTGACTCGATCATGACGAATGTCAAATTTGAAGGTTGCACCAGTAACTTCGACTTCGGGAATTTCCAATCCCCCCTGGGCGACTTTGGTTCGAATATTACGAGTAACATCGTGGACGCTAAACGTTTGGTTATTAGTGGCAAATTCCGTGACTTGTTCCAATACGGCGTCTTGGAGTGTCACTGGAGCGGAAGTGTGTCTGCACATATGAGTTTATTTGTTTATTGTTAATTTGTTTTCTACGTTACGCAAGAACTATAACACTTCTTGCGAAATTGTCAAGAGGAAATTAAAAAATCTTGTCTTCTGTTTCTTGGTAGTCACTCAAGTCAACTAACATTGCGTTGTATGAGTTTAATCCGAGAAAAGTTTTCTTGAAAAGAAGCTTATTATCGTCTCCAATCAACTCTACCCTGGCATTCATTTTACCACGTTTGGTTTCCTTCACCGTCACAAATAATGTGGGTTTCTTTGTTTTACTAGGTTTCATAGTATTGTTTATTTTTATTTTTTCTGCACCAAGAAATACCAGAGCCACTCCAAAAATTATAGCGGCAAAGTAGTGGAGAAATGGAAGTTCCCATATACTAATTGCAAATCCCGCCCAAGTGATGATATATACGATATTCCAAGTTAAATATGTCATATCATTTCCTTTCATTGACATCGGTGAACACAAAGTAAGGACATGCTCCTTGTTTCTTTGCTTTGATAATCATCCAAATATAAGCACCGAATGTAGCTATTCCAATACCTATTGCTTTGAATCCACGACCAACACTATAAACAGCATCTTTAATACCATTGGTTACACGAATGCAAGTCAAATGAGCCCATGATATTTTCTTATCTTTTTTCTTCTTTGCTTTATTCTGATCATAGGCACGATATCGCTCCACTAATTCTTCAATCTCTGGATCAGATTTTACAACTTCTCTGAGAGTATTAATAAATGTTGAAGAACTTATATCTGGAAAATTAGGTGCATTTATTAGATTGTATTTTAATGCATGAAATCTACTTTCTGTGCTGTTGACTTCAATAATCTCTTTCCACGCACCTTTTTCTATTACAGGATAGTTTTGTTGAAGTGTATCAAGCTCATTTTTCCACATTTTTTCAAATGCTTTCTTTAAAATTTCATACCGAAGGGCAATACATGCCTTTTCCGTATAGATGTTAAATTCTTCCCTGAACACTGTATTGTTTTTCCAGTTATCACCATATAATATAAGCTTTACAAATAGATCCAACCAGATATTACGAATGCGAGCATATAGCTCTGTAGGATTTTCGTTACGAAGCTTATTCCAACTTCTTTTATCAAAATAATTTAGTACTTTGTCGGCAAGCCATCCAAATCCAGATAGAACAAGAATAAATACCCACCAAGGGAGAATGATAAAGGCAATTGGTTGCCAAGAAAAGGTGTATTTAAGACCAATCCATACCCATCCAAAAATTATACCTAATGCATGGTATAGACCTATTCCTATAATTCTGAAAAAGTCTCCGATCCAACTAAACAAGACGGAAAATATGTTAAGAAATTCATGTGGTACAAATACCAATGCAGCAATAAGAAATAATACCAGCCATGGATATATGTAATACCTTGTTTTACATTGCGAGTTAGATATAATAGCATGAATACCAATAGTGATATACAATACAACAAAGCTGGCAATGCTCCAGAAGCAGAACAATCCTTCTGTTCCCACGGTGGCAAGATAGTTATAAAATTCATAGGTTTTAATTCCGGAGAATACAATTACCATTCCAGAAAAAACAAAAAGTAAAAGAAAAAGGACAGCCCC
>Ga0193692_1000108_pt1 | contig 18706 bp, 22 predicted proteins | sample L3a1metaG_FD_144917 | JGI IMG/M metagenome (GOLD analysis project Ga0193692, IMG submission 144917) | Soil microbial communities from a riparian zone of the East river system, Colorado, United States - L3a1 | ecosystem: Environmental > Terrestrial > Soil > Riparian zone | place: USA: East River... | reverse complement strand
CCAGCGGCATCATCACGATCCTCGACTCCGGGGCCCTGAACGACAACTCCGAGACGGGTGTGCCGAAGCTGCACATTCAGTGGTCGGAGGACTTCGCGTCGGAAGCTTTCGAGATCTTCGCGGGCACGCAGATCGAGGGCTCGGCGAAGTTCCAGGTTATGACGCCCGGCGGCATCAAGTACATCACGGTGTTCAACAACTGCGTACTGAAGAACAACGGCGACATCAACTTCGGCAACGGCGAGACCTGGCAGGAGATCGCCATGCAGCTGGACATCCTGGTGGACGCCGACGACGTGCTCGGCACCATGCATGTGATCGAGGAGGAGTAGACCTCGCACTCGTTTCTCTTACAATGAAAGGAGGGTGTGATGGGCACCCAACCCGACGTTGGACTCCCGAAGGCCATCGCAGACCGGTTCGTGCCGGTCTCGGTGTCCGGCGGCCGCACGGTGATGGTCGAGAAGTGGGCCATCACCAAGCTGATCCAGGTGATGTCGTGGCTCACCACGAACGTGAAGGACGCGTCGACCTTCTTCAAGGACGACGCCGAGAAGATGGACACGTTCGACTTCATCCAGAAGATCCTGGCGGGTCTCGACGACAAGTTGCCCGAGTTCTTGCGGCTGGCGTTGAGCCCTGCAGACGCGGCGGTCGTACTCGAGATTCCGTCGGATGAGGCGTTCGAAGTCGTGGTCGAGATCCTCAAGCACAACTTGACCGACAAGCTCCGAAAAAAAGTAGCGGAGCTCTTCGAACTGTTCAGGTCGACGTTTCCGGTAAGAAACAAGAGTACCTGATCGAGCAAGCGTTCGGCATGCTGTGCGAGTCGGGCATTGCCAGCATGGCCGAGCTGCTCGACCCTAACGGGGTCTGGACGAGTGAGCTCCTTGAGCTGATGGTTCCCGTGGCGCTGGACGTCAGCGCCGACCGCACGGCCGCACTCTTCGCGGCCACCTCCGCCGCCGTCTCGTTGATCGGCGGGAAGAAGGGCGCGGAAGCGTTTCAGCAGAACCTGAAGTCGACAAAGGACGCAGCGAAGGCCGCGATGCGCAAGGCGCGAGGGCTTCCGCCGGAACGCACTCCGCTTCCTGAAGGCGAAACGCCGGCTGACCAGATCATGGGCATCTTCGGGTTGATGGGCATTCGGCCCCCGAAGCGCTTGAACCGTAAGAACTCCCAGCAAACGAGAAAGCACTAGGACTGAACTATGGCGTTCAAGTTCAACGACGTCCTCGTACCGTTCAAAGCTCAGGTCAACGACTTCATCGTCGGGATGAAGTTGATGAAGGACAGCTTGGTAACGTTCGCCCGGGATGTCGACCGGTTCAATCAAGAAGCCAGCCGGACGCTGAACGGCCCGCTCGACAAGAACGGGAACGCCATGAAGGCGTTGGACTTCCGCACGCTGCGGGCGATCGACCGGCTGGCGCTGCTGGTCGTGATGAGCCGCAACGTGAAGGCCGCCCTGGACTCGCTGTTCACCGCGACGTCCGGCGTGTCCATCGCGTTCGCGGCCGTGGCGGAAGGCTTCATGACCTTCTCGTCGCTGTCGATGTTCATGAAGGACAACCTCGGCCTGGTCGCGGCCGGCCTCGCGGGCGTTACCGCGGCAGTGATCCTGTTCCTCGCGCAGATCAACGAAGCTCAGATCAAGGCCACGAACTTGATCACGGAGGGCACGCTCAAGTCGCAGGCGCGCCTGGCTGAGTTCACGAACAAGGTCAGCGACGCACGCAAGGTCGGCGCGCTGTTCAACGACACGTACGGCGAGGCTGCGAAGGAAGCGCTAAGCATCAACCGCAGCGCGCTGGAAGAATCCCTCCAGCAGGAGCGCAAGCTAGAGCTGGCGAAGACCGCCGCCGCGGACAAGGTTCGACAGATCGTAGGTGACGCAGCCCGCGTCAACGAGGTCATGGAGAACCTGGCGTTCTTCAACCCGAACCTGTGGGGCGCGGACGTCGGGAAGTCGCTGAACGCGAAGGGCCTGAAGAACGCGCAGGACGAGCTGGCGACGGTCGACTCCGAACTCGCGCGCATCAAGCAGCGGGTCCAGGACATCACCGGCAACGCGAGCATCTTGAAGCTGGCGGAACACTTCGGCCAGCTGTCGACTGAACTGCGCACGCTGCAGGACGGCCTGAAGGACTTCCAGAACCGCGCGCCCGCGCTGCAGAAGGTCGCTGACCTGCTCGGACCGAAGGCCGGGTTCTTCACGAACCTCAGCGAGGACATGAAGATCAACAACGCCCGCGAGCTGCTGAGTATCCGCGAGAAGATCCTCACGACTATGCTCGAGGAGGTCGAGGCCGCGCGCAAGCTGCTGGAGATCGTGCAGTCCAAGCTCGATCTGGACCCGGCGAACAACGAGCTGCAGGCTGAGCAGAAGCGCCTGCAGGACCTGATCAACGCCCGCAACGGCGGGGTGCCGGCCGCGACCAGCGCGTTGCTAGACGCCCAGACCGCGCTGAACGACGCGAAGGCGGGACGCGAATTCACGGACGCCTTCACGAAGCCGCTAACGAACGCGATCAGTACGGCCGTGGTCGACGGCATCGTGAACGGAAAGAAGGGCGCCGAGATCCTCGCGGACCTGACCAAGAACCTGCTCACGAACGCGCTGAACGACGTGTTCAAGCACCTGCAGACGGGACTGATCGACGTGTTCAAGTCGATCGCAGGCGCGGGCGGGGAGATCCTCGGCAGCGCGCTGACCGCCGTCGTGGGCATCGTCGCCGGCGTGGTCAGCAAGAAGAAGGGCGGGTCGGATCAGTTCGACCAGATCAAGAACCAGATTGAGTCCACGCAGGCCGTCCGCGGCATCGTCGCGGGGCCCACGAACGTTGCTATCGCTACCGTCGGCGAGAGCATCAAGCGCGCCAACGCAGGCATCGAGGGCCGCCTTGATGTGGTGATCCAAGTGTTGACCGACATTCGTAACAGCGGCCAGTCAACGTTGGCCGGCTCGGTGACTGTCCCGTAAGGAGAATCTTCGATGACTCAATTCGTAATGCCCCGCCAGGTCGAGACCATCGCGGCCCTGCGCGCGATGACGAAGCACCGCGACAAGTCCCATGCTTTCATCCGGCCGAGCCGGGACTTCTTCATCTTCGACGCCGCCGACGCGACGGCGGACGACGGACTCGACACCATCAAGCCGACGGACGTCTCCGGGAGCGGTCGCTACAAGCGATTCCTTCCCTCTCAGGAGCTCATGGCCGTCAGCGTGAAGTCCTACGGCGCGACCGGGGACGGGGTCACGGACGACACTGCTGCAGTGCAGGCGGCGATGGACAAGGCAAATGCCTCTGGTCGCCCGCTCTACTTTCCGCCGGGAACGTACCTCATCTCCGATTCGATCACACTGTCTTCGACGTCACTTAAGGTTTGCGGCGCGGGCTACGCGTCGATCATCGACATCGGCACCAACGCCATCGCAGCCTTCAAGCTGGACCTTCTCGTCACGCCCTCGCAGCAGATCGAGCACATCTTCGAGGATCTCTTTATCAAGGGAGACGATGCCACGCCGGGCCAGCAATTTCTCAACTACAAGAGTGGCGCGATGGCGAACTACGGTGACCGTAACGGCGCGCCGTACATGAGCCGCGTGAACTGTCGCGGAATCGAGTGCTACTTCTACGATCGCGGGTCGATCCTGCCTAGCATCCGCGACTGCATTCTGTTCCTGACACCGGGCGGCCTTGTGTCCGACGGCGACGTGGCTCCGAGCTCTACTCAGCTGATCATGTTCGGCGTGGACTGCGACCACAACGAGCTCTTCGACGGCACCGCAGGCGGCATCATGAATCGCCCGTATGTGTGTGGTGACGAGAACGGGATCTGCATCGCTGGCGGCTGGGAGGTCCACGGCTCCAGCATGAGTAACACGGTATTCTACTCGGCCCCCGGGCAGAACAAGAAGGTCACGAGTGACGACACGGAGACCGCGTACAACCGCTGTCTGTTCGGCAGCGGCACATATCTAGAGATCGATGCCCCGAGCCAACGTGTCATCGGCTGCCTCTGGGGTGGGACCACCGGCAACTTCCCTGTGCGCTGCGTCGACATCACAGCTAACGGTGACGGCGCGCTCATCCACGGAAACACGTTCACCGGACCGGCCTATGGTACCGGGTACGTCATCGAGGGATCCTGGACCTCAGAGGCCATCCGGAACGCCGCGAAGCATTGCGTGATCTCAGGCAATCGCGGCGCCAAGGTTGTCGAGACTGGCGCGGCCGACTTCAATACCTACCACGACCTCGACAATGTGCCGACGCTCCTCGGTGCGGCCTCTCGGATCGGCGAGGCCAACCACCGGAACGTGCGCACCTTCGGCGCGATCGGCGACAACTCCACCAACGATCGCGCGGCGATCCAGGCGGCCATCGACGGACTGCCGACCATCGGCGGCACCGTCTACTTCCCCCCAGGCACCTACCGGATCAATACCGGCCTTACGCTGCCGGACAAGGAAGTGACGTTCGAGTTCGCCGGTGGGGCGAGCATCACGATCGGCACCAACGCAATCACCGTGTTCACCGTGCCGGATGGACTGACGGCTCGCAGGAACTACGACTTCCGAAAGCCGGTGGTTACCGGCGGCAGCGTCACGGGTCAGAAACTCTTCACGATCGACGAGTCGAATTCTCGCGGCGTCGTGCGGCTCCACGATCCAGAGATCACCGGGATCGAGATTCCATTCAACGTCACCGATGGCGAAGCAGCCTATGTCAACACTGTCGAGATTTACGTGTGCGGCGGTCGCATCCTACCGACTGCGCTGGGCACCAACGTTCTGATCCAGACTGCAAATCCCGCCGGCACCTATCCGTTTGGTTGCGACCTGTGGCTCGATAACGTGTGGCTGGAGAAATACGGGTCGTCCAATGGTTGGTCGTTCGACTACGACGGCGACCTGATCGTCAGCAACGGCGTGTCCATCCGCCTGAAGGACGGAAGCGCCAACAAGATCGACGGGCTCCAGGTCACCGGCGCTCTCTATGTGCGCTCTGCCAGCGGCACAACGCTCAAGATGTTCGGCGCCAGCTTCTGGTCGGAGGATGACGCCGACGTCCTGATCCTGGACGGCGTCACCATGACAGTGTCGACATCGTACGGCTTCGAAGTGCGTGGGCTCTGGCTCTACAACGCTGGGTCCCTCGTCATCGACGGACCGAACGTGAACGTCAATGTCAAATTGGTGACGGCGCCAGGCGCGATCGGCGTGGACATCACCACGCTCGGAACAAACGCCAAGGTCTCCGGTAACTTTGGGGATCACACGACAGCCGCGATTCGGAACGCCTGCGCCGCTGGACCGCGTATCCATGACTGCTCCTTTGCCAGCACAGGCGGCCACAAAACCATCCAAGACACCGGAGCAGGCGACTACACGCTCGGAGTCGGCAATAAGGGCGTGAGCACTGGTGGCGGCATGACGTTGGGTGGCAATTCAAAGGTCACGGTCGGTGATTACAACTTCGCGTAAGACGGAGGGATAAATGTCCGACTACTCGCTCATCTATCGAACGGTCCTCACGGTAACCGAAGGCGACTCCGGCCTCGTCGATGCAGGCGGAGGCCTCTGGTACAAGGAGTTCACCATCCCGGCCGTCAACACGGGGACCGCGAAGGTAGACGCGGAAGTCGCGGAGAGCCGCATCCCCTCGCTCCCGGAGCCCGACCTGACCCTCGAGCACCGGGGCGCGTTCGTTCAGCTCTACTCCGCAACGAAGCTCCGCCTCTACTGGCGCGGGGCGCTCTCGGTGGATCCGGAGGCCGGCCAGGAGGCGATCTCCGCCAGAGTCGAGGTGTTCGATCTTGACACTGTTATCAATGAGATCCTTGAGCTTGACTTTAAGCTTGTGCGTCTGCTTGGGTATCTCGGTGAGAACGTGATGCAAGATCTGCTCGAGTACGACGACGCCGGCAACCTCGTTCAGTACCGACTGCGCTTGTTTGATACGAAGGTTAACGCGGAAGCAGCCACGCCCGATCGCGCAGATGGCAGTGCGTTGCAAACCGGTGAGCTCGCGCGAGTGACTATGTCACAGGACATTGAGATCTCGAAGAATGATCGAGCCCTGCTGATGCGGGTGTTGACCGACATCATCGCGACCCCGGGAGTATAACGTACTATGTTTGAAGGCGATCAAGGTCTCTGCGTTACGCACTGGGAGCAGCCAGTCGATTGGCACGGCCCATGGCGCCGCGCGGTGCACAAGCGCGACCATCGCTACTTCCCGAAGCGGGGTGGCGGCCGGCGCTTCCGGCACCCGTTCCTCGACCCGATCCTGTACCCGCGGCTGCCGGACAAGACGGCGGGCATGGATCAGGACCGGGTGCTGCGCGTCAAGAGCATCGTGACCAAGACGCTGGACTCCTCGGTCGTGTCAAAGTTCCGCGACAAGGACGAGGACGTACAGATCACCGAGACGTGGGCCGCGAACACGCTGTCCACGGAGGTCGGGTTCTTTCGCATGCTGCACAAGTATCTGCTGGACCCGCTGCCGATCGGGCGATACATCGGGTGGCAGCCGCGCGACCTGACGTGGAAGAGCTACTTTATTGAGATGCTCGACGTACAGATCGGCAGCGACAACGACTACGTCGTGGAGGAGCTCGGCGACGAACGGCCGTACCTCATGCGCGAACAGCTGGTGGTGCGGTTCAAGCTGGTGCGCGAGATCATCGCGCCGGTGTCGAGCATCATCATCACGGGAGCTTAACGGATATGAATAGGCTGCGAGGCGGAGTCCCGATTCCCCAGCACAATCGCTACACCCGGGTGAACGACCCGGCGTTGCGCGGACTCGTGCCGGCCTTGAGCGTGCCGCGCGAGAACGGGAACCAGACCGTCAACAAGGTCGCGGGGCTGCTGAACCGCGCCGGGTCATCGCCCCGCAACCCCGTCCTCGCGGGACTGGGCGCGCACCTTGAGTTCATGATCGACGAGCGCGACCGCCTCATCAGCGTGTTCCTGTACCGCGATCGGCGCGAACCCGGTCCGGACCTGATGGACGACGTGGTCACGCTGGGCGACAACCTGTTCGGCCTGGACTTCCTGATGGGCAGCGGGACCAGCGTGGCCGGCTCGCCCTTGACCGGGGCGGTGCGGAACTTCCTCCGCATCCTGTCGCGGGCGGGTGCGACTGAGCGGGTGTTCTGGGTCCAGACGTTCGACAAGGACATCGTGACCGTCGAAGGGCAGAACGCCCTCGACGACGCGCTGGAACCGGTTGAGATCGTGGCCACCATCGTCGACGTGAGCCGTGACTGGATCGACCTGAAGATCGACTTCATGGTCTCCTGGTCGGACGAGTTCAGCGTGCTGCACAACCGGAACGCGGACGATCGCGAGAACGGCAACCTCAAGAGCTACGGCGGGGCGAAGTTCGTTTCGTTCTTCCAGACCGGTGAGCTGGAGAACGTGCCGCTGGACAGCACCGAGGTGAACGTCGTCGACCAGAACGTGATCTCGAACCAGCACACGCTGCAGGTCGAGAACACGGTGGGCCTGAAGCACGTGACCGTGCGCTTCCGGTCGAAGATGGACTCGGCTTACTTCGTGGACGTGGACGTCTTGATCCGCGTCGTTGCGCCGGAGGAAGGCGTCTGCGCCGCGCCGGCGTCGGAGCCCTGCGTCGACTTGTACCTGAAGAAGGATTCGATCCTGCCGGCCGAGACGCCGAACGAACCGAGCGTGGTCGGGGTGCCGACCGTCGCGGGCACGCCCGGCGACCCGGTCAGCGTCGACCTGCTGATCATCACGCTGCGCGGTGCGACCGCCGGCGCGGCGCCGAAGCTGCGCGTGCGGAAGTGGGGCTGGGTTGCGAGCGCGGACGCGATGGCCGGTGCGCGCCTCACGCAGGTCGGCGTCGACCTGGATTACAGCCCGCTGGTGCTGGCGAGCACGTCGCCGCTGACGTCACCGCCGTACACCGGCGGCAAGCGCTACACGATCGCGCTCGCGAAGACCGACCTGACGGCGGACAACGTCGCGCTGATGGACGTGATGGTCCTGGACGGCGACCACGTGTCGAACCCGGTGAACATCCCGGGCCCCAGCGCACGTGCCCTGCAGTTCTTCCCGATCGGCGGCACAGGCGGAGGGCCGACCTGCGCTTACTGATATGAGAACTAAAGAGCTGGTATCCTGCATGATGATCACGCAGGACCGTCCCGCCTTCGTCGAACGGGCCTACCAGTGGTGGAAGGCGCAGACGTGGCTGAACAAGGAGCTGATCGTTGTCGACGACAGCGTCCCCAGCAAGCGCTTTGACTTCGGCGCCGGCTTCAACGGTAAGCACGTTAAGCACATTAAACTGAACGACTTGGTAGAGATGGGCGCGAAGCATGACCTCGCGTTGAAGCATGCGCAGGGCAGCATCTTGACTTACTGGGATGATGATGACCTGTTCATGCCGACTCGCCTCGTGCGCCAGTTGGAGCCGATCGTCCTCGAGCAGGTGCAGATCACCGGCATCCCGCGGGCGTATATCGTGCAGACCCCGGGCGCGGTGTTCTACAAGTTCCGGCCGAATGATCAGCTGGGATCGTTGGAGAGTTGGATCGGCAACGGCGTCGATCGGTGGGCAGGCAACGGCGGCGCGCCGATCAAGATGCTGGCGACGTTCCACGACGGCACGGCCATGTTCAAGCGTGACATCATCGGAGACTTTAAGCACCCGCCGGTGCGCGTGGGCCAGAAGGTGGACTTCATCAACCAGCTGATCCGCGCCGGCAATCGCTGGCTGTCCGTGGTGAACAACCGGCTGTTCGTGTACGTGCGGCACGGCAAGAACACCTGGAACTACAACGAGCGCAAGGTGCACCTGCATGTGTCCGCACCCGCGTGGGTTCCGAACGACACGCTCGAGTTCTGGCGGAAAGGGGCGCTGCTGTAATGGGTGACCTCGGCGCGATCGTCCGGGAGGCCAGCAAGATCAAGGGCTGGATGAGTGAATCAGAGCTCTTCTGGCTGGCATGGAACGCGACTCAGCGGAAGTGCATCGTTGAGTTTGGGTCGTACCAGGGCCGGTCAACGAAGGCGCTGGCCGCGACCAGCGGCGTAGTGCACGCGGTCGAACCGAACATCAGCGATGACCTGCGGGCGAACATCAACCATGAGCTCTCGTCCGGGAAGGTCGTGCTGCACAAGGCGCGCAGCGTGGACTTCCAGCCCGCGTTCGACATGGTCGACATGGTGTTCATCGACGCGAGCCACGACTACGCGAACGTGTGCGCGGACATCGAGAAGGGCATGGAGTTGCTGATGCACGGCGGCCTGCTGTGCGGTCACGACTTCATCTACGAAGATTGGCCGGGCGTAAAGCGCGCGGTCAGCGAGAAGGTGCTGGGCTACCAGATCGCGCCGGGTACTTCGATCTGGTTCAAGGAGATGCCGAATGTCGCGTGAGATGGTGCCGGGCACGGTCCTGGATCTGATCTCCCAGAGCAACCGCCGGTGGCCGCTGTACCGGGTGTTGCTGCACAATCCGCGCTGCACGACCCCGAACCAGGTCGCGACGGACACGTACACCGTCCCGCCCATGGACATCACGGCGTTCATCGAGTCGATCAGTTATACCGAGAACATCGGGTTCGAGAACCTTGACAACCCGAGCACGACGAAGATCAGCCTCGTGCTCCGCCGGCATCCCCAGACTGGGGCGTCGATTCGTAGTGGTCTGATCGAGGACGGCGTGATCGTGCAGCTGTTCACGGGCGACCTGACCGTCGCCATCGACGACTGGATCTGCGTCTTCACGGGCGCCTTCCGCGGCCGGCCGGGCGATGACCCGGGCACGCCGGCGGATCAGACCGAGGGCCTGACCGCGGTCGCGCACGGACGCGAGGAGCGCTTCCTGAACCTCATCATCACGACTGAGTCCTTTCCCGCGGACACGGACCTGGGCGTGATGGCCTTCAACGTCGCGCAGGAGCACATGGGCCTGAGCATGGACGAATGCATGTTCGGTGCGCTGGGCTTCGAGTCGAAGCACTTGACGAATCAATTAGTAGAGATCAACGCTTTGGATGCGCTGTACCAATTAGGTTTTCCGCTGAACAAGAAGCCGAAGTTCGACGCGAAGGGCCGGTTGCGCTACGTCGACTCGGACCTCGATAAGCCGGCCGTGCGGATCTACAACGACCGCGCGCTGTTCAAGTCGATCAAGGCGTCGCCGAACGAGATCGAGGTGAACAACAGCGTGGTGCTGCGGGGCCTCGACCACAACCTAACGAAGGCGAAGAGCGAGGCTCAGCGCATCGACACGTTCGAGGCGATCACCGGCTTCTTCGATGATGAGTACAAGGAGGACAAGTACTACAGCCAGGACCACAGTCAGCGGTGCGAAGATACCTACCTGGTGACTAAGCATAAGATCAGCTGGTCGCGGGCGCAGTGGTCGGAGGCCGATGAGTTCCACGGGGTCGTGAGCATCGACTGCCACACGCTGTTCCTGGCACGGGTCATCATCTTTGCGGTGTACCTTGCGCTACAGATCGTCGTAGCTGTGATCGACCTCGCGATCCAAGTTGGCGGCACGGCCGTCGCAGATGAGCCAGTCATCACGCCCAGCGGCCCATCTACGCTCGCGATCTGGCGCTCGGTGCTGTATGTGACTAGTATCGTCGCGTTGGCTGGACTTCTGTGGTCGATGCAGTTCATCGGCCGTGGGACATATGAGATTTGGGGGAGTCCGTTCGAGTACGTGTACCAGGAGCTGATGGTCAGAGCAAAGATGATCGGGATGCGGCTCGATGAGATTAGAGAGATCGAATTTCGCAACGACTTCGTGAGCGACATCGAGACGCTCGAGGTGCTGGCACTCGAGCACTTGCACCGTGAGATGCTTAAGAACCAAACCTACGACATCGTGATGATGGACGACCCATTGCTTGAGACTGATGATATCATCGAGATCATGGGCTTACGCTTCTACATCACCGGTATCACACGGTCGATCAAGGCGCAAAGTGAGCCGATCATCAAGCTCACGGGCTGGTTGATTTGGCGAGACGTGCTACGCGAAGCGTTGGATTTTGTTGAGTAGGTAATTTTCTTTTACAAGGAGACTAAATCATGGCCGCAGGAAAATGGAAGGTCTACGACAAGGCGAAAGTCCGGCTCGCGGACGGCACGTTCGACATGGACAACGCTGCGCTCGGGCTCACGATGGCCCTGTTCCTGTCGACGTCGAACGCCGAGACGCTGGGTGTCGGCACGGGCGTCTACGGTGACCTGACGAACGAGCACGCGAACGCCAACGGGTACACGACCGGCGGGATCGCGCTGACGTCGGAGACCTGGACGAACTCGACCTCGACCACGACGTTCGACTGCGACGATGTGACCTGGACCGCGTCGGGCGGCTCCATCGTGGCCCGCTTCGCCGTCATCTACTGCAACGCGACGGTCAACTCGATCGTCAAGCCGCTGCTCTGCATCTCGCTCCTGGACACGACCCCGGCCAACGTCACGGCGACGGACGGGAACACGTTCAAGGTGGCGATCAACGCGAGCGGCGTGTTCACGCTTTCCGGTGCGACGGCGGACTAAAAGGAGGCGACCATGGGCACGAGCGGAGTCCCCGAGGAGTTCGAGCTTCACATCAAGTTCAACACCAGGACGAACGACTGCTTCGTCTCGGGGAAGTTGAAGAACAAGGAGCTCTCTTACCGGGCGCTGGAGCTGGCGAAGGACGTCCTCGACAAGCAGTACCAGAAGATGCGTCGCGAGCTGCTCCAGCAGCCCGGGATCGTTCAGGCGACGCCTCAGGGACTGAAGAACCTCCTGAGGAATAGTGGATAGTCGATGGCGCTGACCAAGACGTCCCGCGGTACAGGCACCAAGAACTCCAGCGCGACCACGATCGCGTTCTCGCCGGCGTCCAACCTGACGGCCGGGGCGCTGGCGGTGCTCTGTATCGCGACCGACAACGCGCACTCCGGCGGCACGGGCTATACCACGTTCACCGTCACCGACACCAAGGGCAACACCTGGACGCGCCGCTGCTCGGGCTTGGTCGACCCGGGCGCGGCCTCGGCGGGCTCGGAGGGCGCGATCTTCACCACGTCCCAGAACATCGGCGCGCTGACGACAGGCGACACGATCACGATCACCGTGGATACCGCGACGGTGGCCACGTGCTGGACGCTGATGGAGGTGACGGGCTCCCTCGGGACGCCCAACTTCAAGAGCCAGAACGTCGGCACGAGCGGCACCGGCACGACCAGCCCGACGATCACGAGCAGCAGCATTCCCAGCGGGACGATGATCATCGGCTGCATCTGCATCGAGGCAGGCACGACCGAGACCTTCACCGACGACACCGACTCCAGCAACGGCACGTGGGACGCCTCGCAGAACACCAAGATCGGTACGACCACGTCCGGCCAGGCTATCATCTCCCAGAGCAAGGTCGTGACCGGCACGGCCACCCAGACCTACAACCCGACGCTGGGCATCGCGGGCGACCTCTGCTGCATGTGGATCTCGGTCGGCGAGGACATCACCGTCACCCCGGGGCTTGGACAGCCGACGGTAACCGGATTCGCTCCGAATATCCTGGTTTCGGTCACGAGCACTCCTGGCGTCGGACAAGTTGACGCCACCGGGCTTGCACCGACCGCGAACGTTTCAGTGAGCGCGACGCCCGCGCTCGGGCAAATCACGGTCACCGGGTTTGCTCCGACGGTTCTCGTGTCGGTAACGGCATTCGCGGGGCTTGGAGCGGTGACCGCTACGGGTCTCGCTCCGTCGCCCACGGTTTCCATCACGGCATTCACCGGGCTGGGTGCGCTTTCGGTCGCCGGGTTTGCTCCGACGGTTCAGATCTCCGACAATCAAGTCGCTTCTCCTGGCGTCGGCGCTGCGACCCTGACCGGGCTCGCTCCGACGATGGTGCTCCCAGTCGTTTCGACGCCCGCCGTTGGAAGCCTTGCTCTGACGGGCTTGGTTCCGACCATAGAAACCCCCGTTACGGTCACTCCGGGCCTCGGGCAGATCGCCATCTCAGGGCTGGTCCCCACTGTGGAATTGCCGGTCGTCGTCACCCCGGCTCTCGGTACTCTTACCATCACAAGCTTCAGCCCGACGGTCTTGGTCTCCGTGACCGCGTTCGCCGATACCGGCGCCCTGGTCGTCACCGGCTTCGCGCCGACCGTCCAGATTTCCGACAACAAGGTCTCGACTCCCGGCGCCGGGCAAGTCGCTCTCGCCGGATTCGCGCCTGTCGTGGAGCTCCCCGTCGTCGCCACGCCCGCGCTCGGCGTGCTCGCGATCACGGCATTCTCTCCGACCGTCGAGATCTCGGAGGGCACGACCCCCGATACTGGCGCGCTCATTCTCTCCGGATTCGCGCCGACAATCACGATCTCGAATAACCAGACCGTCACGCCTGGCCTGGGCGCGGTCACGCTGTCCGGGTTTGAGCCGATTCCGCCGAATCACCAGGTCGTGGTCCCAGGTGTCGGATCGGTAACCCTGAACAGCGCCGCGCCGGTGATTCTGATCGGCGTGGTGAGCGAGCCTGGGACGGGTGCGCTCGACGTGTCCGGCTTCGCGCCGATGGTAATGATCTCAAGCGCGGTGAACGTTAAGCCAGAGACAGCTGCGCTTACGATCAGAGGCTTTGCGCCCGACGTGAACACTGTCGTACTGCCGCGCCTGGAAGTTAGCGGCACGCGGGTGTATCGCCGCGCGTCAACCGCCCAAAACTTACATAAGATCACGGCGCACGCGCGGCGCCGCACGCTCACGTTTGCGATGGGACAGACAGCGCAGTTTAAGCTGCGCGTAGTTAAAGATGGGCTCCCGTTCAATTGGGCTTGGCGTTAGTCGATCACGCTGCGTAGCGCCGCGGTAGTTAACCCCGTCACGATGGTTTCGACGACGCGGGACAACGTTACCGTAGGCGAAGCGACGTTTGATCGCGTAGGCGAATCACCAATTGAGCTCACATTTAAGCTCACCGATGGCGAGATTATCGTGCCGTTTAATAAGCCTACGCTTAGTTTCGTAGTGACGCCATAAAGACCTTATGAAAAATGTCGCGCTTGTATCAGCCCGCGAGATCGCGGATAAGCAGGTCGTCGTCAACGGCGTTACGGCCTCGCCGCCAAAGTACATCGAGGTCGACCCGGCCGGCAATAAAGAGTGGGTCGTTGACGTCTACATCGGCCCGCTGGTCGACGTCTCGATCCTGCGCAACGTGCCGATCGTGCCGGCGGCGAAGCAGAACGTGACTGACATCCGCCAGCCGGTGCAGCTGGAGCGGTCGAAGCAGGGCAAGTACACCGTCGTCGGTCGGGCGAAGGTGATGAGCGCGGGAGTGCAGACGCCAGACGGAACGATCCTTGAGCCACAGTTCCGTGAAGTTGAAGTTAACATGGCTCAGCTCGACATCCTGCACGTCGCCGATCTGGACTATACGGCCGAGATGTTGCAAGCTGATGAGGATCCGGACACCGGCACGCAGCTGCAGGCTGATGAGGACGAACCTCTCCAGCTGATCACCGCGCTGGATGCGTTCGGCCACCCGGTGGGCACCGAGGACGACGACTGCTCCAACCCGGAGCTGGTCAGCCTTACGCCTGTAACACAAGGCAAGACGCGTCACGTTCGGATCGACATGGCGACGCTCGGGTTGTACGGCGACCCCGAGGCGATGCAATGGGGAGATCCGGATTCGGAGTTGCAGCCGGCTATTCAGATCGTAGAAGAACTTGAGGATTAGATAAGGGAAGGTAGGATTAGTATATGAGCATCACGCTTCAAAGCTTCGCAGCTTCTGATCGGAACTACGTTCAGAAGCTGAACAGCAACTTCACGGCCATCGCAGCTGCGATCAACTCGCTGCAGGCGGCGATCTCCGGCGGCGTAGGTCCTGGATCGCAGCTGATCACGGACCTATTCGATCGGCCGGGCGTGATCGGCACGCACTCGTATCAGCTGGACCTCGACGCTTACGCGGGCGCAGCGCTCATCGACATCGGGTACCGTCCCGCACCCAATATTGCGTACGGTGAGACCGGGACCAGCGCTGCGTGGGTCAACACTGGCGAGTCGTTCGAGCGGGTGCAGCTGGCCGTTGACGCCACGCTGAGCTTCGCGGCGATCATCACCGCCCTGCCGAAGACGGTGTACGTGGTGCTGCCGGGCAACGGCACGCCCCAGGTCACCGAGTCCGATGTCCTGCCGAACGTGCTGTATCTCTACAGTATGACGTGGGACGGCTACCAGATCGACATCGCCACGATCAAGCGGATGTACCACCTGCTGCCGGGGTACGAGCTGATCAAGGACATGGCGCGTCGCCCGCAGATGCTGTCGATCTTCGACCCGGAGACCGATTGGGTCAGCGACGAGCAGGGCATGACCTCTATTCTCATTCCGGGTGCCATCGACGAGGAGAACTTCGCTGAGATGGCTTACGAAGTGCTGGGCTTCTTCGTCAACGCGGCGCGCGGCGACGAGGACGGGTTCAGCGCGCCGGCAGAGGCGATCGTTGCTGATGATACTCACGTGAAGTTCAAGATCACGAGCGAGGGCGAGGACTGGACGGACGAGGACGCCTCGTTCGACTTCGACTGTAGCAACATGCCGGACTTTCAGTTCATCCCGATCAGCGACGCGATCGGGGATGACCGGTACGTCGTGGAGAGCCGCACGTTCGAGATGGAGCGCACGTTCCTGGGGCCGGCCGTGGTGAGCGCCCGGGCCTTCCAGTGGGGCGTGCTGGTGCGGCCGATCTACGGACCGGCTTTCGCAAAGGACACGGACTTCGTGGACCAGATCTAGGGCTAGACTAACTACACAGAGAACAAGAAGACGACCGGGGTGGGTAATAGGAGGCGAGCATGAGCTGGATGTATTTCTTGGCGTGCCTGACTTGCTGGTGGGCGGATACCACGCCGGCGCAGGCGGGAGGGGACAACAGCAGCGGCATCAGCTGTAAGTGGCTACTGGTGTCCGCATGCTCCGCGATGGCGGGCGTGATCTGTATCCTCTTCGCGTGGGCGAAGACGAAGGACACCCGCATCGAGGAGCTGCACAAAGAGAAGGACGTCGTGCAGGACGCCCGGCTCAAGGACTTCCAGGATCGCTACGACCGTCTGTCGCGTCGCGGCAAGAACAAGGAATCGAGTGGTTCGGCTTTGTAAGTAAGCAAGTGAGGAGGACAGCTACGATGGGACTCTTGACGTGGATCTTTCCGAGTCGCTTGGTCAAAAAGATCGAGACCGAGCGACGGTCACAGCGTGACGCCGAGATCGAACGCATGAAGAAGGCGGAGACCGATAAGCTGTGCGAGATCCAGAAGCAGGCCGCGGCTGGCGACGAGGCCGCCGCTGCGAACCTGAAGGACTACAATCAGTGCCTCGACGACCAGAGCGTGAAGCTCCTGCGCGAGAGCGCGGTGCCGAAGCCGCTCCCGCCGGCGCACCCCTGACGCACGCTCACGCAGCCAAGATTCTTTTAAGGAAGGCGCTATGGATCTGAAGGTGGACTGGGACAAGCTCGCGGCGGACCTCAAGGTCGAGGCCCTCGCCGGCTTGGACGGCCTCGTGGACGGGGCGAAGAGCGACCTCGAGGAGTTCGGGAAGGCGATCGCCAAAGACCTCGTGAACGCCGCAAAGAGCGGGGACGAGGCCGACCTGAAGGAGCTGGGGCATCAGCTGCAGGCGCTCGGCGAAGTCAACCGGATCCGGCTGGTGAACGCCAGCTGGGAGAAGGTGTCCAACGTGCTGCAGCTGGTCGGCCGGGTCGCCCTGAAGACCCTGCTGGCCGCTGCGGCCTAGCATCAACGGGTCAGATTTATTTCTTGTTAGAAGGGAGGCCAGATGGCCAAGCGCTTCGGGTGGTTCATGATGTGTCTGGTGGCGGTCATGCTCAGCCTCGGCTCGGTCGCCGGGTGCAGCAAGGGCATGATCAGCGTCGACGCGGTCGACGGCCTGACCACGGACGTGTGCGACCGGCACGACAAGATCCTGCGCGGTGAGCTCGATCCGAAGGACCTGAATGGCGACGGGAAGGTCGACGAGAAGGACGACGCCAAGCGCGCTACCTACCTGCGGTCGACCGAGCTGCTGCGCAAGGTGCTGTCGGAAGCGCGAAAATAGCGAGACACCTTGCGCTTTATCCAATCTGCATTAAGCGCAGATGAACCCGGGCAACCGGGCGAGTCGGCGGGTCCCATCCCCGCCGGGTGCACTTAAGCTTATAAACTTGGGTGCACCCCAAAATTGGGCGCGTGGGCTCCTTCCTTGCGGCGTGGCTCCGAACTGAGTAACATCAGCTCGGAGCCACGTTCGTTTCAGGAACGTCTCTGGGATGGCAGTTAGCGTGCGTGGCTGACGATTTGGCGCACTTTGGTACCCGGTCAACCCGTAACTACGTTTGACTCAAGTCTTGATTCCCAGCCGGTAAGCGACATACTCCCACACCGCTTCCTTCGCCGACTGGTCCGCCGACAGGCCCAGGAACCGTTCATCCTCGCCGATCCGCTCTTCGCCCTTAGCAGCTAGATCCTGCTTCATTCGAGCGAACAGCACCTCGTCATCAACGAACAGCTCTAGGTCCTTCTTGAGCACAATGGACAGGGCATCTGCGACCAGTGGCGCCGGCTTGCCGCAGTAGTCGATCTCTTCCATCGTCACGACGATCCGCACGAACCGGTGCGGAGCGGCCGGCGGCCGGTTGACATTGAAGCGCGTGGGCTTGCGGTCCATGTTCTCTTCCTTAAAGCCTTAAAGTCCTTACACCTTCTCGTTCTTGAATCGGTATGAGTCCTCAGTTAGCTCCATGTCCTGGAAGAGCGCCGGGCAACATTCAAGCATGTACTTTGCGACTTGCCGGAAGGCGATCCGGATCTCGCTCTCGGCGCTGACGGCCGTGCGCATCCCGATCATGTGCCGGATGGCGCGCACGCCACGCTTGATTCGACACGGATCATATGAGCAGGTGCAGGACTCATTGCACCGACCGTGAGCGTTCTCGCGGCAATCACGGCACCACAAGACGACCAGATCCTTATCGTGCGCGGGCGGCTTCGATCCCATAGGTGCCTCCTATTCAGGTTTGGGAAGTTCGATCTGCTGTGAGTCGTTCAGGCCCGGCAGCTTGAACTCGGCCAGCTCCGTGGGCTTCGCGACCCCGCCGAGCTTGTGCGTGGTGCCGGCCTCCGCGATGGGAAAGCCCTTCTCGAGGCCGCGCTTCGCCCGGTCCTTCATGACCGCGGCCCACGTCGCCTGCATCTTGGTGCGCTTCACGAACTCGGTGAGCTCATCCCACAGGATCATCTCGGGCCTACACCGGGCGCACTTGCCCGTGCCGAAGCGCTTCGCGAACCCCGCCTGCAGGTGCGCGACAGGCGGGTGATAGCCCGCGGCCACCATGCCCTGACACACCTTGCCCCAGGTGATGCGGGCGTACTCGGAGAGGATCGCATCGCGCTCGCGCTTCAGGGTCTTGAGCGCCACCGTGGCGCGTTGGAGGCCCTTCAAGGCGTCATCGAGCTTCGCGTCGGTCGCCAGCTGACCGGCGTGGAAGCCGAGGTTGTAGGCCGTCTTCTCATCCGGCGTAAGCGCCATCTTCTCATCGGGCGTGAGCTTGTCCGGGTCCATGTTACGCTCCTTTCTTCATTAAGTAGCATCGAACGTGATCGACTTCGCCTCGGACCACCGCGTCTCGGTGTACTTC
>Ga0193692_1000107_pt1 | contig 18797 bp, 11 predicted proteins | sample L3a1metaG_FD_144917 | JGI IMG/M metagenome (GOLD analysis project Ga0193692, IMG submission 144917) | Soil microbial communities from a riparian zone of the East river system, Colorado, United States - L3a1 | ecosystem: Environmental > Terrestrial > Soil > Riparian zone | place: USA: East River... | reverse complement strand
CTTCATCGTTGGCTCATATCCTTCTGCAGAGATGATAAGAACTGAGTTGGGGCTTGCATCTATTTTAAAAAGACCAAGACTATCAGTTACAGTTCCTTTCTCTTCTCCTTTTACAATAACAGAAGCATTTGGTACCGCTTTGTTTTTCTCATTCTTTACAATACCATGCAGGGTTTGTTTCTTTATTACTGGATTTGTTTGTGCCATTGTAACTGTAGCTACAGTTATAAATAACATTAAGGAGAAAATTTTTTCTTTCATACACGATTTTAAAAGTGCAAATTAATTTAGATGATCAACCACGCAAAATAAAAAGCTGCCTCAGATGAGGCAGCTTTTTATAATGTAATTTGAAGCATTTATTGCTTAACAAAATTATCTATAGTTGTACGGGCATTACCCCCACTATTAACAATTACCATATAAATGCGGAAGGTAGAACCTGCATATTTAGTGGCGGCGCTACCTACAATTTGATATCCTACAAGCTTAGGTTGAGTAAGGAAAGTAAAGCCACCTGCAGCAATAGCTGATATCGCAGCAGCATCTAAAGACACAACAGGATTGCTGACTACTCCGGCAGTATTAGTAAAAGATAAATTAACACCGACACCAACAAATGTTTCCAGGTAGTCCTCAGGCAATAGTATAGTAGTTGCAGATATCGGACCTACAACGATTGGATCATCCACAAATCCTCCTCCATTTGCAGCGGTAGTTGTATCTCCAGGAACAGCTCCAGTTGAATTCCACCTGGAAAAAGTGTGCAGATAGTTACCCGCTAAAAGATTACCAATTACATTGTAATAAATAATGTTTTGGTTACTGCTTAACCCTTTTCCGCCTCCATCAGTTATTGCAACCGGTAACATATAGCTAATTGTTGGATCTAACTTGTTTTGAAATATCCAAAGAGTTGTAGTTCCGGTATACTCTAATCCTCCCGGAATTGTAACGGTACTACTTACAAGCTTAAAGGCATTTGTAGGAAATGGCTGGAAATTTGTGCCATTAGCAGCATTATAGGCAGCAATAGCAGAATTATCAACTCCAAGTGTAACAGTAACAGAGCCATTTTTGCTATTATTAGAAGCAAGAATCGCCATTACAGTTTTCTTAAGTGTATCAGGAGACGATGTATTCACCAAAACATTAGAGGCTTTGAAATTGCTAGTACCAGCACCACTTAGGACTACCATGTCAGATGTCTGCGTAAGATCAGTAAATCCTTCTCTTTCTTTTACACAGCTTGTGACCATGATCAGCAGGCAGCTGACGGCAAAAAAAACTTTAAATTTTATAAGACTATATTTCATAATATTTCTTTTTCTTTTTGGTAATTATTATTGGCTATTAAGGCATCCACCAAACATTTGTAGTAGGTGTAATAGTTCCCACGGCAAGTACACTCTCTGCATTTACCTCATATTCCCTTTGTGGATATAAAAGCCTTGTCGGCATTTTTCCTGTTGAGAATGGACTGGTAGATAATGGAACATCGGCAGGTAATTTTAACCTGCGATAGTCATTATATGGCTCCAATTCATTGATACAACATAGTGCAGCCCATTTTTGCCTGATAATAAGAGCAATTTGTTCGCTCAGATTAGTAGTTGCATCCCAGTTTACCTGCTTATCACCTGCCTGGCCATAATAAGTGCTTGCCTGGGCACCTGTTAAACCAAGGTAAAGGAATGATTGTGTTACACCATTTTGATAAGCAGTCTTTGCTGCAGCTGCGCCACCGGCCAACCAGCCTCTGGCTATAGCTTCGGCCTGCAGGAAATAACTTTCAGCAGCAAGCATAATAGGAGCAGGTTGACTGAAAGACTTCAGTATACCTGTACCAAATTCAGATGTTCTTGAATTAGGGATTCCCTGGTCACCAAAATAATTTCCCTGGTATGTTCCGCCAGGTGTAGCGGCTGTTTTATAATACTTTCCTATACGAGTATCATTATGTGCCTGGAAGAAATCAATTGCATATTGTCCTGCACGATAAAAATCTTGCGTATAAGTGCCTGAAGTGTTAATATTCGATCCCCAAAATGGATTTGCTTTTCCTGCAGAGTTTAAATAACCGGGATTTACACTTGCATCAGCATCCAAAAATGATGCTCCGGCTAATTTTGCAACCTCGGTAGCTATATAAGCTGCCCTGTCTGCCCGTTGGCTTTGCCTGATGAGTAATCTTAATTTCACGGTATTCGCAAATTTTACCCATTTAGGCGCATTTCCAGCAAACAGTACATCACCGCCTATAGATCCGGTAACAGCTGTTTTCAGTAGCGCAATAGCTGTATCCATCCTTTTACCAAGATCATCATAGATCGCTTTTTGATCGTCATATTTTGGTTTGCTTGCCACTGTACCTTGCAATGCTTCAGAGTAAGGTATATTACCATACAGATCTACCAGGGTCTGATAATTGTATGCTTTCATCAGCATCCCAATACCCCGGTAAAAATTATTACCACTTTCTGCACCTTTCTTCTCTACAAAATCATAATCTTCCAGGTTATCATAAATGCCACCAAAGGCTCCGGCAGCAAAATTATTCGTAATGGCATAAGAAATATTTTCTGTTGCGATCGCATAGTTACCGCTATAAGAAATATGTCCAAGCCATAAACCTGCAAAAGCAAAACGGGCATCAGCTGTTGGGTTACTGAATTGAGCGGCCGTGTTTTGCAGTGCGGCTGATAACACCAGATCCGCATTTGCCGAAGCCGTGGTTGGATCATTTGGCGAAGTATTAATATCCAACAGTTGTTTCTTACAGCTGCCAAAAATTGCCGCCAGAAAAACTACTGCTATTAATCTTTTAGATATAAGTTTCATAATTATTTCTTTGTATTTTAAAATTAAAATATCACATTCAGGGTAATTCCATAAATTCTTGTTGGAGGAGTTTGGAAAATATCATTTGATCCAATTGCATTCCCCGTACCAGCAGCACTGAATTCAGGATCTGTCCAAACATTGTCTTTAGCTCTGAACATAAACAAATTTCTACCAGACAAACTAATTGAAGCTTGTTGAATAACCTTTGTTTTATCCGTTAGACTTCTTGGGAAATCATAGGTGATCGCTATCTCTCTTATTTTCCAAAAATCTGCACTGTTTACGTAGTTAGATCCAGCTTGGTTCCAGGTATTAGCCCAAAAACGCCAGTTGGCATCAACAGTTGCAACATTTGTATTAGGAATATACTTACCGGTTCCATCATCAATAACCGAATTAGGAATAACAAATGGTTGACGGCCGGTTTGTGCACTATATGCTGAGATACCAGTAAAGTCAAGACTTGATCCGATACTGTTATTAACCACAGCGCCAAACCATGCATCAGCAACAGCAGATAAAGTAATGCCTTTCCAGGAAACTGAAGTATTGATACCAAGTTTTGAAGGAGGAACTGATGTTCCCATTTGTGCAAGCGGACCCGCTTTTGTCGGGAAGCCTGTAAGCTTATCTACAATTATTCTACCTTGATCATCGCGTACCCAATCAGTTGTTTTGATGTAAGGGTAAGCCTTGCCAGGAATTGCATAAACTGAATTTCCCAATGAAATTTCTCCACCCAGATCCTGACCAACTTGATTCGTTATGTGGGTAAAATTTGCGCCAACATTCCATCTTATGTCTTTGAGATTAAGAACCGGGGTCAATCTCAGATCCAGCTCATAACCTTTATTGGTCATGCTTCCCAGGTTTACAGTAGCACTTGTAAACCCTGTGCCTGAAGATATTTGCGAAGGAATTGTTTGGTTGGTTGTTTTAGTGTCAAAATATGCAGCCTGGAAATTGATCCTGCTTTTAAGGAAGCCTAATTCTAACCCGATCTCTTTTTCGTGTGTGAATTCAGGCAATAAACCCGGGTTTGCATAATTATTACTGATCGTAAAACCAGCTGTAGATCCGTAAGGGAAGCCTGCACTTACAAGAGCAAGATTATCCAATGAATATGGGTCTACACTTACCTGGCCTACTTTAGACCATGCAACTCTTATTTTTCCATAACTTAAGATCTTACTATCCTGGAATAATTTAAAAGCATCAGTAAAAACAAAAGCAGCGTCAAGACTTGGATAAAAGAATGACCTGTTGGCTTCAGCCAGTTTTGAGTTCCAGTCATTTCTACCAGTACCATGTAAGAATAGAAAGTTCTTCCATCCAATAGTTAAGTCTGCAAATACCCCTAACAACCCTTCTTCTGTTATCCCTTCATTCACTGTAGGTTCACCTTGCCTGTAGTTAATATTATATAAGCCTGGTACAATAAGGCTTGCTGATGCATCATTGATAAACCTGGTTTTTCTTTTATAAATAGAATTACCAAGAATTAGCTTAGTTGTAATATCGCCAAATTTTTTCCTGGCAGTTAACAGGGCATCACCGCTGGCCCGACTGCTAAATGACATTTGGTCTGTCAAGGAAGGCTGCAATACTTTAACACTGGAAGGAATTGCTCCGGCTTGCCATGGATCGGTTTGCGCATAAGCATCAAATACAAATCCTGCCTTTGTAGCCTTAAATGACTGATCGTTCCTTGAGTAACCCAGAGTATAAGAAAGATCGAGCCAACTGGTGATCTGTAATGAAGCTCTTACATTACTAAGCAATGTGTTGTTTCTTGTGACACGTCTTGATTCATCAATTTGCCACCATGGATTACCATAATAAGCATTGAAATATCCATTAGGATTTGCAAATGGGTCGTTTCGCCAATCTCTGTAGTCACGAAGGTCAACGTGCTGTGGTGCATTGATCACTGTCCAGTAAACAGGTCTGTCCTGAAAATAAGATCCGCCAGCAACATCTATCTTTTCCAACGTATAGGATGAGTTATATTCAATATTGAATTTTCCATATTGCTTCGATCCATTCACCCGGATTGTATTTCTGTCTGATTTGTCTCCGGGCACAACACCTTTTGTGTGTACATTTTGATAACTCACATAGAAGAGGCTTGTTGCATCTCCACTGGAGAATGAAACATTGTTCTGTAAGGTCATTCCTTTATCAAAAAACTTACGCTTACCATCTTTAATGGCAGCATAAGGTATCATCTTGGTTGAATCAAAAAAGGTTCCATCGGGGCGATATATTCTTACAGGCCCACCTATAGGAGCTAACACACCGTTGTATTCCGGGCCATAGCTCTGGTTCTCATAAGGATAATATACCTTGATTGGATCTTCGGGAAAGTGCACGGCTAAATTATCATTATATCCTTCCCCACCGTAACTTCCAAAACGATCTTGTAAGTCGGGCATGTAGGATATAGTTTCCATTTGCACTGTACTTCCAAACTGTACCCTTGGCTTACCCCTTGTACCCTTTTTAGTAGTTACTACCAAAACCCCGTTTGATGCGTTTGAACCATAAATAGCCGAAGCTGAAGCTCCCTTCAACACATCAAAACTTTCTATATCATTTGGGTTCATCCTTGCCAGGTAGGCATTATCTACCTGCACATTATCAACAACGATCAAGGCCTGGTTATTACCAAGGATTGACCTGTTACCTCTTAAGGTAACACGAACCTGTGGGTTCACACTGTTATCAGAAGTTTGAATCTGTAAACCCGAAACTTTCCCGGTCAAGCCCGTAACAGGGTTAATAACTTTCGACTGATTCAACTCTTTGTTACTAACGGTTGCAGTTGAATAACCGACCTCCCTGTTTTGTTTTTTTATCCCGAGAGCGGTGGTTACAACAACTTCGGTTAGATTTTGAGCTCCGCTTGCAACCAATGCAACGTTGTTTTGTCCATCCGTGGGAGTTATTGTTACAGTAGTAAACCCAGTTGCAGAAATTGTTAGCTGAGATTGAGTAGCGATTTTTATACTAAAAATACCATTAGCGTCAGCTTGTGCTGCATTTTTAGTTCCTACTTCTGTAATGGTTGCAAAAGGAACAGGATTCGCCTTATCATCCTTCACAACGCCTGTGATCGTACGCGTCTGACCAAATGCAAAACTGCAAAGCAGTAATAGCACCGGCAATAATGATGCAATTTTTCTCATGTGGAGATCAGTTTTTGATTAAATAAATACTTGATTATCAAATAAAATGAAGTCTTCAACAAGTAGGCACGGCTTAAATAGACATCTTATTTTTCAAAAATGCTGCGGCAATAAAATAAAAAATCCAATTAACGTTTGTAATAATACATTCAGGCTGGAAATACAACTTTTCGGAGATGACTTAGATTATCCAGAAAGGAAATACCAAACGGGGTTTATTTTATCTCGGCCTTATATAAGTAAGTGTATCATACTTTTCCCGCATACCGGCACCTGCGGGTGTCCATGTATAGGCAACATAAAATGTTTTAGTAGCCGGATCATAACGATTAATGACCCCTGGCGGAACAACTAATGGAGGGAATGCATTGGCAGCAGCTCTTGACCCCACATTTGTTATTGACACAGTATTATCAGGATTAACTGTCATACGAACTAATAAGCTTGGACCAGCAGCATCACCAAAATAGGTTAAGGAATTAGCAGGAAAGTTGATAAATACTGTAGCGACATCCCAATCAATAGATCTAGGTCCCGAGGAAAGAAAATCCCATTCCGGAATTGTTCCGTTACCGGTAATGTCTGGACTGGTTGGGTGAAATAATTTATACTTAACTTTATATACTCCATCCCATTGATTTTTGGCTGATATCTCAACTGCCACTTGATATTTTGAACTACTAATGTGTGCATTTTCTGCTCCTGCTATCTGAAAACCCAGCCCCACTCTGCCTAATGAAGTAATATCAATTGTCTTAATATTCAGTTTTAAATACTTTGTAGTTTCCCCGGGTTGAAAGGTGACAGTCCAAAATTCTCCGTCAAAGGGATTATCAGCAGGAGTTTGATAAAAATCCATTGATAATTCTTTAACTGCGGCGCCGCTAAGCTCAGAAAGAATGGCATTGCTTTTTTGAATTTTTACAACTTGCGTTTTATTTAATTCACCTGCATTTGTAGTATTTCTATCGATCCTTAGAATATCGTATGTAGCTATTGTGTTGTTGATCTCCAAAGCTTTTGTTATCAGGTTACCTCCATCGGGCAAGAGTATAATGTTTTTTTCAGTACTTGTAACCGGAGGAAATTGTTCATCTTCTTTTTCACAGGAAACAATCAGAGAAATGCTTAGTATAGAAAATAGTTGCAGTAAACCTTTTCTCATATATGTTTGTTAGTTTGCAATTAGGTAGCGATAAAGTTAAATAAAATCTTATCCTAAAAAACAAAAGTGGGATTAAATATTACCCCACTTTTTTATGCAATACTATCTTGAAATATTTATGGTTTATCCCACCATACTCTTGCATCCTGAGAATCCTTAACACCGCCTACAGTATATCCGGTAGCAGCAGCATTCCAGTTTGTTGGATTATAAAGTGGATCATTAGGTCCATAAGCCATTCTACGTGGTATTTGTTTACCAGCACCCGGTGCTGGTAGTAAAGCAGGGTATCCATTTGGATTAGCTGCTGTACTTGTTCTTCTCCATTCGGCCCAACCTTGGTTTCCATCGGGATAATGAGAGATCCATCTTTGTTCTGCAATTTTCTGAAGATCATTAATCCCATTCAACATTACAGAAGATTGAGCAAGGTATGTTGTTGTGGCAGCGGCAGAAATACCCCATTGCTCCATGCTTGCTGATATGCCGGTATTGTAAGCAACAGTAGCGTCATCAGCTGTCCATCCTAATTTAGCAGCTTCAGCTCGAGCTAACCAAACTTGTCCTGCTGATATAACATGGAAAGGAAAAGTTTGTGGTGTAGATGTATAAGCTAAAAGATTAGCATAATCAGCGTTAACGTCTGACCATGCGATTGCATCATCTCTTGATAGCCCATAAGGAAATCCTTTTGAAGTATGTCCAAATTTAGAAATTCTTGGATCTGCTAATGCTGTTAATTTATCTGTTATTGTTTTGCTTACTGCATAGTCAAAACGCTGAGTTATCACATAATAATTGTTTACCGGGTTTCTATAGTTTCCACCAGGATATGCAATAGTGAAGTTATCAGCGTTAGCTGTAATTACTCCTGCAGTAATTGCAGCAGCGAATTCTGTCTTACCTAATGTAGGATTGATCTTTGACATTCTTAATGCAAGAATTGCTCTCAGTGAATTGCCAAATTTTTTCCACTTAGCAGTGCTGCCACTATAAACAAAATCTCCCTGAAACACTGCACCAGCATCAAATTGTGCTACGGCCGATTTAAGATCGTTGATCAACGCAGGATAAACATCCTGCTGCTTATCAAAGGCAATAGTTGGATTATTCTTTAAAGCAGCACTATAAGGTAAATCACCATAAGTATCCGTCAACACCATATAATAATAATCAAGCAAAATACGAGCTGTCGCTATTTGGTTAGCATTTGATCCATATATGAGGGCAAGATCCTTGGTAGCAGGATCAGTATTATAATTGATGATACCTTGAAGGTCATACATTGGCCCACCATAGTATCCATCCCAACCAAGATTAGGATCAGTATACCTTGAGGCATCGGTGTATTGAGTCTCTGAACAATATTGACAATATAGCGCCGAGGTTTGCGCAATTGCATTTCCCCAAACGTTATTACCAATCACTGCCAGCACATTCGACAAAAGCGCTGAAGGAACAGGGATCGTAGGAGCGTTGGGATTTACATTGGTATCATCGAATTCGTTTATCTTACTACAGGAGGAAATCATCAGTAATGATATTCCTAATGCAACTGAGAGAAACTTAAATTTTATTGCTTTCATAATAATCTTTTTAATCATTAAAAGTTGAGCTTTAAATTAAACCCAATAGAACGGGTTCCGGGCATTTGTCCATCTTCTCCATGATTGAAGCTGATCTCTGAAGGATCAAAATTATCAGACTCCCGATAGATCAACCATGGATTGCGTGCGATGATAGAAATATTTGCCCCCTGGAATGCTTTACCAATGTTTCCTAACTTATTTACGGGTATTTTATATCCCAGACTTATTTCACGCAATTTTACAAAGGTGAGATCATGAACAAATGGTTCTGCGATCTGCTGGTAATAGAATTGGTGGTAATAATCGTAGCCACTGATATAGACATCAACTGGTGTTTTTCCGTCAGCAGCATCAACACCAACTACATGCACACCGCCACCGTCAGCAACATCATCACGAACATTCTTGCCTTTATCGTTGATTGCAGCTGTTCCTTCTAGCAGACCAGAGAAAGTACCCCACTGCTCAGAGAGAGAAAAGAATTTACCACCAAACTGGTAGTCAAGTGTCATTCCGAGAGTAAAATTTTTGTAGTTCAAAAAATTCTGTAACCCTCCAGTAATTTTTGGTACGATAGATCCATATTCTTTCTCAGGATCTTGTGCAAACCATCCTAGACCACCGCTAAAACCATTTTCAGTGATCATTGGTAACCCATCTTCATTACGAAGAATACCACCGCCCTTCAGGATTCCCCAATCTTTACCTTCAAAATGAAAAACACGGGCAAAGTTTGTTCCGAATGCACCACCGCTTAATGTATAACTGGGAACGCCTTCAGCAAGTTTTACTACAGTGTTATCTGTAATATATGCGAATGTTGAAGTCAGACTCCATTCAAAGTTTTTGCCTGCAACAGGTTTAGCATTCAATTCAACTTCTATACCCTGGCGCTCTATTTCGGCTGCATTGATTGTTCTGTTAGGGAATCCACCTACTGCGCTTTGATTAATCGTCAGCGGCTCTTTAATATTCTTTTCTGAATAATAAGTAATATTAACACCTAAACGATTTTTCAGGAACCGAAGATCAATACCGCCTTCCCATGTATTTACAAGTGAACCTGTCAAATTTGGATCAGGGAAGTTATCCGGAACATTCATAAGGAAATATGAACTTCCTCCAGAAGCCCACGTAAACTGATTCACTCCATAATATAGTTGCAGGCTATAAGGGTTTAAGGTCTTTGGCTTTTTACCCCATGAACCAAACAGCTTTCCATAAGTAAGCCACTCAAGTTTGCCTTTGGTAAACTCACTGAATATAAATGCAGCACCAATTGATGGAGAAGCAAGAGAATTATCCTTTGTTGGTAAAGTAGAGTACCAGTCATTCCTGATCGCCCAACTTAAACTGATAAATTTTCTGTATTCAAAATCACCAAAAGCAAACAGTGAATTACTTTTCAGGTTTTCCCTATAGTTACCATTAGTTGGTGGAGTTTTTGAATTGGCGATAGTATACAAGTTTGGAATATTCAAACCACCATTGGTGGCAGAATTAACATCTTTGTATTGAGTTGTTAACCGGTTGGCACCACCATTAGCATTAATAGCTAATTTACCATCCATAACAGTTTTATTGAAAGAAGCTAATAACTCATAATTATACTCCTGGTAAGATGTTTGGCCAGTAGCATAACTTGCCAAAAGACCGGTTTGTCCTCCTGAATTCTGCAATATACTTGGATTGATGTTTTCAAAGTTGGTAGTTAACTCATTCTTACGAACAGTACCCTTAACACGAAAGTTGTTATTTAATTTATATGTAAAAGAAATATCTCCAAATAGCCTGTTTCTATTCTGAACGTTATTGATTTGATCAAAATAAGTAAAGAAATTATACCAGTAATTACCCGCATATACACTAGCCGCCGGGTTCGAAGCACTCCATGAATTTGGATTACGGCGTAAGTTCCATGATGCATATGAGCCAATACCACCTAAAGGAGTTCTTAAATCCTTTAACTCCCTCATTATACCCATATCAAGATCACGATGGAACCATGAAGTAAATGATCCACTTGATTGGTTTCCATATGCGTCATCAAATTCACCTCTGATCTTTTGAGATGTATAAGTTCCATTTAAGCCCACTGTAAAATGCTGTCCAAGATCTGCAGACACAGTTGCAAATACCGTGTTTCTATTTGAAGAAGTGTTCGGTAACATGCCCTTTATATACTGATTAGTATAGGATACCCTGAAAACATATCCATTTCCACTTTGACCAAGACTAATATTGGTATTATTGGTAACGCCAGTCTCCCAAAAATCACGAGCATTGTCAGGCTGCGGATTTAAGCTGGCAGTTTTGAAAGAATATTGAGTTCCGGGATACCATGCATACCAGGGAATATATTCCTGGCCGCTAATTCTTGGACCCCATGATGCATCATCAGTATAATCATGGTGCTGTTTTCCATTAAGTGCCTGCCATTCAGCTGGCATGGTAGAATTATAGTTGAATGTGATGAAATCCCCATCACCACCAGCATACAAGTTTTGATACTTAGGTAAAATATAAACTTTATCAAAGATCACTCCTTGGTTAATTTCTATACCAAGACCTGTTTTACCCATACGTTTTTTTGTCGTAATAACGATGGCACCATTAGCAGCACGGCTACCAAATTGAGCAGTAGCGTTTGCTCCCTTCAAAACGTTAAGCTCATCAATATCATCAGGGTTAATGTCAAAAGAATTCACGACCGTTCCATCAACAACGTACAACGGATCGACATCAGTTAATGAACCACCACCACGGATCCTTAAAAATCCTTGTGAATTTAATTTAATTGGGGATTGACCTCTATATTGAACACCGGCCACTTTTCCGGCCAAGGCCGAGTTCACATTAGTTTGTGGAATTACATTCAATTGCTCTGATTTTATAACCTGAGAGCTATAAGGCGTGACTCTTGCTGATTTTTTTACACCAAATGCGCTTGTTACAACGACTTCGGTGAGGTTATTACCTGCAGTGGGTGTTAAGTTAATACTAACGTTTTCTGAAGTACCAATCGATATTTCTCTGTCATCAAAACCGACCGATGTAATTACTAACACTGTGCCGGAAGCAACGCCCTTAATAGTGAATTTTCCATCGGCGTCAGCAGTCACTCCATTCTTAGTGCCCTTTACAGTAATAGAAGCAAATGGTATTGCTTTACCATTAGCATCAGTTACAGTACCGGAAACACTCCGGCTCTGTGCGAATACCAGCATTGAGCATAGTATCGCCGTCACAAATAGTGATGCAAATTTTCTCATGTGGAGATCAATTTTTGATTAAATAAATACTTGATTTTGAGCCTAAAACATTCATTTTCATGATGGAAGAGTACGATATTAAGACATCAACTTTTTTATAAAAGCTGCCGCAATGTAAACAATTTTTTAACACACTACCAAAAGGAAAACTAACAAGCGTTACTGTTTCAAAAAACAAGTCTCACCATCATCCTGATCTCAGATTTTTTTGAGCCGGGGATCTCATCCAATCCCGACCCAATAGACTTTACATCATGATATAAAGTTTGTGACCATTTTATCCAAAATGAAATGGATGAATTCAAGTCGTAATTGACATTTAAATAATACCTGTATCCTTTATCATAAAAAGCCGGAATCGAATAATAAAAAAGGACGTCATTTTCATATGCATAGATCCTGGAGTTATAATCATCAGTTTCAAAATATTGAAGCCTGATATTGGCACTATAGTTTTTAAGTAAGGGTTTATAAATAACATCAAAAAAAGTTAGAAATCCTCTTTCAGCATTTTCACCATCCTTATCATACCATAATAATTCAGTTCGGTTCCTGACGGCAAAAGATTGATTTATTTTAAAACTGATCTGGGTTCTCCAATTTTGTCGTGGCAGCGATACAAGATAGTTCGTCGCAAGATTATTATCGGGTTGATTACCTTGTTTTGACTCACTACGATATCTTGTATACACTTCAAGTTGCTTATTCGGGCTATAGGTTATTTGTGCTAAAAAATCTTTTCCCTGGCTTGGCGCATCTACCAAATATTTTAACCAGGGAAATTTATAAACATCAATATATGCGTCAAAGCGCCATGCCGAAGCAGGCCGTATGCTTATACCCGAATAAAAACCATTCTCGTTTGTTGGATATGTATTTTCAGTAAATGCATTTCCATTATTGGATTGATATTGTGGATCTATCTTACGATGGAGAAATGAGATATCAACCCGTGGATCCACACTTATTAATAATCCATTTAAGAACGCTTTACTGAAATTTTTATCAACCGCAGCTTCTCCAAAAAAATGAAGGTTGCGATAAGTATAACTGTAATCAATGCTATAGTTACTCCAATATTTGCCACTTATAGCATAAAGATTATATGGCTCCTGCCTTTTTACTACAGGCGCAGAAAAATTAAAATTGATAGCATTAAGTCCAATGTGCCAATTACTGCTTTTATATTTTATGTTTCCACCAAGAGCAAGTTGTCCTAGTTTATGCCTGCCTTCAATTTCATCTTCTGTACGATGATACCCGGAATTAAGAAAAGAGGTAATGTATTCTTCATGGCTTACAGTATCCGCTACGAAGTTGGCACTAAGCTTTCTGTAAGATATAAAAGCAGTTCCTTCAAATTTTCCTTTTTGCAAAGTGACTCCTGCGCCGCGATGAAAACTAAATTCACCTGCTGAATTATAAGGACGGAGCACTGGTGATTGCCTTTTTATTGCAAGTATATCCACACTTTTTCTGAATGCAAGACTTTGCCATTGGATCAATCCCTGCCCCATATTCACGGTAAAATCTCCCAATGCTAATGCCTGTACTGCGCCCATTTTTCTTGCAAAAAAATGAAATGAGTAAAAATCAAATCCGTATTTCTGAGCTCCTTTAAAAAATTGCTCTCCTGCATCCTTGTCTCCCACTATTCCATATTGTAATAAATTTTTATCCTGGTAACGATAACGAAAAAAAAGTTTTGGTGGACTGCCAAGATATTTTGTTCCTGTACTTGTTTTTTCAAAACCCGCTGACTTCTCCAACACCTCAGAAAATCGAAATGACAAAGTGTGTTCCCCTACTCTGAATCTTGTTTTAAAAAAATCTGTAAGATCGACTGGTTCAGCAACTGTAATAAAAGGCAAAAGTTTTTTTATGATCTGAATATCCCAGGAAGGAACAGCCTGCAATTCATAAATACTTATGAATTTCCCAACTAGTTTTCTGTATGAAATAAGATTTGCTATCTGCAATCCTGAAAGGATTTTCAGTTCACGCAGATCATTTTCATCGGCCGTATTCATATTAAGCGGATTTCTTCTGAATCGCTCCCATTGCTGATGATAACTATCATCTTCGGTCTCAGCCTGGTCAACATCAGTAAGATTTTCAAATTGTTGTTCTAGCGTAGATACGGGAGATTCCTGGCCCGAAGCAGTGACTAATGAGAAGTTGGTGGTCAGTAATATGAAAAAAAACTTTTTCAATTTTCTTTCTTCTTAAAATCATAAATGAGAAGTAAACCCGGAGTTACCCCGAGTTGTGGATGATAACTCGCTGCAACATCAAGACGAAAAGTTTTTAAAAACAAACTTGCACCTCCATATAAAACGGAAGTGTTGGTGGCAATACCAGCTCTTATCATGAACTGTGGCAAAAACTTATACTGCATGCCTGCATTTACATTCACCGTTTGGTTCTCTTCTTTTTCTATTTCGGCGCTTACAAAAAATTTATCCGAAGCTTCATAACCTAAACCGACTGTATATATAGAGGCTAGTTTTTCTTCTGAATCTTTACCATACTTACCCCCCACAGGATTATAAGCATGCACGCCAGCATTTAACCTATCAGTTAAATGAAAAACAGTTCCGATCTCAAAGTTGATAGCAGATGAATTACCATAACCACTAACCTGGATACCATTATAATTAAATTGAACACCTACATCAGCTTTGTTTCCAAGTTTTCTTGCATAAGCAAGACCCATTTGCGATTCATTGTAATCACTAAAGCCAAAATAGCCTGCTTTAAAACCAAAATTTCCTGAGTTGGTTGGCACTGCGATCGCCAATTGATAAAGACTCAATTCATTTAGCATGAATCTTCTTTCTCCATAAACTCCGGCAGAAGCATATTTCATTTGTGCTAACGAGGCCTGGTTATTTGAAAAAGAAAAAACATCAATGTGATTATTACTATAAGCGCCAAGACCGGTATAAACTGCAGCAACAGGACGATGCACTGTTTGCCCATTTATAATTAAATGAATGGGAAGAAATAAAAGAATAAGGAATGGTTTGGTCAAGCAGTTAATTTTACCTTAAGTTAAAAAATCCAGATGTTTTCTGTCAAAATAATTACTCACTACAGTTTGGGCTGCATAGCTCACAAAACTACCTTTGCGCCATGCAAATTTTAGATGGTAAGAAAGTATCGCAAGCGGTAAAAGATCAATTGAAAATAGATGTGGCCCAGCTCTTTGCCGAAGGAAAAAAAGTTCCGCATCTCGCCGCCATATTAGTTGGTAATGATGGCGCAAGTGAAACCTATGTTGCTTCAAAAGTAAAGTCATGTGAAGAGGTTGGTTTTAAATCAACACTTATAAGATTCGATGCAGATACTTCTGAAAATAAATTACTGGAACAAATAGAGGAACTAAATCATGATCCCGATGTTGATGGAATTCTTGTTCAGCTTCCTTTGCCAAAACATATTTCTGATGATAAGGTTATCAATACTATTGACCCTGATAAAGATGTTGATGGCTTTCACCCTGTAAGTGTAGGAAGAATGGTTCAGGGATTACCAACTTTTATTCCTGCCACACCACATGGCATTATGCTTATGCTGGAACATTATAAGATCAATACTGCGGGAATGCATGCAGTGGTGATTGGTCGCAGCAATATTGTTGGCAGGCCAATGAGTATTTTATTAAGTGAAAATAAAAACCCGGGTAATTGTACCGTTACTCTTTGTCATTCCAAAACAAAAAATATTGCAGAGCTCTGTCGCCATGCGGATATTATTGTTGCTGCGTTGGGTCGGCCTGGTTTTGTAACAGAGGATTGGGTAAAAGAAGGTGCTATTGTAATTGATGTTGGTATCACCCGTGTTGCTGATGCAACAAAAAAAAGTGGATTCAGATTAAGGGGTGATGTAGATTATGATAACGTTGCTCCAAAATGTTCATGGATAACGCCGGTGCCGGGTGGTGTGGGACCAATGACTATTGCTGCATTGCTGAATAATACTTACAGATCTTGTATGATGATGAATTAGGAAATATAATGTGATAATTTGCTTATGTGTCAATGTGCTAATTTTGTAGTTTAAGTGTTGAAAGAAATCTGTGTTTACTAAAGTGAAATCCGAAATCATAAATCTAAAATCTCAAATTGATACATCACTTCCCGTGATGGAAGATTTTTATACTTTACAAGGTGAAGGTTTTCACCAGGGCAAAGCTGCTTACTTTATAAGATTAGGTGGTTGTGATGTTGGTTGTGTTTGGTGCGATGTGAAAGATAGTTGGGATGCAGAGAAACATCCAAAGTTGAAAATTGAAAGTTTAAAATCGAAAGTAAAAAAAACGCCTGCTGAAATTGTTGTTATTACTGGCGGTGAGCCTTTGATGCATGATCTTACTGAGCTAACAAAAGAATTGCAGGCTGCTGGTTTAAAAACACATATTGAAACATCAGGAGCTCACCCACTAAGCGGTTCCTGGGATTGGATATGTTTATCACCAAAAAAATTCAAAGCTCCATTACCAGGAATTGTTCCACTTGCAAATGAATTAAAGATTGTTGTTTTTAATAAAAGTGATTTTGATTGGGCAGAAAAATATGCTGCATTAGCGTCACCAACATGTAAGCTTTTTTTACAACCCGAATGGGATAAAGCCACAGAGATAATGCCATCGATCATCGAGTATATTAAAGCTCATCCGCAATGGGAACTGAGCCTGCAGATACATAAATACATTAATGTGCCTTGAGAAAAAGCTATGAGCTTTGAGCTAAGAAAAACAGGGCACAATGCAACCAAAAATAACTCCCTTTCCTCTTAACATTTATTTACTGAATAGGGAATAAAAATGTATTAGATTCGTTATAGAAATCCAGCAATATCAATGAAAACTTTTTTTTATATAATACTTCTTTCTTCCTGCCAATTTTTTATTGTCAATTCTTTAAATGCGCAAGTCTCAGACCCAGCGAAAATAAATCCACGGGCAGTCAAAATGTATAATGAAGGAATGACAAAGGCAACCGAAGACAGGTACGATGATGCGATCAGTTATTTTTTACAAGCTATTTACCTGGACTCAAATTATGTTGATGCCTATTTATCGCTTGCAGGTGTTTACGGTCAAACAAGAAAACCTGACCTGTCTGTTGAGTATTATGAAAAAGCCTTGAGAAAAGATTCTGCTGCCACTAAAGTTTATAAACTTCCTTATGCCATTAATCTTGCCGGGATGGGAAATTTTGATAAAGCGTTGAATACAATTAATGATTATTTATCCAATCCTAAATTAGGAGAGGCAAGTCGTAAGGCAGGTGAGTTTCGTAAGCGTTGTTTTGAATTTGCAGTTGCCCAGGAAAAAAAGAATGCTGGACGCAATTATGAGTTTGCACCTAAAAATGCCGGTGACAGGATCAATAGTGCAGAATCAGAATACCTTCCTTGTTTAACAATTGATGGTAAAGAATTCTTCTTTACAAGAAGACTTCGGGGTTTTGATGAAGATTTTTTTTCTGCAAAATGGGATGGTAAAGATTGGGTAAAAGCGGCCCCCCTTGGTGGCAATGTAAATACTGATCAGAATGAAGGCGCACAAATGATCTCACAAGATGGAGAATGGTTGGTATTTACTGCATGTAACAGAAAAGATGGTTGGGGAAGTTGTGATATTTATATTTCATTTAAAACCCCGCAAGGCTGGAGTGAAGGTCTTAATCTTGGTGGTAAAATAAATACAGATCAATGGGAATCACAACCATGCCTTTCACCAGATAAAAGAGACTTATATTTTGCAAGCAGAAGAGAAGGTGGTTATGGCGGCAGTGATATTTATGTTTCGCATTTACAATTAAATGGTGAATGGACAACACCTGAAAACCTTGGCCCGCAAATAAATACTTCCGGCGATGAATCATGCCCTTTTATACATGCCGATAATCAAACATTGTTTTTTACATCGTCTGGTTTGTTGGGTTATGGTGGCCCCGATTTATTTTTCTCAAGAAAAGGACCCAAAGGAGATTGGAGTGTACCGGAAAATCTTGGTTATCCAATCAATACTATTTATGACGAAGGAACTTTGTTCATTGCTGCTGATGCAAAGACAGCTTATTATGCAAGCGATCGTTCAGATAGTAAAGGCGGCTTAGACATTTATAGTTTTATATTACCAGAAAATATTCGCCCTAATAAGACTCTTTGGGTAAAAGGACAAGTGTTTGATAAAAAAACAACAAAGGGTCTGCCATCTGCTGTTGAGCTTATTGATCTGAATACAAAACAAATGATCTCAAAAGTACAGACAGATGAAAAAGGAAATTACCTGATCACACTTCCTGTTGGAAAAGACTATGCATTCAATGTAAACAGGAAAGGATATTTATTTTATTCAGATAATTTTTCCCTAATCAATCATTCGCCAGACTCCACTTATGAAAAAAATATCTGTTGTTTTGAAAAATGTTTTCTTTGATATAAATAAATTTGATCTTAAACCTGAATCAGAAGCAGAACTTGATATAGTAGTACAATTAATGAATGATAATCCTACTGTAAAGATCCAGATCGGAGGACACACCGATAATATTGGTAAACCTGCAGACAATCTCACTTTATCAAACAACCGTGCAAAATCAGTCGTCACTTATCTTATCTCAAAAGGAATTCCAACAGCAAGGCTTTCTGCCAAAGGTTTTGGAGAAACACAACCCGTTGCCGACAATAAAAGCGAAGAAGGAAAAGCATTGAACAGGAGAACGGA
>Ga0193692_1000106_pt1 | contig 18812 bp, 18 predicted proteins | sample L3a1metaG_FD_144917 | JGI IMG/M metagenome (GOLD analysis project Ga0193692, IMG submission 144917) | Soil microbial communities from a riparian zone of the East river system, Colorado, United States - L3a1 | ecosystem: Environmental > Terrestrial > Soil > Riparian zone | place: USA: East River... | reverse complement strand
TCATTCAACACAGTCATTCGGGCGGTCAGTGCCGCGATTTGCGCCATTTCGGCTCCGATATCTACCCGTTGCCCATTGGTGCCGCTGCTGTTGACGACCAGCAAAGTTGCCAATTTCGGATAATCCTCCTCCATACCGCGCTTCACCTTTTCAAGCAGGTCGATTCCTTCGCGAGTGCTTTTGACCATGGGATGTTCATCGGTCCAGCCTTTGGTCACAAATCCGCGTTCCTGATTGAGCAAATAGTCGAGCTGTTGTGCGGTCCTTCTATACTGCGCAACTTTTTCTGCCGGCGCTCCTAATTCCGCCGCAGCCGCATCCGACTTTGGCATTGCCTTCTCGGCCTGTTTCACTCTTTCCCGATGCTCGGCCAATTGGCTTTCCACCGTTAGCAGTTCCTGCCGGATATTTGAGATCTCCTGGCTGAAAGCCTTCTTGCTCTCATCCAGCGAAACAATTCGCGCGCTCGTCCGGATTTTCGTCAACTCCTGTTCCGTCTCTTCCAGCTTCGTTTTTACCTGTTTCAAGGTTGCAAGGAACGCCTGGTCCAGGATGCCGGCCGATTGGTGAATCGCAACGTGCTTGGCTTCGTAGGCGCGAATCAGTTCACGCACTACCGGCTGTACTAACGTCTTGTCCGAATGATGAAAGAGGATTCGGATGACCTTCCCTTTTCCGGGAGCGTCTATAGTCAGGTTCTTGCCAAGCAGTTCCGCGGCAATATCCACATCATTGCTTCCGGGTCCTTTGCCAGTAATTCGAGCGATCCCCACATTGGTCGCTACTTGTCGAGCCAAATCAAAGCTGCGCAGGATTTCCATTTCCGTTGCGATGATGCTCTCACCATGGCCGTCTGGAGAAACGATCTGCGAGTCACCAACCCCTCGTACGGTAGGTGATTTGGTTTCCAGCACATAGTGGATGAGGAGCTTCGCTTCCGATTCGTAATTGGAAGTCCTGAACTTGAAGACCACACCCGCCCCGCAGATTCCTGCAAGGCTCAGCAAAATGATCTTCCACTTGTGACGGAAGAGCACGTAGTAGATATCACTCACCTTCAGCCCTGGAGCTGGAGGACCTTCCTTTGTCCCTTCTATGTCTCGATAGTCGTTCATCTCATTCGCCTCAAGCTTCGACAGCTTGAGTGCTGATTTGGTCAATGATGGGCCGGGTGTCTTGCCCAGGGCAGAATTCAGGCGCCTGGCGCGCCTCGACCGCCACTCTCCCACTCTCCTTGGTATTCTCAGGCGCTACTTCAGCGCCTTTTGGAAATGCCCGTTTCCTTCCCGCATGGGAAGCGGGCGCGTTGTGCTTCGGCTCGGAGCTTCTCCGCTCAGCGGTATGATCGTTCCATTTGCCTTGATCGATGCCGACGCCGCTTCGAGCACCCGCACCACCTGCAGTCCCTGATGTCCGCTGGTCAACGGAGTCTTCCCGTCCCGGATGCAATCCAGGAAATGTTGGCATTCCACCTTCAACGGCTCCTCCTGCTTGATGTATGGGATGTAACGATCGCCGTAGTGGTATGAGTAATGGAACTCAGCAAAGGTGTCATAGTGCGGAGGCACTTCCACACGGGCATCGTAGATTTTAATTTTTTCCAGCGGCTCCACGTCATCGTACACGATCATTCGCTTCGTCCCCACGATCGTCATATCCCGCACTTTCCGCGGGTCCAGCCAGCTGCTCTGGATCGTTGCAAAACGGTCTTTGCTGAAGTTGATGCACATCGACGTGACATCTTCCACTCCCGGTGTGATATGCGCATTGCCCACACAATTCACGCCCTTGGGCAGCTCCTCCATAATGTAGAGCACAATTGAAATGTCGTGCGGAGCCAAATCCCAGGCGACATTGATGTCCTTCTGGAACAATCCCAGATTGAGGCGTCTTGAACTGATATACTGAATGTCGCCAATATCTCCCCAGTGGATGATCTCTTTGATTTTTCGGATCGGCGCCGAATAAAGGAACGTGTGCCCTACCATCAGGACCACGCCGTTCTTTTCCGCTAATTCGATCAGCTCCTCGCATTGCGCCGATGACGCCGCCATCGGCTTTTCGATAAACGTATGCTTCCCCGCGGACAAGCTCGCCTTCGCCATCGCGTAATGCGATTTCACCGAAGTGGCAATAATCACCGCATCGAGATTCGAGCCATTGAGCATGTGCTCATAATCCATCAGCCCTTCGACATCCGGATAAAGGCTCTTCATGTGCTTTAGCCGTTGTGCGTTTAAATCGCACATCAACTTCAAATCGCACTCGGGCAGGCTTTTGAAATTCCGAATCAGGTTGGGTCCCCAATAACCACAACCAACAACTCCTACGTTAATCTTCTTCATATCCTCCTTCTGAAACCTAAAGTTTCTGTCGTCGTTTACTTTTGTTTTTGTTCTCTCTATGCCTCAGCAAAAATCTCTACTGCCATGGTTATAATCTGACCCGGGATTTCCCGCCACTCGGATCACTACAGTTCGATGCACCGGGAAAATACGGTAGCTGATAGCAAATATTATTCGGGGGGTGGTTCACAAGCTAAAAACGTTCTTCTTCAGTCGCCACCTTGATCGCTGCTCGGATCAGTTCCATGCCAGTACGGAACTTCAGTTTCTCTTTGATATGGGCGCGATAAGTTTCAATCGTTTTGATGCTTAAGCAGAGCTGTTCGGCAATCTGCCGCGTCCCATGTCCTTGCCCTACAAGGTGAAACACTTCTAACTCCCTGTTGCTCAGACATTCGATATTCGGCGTTGAACCGTTGCCAGGCCCACTTGAAAGGTTATCGAGCAGCCGCTCCTGCATTCGTTGACTCAAATAGCGGCCCCCTCGCAAGACTCTTCGAATGGCTCCCATCAATTCATCAATGGGCTCCTGTTTCATCACATACCCACGCGCACCGGCTCGCAAGCTCCGCTCGGCAAACAATGCCTCGTCCAGTACCGACAGGATCAGAATCGGAAGTTCCGAGTCCAATCCAAGGATCGCCTTGATTAACTCCAGCCCGTTTCCACCTTTCAGTGCGATATCCGCAATCACCAGCTCCGGCTTCAGCTCTTTCACCGCCGACAACGCCTTCGGCAGAGTATCCGCCTGTCCGCACACCTTCAGGTCGCCTTCGCGGTTAATCAGGTGGGCGAGGCCTTCGCGCAAGATCGGATGATCATCGACTAAAAGCAGTCCTCGAATCTGCTTTCGTTCGGGATCGATTCGACGATGCTTGTCTGGTTGCAGTCTTGCCACAGGAAAATTGGATGCGGGATGCTTGCGCGGGGGACCGCCGACGGACCGCTTGCTACTTATTGCTCCTGAGCAGCGCAGCACGGGTTCGTGCGCGCATTCGACACAGAAGCTCGCGGACCTGGCCGAGAACTACCGGGATCGTTCGAAGAATGATCGCTATATCCAGCCAGACCGTCTGCGTCTCGCAATACCGGATATCCAGGCGGATCATCTCGTTGAAAGTCGTTTTGTTTTTGCCGCTCACCTGCCACAGGCCGGTTAGCCCTGGAAGCGTATTGAACCTCTGCTTCTGCCATGTATGATAGTTGGAATACTCGAAAGGTGTGCAAGGCCTCGGTCCTACTACGCTCATCTCACCTCGCAACACGTTTAACAGCTGCGGCAATTCATCCAATCCGCTGGCACGGAGCAATGAGCCTAAAGGCACGAGGCGCGGATCACCCATGCTGTCCATCTTTGTCATGGGTTCTTCCGATTGCATCAATTGTTTGAAGTACCCCTGGTGTACTGCAGTGGGCGCGTCCACGCGCATCGTTCGGAATTTGAAGCAAGTAAACGGTTTGCCGTGCAATCCAATCCGCTCCTGGCGGAACAACACCGGGCCCCGCGAGAGCAACTTTACAGCAAGTGCAATCACCGTGATAACCGGCAAAGTCACGGGCATCGAAAGTGCGATTACCGTAACGTCCAGGACCCGCTTCCACTGCGGCGCCCTGGCGCTTGCGACCATCACCTCCGAACTTGTGCTCACATCGATGACCGGCGTGTTCATCGGGATCGAAATCTACGCTTTCCAAATCTGGCCAGGTTTGCCTGTAACGCCCTTCATCGCATTTCGGGTGTCAACAATGCAATCGGACCAAAGTGCAAGTTGCGAATGGTCCACATTGTCGTGGGCAGTGCAGATCAGGATTGCGTCAAACGAACCAATCGTTTTTTCATCCCAGGTAATAGATTTTTTTCCTTCCCAATTCTTATGCTCCCGCGACGGACCGATCACCGGGATGTAGGGATCATAATATTCGGTAATCGCGCCTCGGGCCTGCAATAGATCCATCAAATGAAAAGCCGGCGACTCCCGCATATCATCGACGTTCGCTTTGTACGCCAGCCCCACGACCAAAACCTTGCTCCCCTTCACCGGCTTGCCCCCATGGTTCAAGGCCTCCGCTGTGCGGCTGATGACATGCGCCGGCATCGATGTATTGATTTCACCGGCCAGTTCAATGAATCGAGTGTGCTGCCCGTATTCGCGAGCCTTCCACGTCAGATAAAAAGGATCGATCGGAATGCAATGTCCGCCCAACCCGGGACCCGGATAAAATGCCATGTAGCCGAATGGCTTTGTCCGCGCCGCGTCGATAACTTCCCATACATCAATTCCCATGGCGTCGTAAACGACTTTCAACTCGTTGACCAAAGCGATATTCACGCTCCGAAAAATGTTCTCCAACAGTTTCGCAGCCTCGGCTGCCCTGCACGAACTCACCGGAACTACTTTTTCAATCGCCCGTTGATAAAGCGCAACGGCCTTTTCCCTGCATTTCGCTGTTAAACCACCAACGATTTTCGGAATCGATCCCACCTTGCTTTTGGGGTTTCCAGGATCTTCCCTTTCCGGCGAAAAAGCGAGATGAAAATCGGTGCCTGCGCTTAGGCCAGATCCGTCTTCAAGCACAAGCCGCAACTCATCCTCCGTCGTTCCGGGATAAGTCGTCGATTCCAGGACCACTAAACATCCCTTCGCAAGGTGCGGTGCAATCGCCTTCCCCGTTTCCAGGATATACGAAATATCCGGTTCCCTGTTCTTATTCAATGGCGTCGGCACGCAAACAATCACTGCCTCAACCTCCCGAATGCCACGAAAGTCCGTTGACGCCGTTAAACGCCCGGCTCGCACTTGCTCCATGATAGTCTCGGCAGCCACGTGCTTGATGTACGATTGCCCTCCGTTGATTTTCTTAATTTTTGCGGCATCAATATCCAACCCCAGCACCGTCACTTCCGACCTCGCAAACTGCAGGCACAAGGGAAGTCCTACGTAGCCCAAACCGATGATAGCAATTTTCATGAACCGAATCTCCAGACGTTTAACGTCACATTTAAGTTACCGCGATTGCCCGCTCCTCCGAATTAAGGCAAAGCTCCGCCTTTCCTCGCCATTTCCACCTGGCTGGAATTTTCTCTTGGCGCTTCCCAGTGCCATAAACCAACAGTTCTTCTGACCCATCGTCGACATGACGATGCCCCTCGCGAGGATGGCTCACCGCCACCTTCGCGCCCCAGCACTCAGCGCAATTGCGCCCAGGGCTCGTTATTGCTGCGAATGATTCCACTAATCGGCAACTCAACGTTCGTCTGCCGACCCAAAAAATCCAAAAGCACCGCTACCCGATCCTTCGCTGGCATTACTCGTGCCACGATTCCCCGAAAACCCTCGAACGTTCCGGCCGCAACTTCAATTTCTTCGCCCACCTCGACTGTCTGCTCGATCGTCCGGATTCCTTCTTCCCCTATTAGCGTCCGCAGTTCATCGACCACCCCATCCGGAACCACCGGCCAAAACATTCCAAAATGAACGACAGCGGCTACACCAAAGGTGTGCCTAACCACGTCCAGCTTGCGATTCCAGTTGAAACGCGCAAACAGGTAGCTCGGAAACATCGCTTCCGTTACCCAGGCAGGCCCGCGTGAGGTTGAACGTCGAAATCGAATTTGAGGGTTTACTACTTCGATCTCCGGGACCTTGGCGAGGTTCGCAGCAGCAATGTGTTCGCTTTTGCGCTGTGAACGAATGCAGAACCACCCAATTCCATCGTCAGCGGGATTCTCCACGACACGACTAGACGAAACGAGTTCCGGTGAAATAGCTCCTCCCATTTTCTCCTTCGGATCAGCAGCCAGCCAGCTGCGCCAGCGCGTCCGCGCTCCGCTGCTCACGTCGAAACCGCCCCTCGTTTGCGGGGAGCGGCTTATTCATCTGCTTTCTATTTTCAAATACCAACAACATTTCAAAATTCGACTGCTCGTACGCGTGCGTCTGAGTGCGCGCTTCTCTGCTTGTATCTTTGGCATCCTTGCCGGCCACCGTGATTCAGCTGCGGACAAAATCCATTTCCGGATACTTCGTCAGACCGAGTTCAGATGCCGGCTACTCTATTCCCTGACTAGGGTTTTGCCTACCAGAAAATGCCTGAATCTCCTATCGGGGATTCCCTGATCTCCCGTTCACCCAACTCTTCGGAAGCGCCATTTCACCGATCGGTTTTCCACTCGTTAAAAGCCAACCGTTACTGATCCAAATCCTTTACATGGAGCTGCTTACACTTAACTAAGCAAGCGCTACATCAGCTTTACATCAGGCGGCCCCTGCATTTAACTCACTCCCACGAGATGTCAACCCCCGCGACACGTTACGAACAGGTTAAAGAGACGCTTCGAATCTCTTCTCGGAAATGGCTCATCACAGGCGTCGGCGGCTTCGTCGGCTCCCACCTTCTGGAAACCTTGCTGAATCTGAACCAGAAGGTGGTTGGGGTGGACAATTGGTCAACTGGCCGAAAACAAAATCTAGCCAGGGTGCATAGTGCCGTCGGCGATTCTCTCTGGCGCCGATTCACTCTTCATTCGGGAGACATTCGCAGTCCCGCAACGTGCAGCAAATGTGTGCGCCGAATTGATTACGTTCTGCATCAGGCCGCTATCGCCTCCGTCCCGCTCTCGTTTCGAGAACCAGCCTTGTGCAACGCAGTCAACGTCGACGGATTTCTCAATATTTTCCTCGCTGCAACTGACTCAAAAATCCGGCGCATCGTTTATGCCTCCTCGTCCGCAGTCTACGGGGATTCTCCCGAACTGCCCAAACGCGAAGAATCCGTCGGTTCGCCTCTCTCCCCCTATGCCGTCACCAAACGAGTCAACGAACTTTATGCGGACGTTCTCGCTCCGCTCTCCGGGTTCGCTGCGATCGGTTTGCGTTACTTCAATGTTTTTGGGCCACGGCAGGATCCGAACGGTCCTTACGCAGCGGTCATTCCTCAATGGGTCTCGTCCATGCTCAAAAACCAAAAAGTGACCATCAACGGCGATGGAAAAACGACTCGCGATTTCTGTTACATCGCTGACGTCGTGCAAGCGAATTTGCTGGCCGCTACGGCTGACCCGTTCCCTTTTACCCATCGCATCTACAACGTCGCCTCTGGCCAGGAGAGCTCTCTCGATCAACTATTCTATTCGATACGAGAATCATTGACTGAAGCGGAAATAGAGGTGCAACAGTCCGAACCCGCCTACGGGCCTTTTCGCCAGGGAGATATTCGCCATTCACACGGCGATACTTCGCGCATTGCGCTCGAACTTGGATACAAACCGACCCGCTCGCTCGTTGAAGGAATTAGTGAATCGCTTCCATGCTATCAGTCCATCGCAGGGTTCGGCTCAGGAGCGAGCGCGGAACGAGCTGCCTCACGAACAGGAAGGAAAGCAAAGAACGGCCGCGCTCCGAAAAGATCCCGCCAACGCTGAGTGCTTCAGTCTTGCTTGAATCGCTTCCGCAATACCGACCCCACGAAGAAGGCCAATGCCACGCCACCGATGGCATACGTGCTCGGCTCAGGTACGGGAGCAAGTATGAGGTGGAATGGGTCAACGTTTCCGTAAAACGCCTGGTTGATTTCCGATGACGTGATCGTCGCATTCGGTGGCGGAATCACATCGTGCACCGGAAACAGCCAGTTCAAAGCTGTGCTTGAGTATAAGCCGTACCCTTCCACGTTGGAATAGTTCCCAAGCGGCGCGCCATTGTCCGTGGTTTTGAACAACCAAAGGCAAATCTTTTGATTATCGAAGTTGGCATCCATCGTTGAAACCGAGTCGCTGAACCGCCCTGGTTGCCCGAAGATCGTTTGTATATTTGCAAAGTCCAACTCGTGCCACGCGCTCGCCAGTGCAAAAATGTTTCCACTGTTCGCTGAGACGTTAAATCCGGGATTGAAGTAGCCTATCTGCACCTGGTTACCGTCGGGAACAGGTGTCGCACCGCCGTTGAACGTCACATCGCGCAGGCCGGGGCCCGCACCGTAGTTAATTGTTGATTGTGCAATCGCCGCGAGGGCGGTTATAGCCATCAACAGAGCGATCAGTATACGTCCTCGAATTTTATCCATATGTCCTATGCTTTGATCCAGTAGTTATTCAGCAGGAACCACCCAGTAAAAACCCGAACGAGGGGTCTTCCGCTGCAGGAAGAACGCCGTCCCGGGAGCAATCGTAACGTTGCTTGAAGCCTGATACGAAGCGTCATACCATCCTTGGAATCCCGGATAATCCGAGTAGAAATAACTGCGCGTTGTCGAATCCGGATTGACCAGGATCAAATTGTCCGCCACGGCTGGATTTGCACCCGAGGCCAGTCCATTCGTACCGTTTCCTGTATAAATATTTAGCTCACTGAGCGTCAGCGCTCGTTTGGCTTTAAGCGTGCCGAGCAAATTGAATCCTGGATAAACTGTCGTCAGATTCACGCCCTCCTTCGCAGAGCCCGCCCCGTAAAGAACAACATCGCGATTGCTCTTGGTCCGCACCATTAGTCCCGTTTCGGGATTCACGACCACGTCGGCGGCGGACGTATAATTGTCTTGGTACCATCCCGTGAAGCCAGGAACATTGGAATAAAAGAAGGTAAGAACCTGCTGCATCTCCGGTATGTATAGCAGCACATTATCCGCCTGCGCGTTGTTCGGTCCGGCGAGAAGACCCGCTTCGTTGTTCTTGCCGAAGATATCCGCAATCGTCAGATGTCGGCGGATCCTGTACGCATTGCCTGTAACAACACCTACGGGACTGTCCGCAAGTGTTAAAGTCTTCGTTGCTCGATCCGTTCCGGCGATGTCAGCCTTCCATCCCGAATCGAACTCCACGTAAAACGCGCCGTTCGTTCCGTTGAATTGGTTTTGCGCCCAGTTCGCGTTGCCATCGGCGAGCGTGGTCGCTCCGACCGCCGTGACGCGCCCAGCGGACGCGACCGGATTCACTCTTTGCAAAGCAAAGTACGTCACGCGGGCACCTGCCCCGCCGTTGCCTTGAATGACAGTCGCTGTCGACACAAAGTTTGCGCTTACTGATTCAACCGCCTGCACGACAAATCCCGGAACCAGGATCGCGGCCGCGGTCAGTAAGCCCTTCCAATGAGGGAGCACAGCATTTACCTTGCCCATAACGTCTAGCTTGGTTTTATGGTTTAACTACTCGGAGTCGAATGAAACGGGGAGCCCCAGGGGTAATCGGGGTAAGGTCCTGGCAATTAACTCTTTCAAACGTCGCGTCGAGCGACTGGACGCTGTTCTCGCGCACACTGCCGGAACCTGAGGTCCATGTGACCTTGTCGGCAGATACTTCCGGAATGTATTGCAGCGGCGCCGGATTTTTCCTGCGATTGAAACTCAATCCCGAGTACTTCGTGCCGGAGACATCAATGACACTCGATGCCACAGCCGCGTCCGCGGACTCACGGTTCGTCGGGTTCAGCCCAACGGCAAATTCAAACAGATTATTTTGCCCATCCGCATCCGGGTCCGCCGTATCACCCCAGACCGTGGCCTGCTTGGTGGGATCAGACAGGTCACTGTACCTGAAAAAGGACGTCAGCCAATTGTCTTGCGCGCTTCCGTTCACCACCACCGAAACAGTGGAACTTGCAGTCTGTGCACTTGCATTGTCGCGGATCGAAAGCGCGAGGACATCTGACCCAACGAAATTCAGCCCTCCGACGTAGGAAACACCGTTCAGAGCCGCAAGGGTCGCGTTCACCCGCGAAAGAAGAGCTGTTACCTGTACGTTCGTGCTATTGTTTCCAACCACCTGCCCTGCCGTGACGCCGCCCGCAATCGATGTTGCGATTTGCACTCGCCCGTAACTCGCTCGTAGCGTCAGCGTATAGCTTCCATTTGTACCGTCAGCATCGGAGATGGAGACGCCACTGATCGACTGCAACGTCTCTTTGTTCGCCGTAACGGAAGGAGGCGCAGAAATTACTGCAGGTGCATTTGTGACGGTATAGGCGATTTCGGTCGAGTAGTCGCTTTCACCGAAATCGTTATAAGCACTGACTGCAAAATAATATTTCGTTCCGATTTGAAGACCCGTGATGCGATTCGTCGTGCTGGCGCCGGCGTCAACAACGGATGTGTAGTTGGAACTGGAGGTTCCGTAGTGAAGCTTGTAGCCGTTCGCTCCAGGCGTTGGATCCCAGCCCAAAGTCACAGCCTGACTGCTTGAGGGCGCGACGGCTAATACTGCACAAAACAACAATGCCGCTCCGCATTCCCGGCTTCTCTTCGCAATTTCTTTCAGATACTTCACTTCGTTTTAACTCCTGCGTTGAGATTACTGTGCACGCGACGGTGAGCATTGATTGGCTCACTGTCGCAGCGACTGGCTAATAGCTGAAAGGGGGCCATCCTGGTGCCATCTCACTTGTTTCCGGCTCCAGGCAAAACCTGCCCAACGTACCAACTCTCAAGAAGTCCCTAGGCCGCCAACAGATTACGCAAATTGAACGGCCCTAAATCCCACGAAGCTGATGAAGAAATTTTTCGTGCTGAACAAATTTATCAACGATTTGCAGCGATTTCGATTGTCTTGAACCGAGACAGCCCTTGCGTGTGCTAACGCTCAAGTTGTCTCAAAAAGTGTCTCACGCAATTTTCGATTGATGCAATGCTCAGCGCGCACTGAACCAAGCACAAAATTTGCCCTCGTAACAAGTCAGGAAAAACAGAATGTAAATTTACAAAACTCCGAGACCGTTCAACTAGCTGGCTCTCAATTCTCTCCGCTTCTTCCACAGCGCGGAAGGTTTAAGAATACCAACTGGCGTGATAATTCCTGTGATCAATTCCGGTGGCGTCACATCGAAACCAGGATTGCGCGCACCGCTTCCCGGATTTGTCACGCGCACGTACTCACGCTTGCCCCCTTGATTCACTCCCCACACTCCAAGAACTTCCTCTTCGCTTCGCTCCTCGATTGGAATGTGGACTCCGGAGCGGAGATTCCAGTCAATCGTCGACAAGGGAATCGCCACGTAAAAAGGAATGCCATGGCGTTTCGCGAGCACTGCCTTCGTGTAAGTCCCAATCTTGTTCGCGACTTCCCCCGTGCGGCCCAAAGTTCGATCACTTCCCACGATCACAAGATCAATTTCTCCGCGGGCGAACAAATGCCCGGCTGCATTGTCGGCGATCACCTCATGCGAAATTCCCTGCTGCTGCAATTCCCACGCTGTCAGCGTTGCTCCCTGGCAGCGCGGCCGCGTTTCATCACAGAATACGTGAAAATCTTTGCCACGTTCCTGTGCCCGGTACAACGGCGCCGTCGCACTTCCGTAATCGACAAAGGCTAGCCAACCGGCATTGCAGTGCGTCAAAATCCGCATTCCGCTCCGGATCAGCTTCACGCCCTGGTTTCCAATCTCCTCGCAATGCTGCACATCTTGATTGGCGAACTCCTCCGCCGCTGCAATCGCCAGTGCCTGCTGTTCGGCAACGCTTTCGCCCCTCGCCATTTCTTCCCCCACCTGCAACATCGCGTTCACGGGATCCACTGCAGTAGGGCGCGCCGCTTTCAATGTTTGGAAAACACTTTCAAGATGTCGCTTGAACTTCGCCAGGCTTCCGCCGCGAAAACTCAAGGCGCCCTGTGCCAGGCCGTATGCCGCGGCGGCGCCGATCGCCCCCGCCCCCCGGACCACCATGTCCCGGATCGCTCCCGCGGTCTCCTTGTACGTGGACGTTTTTACAACCTTGAACTCGTGCGGGAGAAGGCGCTGCTCGATCAGCAAGACCTCGTTCCGGGAAGCGTCAAACGTGACGGTCCGGTAATGCCGCGTCTGTCCGTGAATGCTGACGTTCATGTTGTCGCTCCATTCTCCCGGATCGGGCCAGAGAGCACGTCGGACAGATTAAAGTTTCAACCGCGCTTTTTTTATCTTTTCCTGTATCGACTTGAACGACTCCAGGCTCCGCAGGCGCTTTAAATCAGGATCCTTGAGCAGCCATTTAAAATCATCGTATCCACGCTCAATCGCTTCCGACAGCATCGAGATCGCGGCCACATTCTGTCCCGTCAATGCATAGCTGCATGCCAGGTTGTACAATACAGTCGGATCATCCGGCCGCAGGCGCGCCAGTTGTTCATCGATCTTTAACCCGTTTTCAAATTTCCCTCTGCGAGTGTAGTCATCTCCCAATATTTGGAGCGCCTCAACGTAATGAGGATCTCGCTGCACCACTCCCTCGATAAACCCAATCTCGATGTCCAGATCCTGCTGCTGCCGTCGGCTCAGTTTCCTTTTCGAATTCAATTTCTTGGGCATAAAGGCGGTGAATTGTTTCCAACTGCGCTGCTCAAAGTCAAGTTATCGACCCGCAGGTACAGCACTTCCCAGACTGTCAACTCCGCGGAATGCGCCAAAGTAGCACACCTCCGCGACTCACGCACGCTTCCCGAATCTCTTTTCTTCCCTCGATCGAGAATGCTTGCGCCCTTTCCGGCCCGTTTTAACCTCTAACTACTTGCACTCTTACAAGATCAATCGGCTGTTAAGATCGCTGATTAAGCCCCGTCGATGAAATGCTTCGTCACGGGCGGTTCCGGTTTTATTGGCGGCAACCTCGTTCATGAATTGGTCCGTCGCGGTCACGCGGTTCGTGCCTTGTTGCGATCTGGCAGTGATTTGCGTGGCCTCCAGGGCGTCGACTTCGACCGCATTGATGGCGACGTGAGCGACCTGTCTGCCCTCAAATCCGGCCTCAAAGGTTGCGATTGGTGCTTCCATGTCGCCGCCAGCTATCATCTCTGGCTGCGCGATTATCGTCCCATGTACGCGGCGAATGTCGAAGGCACTCGAAATGTGATTGAAGCCGCCACCGCCGCAGGCTGCTCTCGCATTGTATATACGAGCACCGTCGGCTGCATCGGTTTGCCGAAGGCCTCCAACGGCGTCGTGACGCCCACGAACGAAAAGACCCCGGTTTCGGGTTCGCAGATGAGCAATCACTACAAGCGATCCAAGTGGGAAGCGGAAGTCGTTGCACGCGATCTCGCAACGAGGGGACATCCGGTAGTCATCGTCAATCCCAGCGCGCCCATCGGCCCTCGCGACGTGAAACCCACCCCCACCGGCCAGATCATCGTCGATTTTCTGAATCGTGTGATGCCTGTCTATCTCGACACAGGCCTGAACTGGGTTCACGTTCGTGACGTCGCCATCGCTCACATCCTGGCCGCCGAAAAAGGACGCATTGGAGAACGCTATATCCTGGGAAATGCCGAGGGCAATTGGACCATGAAACAAACCTTGGAAAAACTGGCCGACATCACCGGACTACCGGCCCCAGGGATGCAAGTCCCCTACTCTGTCGCGTTGATGGCAGGGTACGTCAGTGAAGCGGTGGCCAGCCTGACAGGAAAGCCCCCCAAGGCGCCACTCGCCGGCGTGCGTATGGCAAAATACAAAATGTTCTTCAATCCGGCAAAAGCGATCAAAGAACTCGGGATGCCCCAGACGAAGCCTGAGGAGGCCTTTAGCGAAGCGATCTCCTGGTTCCGCCAAAACGATTATGTAAAAGTCGTTGATTAGCACGCCCCTCAAGGAAGAATCCAAGTGGTAATGATAATGAAAACTGCCTCAATCCTGTTTGCGATGTTCGCTATCCTCGTGCGTTCCGGTCAAACCGCAGACGCACCGCGCGCGGCTCGCTCCGTCCACTTGGGCTACCCTTCTCCAGAGGGCGTTCTCTTCTACAACGAAATGGTCATCACCCAATCAGTGAACGGCAGTTACTTCATGGCGTGCGGCTGGAACACCGGGTATTTCGGTCTTCAACAACTCTCAAATGAAACCAATAAAGTTGCCATCTTCTCCGTTTGGGACCCAACCAAAGGCAACGATCCGAAAGCAGTCAAAACAGAAGAGCGCGTCGAGAATCTCTTCGCGGGCGAAGGCGTGCGTATCAAACGCTTCGGCGGGGAAGGAACCGGCGGCCAATGCATGATGCCCTTTGCCTGGCAGATCGGGGAAACGAACCGCTTTGCCGTCCAGGCTGAAGTCGTTGAAGACAAGACAAGTTATACAGCCTGGCTTTTTGATCCTCGCGCCCGGGCCTGGAAACGTCTCGCCACATTTCGCAGGCCTTTATTCATTCGTCGAGGATTTCCGTCGCGACGGCCGCAGCGTTGGAGAATCGCGTCGCGCCCGATTCGGTCCCGCTTGGATCCAAACCCAAGACGGCCACTGGACTGCCTTGAAGCGAGCCCGTTTCACCGCTTCAAATGCGAAATGGGAATCGAAGGAAAATATCAACGCCGGTGTCGAAGAGGGCCTCTTTTATTTGATAACCGGCGGCGACACCGTCCGGAAACCGGATTTAAACAGTTTTCTCGATCTGCAAGCTGCTTGGAAGGAACCGCTTCTTCCATTTCTAAAATAACCTCCCAAATCGGCACTCCCTGCTTGCCATTCCGGCCCGGCTTTTCGAAACTTCACGCCCTGTTTTTATGGCGCATGTGAAGTTGCATATTCCCGGGCCGGTGGAAGTCAGCGAAAAAACCTTTCGCGCTTTCTGCTCTCCCATGATCGGTCACCGCGGGCAGGGATTCAAAGATCTCTACGCGAAAATTCAACCGCAGCTCCAACAGTTGCTCTTTACCAAACAACTGGTTTACCTCAGCACCAGTTCCGCCTGGGGCGTCATGGAAGGAGCCATCCGCAACCTCGTCGCAAAAAAGGTCCTCTGCTGCATGTGCGGCGCTTTCTCCGACAAATGGCTCGATGTCGCCCAGCGTTGCGGCAAGCAAGCCGAAGGACTCAAAGTCGAATGGGGCTCCCCAATCCTTCCGGATGCTATCGATAAAAAATTGGCTACTGGCCAATTCGATGCCCTCACACTCATCCATAACGAGACGTCTACAGGCGTCATGAGCCCGCTCGCCCAGATCGCGGCCCTCAAGGAGAAATACCCGGACGTCATGTTCATTGTGGACGCGGTCAGTTCCATGTCAGCCGCCAAGCTGCCGTTCGATGAACTTCGCATCGATGTTCTCCTCGCGGGAACACAAAAGGCATTTGCCTTGCCGCCCGGTCTTGCCATTTTCACCTGTTCGCCAGCTGCGATGACGAAAGCCGCCAAGGCCGCCGACCGTGGTTACTACTTTGACTTTGTCGAATTTGAAAAGAACGCACAGCAAAGCATGACCCCGAGCACTCCAAGCATCGGTCATGTCTACGCGCTTGCTTCCAAGCTCGATGACATTTTCAGCGAAGGTCTCGATGTCCGCTTCACACGTCATCAGAAGCTTGCCGAACTGACCCGCGGCTGGGCCACTGGACATGGCTTTACCCTGTTTCCGGAGAAGGGCTACGAATCGGTTACGCTCACTTGCGTGAGCAATGGTGCGAGACAGGGTGGCCGCGCAATCGACGTGGCCAAATTCCAGAAGCTCGTCAAAGATCAAGGCTTCCTGATCGATGGCGGCTACGGAAAAATCAAAGGCACAACCTTTCGCATCTCCAACATGGGTGATGAAACCGAAGCCACCATGCGCCAGCTTTACAGCGCGATGGATGCAGCCTTGAAGAAGCTTTAGGTCAAAGGCGATTACTCCACGCCTCGTTCCAGGAGTGCCTGCGCCATGCAACGCACGGATCTTAACGCCCGCTTGCTCGGTGAAGCTGGCCAGCCACCGATTGCCTGGTCTACGAGCGTGATCATCGACTTGCTGTTCGCCCGCAATTCATGACGGATGCGCCGAAGCGCCTCCTCGGATGAGCGCTTCCGCGCATTCGACTGACCCAGTTGTCGCGTAAGGCTGGCGTACTCGTTTCGTTGCTGCTGCAACCGCCGCTGCATCTCCTTGATCTGCCGCCGCGACTCCAGTTGCGCCATTACCTGCCGGCTCAGGGCCCGCAGGGCTGCTTCCTGCTCCCGCGTGAGTTTTCGCGGAACCCGGTCGATCACGCACAACGTCCCGAGCGCATGATGGTTTTTCGTCACCAAAGGCGCGCCTGCGTAAAACCGAATCCTCGGGTGCGAGCGTACCAGCGGATGCTGCGCGAAGCGCTTGTCCTTCAATGCGTCCGGCAGGATAAACAAATCCTCCGTCATGATCGTATGGGCACAAAACGCAATGTCCCGCGACGTTTCAGAAAGCGTAATGCCCACCTTCGACTTGAACCATTGTCGATCGGAGTCAATGAGTGTGATCAGCGCAATGGGTGTTCCGCAGATGTGCGAGGCCAAAAGTGTAATGCTGTCAAAAACCTCCTCCGACCCAGTATCAAGGATTTCAAAGTCGTGCAACTCGGCGAGCCGCTCAGGTTCGTCCAGTGGCACCGGGACTTCGAAAGGCAGTTGCTCTTCCCACCGAACCTGCATGGGTTTGCGACTGCGCGTCGGCTTTGCCGAACGGCTCGACTTGTTGTTGCCTTTCATCCCAAAAAATTCGCCGGACCGACGGCGCACGTTACCGAAACCGGCTAATCGCGGGCAACAAGATTAAAGCCTGAATTGTCGCCCGTTTCTACAGCAATGCACCACGGCGAGGTTCCCCAGTCAAATACTCTACGATTACGTTTTTGTAAGGATTCGAATCCCGCGTCGGCTACTTGAATAAGTGCGGAACAAACGAACTCAAGTTGTCGGTGACCGGGGCATCGCTTTCGCGAATCCCGATGCCAGCCGCTTCGTCTTGAATGATCCACGAGCCCACCACAGGATGCTTTCCGTCGAACTCGGGCGGTGGAAGAAACGCCTGGTAGACGAAACCTTCTTCCCCATATTCGCCCTCGGTTTGCACTTCTCATCCGTTCACCGAGACCGTGATGTTGGCTCCTTCACGCCCCAGGCGCGGTTTCTTCACAAAGGTGTCACCAAGCGGCTCCGGGGAGTCATAGGCCGGGAGCAGGTTTGGGTGATCGGGAAACATTTCCCAGAGCAATGGAAGAATTCCTTTATTACTCAGCACCATTTTCCAGGCCGGTTCGATTACTTGCCATGGCTCCTTGAGCAAATGCGGCCCAAACTCCTCGTGAATCATCCACTCCCACGGATAGAGTTTAAAAATGCGGCTGATTGGTTGCTCTTCCAGGTCCATGAAATTCTTCCCGTTCCAGCCGATCTCATCAATAAACAAGCGCTTTGTCACAAGGCCCGCCTGCACCGCCGTGTCTTCGAGGTAAAGTGTCGTCGTAAAATCCTCGGCGTGATCGCGCACACACGCGAAATGGACCGGGCCTGAAATACCGCCTTCTTTCCAACGCGCGATCAGTTTCTCATGCATTGAGTTGAACTGGTCGGCTCCTGCAAACCGCTCCTCCAGCCAGAACCACTGCACGGCACTCGCCTCAAATAGAGCCGTCGGAGTATCGGCATTGTACTCATACATCTTGGGTTGATGTTTGCCGTCGTAGAACAGATCGAAGCGTCCGTACAATGAAAGGTCTTCCCTCTCCCAGGAGTTAACGATCAACGGGACGAACGCCTCTGGTATCCCGAGCCGCGAATAGAGTCTCTCATCGATCACGCGCTGAACTGCTTCAAGGCAGATCCGATGAAGCTCGTTCGTCGCAGCCTCGAGTTCATCAATCTCGCCTCGCGTAAACTGGTAATACGCGGCTTCATTCCAATAGGTCGTCTCCGCCGTGTGAAACCCGAAGCCCAGTTTTTCAACTTTCTCCTGCCAATCGGCGCGCGGTTCGATCTCGATTCGTTCCATGACTAGCTTGACGATGATGAATGCGAGCCGAAGCCACCTCGAGACGTGGAGCTATGCGAAGCGCTCGAACTCGAACCGCTTCGACTTGTCGAACTGATTCCACTCCGCGAAGAGGAGCCGCTGCTCCCAACGGTTGTGTCATCGCGATCCGAGCTGAAGTAGCGTCGGGGATTATACCACGGATAAATGATCGGCGCCGTATGGTGAACGACGGTGCGACCATAGGGGGCGCCGCCGACCGTGCCATTCGTGCTAACGTTCGTTGCGTCCGTGGTCCAACCTGGTTGCTGCTGTTGCTGGTTGCAGGCCGTCAACAGGACAGACCCGGTGATGAGTAAAACAACTTGCCTGGATTTTTTCACAATGCCCTCCTTGTGGGCATCCACTTCCTGATTAGCCAACGATCGCAGCGGCGACGATGAGGCAGATGCCCAGCAGCATCGCCCCACAGAGTACCGCCACGGCCATGTTGCGGTTCTCGCAAATCTCCTTCTCGAGGTTGAACTTCGTGAAGGCATCGAAAAGCTTGAAGCCGGCGATGGCCAAAAATATCCCGGCGAGGCCAAACGCGAGCGTGGCCGGCAGCGCGCCACCGAGCGTAGTCGGGTGCCATGTGGCAGACCCGTTATGGACCACCTCCACAGCATCCGCTGCACGCGCGAGCATCGTCGCACCACCGACAGCCACTCCAGAAGCGACCAACTTGAGTTTTCTCATGCCCATTCTTTTACGGCGGGCAACGCACTGGCGCTATTACAATTTGAAGCTCTGATTGCAATGCCCGCGAATAACGGGAG
>Ga0193692_1000105_pt1 | contig 18868 bp, 17 predicted proteins | sample L3a1metaG_FD_144917 | JGI IMG/M metagenome (GOLD analysis project Ga0193692, IMG submission 144917) | Soil microbial communities from a riparian zone of the East river system, Colorado, United States - L3a1 | ecosystem: Environmental > Terrestrial > Soil > Riparian zone | place: USA: East River... | reverse complement strand
TTCCCCACAAATGCCGTCGGCTTCTGTCTGCGTTATGCAGGATTGCGCGCTGAGGATTTGGACGCGGTGGTTTTCTACGACAAACCGATCACGAAGTTCGCGCGAATCCTCGAAACCTATCTGGCCGTCGCGCCGGATGGTTTGCGCACTTTTCCTCGCGTCATCCCGAATTGGCTCGGTGAAAAACTTGATCTCAGAAAAACAATCCGCAACGAAATCGCTGGATTGCGCAGGGAGTGCGAGATCCTCTTTACGCAACATCACCAGGCTCACGCCGCTAGTGCTTTCTTTCCATCTCCCTTTACAGAAGCCGGCATTCTGACGGTCGACGGCGTGGGCGAATGGTCCACGACTACAATTGGGCACGGCTCGGGGCGCGAACTGCAGATCCTTCAGGAGCTTCGCTTTCCTCATTCGCTCGGCCTCCTCTACTCAGCATTTACGGCTTATTGCGGATTCAGGATCAACTCCGGCGAATACAAGCTGATGGGGCTCGCTCCTTACGGTGAACCGCGATTCGTCCCGAAAATCTACGAGCATCTAATCGACCTCAAACCTGATGGCTCGTTCTGGCTCAATCTCGAGTATTTCGCATTCCTGCGGAGCGACCGGATGACCAACGAACGATTCGACGAGTTATTTGGTGGGCCGCCGCGCAAGTACGATGCCCCCATCGAACAGCGGCACATGGATGTCGCCAGCTCAATCCAAAGCGTTACCGACGAAGTCATGCTGCGGCTTGCGCGTCGCGTTCGCGAAGTCACCAACGCACCAAATCTCTGTATGGCCGGCGGCGTCGCGCTGAACTGCGTCGCAAATGGGTTGATCCTTCGTGAGAAGATTTTTGATCGGATCTGGATTCAACCAGCCGCCGGAGATGCCGGCGGCGCTATCGGCGGCGCGCTGGCCGCGTGGTTCGACCAGAATCCGGACGCGACCCGAAACGTTCAGGCACACGATTCAATGCGCGCGGCCTTGCTCGGCCCAGAATTTTCCGACGAGGAAATCGAGACGGTTTTGAAAAGCCACTCCACTGTTTACGAGAAAGTGGATGAGTTGGCGCTGCTTGATCGCGTTTGCTCGCTGTTGCAGCAGGAAAAAGTCGTTGGCTGGGTCCAGGGCAGGATGGAATTTGGTCCGCGTGCGCTTGGCAATCGCTCGATTCTTGGCGATCCACGTTCGCCTCGGATGCAATCCGTGATGAATCTCAAAGTGAAATTCCGCGAGTCATTCCGTCCTTTCGCACCTGTCGTCATGCAAGAGCATGCTTCCGAGTTTTTCGATCTGCACGTCGAGTCTCCCTACATGCTGCTGGTGGCGCCTGTGAAATCCGAGCTGCGCAAAGGCCTCAACCATGGATCAAAGGGCTTCGAGTCTCTCAAGGAAATCCGCTCGACGATTCCAGCCGTGACTCATGTAGACTATTCCGCGCGCATACAAACACTTCGCCACGAACAGAATCCGAAGCTCTACGCGCTCCTGCAGCGATTCCACAAGGCGACCGGTTGCCCTGTGCTCGTCAATACTTCCTTCAATGTTCGCGGTGAGCCTATCGTTTGTTCGCCCGAGGATGCTTATCGTTGTTTTGTGAATAGCGAGATGGATTATCTGGTGATCGGGAATTTTCTCCTCGAGCGTGCAGCCCAGCCGCACGCTCCCGTTCGCAGGACTGTCGAACCGCAGCCGGATTGACCTATGGGACCAAAGCTTAAAGAGAATCCGCGCGAATGGCTCAAATTCACGGCCGGGCTCTCCGTTGCGACTTTGCTTGTGACGGTTCTCCTCTATCGCGCTCGGCGACTTGGTACTCCAGGCGCATGGTGGTGCGTTGCGATAATTGCGGCCGCATTTGTAGTGACGTTGTTGAAGCCGGCTGCGGCGAGACCTGTTTACCGAGTTGGCATGACTCTCGGTTTTTATGTTGGCCAATGCGTCAGCCGCGTGCTGCTCAGCCTGATGTTCCTCGTGATCGTGACGCCGCTGGGTCTCGTAATGAGATTATTTGGAAAGGATTTGCTCGCCCTGAAACGTCGGCCGCATGCAGCGACGTACTGGCAGGAGGTAAAAACTAAATCCGACCTCAAACGCCAGTTTTGATCAATCGCGCGGAGTTACTCGTTGTGCACAAAGATGATTTTGCTGCCTTGCGGCTCAAAATGGAAATCGATCTGCCGCAGCTTCGAGAGTCCTTTCGCAATCGCTTCGTGCCGTTCGCGCGGGGCATAGAACATGAGGAATCCGCCGGTGCCTGCGCCCAGCAGTTTCCCGCCGATCGCTCCGTGTTGGCGCGCTTTGGCGTACCAATCGTCGATGATGGTGGTGCTGATCTCTCGCGCCAGGCCCTTCTTTAATTCCCAGTTGGCATGGATGATTTCGCCAAATGCGTCGAGATTGTTTCTTTGCAGTTCGGCTCTGAGTTGATGCGCGAGCTCCACCATCCGCTTGAGCATCTTTTGCTTGCTGCTCTGCGCCGCGACTCCGGCTTGCTGGCTTTTCAGGACCGTCGAAGCGCTGCGCGTGATGCCTGTATAGAATACGATGATATTTTCCTGCAATTGCGCCAGCGTCTCCCGCTTGCAGAGGATTGGCTCTACTGAAACCGATTCGTCCGAATTGAACTCGATGAAATTAAATCCGCCAAAGGCTGCAGCGAACTGGTCCTGCTTTCCGATCGGTTCTCCGCAGCGTTTGATCTCAATCTCGCAAGCCTCTTTCGCCAGTTGCTCTGCCGAGGCGTAGCGTCCGGACCATGCATGCAACGCGTGCAGCAATCCGACTGTGAACGAGCTCGATGATCCGAGTCCCGATCCCTTGGATGGAATGTCCGCAATCGAAGTGATCTCCAGCCCTCCTTTTACCTTCAGCATCTTCATCCCCTCGCGCACGAGTGGATGCTTCACCCGATCGACCGAATTCGCCTCCTCCGTCTTGGAGTAACTCACCCGGATCCGATGATCGAACTTCTCGTTGAGCGTGATGTAAACGAACTTGTTGATCGCTGTGGAAACGACCGCTCCGCCAAAGCGTCGGTAGAAAGCAGGCAGGTCGCTGCCACCCCCCACAAAGCTCATGCGCAAAGGTGTCCGGCTGATAATCATCTCGGGACAGAGTTGCTTGGAACTGAATTTACGTCAACCAGTGCTCAGCCGTTCAAGAAACCAGCGTTTCCAGTTCACAGAAAGCTTTGATGGAGTAGGTGTTTTGGTTTAAATTGGAAGTATGCGCGCCGCGGACATTCCAAATTTTGATAAATTAACCGACATGGAGCGGTTGCAATTAGCTGAGGACTTGATCGCTTCCGTGCGGAATCCTGAAATCTTTCCTCCCGATCTTCAACACCGTCTTGAGCTTGAACGTCGCTGGGCGGAATACGAAAAGAACCCCTCGATAGCAATTTCCGAAGAGCAGTTTTGGGCAGACGTTCAGGCCCGCAGGAAATGACGCGTAGACTGATTTTCCTCCCTCAAGTTAGTGAAGATCTCCTCCGCGCTCTAGGCTATTATCAAGATAGAGGTGGAGGGGCCGTGGCACGTAATTTTGAGAATGCATTTCAAAATGCTTTGGAGCAGGTCCGTGCGGGAACGGTTACTCACGCGAGGGTCTTTCAGCAGTTTCGGAGGGTCTTCGTAAAGGGGTTCCTTATAATCTGTATTATCGACTCGTTGGAAATTCAGCTGTCATAGCTGGACTGATGTACGCGCGCTTCGACCCAAAGAAGATTCGGGAGACTCTCGCAGAACGATAGCATCAAGAGGGCGGACCTAGCCCTGCTGTACGATCCATCTCGCTGCTTCGTTTAATGAAGCAAACGTGAAGTCCGGCTTGGCCTGTTGTTTCCCGTCACGGCCCCCGTAGCCGGTTTGAACGAGGATCGAACGCACGCCTGCATTCCTGGCAGTCTGTATATCGGTCGTTGTGTCGCCGATGAACCATGACTTACTGAGGTCGAGGTTCAAATCTTTGACGGCCTGGTGCACCATGCCCGGCGCCGGTTTGCGGCAATCGCATTTGATCTTCAACTCTGGCCGTTCGCCGGGGAATCCGGCTTCGGGATGGTGCGGGCAGTAATAAATACGATCCAGAAAGGCGTGCTGTGTTCCCAACAATGTTTCGAGTTTGTTGTGGATCACTTGCAAATCGGCTTCCGAGCAGAATCCTTTGGCGATGACAGGCTGATTCGTAACCAGCACGACTCGGTAGCCATGATGATTTAACGTATGAATCGCTTCTGCGACTCCAGGCAATAGTTCGAGTTGTTCAGCCGAACGCAGATTGTCCACTTCCTTGTTCACTGTGCCGTCGCGGTCGATGAGCACCGCACGCTGCGGTGTGCTCAACGAACTGCTTTGGATCACCCCGCGATCAAATTCCGCGCACACTCGATCATACCGTTCCGGAGTGCCAATATCCTTGATGTACTCCGGAGTGTTGTAGGCATAAATCCGGCCCTTGCGCTCAAGCATCGCGGGGAATAGATCTTTGCCGAAATCGAGAAACTTCGGTTCCTTTGCCCACGGTTGGAGCGCTTCCTTCCGAATCACATATAAACCCGCATTGACCAAATTTTGGAAGTAACGGTCTGTTGGGTGCGGCCTGCCGTGAAATGCTCGAATCCATCCGTTCACATCGGCTTCCACGAGGTCTGAATCGAGCGGATGATCGTTTGGATGCAGCAAAAGTGTCGCGTCGGCTTTCTTTTCCAGGTGCGTCTGCCAGATTCGTTCGAGATCGACGTTCACCATGGTATCGCCATAAAGCACAAGGAAGTTTTCCTGGAGCTTGTCGAATCCCGCCAGAACCGCGCCCGCCGTTCCGAGCGGCTCCTTCTCAATCATGTAGGAGATCGATACGCCCCAGCGATGACCGTCGCCCAAATGGCGTTCGATCAAATCCGGCCGGTAACAGGCGAAGATAATGATTTCTGTAAAGCCATATCGCTTTGCCAGCTCAACGTGATGTTCAAGCAATGGCTTGCCGGCAATTGGGATCATTGGCTTCGGCAAGTCGCCCAGGCGAGCTTTCAACCGGGTCCCCATTCCTCCCGCCAAAATGATCAATTGCTTCACGAGCGCCTACACAGAATTGAGGTTCTCGCGGATGGCCTGCTCGACGGCTTCGTTCGACGTCAATTTCGGAGACCAGCCGAGCTTTTGAACTTTCTCGATCGAGTACTGAAATTTTGGCACGTCGCCCACCCAGCCGCGGCCGCCCGTACCGTATCTGATTTTTGCGGAAGGCGAAGCGGCCCGCACGACTGCTTCCGCGATATAACGGACGGTAGTGCTTGTGTCCGTCGGGCCGATGTTAAAACAGTTCCGCCGGTCGCGTGATTTTTGATAAACAAAAATCATCGCCTCGATTAACTCGGACACGTGCAGGTATGGCTTTTGTTGGGTTCCGTCGCCGAGCACTTCAAGTTCACGAGGAGTCTTCTTCAGCTTCTTCAGGAAGTCGTAAATCACTCCGTGCGTTGAGCGTGGTCCAATGACATTTGGAAATCGAAAGATCCATGCGCGTTTCGCGAACCGTTCCGCAGCAGCACTGATCACCGATTCCGAAGCGAGTTTCATCGCGCCGTAGTTTGAGATCGGGAAAAGTGGCCCCGTTTCTTCCCGCAGAACGCCCTGATGATCTCCGTAGATCGCGGAACTGGAAGCAAACGCGACTTCCGGGATGCTCAATTCCTGCATCAGCTTCAGGGAATTGTAGGTCGTTAAAAAAGTCGCAGTGAGGTCCACCTCGGGGTTCACTCCGCCTGCCTGAATGTCTGAGTTGGCAGCCATATGCCAGAGCGTCTCCCAATCTGCACCGAGCGGCTTCAGAAACTCCAGGCATGCGCCGGTTTGGTTCACATCCAGTCTGCGAAACTGAAACTTCGGATTCTTCAAGGCCGTTGACAGGTTCTCTTCGCGCCCCAGGAGCATGTTATCGATCCCCACGACGCGATAGCCGAGGCTCAGAAGCCGGTCGACCAAATGGCTGCCAATAAATCCCGCGGCTCCCGTTACAAGACAGGTTCCAGCCATAATTCAGATTTCTTTTCTCACGAACGAGGTCATACGTGGCGTCGTTGGAAAGCTACGCCGATGCCATCGCCAGGCCACCAGTGATTCTTTGGCTTTTCCGCGAAATACAAAAATTCGCGTCCCGTCTGTTGCGCGAACTCGAGCAACTTCGAAGTAATGTCCGAATTGTCGCTCAGCACGAGCGCATGAGGGGACAGCTTCGATTTGATTGCCTGCAGTTCGTTCCATTCGTGCGTCGCCGAATGGTCGCTGTCGTGAATGAAAAAATCGATTGGCTCGGTCATCGTTGCGATCGACTTCAATGAATCGCCGTAAATGATTTTGCCGAATTTATTGTAAGGCGGAGCGAGCAGATAGCCCGCATTCGGATTGATATCGAGTCCGAAGAGATGCCCTGTCTGACCTTCCGCCGCATTGCGCATCAACGCCGCTGCGAGGACCACTGATCCCAACCCTTTGTCCACTCCTGTCTCGACGACGACCTTCGGCTTCGTCGCGCGCACGAGCGCATACCAACCCATGCGACGGCCAAAGCGCGCGGCACGATCGGCCACGTAGCGCTCCTTCGCTTTCGCATTCAGTTCAATCACGTGTTTCCGTAACGATTCGTCCGTTTCGATCTCGCGGATATAACTCCGGATCGTGGCGAAAGCCTCTCCTGTTACTACGGCCATGAACGAAGCCATGTAATCGACATTCAGCGGGTCGAGGTCGTACGAGTAGTTGTAGTGCTCGCGCGAACTGAACGTCCAGCCAACGGCTCGCCCTACTCGCGGGAGGGTGACGCTCATGGCGCCTCGAAGCCGGAACGGCACGAGCGCGATCCGGCCGATCCAGCTGCTTCGGACGAAGTTTCGGATGCGCGTCATTCGCTTTTTCGTTCCCCGCTAACGAGGCAGAAGTGAGTCGTCACCATTTTTAGTGCAAACACACTGACAACGGTGAGCCACCTTGGCAAATTTCAATTTGGCACCGCAACGCCTCTTTTTGGTGTAAGTTGCTCCATTCAGGCCGGTTCCTCGAGTTCGGGTACCTTCGTGAACGTGAAAAGTTTGCTGTTGATAAAAGAGGTCAAACACCTATGGTATTTGGCTCGATTAACTCTACGAGGCTCTCTCTTGAATAGCGAATTGTGCAAGCAAGCTCTGGTGAAGGTTGGTAACCCCAACGTTCTGGTCAATCTGGTCTCGCGTCGTGTGCGCCAACTCAATTCCAGCGGCGGTTCTTTGAGCCGGCCTCTTGTGGGTGAGATTGGCAATGCCGGCGTGGCCGACATCGCCCTGCGCGAGATCATCGAAGAAAAGATTGGCTTCGATATGCCCGAAGAACTTGCAGCTCCGGAACCAGTGAGCAGCCGCAAGCGCAAGAAGCATTGACGAACGACAAAGCGTCGTTTCGAATTTTAATAAGTCAGCCAGAAGGCCGGCCTTCTGGCTGTTTTGTTTATGGCCGACATTCTCAACAACCCAAAGGCGCGCCGCGATTACCACATCCTCGAGACATTCGAGGCTGGCATCGTCTTGAAGGGGACTGAGGTCAAGGCGCTCCGTGCTGGACGGGGCCAAATTAGTGATGCCTTTGCCCGGATCGAGAACGACCAGGCCTTCCTTTACAACGCGCATATCGAGGAATACAGCTTCGGAAACCTCCAGAATCATCAGCCCAAAGCTGTGCGCAAACTGTTGCTGCATAAGTCGGAGATTCGAAAGCTTTTCGGCCTCGCCAGTGTCAAAGGCAATGCGCTCGTTCCGCTTTCGTTCTATTGGAAGAATGGCCACGTGAAGGTCGCGCTCGGGGTGGGCAAAGGCAAAGTGGAGTTCGATAAGCGCGAGGACATCAAAAAGCGCGAAAGCGACCGTGAGCTAAAACGTGCTTCAATGCACCGCTTCAAGGGTAAATAAACCGAAACGCGAGGCCCTTGCAGACCTCGCGTGCACACAGACAACCGAAACAATCAACCGATGAACGAACAAATCTAGGCCTTCGCGGCGGCCTCTTTCTTCCAGGTCCGTTTGGGAGCCTTGGTCACGAGCCCCTTCTTGAGGGTCGATGCCGCGACGCGAACGTAGCGGACTTCGCCATCAATGAGGGCTTTAACCCGCTGCAGGTTGGGCATGAATTTCCGCTTCGTGATGGCCGTCACGTGCGTGCCGATACCACCCTGTTTCTTGGCCTTACCACTGCGCCAAATGATGCTGCCCTTCATCGGGCCCTTACCTGTAATTTCGCAAAATCTTCCCATAACGATTTCCTAAAAGAGCGCAGAACCTACCACTCTGCAAACGCGATGCAAGCGTTTTCAGGCTGTTTTTCGGGCATTTTCGCCGAAAAGCGGCCTTTCAGTCCTATTGCTTAAGCCATTGCTCGAAAAACGCAACAATCTGGTCGTTGGATTCAGCCGTAGGGGTGTGGTTTTTCCGGTTGGTCATGGCCACCCGGTTGGTATAGCCAAGCAGCGCGTTAACCGCCACCGATTGATTCAAGGCCTGCCAGCGCTCGGGCGGATCTTCCGAGCCGCCTGATACCAGGAAGGGCCGTGGCGCCATTAAGGCATGAAGCTCATGCAAATCGTGACCAGTCTCAACAAGGACTTTGTAGGCTCCGGTTCGCGGATTTGTGGGCGTAGGGATGCCCGGCTTGCGGGTCGTTGCCGGATCGAGGCCCAGGTACCATGGTTCCCAGTAATTCACGTTCGAACGCGTTTCGTCCCAGACGATGCCGGGATCGCACCAGACGGCGCAGGCGAACTTATCGTAAAGGCAGGAGCCGAACATGGCCCACTTGCCGCCATAGGAATGACCCAGGATTCCGATGCGCTTCGCGTCCACGTACGGAATCTTCGCCAGGATTGTGTGGCAATTGGCGGCAATGTATCCGAGGAACGAAAGCGGCTGGCATATCGCTCCTGCGCGATCCGGCTTCCAGGCATCGCCGCCCGGTGAACCGATCGAAAGTGTGACAAATCCGCGCCGGGTCAGTTGGCGCCCGAAATCGAGAAAGGGCTTGCCCCGCCCAATGCTGGTTTCAGGTTCATAAAATGGAATCAGGACGGCTGGGAGCGGACGATTCGTTCCCAATGGCGAAAGCAGATAGCCGAGGACGCTTTGGTCTTTCGCGATCTCCATGCGGACCTGTTCTTCCACAAAATCTTCCCGGTTGCTTCGGCTCAGGTATTCGAGCTTCGGCGAAGTCAAGAGCTCCGGCCATGGGCCCATGATGCGGTGCCACGTTTTGAGGATTTCCTGTCTGCGCGCGTTCCACTCGGCGGCATTGGTGACGCGCTGCCCATCATCGAATTGCAAAGGCGTCTTGAACTTACCGAAATCGTTCCGGAATTGCGCTGGTGGCGAATAGAAAGGGGCCAGATCGACCGGCGCGTTCTGCGCAGAAACACAAGAAAGCGAGAGCCCCAGGATCAGGAGAATGAGGTGGCGCATGAACATTGCTTAGCAGCCCGTGCAGGCAGGGCAAGTCATTTGCCTCTTCGCGCAACATTGATTCTTCGCCCGGGAGGGGCCACTCTGAAGCGGTGGTATGACGGTTTCTGAGCTACAGCAGTTTCACCAGAGTTCCGGTGCGCGCTTCCAGCCGATCGACGGCGTTGAAGTGGTTGCGAATTATGGCGACGTGGCCGCTGAATACGCCGCGCTGCGCGGAACTGTGGGGCTCATGGATCTGAGCTTTCGCAGCCGGCTCTGCCTCGGTGGCGCGGATCGCACACGCTTCCTGCATGGTCAGGTGACAAACGAGGTCAACAAGCTCAAGCCGGGGCAGGGATGTTATGCCGCCCTTGTGACCGCCAAAGGCAAAGTCGAAAGCGACTTCAACATTTATCGGCTTCCGAATGAGTTGCTCCTCGATTTCGAGCCGGGACTGGCCGCGCGTGTGACGGAGCGGTTCGACAAGTTTATCATCGCGGATGATGTGCAGATCGTCGATGTCTCCGTAGACTATGGATTGCTCAGCGTGCAAGGGCCGCGTGCCGCTGAGTTGATCGCGCGTTTTGCGCCTGAACTCAGGGCGCCGGTCGACCCCTTGAGTTTAGTCGCTGCGAACGATGTGAGAGGCGAATGGTATTGCATGAGAATCTCTCGCGCGGGCACCAGTGGATTTGATCTCTTTTTGCCGAGCGGGGCCATAGTCAGTTCTGCAGAAGCATTACTGCAAGGTGCGCGGGAATTGGGTGGGCGGCTCTTTGGCTGGGACGCTCTGGAGATTGCGCGGATCGAGGCGGGCATCCCGCGCTTCGGGCAGGACATGGACGAGACAAATCTGGCGTCCGAAGCCGGCATCGAACAGCGTGCGATCAGCTACGAGAAAGGCTGCTACATCGGGCAGGAAGTGATCTCGCGTATTCGCGCTTTCGGACAGGTGGCGAAGGCCCTCCGCGGCCTGCGGCTGGCGGCCGGGCAAGGCCTGCCTGAAAAGGGCGCAAAGATCTTTGGTGCCGATAAAGAGGTCGGCTATGTGACTAGCGCGACCCATTCTCCAACTTTACAGGTCAACATCGCCCTCGGCTATGTGCGCAAAGAACACAACGCGATCGGCACTGAGGTAATGGTGCAAATCGGCGTAGAGCGTGTCCCCGCGGAGATTGTTGCGCTTCCGTTTGTGCCGGAGGCGATGCCGGCTTAGGCATCAGCGCGACGCGAACGAGCGGTGCGCGCACTGAATAGTCTCGAGCCACGGTTCACACGGTCTCGACCAGTTCACATTTAAGCGGCCTGAAGTCCGCGCGCCGGCCGCTTATGCCCCGTTGGTTGCAACGACAGCGCCGTTGCGCTTGGCCATGATGGCCTCGACGATCTTCTTCGCGATCTCGGGTTTTTCGACGAGGGCCTGCCGTGCCGCATCTTTTCCCTGGCCGATCAGCTCACCGTTGAATTGCAACCATGCGCCTTTCTTTTCGACCACGCCGTGCTGAAGGCCGACATCGATGATGCTGCCTTCCTTGTTGATGCCGTGATTGTAGATGATTTCAAACTCGGCTTCGGTGAAGGGCGGCGCTACTTTGTTCTTCACGACCTTGACGCGCGTGACATTGCCGACCGCTGCGCCCGCGGCGTCTTTGAGCGTGTCCTTGCGGCGAATATCCAGGCGAACGCTTGCATAGAACTTAAGGGCTTTTCCGCCCGGAGTGGTTTCCGGGTTGCCAAACATGACGCCCACTTTTTCGCGAAGCTGGTTTGTGAAGATGCAGGTGGTCTTGGCCTTGTTCAGGATGGCGGTGAGTTTTCGCAAGGCCTGGCTCATTAGGCGAGCCTGCATACCCATGGTGGCCATGCCCATTTCGCCTTCGAGTTCGGACTTCGGAACCAGCGCGGCAACCGAGTCAACGACGATGACGTCCAGCGCGTTGGAGCGGGCTAATGTTTCGCAAATGGAGAGTGCTTCTTCGCCGCTGTCCGGTTGTGATACGAGCAATTCATCCAGATTCACGCCAAGTTTCTTTGCATAACCGGGATCGAGCGCGTGCTCCGCGTCGATAAATGCTGCCAGGCCGCCTGATTTCTGCGCGTTGGCGATCACGTGGAGCATGAGAGTGGTTTTGCCGGAAGATTCCGGCCCGAAAATTTCCACGACACGTCCGCGGGGCAATCCGCCAACACCTAGGGCGAGGTCGACGGCGAGTGCGCCGGTGGGAATGATCTCGATCTTGCGCGCGGCGTGGGCATCGCCCAAACGCATGATGCTTCCTTCGCCGTAAGCTTTGGTGATGCTGGAGATGGCGGCGTCCAGTTCGCGTTGTCGGGCCGGGTTAAGACCGGCTTTTTCGGCGACTTTGCTTTCGACGGCCTTCTCTGATTTCTCAGCTTTTTCAGCCTTTTCGGCTTTCTCGGGTTTTTCAGCGGTGCGGGGAGGCATAATTCTTCGGTGATTCTGGTTTGGTGATAGTAGAGCATTCATAATTCGTCAATTTGAATGCGGCAATAATCGCATAGACGGTCGGACATTGGCAGACTGGTGCAATAAAGAACAGTATTTTCTTTCAAAATCCAAGATCAAACTCCGCGGGCGTCTGGCGACCAAATCACCTTGTGCATTTGGACCTGGAAACGGACCGGTAAAGCATCGCCGATGATCCGTTCTGCCAACTCTTTGCGTGAAATTGGCGTTTGGCCCATAGGCACTTTTTTCAACGAAGGATGCTGCTGCGCTTCGCACAGGGGCGCGGCCCACGAAAAAAGAACGGGGCAAACATCGGTTAATTTGTGTTCCTGGACGATTTTTTTGGCCCAATCGTAATCTTCCACCGTTCCGATCACGAACTTCACTTCATCTTCGCGCTTGAGGAACGGAAGGTTTTCCCAGCGATTCCGCTCCACTTCACCGCTACTCGGGCATTTCAGGTCCATGATGCGGCGAACGCGTGGATCGACTCTTGAGATGTCATGGGCGCCGCTGGTCTCGAGCAATACCTGGAAGCCGGCATCGCAAAGCTGCTGCATCAAGGGCAGTGCATTTGGTTGAAGGAGCGGTTCGCCACCGGTCAACTCGACCAGCGGAAGGCGTCCGGACTGGGTGTTGGCCGAGAAGGGAACTGCCTGACGCAGGACGTCTTGCACGACCTCCTGGAGCAGCATCTTCTTTCCTTCCGTGAACGCATAGGCCGTATCGCAATAGGAGCAGCGCAGATTGCAGGCCGTGAGCCGGACGAAAATGCAGGGCAATCCCGCAAAGGTGCTTTCCCCTTGCAGGCTCGCATAGATTTCGTTGACGACCAGCGTGTCCGCCATATCAGCATGCTAAAGGTGAAAGCCTGAATGCTAAAGGCTGAAGAGGGTTTGTTTTTTTGCGTTGGGACGGTGTTCCAGTTCGTCCGGGCGCAAGTGACTGGCTTTCAAGGCTGGGACAGTCGAAAAATTATGTTTCTGTCCCAAGTTCGAGAGGGGCCGAAGGGTAAATGCTGAGGTATGCTTGCGGTGCCCGACGGAGCCCGCCGCCCTACCTCTTTTCTGCGACAGCACCCCCCAAATGTGGATGCTGCGGCTTTGACTTCAATTCTCCACGATCACAGGCGAATCGTAGAATTCGATGGCAGGATCGACATGAAACTTCTCGCGAATCATCGGTGCGACGCGCTCGTTCATGAACGCAAGGGCGGCACGTTCATCGTTCCACAAATAGACTCCGCCAGCGGTCCGGCAGTCCTTCGAACGCAGAAATTGTTTCCGGACTAAACCCGGCACGTTGCGGAATTTTGGTGCGACCTCGTCAAACCCAGCGCGAATCTGATCGGCGGTAACGCCAGCAGGCAGTTGGAAGCGGGTAACGACAGTAATTAAGTTGTCCATCGGACAATTGATAGGGTACGAAGGGCTTTCTGTGAATGGAACTGAAGGTGTAGTCGTGTAGTAATTTCCGAGATGAACCAGGATCAAGTGATTGCGAACATGAAGAGAGGGCACGGAGAAAACGGAGAGAAATTTTGAAAGTGGAGGATATCCGCGGGACGCTCTGATGGCTGGGGGTCATTTTTTGCAGCCTCTCGGGAGCTTGCTATTGAGAGCTTGTAGAACGACATTACGGAATCGGGTGTTAACATTCAGCCTCTAATCAGATGCCTAACGAAGATCCATATAAAGGAAGCGAAACGCGATCGGACAGTGTGCTCAGTGACTTGATTTTGCGCGAGTGCTACAAAAACAGAGCGGAGAATCTTCAGCGAATCAAGCCAGACATGTTCGATCCTGTCATCGATCCGCACACGATCTTTCGCATAGGATGCGCGCTTCACCGGAAGAAGCTCCTGAAATCTCCACCTCGAAGTCATGCCGACTATTATAATTTTGCTATCGATGAAAAAGGGATCGAACATGGCAAAGCGCAGCAGTGGTGAAAACGACGGATGTATGATTGTTTGAGCTTCGCTCTCCCCCAACCCAAGGAGAGGGCATACGTCCACACTGGACGCTCAAGTAACATCCTGTTAGCTAGATGACGCAGGTCTTGAGTTCTTTGGATTGGCTGTCAGGATGGCCGACATCATGGCCAAGCCGGAACCTGCTCCCTCGACGCACGTGGCTGGATCGGCTTTTGCCACTACCCTTTGGAGCGTCGTCTGGCATGCGCAGCAAAACAATTCACCCTCCTGCGACGAAGCGTTAAATCGATTATGCCGTGCTTACTGGGCGCCGCTTTATGCTTTTATCCGGCGTGAAGGTTACGGGAGAGAGGAGGCCCAGGATCTTACCCAGGAATTCCTAACTCGCTTTGTACAAAAGCAATGGTTGAGTCGTCTTCAGGACCAACGTTTCAAATTCCGGACCTTCCTGCTCACGTTTCTGAAGACCTTCCTTTCCGACCAACGTGACCGGGCCAACGCACAGAAACGTGGAGGCGGCGCGACCTTGATCCCGATCGACGCCTACGACGCCGAAGAACGAGAAGGCTTCTGTCCCGTCGATGGACTGACTGCTGATCAAATCTACGATCGGCGCTGGGCCCGGGCGGTGATGGATGAAGCAGTTCGACGCCTGAGCGAGGAGTACGCCGCACGCGGAAAGACAGCGTTGTATGAGCAATTGAAGGATTTGCAGCCCGGAGAGCACGGGCCGCAAAGCTACGCCGAAGTGGGCGCAACACTCGGCCTGACGGAACAAGCCATCAAAAACGCGGTCCACAGTTTGCGCCGTCGCTATGGCGAATTGTTGCGGGATGAGATCGGGCAGACGGTGGAAAACGCGGCTGACGCTGAGGCCGAAGTCCAACATCTGTTGCAAATTTTTGCGCGTTAGTCCTGAAGTCCGCGCAACCTTTGCCGCTGCTTGCCCCTGTAAAGGGAAAGATCGGGTTCAAGATCCATGAGTAGCTCTATGCAACGCTGTGCGGAGTGCGGGTGCGAGCTTCCGCTCCGTGTGCCAGCGGGGTTGTGTCCACAGTGCGCGTTGCAAAGCATTCTGGTTCCGGCTCGTGCTGAGCCGCCGTTCATCCCGCGTTTGTTTGGAGACTACGAACTGCTCGAAGAGGTTGCGCGCGGCGGCATGGGGGTCGTCTTCAAAGCGCGGCAGCTGAAGCTCGACCGCATTGTGGCGGTGAAGATGATTCTCTCCGGCCAGTTTGCCGGCAAAGACGAGCTGTTGCGTTTCCACGCAGAAGCCGAATCGGCGGCGCGGTTGCAGCATCCGAACATCGTGCGCATTCACGAGACCGGAGAGGTTGACGGCCAGCCTTATTTCTCGATGGATTACGTAGATGGTGGCAGCCTCGCCGGCCTCGTTCGCGAGAAGCCGCTGCCACCAACGCGGGCGGCGAGTTACGTAAAGACGATCGCACACGCCATCCACTACGCGCACGAGCAAGGGATCCTGCACCGCGACCTCAAGCCGTCGAACGTGCTCATTGACCAAGCGGATCAGCCGCACGTCACCGACTTCGGCCTGGCCAGGCGAATGACGAAGGAATCGTTCCTGACGGTAACGGGCGACGTGATGGGTTCGCCGGGCTTCATGCCGCCCGAGCAGGCGGGAGCCAAAGGAATCAAGGCGGGGCGCTACAGCGATGTGTATGGCCTCGGTGCGATTCTATTTTATCTGCTGACGGGCCGTCCTCCTTTCGTCGCCGAGAGCGCAGCGGAAGCATTGCACCATGTCCTAGACACCGAACCGGTTTCGCCGCGACTGCTTAATCCCAGCGTGCCCCAAGACATCGCCACGATTTGCCTGAAGTGTTTGGAGAAGGAACCAGCCAAGCGTTATCGGACGATGCAACAGTTGGCCGAAGAGCTCGGTCGCTTCCTGAACGATGAACCCATTCACGCGCATCCCGTCAACAGAATGGAAAGAACGTGGCGATGGTGCCGGCGCAAGCCGCTGATTGCCGGGATGGCGGCTGGGATCGTGTTGTTGGCTTTCATCGGCCTTGCCGGCTGGCTGGTGGCAAAGGAAAAAGCGGCGGCAGCAACCCGAGCGATGGTTGATAAATTGAAAGCCAATGAGCATGCGGCACGCGAAACAAAGCAGACGGCGGAAATCCTGCGGGCCAATGACGAATTTCTGCTCCGCCAAGTGCTTAGCGATACGAACAATTCACATGCGCCGGCTTTACTGAAAGCGCTGGACGAAGCTATCAGCAGGCAACCTACGGATCTCGCCCTCTGGCGGGCAAAGACAGAGGTCCTAAGGAGAGCGAACCGGCTGGAGGACGCTTTAGACAACCTTTCCAAGGCGATTGACCGGGCCAGCACCGACACCAACGTGCCGTCCCGGCTGCGAATTCAAATGCTGTTAACCCGATCGGTGCTACTGAGACAATTGAGCCATGGGAACAAAGCAGACCTGGATTATTCTGAGGCGGGGCGAATCAACTGCGAAAGAAACCGTGTTCCAGCTCGGGATCCGCAAGCCCGGCCTGAACTGCTGGATCTAAGCCCTTTCTTTGAATCCCCTCTTCCTTCCTTTCTCAACATGCTGAGCACTGATGGAGGCGCCGCGGATACTATCCGAGAAGATGTGAAACGGAACACGGGAGTAGAATTCGACCTCAGAGGTGGTATGAGCGTAGATGGTCCAAAAGAACACTTGCTGGCTGGAATTGCCGTCAATCGCCGATTCGTTCGGTTGCACGTCTTGCACAGCGTCTGGGGTTCGGCGGCGCAGGATGCAAAGGTAGCCGTCTACGTTTTGCACTACACAGACGGACAAAGCAGAGAAATCCCTATTCGCTATGGACAACACGTTCGAGATGTGTGGCGGCGAGATCCACGGCCAGTGACGGGGGCGTTTGTAGCGTGGAGGGGCGAAAGTAGCGGCGCAAACAAGGATTCTCGCGGAGTTCAATTATTCAAAGCTACCTGGGAGAATCCCCGTCCTGAAGTCGAGGTGCGAACGATTGATCTGTCCCGCAGGTCCGACAACGTTTATCCGATCCTGCTTGGAATAACTGTGGAGGAAGCAGAGCCGGGTTCCGCGGAGTTTTGGATGACGAAAGCCAAAGAAATTGAGGAACAGGGAGATCTTGCCGGTGCGTCGGATACTCTTGATCACGCCATACGGCAACTGCCGAAAAATCCAATCTTGTGGGAATCCAAAGGCAAGTTGTTCGAAGGCTCCAGGCGCACCAACGAAGCCTTTGACGCGTACACCAGGGCCATTGAGACGGCCGCAGATGATACGAATGCCTTTCTGAAGGTGCTGACCTCGGCGCTGCTGGAGCGCTCAAGCCTGTTGATCAAAATGGGGCGTTTTGATGAGGCCGGGATAGATAACTGTCGGGCGCGGCGCATCCCTACTCGCGATCCAAAGACACCGCCTGAAATGCTGGATCTCAGCCGGTTCTACAACGCCTCCCTTGGCTTCTTCCTGCCTTCGAGAAACCGTGAATCCACTGATATGCTCACACGAGTTGCACAGCAGAACACTGGGGTGGCCTTCGACGGGCGAGGCATTGTGATGCTGGACGGAAAAGGTCCCGAACGCGACGGGGTTGGGCAGAGACTGCAATCGGTCCACGGCATTCCCATCAACCGTCGTTTGACCCGGCTGCATGTCATGCAGGGCGCTTCCTATCGGGATCGGGGCGGTAACCAAATTGGATATTACGTGCTCTACTTTGCTGACGGTCAAAGGGAGACGTTGCCAATTATTTACGGACAGGATGTTTCCGCTGAGCAAGGAAACCGCGCGCAAACCACACGCGCAAAAGTTGCGTGGCCTGGTACTCGCACGCAACTGCCCATCTTCACGGTTTCATGGATGAATCCTCGCCCGGACGTGGAGATCAAGAGTCTCGATTTTGTTTCGGTCATGAGCGAGAGCAGCCCACTTTTGGTCGCGATTACGGTGGAATAATCATTCCTGCAACTTTTGGCCGCGGATTCCCCTGTATTGGGTGAAGTCAAAACGGGGCGTTCTAGCGAAGCTGGAATGTCGAGCCATGCCGGCTCCGGGGATCCGCTGGTTTGTCTTCGCTCAAAATAAAACAAGTCAATCAAGGAGCATCACATGAGATTCTCACCACACATATTGCTGGCAGGCGCGAGGAAAGTTTGGGCGCGCCGGGAAGGTATCCTGGTAGCGATGCTGTTAATGGCATCCGGATTAACAGCCGTCCGAGCTGCCGTGTTCGACGTGAACATCCAATCAGCGCAGTTCACCCTTTACACGGATCCTTATAACGGGAACCAAATCAAACTCGGCGGTTTCTCCGGTCTATATCCGGTGCCGGGGAAGCCGGATTCGTTCTACACTGTCACCGATCGTGGACCGGCGCCCGACTTCATCGACGCACACACGAATACATTCAAGGCCTGGGTGATTCCAGGTTTCGGGCCGCACATCGTCACCTTGCGCATGATGCCGAACGGCACAGTTAAAGTGGATGACGTCACACCGCTCAAAAAGCCGAACGGCGGTCAGATCACGGGGCTTCCCACCACGAAACCCGCGACGGACATTCCTTACGACTTCGACTTGAACCAATTGCCTTTCGACGAGGATTCCCTCGATGCGGAAGGAATTACGATCGATCCCTGGGGAAACTTCTGGGTGTGCGAGGAATATAAGCCGAGTGTGGCGATGGTTGCTCCGAACGGGAAGGTGCAATTGCGCCTGGTGCCGGCGGGAACCTTGACCGGCCTCGAACAGGTCCCCACCTACGACGTGCTGCCGGGCGTGCTCGCCAAGCGTCGCAGTAATCGCGGTCTCGAAGGCATCGCTGCCGCCGCGGACGGCATTCTTTATACGATCATGCAGAGGCCTTTGAGTAATCCCAACCGTGCCGCCGGCGATGCGAACGGGAACACGCGCCTCGTGGCCATCAACCTGAACGCGCTCCTGCATGGCAGCCCTGAGGTGCTGGTGCGGCAATATCTGTATCGGATTCCGGTGCTTCCGAACAACGTC
>Ga0193692_1000103_pt1 | contig 18975 bp, 14 predicted proteins | sample L3a1metaG_FD_144917 | JGI IMG/M metagenome (GOLD analysis project Ga0193692, IMG submission 144917) | Soil microbial communities from a riparian zone of the East river system, Colorado, United States - L3a1 | ecosystem: Environmental > Terrestrial > Soil > Riparian zone | place: USA: East River... | reverse complement strand
GGGTGCAGCGCCAGCGCCCTTTGGTTTCGCCGGGCTTCGTTTCGAGGACCGGAGCGCACTCGCTCGTCGTGCGGCAACGACCGCTGTTGTCAGGACCGAGGCGGCAGGGATTTCCTTCGCAGGCGTGGCCGCAAATCCATTTTTGATTAGGCCGCTCGTAGCTGTGCGAATCGAAATCGGGCGATGGCAGTTGATCGCTCATTTGGCGCCCGCGGAAAATGCGAAGACCAGCACAATATGGACGAGCGAGAAAATCATCAGGCTGTACGTGAGCGGCAGGTGGACGAAGAGCCAAAGTTTAAGCGTCTTCTGGAGGGCGTAATGATAATCCAGGCCGTCTTTGGTGCGGATGAGCTCGCGGAGCTTTTCGAGGGTGCCGCGCTCTCCTTCGTTAAGATAACGGCGAAACTCTTCGATCTCCGTCATCACGGCGTTGAGGGGGCGGCGTGATTCGACGAGGTGAGACCAAAAGCGGCCGGGGCCTGCGAGGAAGGGGCTCAGTTGTTGGGTATAGAATTCAGCAATAGCGGGAGATTTCGGTTCGCCACCTAAAGCCAGGGCCTCAGCCTGTTGGCGGATGGAATAGCGAAGCGCGGGAATTTTTTCGTAAATTACTTCGCCACCGCGGGTGGCAAGCCGTCGGGGAAGAACGCGGCTCAAAAACAAGCCTGCAACACCACTGCCTGTCACCAAAAGATAGAGCCACGCCAGCGTGCCTTCGAACCAGCCAGTGGGAACGTGGAAGTTCAAATGGATCAGGAAGAGGACGACGGTGAAGAAACCGACGTAGACGTGAATTTGCAGCCAGGTTTCGGAACTGCCGAGCGGGAGGAACGGCAGTTTTTTGCGAGCGTTGTAGATCGTAAGCAGAACCATCGCTCCGAAGAGAACCCAGCCGCTGAGATAAGCATAAGCGGGCAAGACTCCGCTCCAACGACGATGCGCCATGATGGCGAGCACGCTCGCAACAAGGAGGAGAAACGTTCCCAGAAGAAATTGGCCCCGAAAGCGCTTCATCGTTTCATCCAGTCCGCGAGCGAGTCGAGATCGTTCAAGTTCATGCGTTCGAGTGCGCCATGCGGACAGGCGCGCTGGCAGGCGGGGCCGCCGTAGTTTTCAACACAGAGATCGCACTTGGTCGCCTTGCTGATCGGTTTGAGGTCTTCGCCGAGCATGAATTCTCCGTTGGAATCGCGGATGTCGACCATGCGAATGGCTTCGTAAGGGCAGTTGTTGGCGCAGGCCTTGCAGCCGATGCATGTGACCGGATTGATCACGACCTGGCCGGCGAACGATTCGCGGTGAATCGCCCCCGTGGGGCAGCCGATCATGCAGACCGGGTCTGCGCAGTGCATGCAGGCATTGGCAATCATGATGCGGCCGCTTGAAGGGCCGTGCCGGAGAAAGCGAGGATTGTTGTCGTGGGTCGACGCGCAGGCGCGAACGCAGTCGTCGCAGCGCGTGCAACGATCAAGGTCGATCACCATGGTGGCAGTGCCGTTGAAGAAGCGGTTCGTCGTGAGAAACTCCAGCGTATCGGCACCAATACGTTCGCGCCCCGCGGTGTGAGGGTCCTCCACGACGTCGGGCGCTTTGTCTGCACCTGAAAGTGGTGGGGGAAACTCGCTTTTCGGCAGGGAGGGAAGGACGATTTGTTCCATCGCGCGCGTGGGAACGATGAGAATGTGGGTGTAGCCGATGGCGCGCAGGGTATAGCGGGAATCGATCAGTTCCTGCGGTTTTTGAAAGTTGTGGGCGATTTCGGGGAGTCCGAACAGGTGCCCGGCGCCGAGGTAATTCAGCGTGCGTTCGCCGCTGGCGAATTTGCGGCTGACGCGCGCAAATCCGGCGCGAAGGAGCACCACGCCATTTGGATAATCGCCTTCCTGGACGATGACAGGCTCTTTTTCGGGACGGACGCTGCCAGCCTGGGCGAGGCGCTTGTATTCGCCGGACCAGTCATAGTCGCCATAGGTTGCGAATTCGACTTGCTCGGCCAGTTGAGCAAGTTGCTCCTTGCTCAAGTGGCGAAAGAGGGGGGTGGCGCGGAGATACGAAGCAAGAGCGCGTTCGCGGTAAACGCGATTGATGTGCTGGCGCAATTGATCGTCCGAGCGCATGAGGTCGCGCAGTCCCTGCCACCGGATTTCGAGCAACTCGGCCGTATCGCTCGACGCGAAAATGGTGGAGGTCCGCGGCATGCGGCTGAGCGCGGCGATTTCGCCGAAGACGTCGCCGGCGATCATCTCCTCGGTGCGATGTTGATCGAGGACGCGCGGCAAATCCTGGAGGAAAACGCGGACTTCGTTGTTTTCGTTTGCGCGGGCACCCACGCCTCGATCCTGCTGGAGCCGATTGCGGCTAAAACTTTCGGGCGGGCGCAGCGGCGACCAAAGTTGGGCAAGGGTGCGGAAGATGCCCTTTTTTCCCGGCGACTGGCGGCCGAGCAGCGAGAGCGGCAAATCGGGCTTGAGAACGACACGCGTTGCGCCGCTCAGAATAAGAAAAGCGGAGGTGCCATAGTCACCCTGGCGAACGATGATTTCGCCTTTGCGATAGCGACGGATGCTGGTGTCGTGACGGAGGATTTCGCGAAGGGGCGTGCGCTTCGGAAAGTTCTCGGGAGCCATCCCATTGAAAGGATCAATCGCGAGCAGACGATCGACGTCTGCATCGGTCATGTTTGGGTCGAAGGCGGCGTCCCAACGTTGCGGGCGTTCGACGATGGCCGGTGTGGGAGGCATGGGTTAGGCGTCGAGCACCAAATCGGCTTTCGGCCGGCAAATACAGGTGAGGCAGGCACCCTGTTCGGGCTCGGCATCAGGCGCTTTCAGGTAATTAACAGTGCCGGATTTGATGGCCACCAGGCAGGAACCGCAACTGCCCGCGCAGCAGCCGGAATCAATGCGGACGCCCTGCGCGCGGGCGAAATCGAGAAGATTCCCGGCGCTCGGTTCCCAATGAACGCTTTTGCCTGAGCGGCTGAAGGTGACCTGAAGTTTGGACAGGAACGATGTTTCGCTCGGGGTCGGCTCGGCGGTTTTCTTCTTTACCGTGGCAGGACCGAAGGCTTCGAAATAGACATCTTTTTCCGGGACGCCCCATGCTTCGAGGCCGTCGGTAATGCTCTTCATGAAAGCGCCGTTGCCGCAGAGGTAATATTCGAAGTTGTTCGACGGAAGCAGTTGCTTCAACAACTCGATGCTGACGCGGCCTTCGTGCTGGTAATCGCGTTCCTTGACGTCGCTTGAGGCGGGACGGCTGTAGCAGACGTGGAGATGGATGTTTTCATTTTCAGCCGCAAGCTTCTCCAGCTCGGCTTTGTGGATGTGTTCCTGGCCGCTGCGAACGCCGTAGAAGAACCAGGTTTCGCGTTTGTTGCCACTCGCGGCGATGGCCTGTGCCATGCAAAGGAGAGGTGTCACACCGACTCCGCCCGCGATGAGCACGACCGGGTTGGTTCGCGACATCTCCAGGAAGAAATGACCGGCGGGGGCTTTGACATTAAGAATGTCGCCTTCTTTTACCGTAGAAGTGAAATAGTGGGAAGCGACGCCATGAGGCAAATCAGGACGATCCGGGGGAGCTTTCTCTCTTTTAATCGTGACGCGATAATAGTCGGAGCGATGCGGACTGTCCGAAAGCGAATAGCAACGAACGAGCGGCTTGTCGCGGCCGGGAATATCGAGCTGAAAAGTCAGATACTGGCCGGGCTTGAACGGCGGGAGGGGCTTGCCATCGTGGGCTTTGAGGTAGAATGCGCAGACGTCTTCGCATTCGTTTGCTTTTTTCGCGACTGTGAACTTGCGGTAACCGTTCCAGTGAGCTTTCACCTGCTCGGCTTCCTGACAGCGCAATTTGATTTCCCGGACCTGGAGCCGCGACTTTTCGAGGGCCAAACGTTGCTGGCGTCGGTCGGTCCAGAGGCGGATGCAGGACCGAACGAGTTCAATGGCAGCCTGCAAAAGGAGTGCCGCGGCGAGGATCAATCCGACGGCCAGACTGAGATTTCCCCCTGAAAGGGAACGCAATGTGGCAGATAGGGATTGCATCAAAACCGTGGCTGAATTAGCAAATCCGCAGTGCCGCGTAAACCTCTTACTTGGAAAATACTGCGCGCACTCCTTTTTCCCTGGGTTGTCATTGCGGCGTTTTCGTCATTCGTGGCGACACTCCAGGCTGCCGATCCGCTTTCGGCCGCTCCCAAATTCCTCGGCGCGAATGCGTGCTCAAGTTCTGGTTGCCATGGCGGCGGCAAGGAAAACCAGTTTCTGGTCTGGTCGGTGCGGGATTATCATTCGCAACGGCCGTTCGCGACTTTGACCACGGCACGGTCGAAGCAAATTGCGGACGCGTTGCAGATCAAAGATCCAACCGTCGACAAGAGGTGCACGGCTTGTCATGCGCCGTTGAGCGAGGTTCCTGAAACGCTGCGGGCGCATGGCTTGAAAGCGAGTGAAAGTGTTTCCTGCGAAAGTTGCCACGGGCCGGCTGAACGATGGCTGCGCAGCCATACGCGGCCTGATTACACGCACGCGGACCGGGTCGCGGCCGGCATGCGCGATCTCAAGAACCTGTACGTGCGGGCGAACACTTGCGTAGCGTGTCATCAAACTGTCGAATTTCCGCTGCTCAAGGCGGGGCATCCCGAACTCATTTTTGAATTGGATGGCCAGTCGGTTTCGCAACCCAAACATTGGCGGGAGAAGACAAACTGGCATGGAGCTCAAGCCTGGCTGGTCGGACAGGCGGCCGCCCTGCGTGAGATGAGTTGGCAATCGTCGCGTTCGCAAGAACAGGATACGCGGCTTGTGGCGAGACGTGATGCCTTGCGCTGGCTTTTTGAGAAATTGGCCCGGGTCGAGAAATCGCCGGCGGAGTTGAGGCGGTTTTCGGACTCTTTCCAGAATCAGAACGAAGTTCAAACCGCCGCCGACTCACTGGCTCGACGCAGTTCTGAAATGGGCTGGTCCGACGAAACGAAGGCTTCAATGCTGCGCGCGCTTGCGAATTCCGGTCCGGATTTTCGCCGGACGGACGTTGGCCAGCAGCAACAGGCGCGGCGAGCAGAGCGGCTTGTGCTGGCGTTGGATCGGGTGCTGGCCGATAAGCCGCGAGCCGCAGCTGATGCGCAGTTGGATGAATTGTTTAAACTGGCGCAATCGCTGCCGGATTTTGAGCCATTACGCTTTGCCGCCGCTCTGGATCAATTTGCTAAACGCCTTCAGCCGTAATCACTCTACGGTCCAGAGTGTCACCGAATCGCGGTCCTTAATGAACAATCGATTCCTGGATGCAACAGGATAGGCGTGCGTGGGGCTGTCCGCGACTTTGTAGGTCGCGATCTGCTTGAACTCCTTGTTGCTCGGCTCAAAAACAACCAGCTGCGAACTCGGTGTGAGGGCCAACAGGACGGTGCCCGCGTCGACAATGCTGCCGTACCCGCCACCTCCGCCCATCATGCCGCCGCGCCCACCGCCACCGCGACGACCTCCCGGCCCGCCTGAACCAGGACCAGGCTGCGCTCCGGCACCTCCCGCTGCGGGACGTTCTGCCGGGGCGACTTGACCTGCTGCAGGCGGCCTTGGGCCACCCGGTTGGCGCGGACCAGCGTCTGGAGCAGCAGGCCCGGGCGCGCTCCATAACGTCTTGCCGTCGGTTTGATTCAGGCAGAAGAATTCATTATTACCGGTGAGCCCGTAAATCGCGCCGTTCTTCACGACCGGTGTGTTGAACTGGACCGATTTCTCGGGATTACTCCAGAGTTCTTTCGCTACGAACTTGTCGCCTTCCTTCTGAAACTTCACGGCTTTCGCGCCGCGTCCGGAACCGCAATAAATAAGAGTCTGCCCATCGACGATGGGAGTTGATGCGTTGTAACCGCGTCCTTGCACGATATAAGGTGTTTCCCAGACGAGTTTCCCGTCAGCTGCGTTGACAGCCACGATGCGCTGTTCTGTTTCAGCGAAGATGAGCTTCGTATCGCCCACGGTCATAACGTCAGGGGAAGCATACCCGGGACTTTCGCCTGTCCATTTCCACTTTTCGTCGCCGCTGGCGAGGTCATACGCAACGAGCGCTCCATTCTGTTGACCGCCGAGTTGAGCGATCACCAGATTGTTCATAATGATCGGCGAACTTGATGGGAAGAATCGTGGCAAGGCTTTGAAGTCGTCCTTGCGCCAGATCACTTTGCCACTTGCCGCATCGATGCAGGAGACCATGCCTCGCACGCCGATCGTCACCACTTTCCCGGATGCCACCGTTGGCGAGCTCCGCGGTCCCGAGAAGCTCTGTGCCGCGCCCGATGCGCCCAGGGATTCGTATTTATCCTGCCAGGCTTCCTTGCCATCCGCGGCGTTGAGGCAACGCAGGATTTCGTATCCTTCCTGCCGTGTGAACACATAAAGTTTGTCACCGGCAAGGGCTGGGGTGGCGACGCCGTCGCCTACGGTGGTGCGCCATTTTTTCGTAAGTTCCTTCGGCCACTTTGCGGGTGCTTTGAAGTCGGTTGCCTTTGCGTCCCGATTGGCTCCGCGCCATTGCGGCCAGTCCTGTGCGACGGCGAACGCAGCGATCATTGAGAAGGCGACGACGAGAAGATGTGTTCGGTTTGTGGTTTTCATACGGGAGACCTGGAGTTTTGCCAGTTTGAGTTGAACGTCCTGAACAATACGACACCTTTGGAACGGCCAGGTTACAGCTTTTTGGGTGGGAAAGCGCTGTGAGGCTTTTACATAGCGGACTTGTCCCGTTATCCAAAGCCTTCTACGATAAGGCAGTCGCACCCGGCGTAGAAAACCTAAAAACGAATGAAACCCTCTCTTCTGGTCGTCCTGCTTGCGCTGGTCGTGGTCTGCTCGGGATGTCATCCCCGCTACACTATCACGTTGAATAACAACAACGTAATCACCGCTCGCGGCAAACCCAAATACGATTCCGCCACTTCGACCTACCGCTACACAGATTCCACCGGGCGCGAGAATGCAATCGCGGCTGTTCGCGTGAAGGAAATTGCGCCAAGATAAGAGGGATGTTCACTGGGATCGTCGAAGAGGCCGGGACAGTTCAATCCATCGAGAAATCCGCGGCGGGAATTCGATTAGTCGTCGGCGCGAAAACTTGCGGACGCGGACTGAAAATCGGCGATAGCGTCGCGATAAACGGCTGCTGCCTTACTGCGGTGAAGGTAACTCCTAAAAAAACAGCGACTTCGATTCAGTTCGACCTGCTTCACGAAACATGGAAGCGAACAAACCTGAAGTTCGTTCAATCTGGTTCCCTCGTAAATCTCGAACGGCCCCTTTCCATCGGAGACCGCCTCGATGGCCATTTTGTCACGGGTCATATCGATGACGTTGGGCAAATTGAGAGATTGGACCGAAACGGCAACGATCACCTCGTCGAGGTCAGCGCGAGTCCTTTATTGATGCGTTTGGTCGTGCCCAAAGGTTCCGTCGCGGTCGACGGCATCAGTTTGACTGTCGCTGAATTGCGCAAGGACCGATTCACTGTCTGGATTATCCCACACACCTGGAAAGTCACTGCATTGCAGCAACGAAAGGTCGGCGATGCGGTGAACCTCGAGATGGATCTGCTCGGCAAATATGTTGCGCGATTCGTCGGTCCGGGTCTCCGGGAAATCCCTAAGCCATCGAAATGACGAAATGGAAAATCTGAACCGGCAGTTCGAAACATTCCTCAAAGCAAAACCCCGGCTGGGAGAAGGTGTCTATATTGCGCGCGGGGCTGTTGTGATTGGAGATGTCACGCTCGGCGATTTTTCCAGTGTTTGGTACAACGCCGTCCTGCGGGGCGATATCAATCGCATCGAGATCGGCCACCACACGAACATCCAGGACAATGCCGTCATTCATTTGGCCGATGAGTTTCCGTGTCTGATCGGAAATTGGGTTACGGTGGGGCATTCCGCGGTAGTCCATGCGTGCACGGTGGGCGACGAGTCACTGATCGGCATCGGTGCCGTGGTGCTGGACGGCGCGAAAGTCGGACGCCAATGCGTGATTGGTGCGAACGCGCTCGTGACTCCTGGCACAGAAATTCCGGACGGCTCGATGGTCTTCGGTTCACCCGGCAAAGTCGTTCGCGCATTAGCGCCTCAGGAGCGCCAGAACCTGAAAATGTGGGCGGAGAAATACGTTCACAATGCCGCTTACTGTTTAAAGAACGGGATCAACGTATCCGGCCCGCTTCCTTCCTGAAACTCAGGGGCGGGGAAGCACTCCGGACCTGTAACGACGCCAAAGGAGCGTTCCACCAAAAGCGCTCAACGATAAGAGGAAGATTCCCGTCGAAGGTTCCGGAACGACTGTGTACTGAATGGTGAGGGTCGGGGCGTTCAAGGCATCCTCGTGGGAACCAAACCGGCGAATGCTTCGGCTTGTGCCTTCCGCTGCGCTCAAGAGCATCCACCCAAAGTTTTGCGAAGGATTTGCGTACCAGCTTTGGACATCGGTCAACAGGTTGGCCGAAGAAAATGTGTAAGTGCCGTTGCCTGCCACAAATTGAGCAGCGCTGGAGCTGGAAGCGAAGTCAGTACCGGCCAATCCACCCGGTGTCGACCACGGTGTGAGCGATGAGGAACGGCTGTTCCAGGTAACTTCTCCGACCGATGCCGGTGCTCCGCCCCCACTGCTGGACTTGTTTCCTTCCTGCCCCCACGACTGCAGCATCTTATGCAGTTCAAAGCTTGAGTTCGCCTGCCCACTCGGGGTGCGGACCACGCTCAGTGAAAGCGTTGCGGCCGTTATCGTCGCGTTGGCTGGAACGCCGGTCGGAAAATTGAACAGCATCAGCGCCCTGCTTCGTCCACCTTTTGGCCTGAGGCCGGCCATGAAGCTTCCGCTGTCGCCCAGGTTGTTATCTGGCGATGCTTCGAAAAGTGTCGCATCCGCCGTAGGGTGCAGGGTTGCCGTCGCTGCTTCTATTTGGGACCCGAGCCCCACGAAGATCGCGAAGCCGCAAACAGGGATGTTCAGTCGGAAACGCACCATTCGTTGGTATGCGCTGAAGTTCTGCCCCGGTCAACTCGATTCGAAATTGTGAAAGTCAGCGACGGCTTTCTTTTGAGCATGCGTCGGCACGGGCCTTAGTGCATGATATGCGAAGTTGATCTCGAGTCGCTCATGATGCGCGCGCGTAAAGAACACCGCTTTGGCAATGTCGCTGGTGTCGCCGTGGCCTCCCCTCGCTCTCGCCCGAAGCAACTCACTGCGATTTTTCTTCTTTGTCTGGCATCCGCAGTTGCGTTGCTGGCGCAACGGTTCGGTGGTGAATGGTGGATTCCGGAAGATGCGCCGATACGCACGGCTCGAGACGTGCCTACGCATAGCACCGATTTTCCACGCTGGACGAACAGCGCAGGATTCGAAAAGGACGTATTTACGTTTGTGCGAGTCCGCTATCATCGGGATTGGAACGTCCGGATTCGTGCCGGCTATTGCTTCACCGATTTTCCGGACAGCGACTTGAACTTCTCCTATCGCCTGCAGCAAATTACTTCGCTGAGAACGGACCCGGACGGGCGCGTCATCAGCCTCACCGACCCTGATTTGTTCCGTTATCCGTTCATCTACATGGTCGAACCGGGTGCCATGCGGCTGAATTCTGAGGAAGTGGAGGCGCTGCGGAATTATCTTTTAAACGGCGGATTCCTGATGGCGGATGATTTCTGGGGGCCGCGTGAGTGGGACAATTTCGAGCGGGAGATGCGGCGCGTGCTTCCGGAACGCGAGTTCGTCGATTTGCCGATGGACCATCCGGTTTTTCATACCGTTTTCGATCTCGGCCATTCAATGAACAGTTTGCAAACGCCCAATGTGATGACGGGCGCGAACAGCCAATACACCGGAATTACGTGGGAATATCATGATGGGGAGGAATGCAAGGAGGTGCACATCCGGGCGTTGCTCGATGAAAAGAATCGGATCAGCGTGATCGCGTGTCATAACACCGATAACGGCGATGGTTGGGAACGTGAGCAGGAAGATGAGTATTTTTTTCATGAGTTTTCGGAGAAACGCGCCTATCCGCTGGGGATCAATATCATCGTGTATGCGATGACACACTAGCGATTGACGATTGACGCACGGAAAGGGGAATAGCATAGCGGCACGGGTGCGCCGCAGTCCAAAACCTGACGAGATCGAACCCGCTGTGAAGTGTTTGATCGAAGGGAAGCGAGCACGAACACGAGCAAGGAGGAGAACTACAAGAGGGTTCCTTTAAGGACGAGGTAGGCGATGCTGAAGTAGATAATGAGGCCGGTTACGTCGACGAGGGTGGCGACAAAAGGCGCGGATGAGGTGGCGGGATCGAGCTTCAACGTGCGGAGGAGGAAGGGAAGCATGGACCCGGAAATGATCCCCCACAAAACAACACCGACGAGAGAGAAGGAGACGGTGATCGCGATCAAAAGCCAGTGCGGACCGTACACGGTCGAAAAGCTCGACCAGATGGAAATGCGCAGGAACCCGATAATACCAAGCACGAGGCCAAGAATTAGACCGCAGGCGAGTTCGCGCCGCATCACGCGCCACCAATCGCGCACGCGGACTTCGCCAATGGCCATCGCGCGAATAATGAGCGTCGTGGCCTGAGATCCCGAGTTGCCCCCGCTGGAAATGATGAGCGGGAGGAATAGCGCGAGGACGACTGCGCGCTGGAGTTCGTTCTCGAACGCCGCCATGGCGGTGGTGGTAAGCATCTCGCTCAGGAAGAGAATGACGAGCCAGGGCGCTCGCTTTTTGGCCATGCCAACGAGCGAAATTCTCAGGTAAGGCTGCCCGAAGGCGGTGACACCGCCGAGCTTGTGCATTTCTTCGGTAGCTTTGCGTTCAGCGAGGTCGAGGATGTCATCGACGGTTACGATTCCGACGAGCCGGCCGGTGGAATCGGTGACAGGCAGAACGGTGCGATCGTATTTCCGAAAGAGTTCGAGCGCCTGTTCCTCTAGATCGCTCGATTTCAATGCGACGAAGCCGCGTTCGTGAATTGCTTCCACTTTCGTGTTGAGTGGTTTGAGCAGGAATTCGCGCATGCGGACGTCATCGATCAATTTGCCGTGATCGTCGATAACGTAGATGACGTTCAAAGTTTCGCTGTCGCGCCCGTGTTCGCGGACGTAATCGAGAACTTGCTGGATGGTCCAGTCTTCTTTCACGGCGATGAAATCGGGAGTCATGAGACGCCCGACACTTCGTTCGGGATAACCGAGGAGCGTTTGGGCAACCTTGAGTTCCGCCGGAGAAAGGAGTCGAAGCAGTTCTTTAACGGCCGGAGCCGGCAATTCCTCCAGGAGCGCAGTGCGGTCATCCGGCGACATCTGGTTGACGACGCGCGCGATGTCTTCGCGACCCATGGCCTGGAGGAGGCGCTTTTGGTCGTGGCTATCGAGATACGCGAAAGTGGCACCAGCCAGGTCCTGTGGCAGGACACGAAAAACAATCACCTGATCCTCAACGGGCAGGTCCGCGAGCACCTGCGCGACGTCGGCGCACGGCCAATCGGCAAAAACCTCGCGCAATCCCGCAAAGTCGCGAGCCGCGATCATTGATTGAATCTCCGGGGCAAGTAAATTACCGAGCATGTGAATGGAAGTTTTGGCGAGCGACTGCGATTGCCGCTCCGAATCAAGCGGTTTGTTATTTCAAGAAAGATCCAACAATTTCAGAGTCCGGCTAACCAGCCGCGGAATCGGTTAAGAGAAGTCGCATGACATGTTGTTTGGCTACCTCTAGGGAAACTGATAGCGAGACGGGGCTGTAATTACAACATCGAAAGGCATTTGAAACGCAATTGGGAGCTATCTGGTGAAGCCGGTGATCCGGACAAACTTTGCGAACTTGTCGCGTTGATCAGGAGTTATTGGCTCGGTGTGAATCACCTGCCGCCATTGCAAGGCTGAGGATGGGAGGTGTCAGGCGGGGAGCAGCTCCAACCAAAACCGGCTGCCCTTGCCTGGTTCGGATTCCACTCCCACTTCGCCTTTCATCCGCTCAACTGCCCGCCGAACAATGGCCAGGCCGATGCCAGTGCCTTCGTAATCGGCTTGCGTGTGGACGCGCTCAAACATGTTGAATAGCCGGTCTTGCAGCAGCTTGTCGATGCCGATCCCATTGTCCTCGATCCAGAGACGCACCTTTCCGTTGTGTGGTTCGGACCAGATCCGCACGCTGGGTTTGATGGCAGGAGCGACGAACTTGACCGCGTTGCTTAGAATATTCGTGATGCATTGTGTGAGGGAGGCTTCATGGGCGAGCACAGCCCCGAGCGGAGTGTCGATGGAAACATCAGCCGAGCCCCCTTGGAGTTCGGGGCGTTCATCGACGATTTCGTTCACGAGTTTGTCGAGGCTGACCTTTCGAATTTCAATTTCCTGGCGCGAGATTCGCGTAAGGAGGAGCACATCCTGGATGAGCCGGTCCATGCGAATTGCTGCCGCAACGACTTTGTTGAGGTAGCTCGCAGCTTCCGGGCTGATTTCCTTTCGGAAATCAGTGAGCACCACTTGAGTGAACGATTGGATGGCCCTCAAGGGAGCACGCATGTCGTGGGAAAGGCTGTATGAGAATGCTTCCAATTCGGCAATGGTTTCCCGCAATTTCGTGGTTCTTTCGGCGACCGCTTTCTCGAGGTTCGATGCGTGTTCCTGTAGTTTTTGGCGGGCTTGTTGGAGCGCCTGCTCGGTCTCGCGCAGTTCGGTAATATCGGTGTTCGTGCCGAACCAGCGGGTGATGCGGCCGTTCTCATCCCGAATGGGAAAAGCGCGCGAAAGAAACCAGCGGTAAACGCCATCGCTCCTGCGGAGGGGAAAAATGTCTTCCCAGGCACTGCCAGATTCCATGTGCGCGCGGAACTTGTCCTGCACGCGATTTATGTGGTCTGTATGGTGAAGCCGGCGTCGGCCCTGCTCGTGCATCTCTTCGAGTGTAGTGCCCGTGAATTCAAAGAACCGCTTGTTGTACCAAAGGGTCGATCCGGAAGAGTCGGTCATCCATGCCAGTTGTGGAATGTTATCCGCCAGCGCGCGAAAACGTGCTTCACTTTCCCGCAGAGCTTCTTCGCCGCGCTTTCGCTCGATAAACTGTCCATACTGGCGCGCGATTTCGCCCATCGTTTGGATGAACGGTTCGTCTGGAGCCTGCTGCTGCCGGCTGAAGCATTCAATCACGCCGAGCTCGCCATTGGGCAATGGGACCGGGAATGCAACGGCCGAGCGTAACCCGTCCTTCACCGCCGCGCCGACGCGGGGGAAGTTTGAATCCGTGGAGACGTCTTCGATCCAAACCGGTGATCCACTGGCCCAGACCCTGCCAGGGAGGCCGGCGCCCCGATCCAGGCGCATCTGTCGCGTGGCCGCCTCGAAATCTGGAATCGAGAGCCCGGGTTGACGCCAGAATTCGACACAGGCGATTTGGTTTCGCTGCACCTCGGTTTGCCAAATGGCAGCCGTGTCCCAGCCGGTCATTTCGCAGACGTGCTCGAGAATGCTGCGGCGGGCTTCGGCCGGCGTGGGCAACTCGGCCAAAACGCGGCTGATCTTGTCGTGGGCGATAAGGCGATCCTCGGCGCGTTTGCGGCCCAGGGCCGCTGCACCCAGCACGAGCATTGAAAGCGTCACCGTGCCGACGAATCCTTGCAAAAGCAGGAGCGATTCGTTTGTGTCGCCTCGCGCAAATGGGCCGTGCCCGTGCAGTGTTCCCCAGAGGGCCAATCCGGACAACACGAAACACGAAAGGATAGCTCCGTGGACGTGAAACCGCACTGCGGCCCAGAGGAGCGGTGGAATGGCTAGATATTCCAGGGGTAGTGCGTGGCGAATAATGGCGTTCCCACGCGCAAAAATGAACCAGGCTATGAGTGTCATCGCCAGAAGCATGACAATGCCTTCGAGGACGCGCCTGGGGCGAATAATCGGGAAAGGCTTCGCGCACCAAATAATCAGCAACGGAGCAATGACGAGGTTGCTGACGGCGTCTCCCAACCACCAGGTGAGCCAAAGGGCGTCGAAGGTGTACCATGAGGCGAGGCCTGCGGCACACAAGCTGATTACGCCGAGGGTGGCACTAATTGCAGGGCTGAAAACTGTGGCCAGCCCAAAGAACTTGAGGGTGCGGTCGGTTCGATCAAAAGCTTTGATTCCGCCCGCGAGGCGGCGCGTCAGCGCGGCAGCGATGACGGCTTCAAGGGTATTTCCCGTGGCAATGCCGAGGGATGTTGCCCAGGAACCTTGTGTGGTGATGTTGACCAGGAATGCACCAAGGAAGGCACCCGGCCAGAGACGCTGGCCAAGTAATAACAATACGGCGAGAGCGATTCCACTCGGCGGCCAAACGGCCGAGGCGCTTCGATTCAGCAGCGCCAGAGAAAGGCCTAATTTGCCGGCGGTGTAGTAAATCGCAGCCAGCGCAAGGATTCCAAGGATTGTCTGGACGGACCGTCTCATTGCTCGCAATCGTCGCTCGCAGGGCCGTTCACGAACTCTGCTAAGTCCAGAGTAGAGCAAAATGAAGCAGGTGGCAGGTTAAAACGAAATGGCATTACGCTCACCCATTTTTATCCGGTTTTATTCAGGATTTACCTCCAATCCTAAATTGATGTCCGGTTTGGGCTCGCAGCGGCGTATTATATGCAAAGAGATGGAAGATGACACGCAATTGCTCGCGCGCTACCGCGACGACGGTTCCGAGGAGGCATTCGCAGAACTGCTTCGCCGGCACCTTAATTTCGTCTTTTCAGCCGCATTGAGACAGGTCCGAAACGTCCAGGATGCAGAAGATGTTACTCAAATGGTGTTCACACATTTGTCACAAAAGGCTGGAAGTATCCCTCGTGGTGTCGTGCTGGCCGGGTGGCTGCATCGTGATGCGCGGTTTACTGCTTTGAACCTTCTCAGGGGCAGGATCCGCAGTAGCTTCCGGGAGCAGGAGGCATGTTCTGTGTCCGAGCAGCCAACCCCTGCAATCGATTGGGAAAACGTCAGGCGATTCCTGGATGAGCTGCTGAATCGTCTATCAGCCAACGATCGCGATGCCCTCTTGCTGCGATTCTTTGAACAACGGTCGTTTAAAGACGTAGGCGCGGCGCTCCAGACGAGCGAGGAGGCTGCTCGCAAACGGGTCGATCGTGCGCTCGTCAAATTGCGTCAGATGCTGAATGGCCGCGGCATTCCCATCACAGAGAGCACACTCGGAGCGGCGCTCGTTGCTCACGGAGTGCAGAGTGCGCCGCTGCCCCTCTCTGCGGCTGTCTTGGCCGGCGCAATGAATTCCGCGGGCGCGCCGCTCGGGGCGTCGATTGTTGCCAGAATCCTTAACACTGTTGTTATGTCTAAAATCAAAGTCGCCGCTATATCTGCTGTTATCGTAGCTCTCGTCGCCGGTCAATTCGCCTGGTGGCGCAAAGCCCAGGCCGATTTGGAAGCCGCCCGTCGCTCGCTTGCCGGCCAGGAAGCGCGTATCGCTCTCCTTCAGGCAGAGAATGAACGGCTTTCAAATTTAAAGGCCGCGCGCCTGCCTCCCGCGGAGGCGTCCGAATTGCTGCGGTTGCGCAATGAAGTTAGCCAGCTTCGCCGTGAGAAACAGGAATCGCCTCGAGCAACTTCGACAACTCCGCAGACGGTCAAGGCAAATACGAGTGGAAACTTCCAGTGGCCCGTTGGGCAATTTCTTCCGAAAAACGAATGGCGTGATGTCGGATTCGGCAGCCCTGAGGCCGCAGCACAGACTTTGTTTTGGGCCCTCTTAAATACGAATGGGCAGCGGATGCTTCAAGGTATGGTCGTGCCCGGGACTGAAGCCGTGCCGCCGGAGGACGTCTTGCAGAAGGCGATGATCGAAAATGCGCGTCCCTTTCTCCTGGCCGAAGGTGCGACCCTCGATGTCAACGAAACGGTTTCAGCTGATGAAGTCAGGTTGAGAATCAGAAAGAAGCTAACCAGCGATCAGGCTCCGGGCGGGACTACCACGACCATCGAAGATCTTCTCGTCCGGCGACAGGGTGATGAATGGAAGATTGTCCCTGGTTACTATGCTGATGTTCTTCAATCTCCCGCGGCGACTCCTGGCACCACGGACATTCCGGAATCATCGAAATAAAACGCCAGAGCGGCTCTCGCCGGCACGGACTTGGGTCAAGGCTTCGGCTGTTCATCTACTGCCGCACAGGTTCGGCGCAAAAATTCCTCGAACGGCCACTCACCACTGCTGCCAGTCTGCCGGGTGACGACCAAATCGAGGCTTGGAACGAAGGCGATGTATTGTCCGCCTGAGCCCGGCTTGGCCCGCGCATCCGGCGGAATACCAGCGCCGTTGCGTCCGTTCTCACCGGTCAGACGCGCCGGCAACTCCCAGCCATGCGAAAAGATTTGCGGGTTAAGCTTCCACCGCATTTCGGGCGTCTTCACGTTGTGAGTGGATGCGGCGGTCTCTCTCACGAACCATTCAGGGATCACCTGTTTGTCTTCCCACTTTCCTCCGCGCACCATGCAGTAGGCGATGCGTGCGAGGTCGCGCGCGGGCATACCGATTCCGTGGGATGGATGCCGGCCATACTTCTCACCTCCATCATAATATTGAAACGACCAATGCTCGACACCAAGCGGCTTGAAAAGCGCTTCGATTGCAAATTTGTCGTACGGGACGCCAGTGACTGTTTCGCAGACGAGCGCGGCATGAGCCAGCGCGTGCGTTGAATAGCCGCAGGCAGTGCCGGGATCAAAAGCGAGTTTTGCGGTGCGATTGTCTCCGCTCTGGCCGAGGATGTATTGCCAGGAACCGTCATTGGGAGCGCCCATCGCTTCAGGACAAATTCCGGACGTGTGATTCAACACCTGCCTGACAGTGATTTTTTCCTTCCGCGGATCACTCAGCGGCTGCGCCCATGGAATGAATTGAAATGCCGCGTCATCGAATTTCATTTTTTTGGGCAACATTCCCTGCTGGCTCTGCTCGGACGCGATGGCGAGCACGGTTGCGCAAATCGCCTTCGAGACGGAAGCAACACGCCGTGAGTCGGTCTTCGCGCTATTTCCGCGTTCCACTTCCAGCACGATGTATCCATTTCGAATCACGACGGCAGCAAAGTTTCGGTTATCGGAATCGAGCAACCATTGTTTGAGTTGACCGAGTTTCTTCGGATCCATGGCTCCAACGCGGCGAAGGTCGTCCGGATTCTCCAGTTTTCGCCAGCCGCCTCGTGATTCAGGCGGCGGAAAATAATTGTCCGTGCGCTTTTCAGCGGTGCGAGGCGTCGAGGAAAGGGTTTTCACCGTGGCATAGACCACCGGGTCGTCGGCCACCCCGTGGAAGGTGAATGGAAAATGCTGGTTCAAGTTTTCCAGCATCAATCCCCAGGATGCCCCATTCGCCACAGACAGTTCGGCCGCTTTCGCGGCTTGTTCCCCCGTCTTTTGATCTTCGTTGCAGACAATGGGCTTGCCGTATTTCTTCAAGGCGTTGATGCGATTCGGAATTTCCTTCAACGTTGTCGAATTGAAATGGATGAGGACGAAATCACTGGCGCGGGCCACGGCGTCGTCTTGCAGCCCGTCACCAAGTCCGCTGGTGGAGATTAGCAGCCGAGGCACAGTCTGTTTGGCGAGCCGGATAAGTTCCACTTCTCCCCCGGGACTCTTCAGGATGCGGTGATCGAATCCGGGGTGATTGAATTCGTTGGCGATTTCGAGGACGACATTGCTGAATCCCTTCGCCTGAATCCATCTCGCGGCATTTACCACACCAGCCCGTACCGCCGCCTCGTCTTTGAGGATTTGGTCCTGCCGTTGATAGAAGCATCCCAGAATGACGGCTGCGCCGAGCCGGTCGCAGGCTTCGATTACACGCTGAATGCGGCGCATGTATGGATCGCGGAGTGAACCGTCCGGATTGAAGGCTGAATTTACCGCCCCTTCGTATCCTGGAGTGCCGCCTTGCAAGTTGAGTGTGAATGCGCGAACCCCATTCCCGACGTAATCAGGAAGGGCGGCCAGGAATTCCTGCGTGTTCGCGTCGGCATCGAACTCGGGACGATTGCGATCTTCGAATGTGGCGTTGACCATCCGAACATTCAGGAGCAAGCCTTCGGCCTTCGTTTCGGGATAAGTGACCGCATCATTGAGGCGCCATTGTTCGCCCGCAATCGAAACTCGGGTCGCCGGTGCGCCCTTAATGATCGGCGGCACCAGCAATAAGGTGCAGAGGGCCAAACGGAAACAGCGCGCAAGGACCGGCTCTATCATAGCGAGCTCACGAACCGATTGTGAATCGACTGGCCGGCAACCCGCAATCGCAATTGATCGGCTCCCAGGCGCCCGAACGAAAAGATTACTTTCGCGCGATGTGCCGGGTGGATGTCACTAAAGTAGAATCGGCGGAGACGGCGCGGCCCACCGCATTTGAAGCCACCAGGCGGAAATGGTAGAGCGTAGCGGGGGCCAGGCTGATCAACGCGGCGCTCACTGTAGAGCTGCTCGTTCCGGCTGCGATGCTGGTTTGGGGGGTCGTCATGCCATAAGAAGAGCTGACGCCATACTCGAACCACGCCGTGGTCACCGCGCCGTTCGGATTCACTGACCCGTTCAGGTTTGCTCCTTTCCAACTCACGGCACTGGCCGGTTGAATGGCCAGCGTCGGCAGCGCCGGCGCGGTTTTGAAGTTGAGTGTGCTGCCCACGGCTTTGCCCCCGTTATTGGTCGCGACAAATCGGAAGTAATAAACCGTTCCAGGCAACAGGCTTGCCAGTGCATCGGTCACTGAAACAGTGTTGGAGCCATTGCCGGCGTTTCGTGCGGCGGTTCGGTTTGCGCAATTGGTGTTAGGCCCCCAATCGAACCAGCTCACGGTCGTTGCTCCCTCGGGATTCACGAGCCCATTGACGTTAGCTGCGTTGGCTGTCATGCCATTGGCTCCCACAGTTCCCGCGATGGGTGGGCTTACAGGTGAGTTCGTGGGCAGA